>ULUR01053274.1_pt1 | contig 22295 bp, 10 predicted proteins | sample 1958651 | NCBI WGS metagenome assembly ULUR01 (sample SAMEA4835764, study PRJEB28245) | human gut metagenome | biome: gut microbiome; material: fecal sample | place: Denmark | collected 2008 | reverse complement strand
TAGGTGAAAATCTTCTGGTAGGTGTTGGCTGCCGCATGGTGGCATTCGTCTACAATCAGGTAGTCAAAATCCATAGGCGAGAACTTTTCCAGATCCTTAGAGCTGCTCTGCACCGTGGCAAAAATAACAGTCTGTGAAACATCTTTCTGACTTCCGGTATATTCCCCCAGTGTAGCCTCCGGCTACACTTTCGCAAACGTATCCTTAGCCTGTGAAGCCAGCTTCAAGGCATTGACCAGAAAGAGCGTTCGTCCGCCCACTGCCTTGGCATCCGTTGCTGCCGTGATGGTTTTTCCAACGCCGGTCGCATGGTACAGCAGCGCAATGGTCTTGCCGTCCTCTCGCATTTTCTGCAGATTCTCGGTAGCCTCCTGCTGGTAATCCCGAAGCTCGATGGTCTGCCCCATCTGAACCGGAAGATTCGCTTCAAATGCCTTGAACATGGGACTGCTGCCCAAGAAAGTAATCAGCTCATCCTTGACCTTTTCCGGTTGCTTTTCCAACTGGCTGTAGATCCAACGGTATACTTTCCAGTTGTCATAGATCAGGCTGTTCTGCTTCAGGAGGTCGTCCGCGTATTTGTTTTCGGACACCTTGCTGGGGTTGTGGTAGGTCTCACCGTCAATCTCGATTGCAATTTTGAATTCAGGAGATTCCAACGCAAAGTCGATATAGCGATGCCGTCCATAGATGTCCACGCAGGGGTACTGAACCTGCAAATTTTCAGTCTTTTCTGGACCGAACGCCTCACAGAACAACTGTACAAACAGCTCCTCCGCACGGCTGTTGACACTGGTTGTTTTCATTGGCTCCATGGTGGCCACCTAAATTCAGGCATGCTTTATTCTCACAGATTATAGTAGTGCTCCACCAAAGTCCTGAATTACGAGATCACTGTCACGACCGGAAATCGACTTTCCAGTCGCTTTTTCGATCTCATTCAAAATAGCAGTTGCGCGCTTGATGAAGAAATCATCAAACCGGTCTGCGCGGATATCACTCGTATCGATCAAATGTGTCTTAAGATAGCCATCCAGTATATCTGGTTCGACTTGGCCTTTCTTTTCAATCTTGGTCAGATATTGGCTTGGTGCTACTCCGCCAATTTCACGGTTTGTAGAATATGTAATAGGTGTCTTATTCACAACAGAATTCCATTTTGCACGCGGCAGACCTTTTTTCTCACAATAATCTCGTGGAAATATATGGTGAATATCTATGCTCTCTGCTTTATAAACCGTAAAGTCCATTTCACGACCGCTGATAAAATCTTTGCACTGATTCTTCAAGATCCGTGCCATAATACCTTTATAGGCGGCACTCAATCTTGATTGCAAGGATAGCAAGCGCACCGGGTTAAAATAAAACTCCTGAACCGTTTTAGGCGTTTTGCTGGCGTCATCCAACCACGCCATTACCCCCACCACATCGTACACATAGCGTGTTTCATTTGCGCTACCATACATTTCGCCAAAGACACCGCACCAATACCATTGCTTTATTTTATCTTTTACGCTCGTTGTTTTGATGCGGTTATGGTCTGCCAGCAACGTGCAAAGAACTGCAAGCGGAATCAACTGCGTCGTATATGGCAGGTCTTTACTAGAAAAGATCCGTTCTTCCTGTAATATTTTTTCCGCTTCCACAAATCCTTCCGTCAAATCATCTGCATACCGCTGGTATTCCGCCAGCGTCAGATTCAGCACATCTTTCTTTTTGCAACTCACGGTCCCGCCTTTTTTATACGAAGATAACAGAGTACAAGCCGTCAGGAAATCCGTTGCAGAGGTCACCGAAAGAATGTCGTCACTGAAATATTTTTTCTGTCTTTCTTCCCAATCCTTGCGTAGTTCAAAATTATCCATTGCAAAAATGGCAGTAACCAGCTCAAATACAGTAAGCGACACCCCACCTGTATTGACATTTTCGAAGACCTGACAAACCGCCTCCTTGGGGGTATCCTTGTCCAATGTAATCACTGGAATCGTATACTGCCCCAACGGAACAATTACTTTGGAGAGAAAGTCCATATACAATTTTGCAGCATTTGAATCGTACTGATGATATTGCATATAGTCCATTTGCCACTTGCTGTATTTGCTCGGATCAAGAATAATGTTTAGCGGGAACACGTTCTGAGCGTATTCCTGAGATGCCGACGAAAGATCCAGCTCAACCTTTCGACCAAAATCTGAAGTTATTTTCCGATCCTTAGGAACCGAAATAATCGAATCCACCCGGTCAATCGTGCTGTTAACAGCTTTGACCATATCAATATAGTAAAAGCGTTCTATTTCTTGCCCTTTGTCTGTTCTTGTTCTAACTGCTTTCTCACTAAAAAGTGAAGAATAGACAGATGTCAGTCTTTGTTGTCCATCCAGAATAAGTTCATCAGGTATCGCCTTGTCTGCAGAAGGCGCCCCTTCAACAACTCGTGATTTGAAGTGAATACTCTCATTACCGTATTCCAGAAACATTGCTGCACCGACAGGATAACCATTTGTAATACTTGCAATCAGTGCTTTTATCCTACCATCATCCCATACCCAGCCTCTTTGAAAATCAGGAAGTTGCGTTTTTCCTGTATGGATTGTGGCCATCAGGTCTGTGATCTTTCTATCATTCGTTTTCATAGAGCACGCCTTTCTTCACTCCACACCAAGTGCTTTAAACACCGCATCCTCTGCGCTGCTGTAGAAGATCAGATTGAAGCTACCCACCAATTCCGGTGGAACAGTCCCCAGATCAACGGCACTTGAAATCGGCAGCAGAACCTTCTTTGCACCGCTATCGAGGCAGACCTGCAGGCTGTTTGCAAGCTCATCTACCTTCAAGATTGTTCCACTGATGCTGATCTCGCCCAGAACTGCAAGGGTACTGACCGTGGGACGACCAAGGGCAATGCTGCACAATGCAATCAAGGTGGGCAGTGCCAGCTTTCCTGTCATACCGATGCCCTGAAGATCCTGATAGTTGATGATGTAGTCCTTAGATGCCGTGCTGATGCCACCGCTGATGCGGTTTCCATTTGCTTTCAGGAAGTTAAAGGCTGTATTGGTGGATTCTCTGCAGTCACGGTCGCTGCCAAGACCGGTGCGTTCAAACTTTCCGCTGCCCGGCAACATCTGGCTTTCCAACCGGAACACACCAATCATGCCGCTTTTTCCACGCGAAACAGTGTAGATCTGTCCCGGATTGCACATTCCATCCGGGATCAGCTTACCGCCACCCTGTTCGGGAACCGACACAAACTTTTCTTCAAAGGTATCCAGATCAATGTAGCTGAAATTCACATCGTAGAACTCCATACCACCCAGCTTTTTCAGTTGCTCTTTCACTCGACGGCGCATTTCCAGCGCAAAGACAAGGATTTCCTCAAGTTGCTCTTTGGTAAACTCACCGTCCGGGTACAGCAGCTTTACATAGCCGCCTACGATCTTACGCACTGCGATCGTATCACGCTGATTCAGATTTTTACCAAGGCGGAAATACTTATCTAGTGCATCGCCGTACTGCTCCTTACGCAGTTCCCGGATAAACTCAGCAAGATAATCCGTGATGAAGCCGTAGTCGTTGGTGAAATGCTCCGGGCGGAATTTTGGAATCTCCCAGCCGGGAATGTAACAATGCAAGCGATCCAAAAATGCAGTGTCTGTTCCCATTTCAGGCGGGAACGGGTCAAACAAGCTGGAGGTTTTTAGCAGCACATCCACACTCTGGTTGATGTTGCCCACAAAGACCATCGAGGCCGAGGCTGCTTTTTCCTCTTTGCCACGGGCAAAGGAACCGGATGCCATATAGTCCTTCATGATCTGGATGCCGTCTTTGTCCTTGAACTTGATACCAGCAACCTCATCAAAAGCCACACAGTCCCAAAGTCCCACCAGACCAACGGTCTTTCGTCCCATGTTGTAGAACAGGTTTGCCACAGTCGTTTGTCCACCGGACACCAGAATGCTGTTGGGGCTGATCTCCTTATAGATATGGGATTTACCGGTGCTGCGAGGACCAAGCTCGCAGAGGTTGAAGTTGTTCTCCACCAGTGGCAGCATACGCGCCAAAAGGAGCCATTTCTCCCGCTGGTTCAGCTGCTCCGGCTCATAACCGCAAGAACGCAGCATTACATCCATCCACTCGTCCTGCGTGAAGGCTTTACGTCCAGCGCGCACTTCCTCAATGTCGATATGGGGCATCTGGATGGGGGTCAGCTTGCGGATGCTGATAGGCGAAACATCCTTCTGTTTTTTCTGCCGGGGTTCGCTGTCAAGATCTTCCATGCCAAAGCTGCTGTCACCTTCGGATTCATATTCCAGTTGGACGATGCACCAGATGCCGCCGCAGAGCAAACGGTCATATTTTTCCGGGTAGTCGTCCGTAATGGGCACATTGGAGAGTCCCAGATTGGAAAACTCTGCAAAGAAGCAGTCTTTCTTGATGTCCAGATGCACGGTCACCATATCGATAATGGTGTGGCTGCCGTTCCGACGCAACTGAGAAAGCACCTTCTGCGCCTCATCCGGGCGCACAAAGTTGTCCGCCAGAATATGCTTTACGTTCTGCACCCCCTGCTCGATGATTTCCTCATCGTCCGAGCTGCAATACTGCCCCAGCAGAAACTCCAGCACATAGACCGGTACGTTGGCACCTTCCTTGATCTTTTTGCTCAGATCCTTGCGGACGATGCGACCATCAAAGTTTTCCCGCAGTTTCCGGCGCAGTTCTTCCCGGTTTCCCTCTGCTGCCTGATCCATCATTAGCATACGGTGTACCCGCCTTCCTTTTTGTTAGAATCCAAAGCCAAAATCGTCTGCAAAGGCAATATCCATCATCACCGGATGCCGCCACTGTTCCAGACCTGTATCCTCATCGTAGACCACAAGATAATACTGCTTATCCTTGTCGTACTTCTTGTTCTTAAAGGTAAAACGCAGCCGGAAAATGCGCTTTTGTGCGCTGAGCTCCCGGTTGTCTGCCACATAGGTGTTTTCGTTGGAGATCTTCTCGTTATCCTCCGAGATAAAGAACACCCGGTACTTTGCCGGTTTCACAGTATCGCTGACGGCTTCCGACTGGACAAAATCCATAGAGGTGATCAGGTTCGTGATCTTGTGGAGAATACTGACCAGTGCGATCTCTGCGTTCTTGGTCTCCTGATGTCCACGCTCCATCTTGATATCCAGCACTGGCACCAGCATCTCCTGCGGCGAGGAGCCGCCGTGGACGTAGTTGGCACCGCCGCCAGCAACCTTGAACACGTTGCTGCTGACCGGGTAGGAAACCACCTTGGCATCCTGGTTGCCCAGTACTGTGCCCATGCTCATGTGCCCGATGCCGTCATCCTGAAGCGGAGCAGCGGACACCACAAAGCGGCGGTTGACAAAAGCATTTTCCATGCTCTTGCCTGTGATTTTCTCGCTCTCGGACAGCTTATCCCGCTTATAGATAAAGCCGTGGTCTGCCGTTACGATAAAGTGATGGGTGTTTCCGCTGCCATTGATGCGGCGGATCAGATCCATGATCTCCTGCACGGCTTCCTCACAGGCGTTGAACACCTCATCCTCGGTGTTGGGCTTGTCACCACGGGCATCGATCTGATTGTGGTACACATAGATGACCTGCCGCTTGGTAAGGACATCCCGCAGGTCTGCCACCTTCATACTCTTGATCTCGTCAAACTGGATGCAGACGCTGTCCGGCACATAGCTTTGCAGCACCTGCTGACGCCCTGCCAGCGTATCGCAGAGGGTGCCATCCACCAGAACCTGAAAGTCATCGGTCATTTCCAGCGTGCGGTGCGGGAGAAGCGCAGCCATGCCCAGCCGGGTGTAGGAGGGCAGCACGCCCAACTGCACGTTCAACTGCGCCGAGCACTTGGGGTCATCCTGCATCCGGGCAAAAAGCTCCTGCCCTACCTCATACCGCATGGCATCGGAGATGATGACCACGGTGCGCTCCTTGGTGTAGCGCAGGTTGGCGTTGTAGAAATCCCGCTGCAAGGGCAGCACCGACAGAGCCTCCTCCTGCCGGAGCCCCTCGTTCCATGCCGGGAGAAGGGTGGCAAGATATTCGTTGGTGTAGATGTTCTCCACCAGCTCCCGCAGCGGCTCAAAAGTTTCGGTGTTTTCCAGCTTGTCGTAATAGAAGTAGAACTTCCGGTACTGCTGGTCTATCTGATGATCTGCGGACAGATACCGGTCCACAATGGCTTTGAAGCCCTCGGCGCTGCGATAGTTTGCCGCCTGCACCATGCAATAGGCGCTTTGCAGCAACTGGTAGGTCTTGTCGGTCTTTCTGCCAAAGTGCATCTTGGCACGCTTTTCGCACACCTCCGGGATGGTCAGCTCGTTGAGCTTTGTCCCGGTATCCTCGGCAAGGAGCCGCCCCATCAGCCACTTGACCAGCACCTGATCCACTGCAAGGAAGGTATCGCACTCCACCAGATCATCGGCACGGCAGCCGGAGAACGCCTGATAGACGTTCAGCCCCTTTGCCACATGATCCGAAAGTTCATCGTACTTATCCCGGTAGAGGACGCTGTTCATCAGGCTGTCGAGGAAGGCAATGATGTTGCCTGCCTTGTAGGACACAAAGGACTTCCACGCCGCAGGCAGCTCCGTCTGCACATAGCGGGCGGTATAGGTGACGAAAAGGGTCACCAGCAGCCGTTCCAGCGTAGGCTTTACGTCCGTATAGCCGAAATGCTGCTCGCACAGCCGCCAGAAGGACGGCAGCAGATCGTACTGTTCAAACTGCTGCAAATAGACATTCTCCGACAGGCTGCTCTCGGTGAGCACAATCCGCACCACCTCCTCAAAGGAGCAGGTGCGTGCTTTGCAGATGGCGCTGAGCAGTCCGGTGAGGATGTTTTCCTCGTTGAAGTTCTCGATCTCCAGATCGTAGAACCGCTGGGTGCGCTTTTTATCGGCAAAAAACTTGATGTGCTTTTCGAGGATAGGCTTATACTTCTCCTCAATGCCAAGGTCTACCGACAGCAGTGAGGCACGGTCGGCAAAGAACCGCTTGGAGTACAGCATGGTATCCTCCAAGTGGTTATCCCTTACATCAGGCTTTGGGAACGGCGCATAGATCAGGTAATTCGTGGTGGTATCCACCCGTTCCAAAAAGTATTTGGTATAAAACTGGTTATCTGGCTGGAGATGGTAGATTTTTGCATTTTCCAGTTCTACATTCTCCATATCCTCGGCAAAGTCCGCCTTGTCATCGTACCAGAACACCAGCTTGCGGGTGTCGCCCACAAATTCCGCATTCAGGCGGTCTATAATTTGTTTTAAGTTTAATTCGGCCACGTTCTATACCTCATTGTTGAAGTGTATCCAATGTAGTTGGTTTCTCAAAAGTTCTTTTTATTATTTCTTCAAATGCCTGGTCAAATAAAAGAGATACATATTCCGAGCATCTATATTTCTTGTTAAATGTGTGTAAGAAATTCGATAAAACAACTGCACTTCGAGAATCTTTTCTTTGATCTTCAAACCATCTCAGTAAAATAGCTGATACCTCTTCTGGATAGTCCTCAATTAAGCCGCAGATTACTTCATAATCTTGAATACTGACATTATGATATGCAACAACATTTGTTCCAGAAATAGTTTCCTTTACTCTCTCATCAAACTCATAAAGTAGTTTTCCAACAGGCTGAACTTTTTCCATGCTTACGGACAAAATTATAGTACGTTCAATTCCTTCAAAGAACTGTTTTTCACCATCAGTAATTTCTGCTTTTTCCGAAGTGATTTCCTTCAAACGCTTCGCAGCTTGTTCGATAGGTGCAACCATTAATTCGTTAACTTCTGTTTCAATCGCCTCGTGTGCAACTCCAGAAATTGTATCCGAGTGCGGGCTCTTAGCTTTAGCTTCAACCGCAACCAAAACGTCATTTACACGAAGATAACAGTCAGTTGATGCTTTCTGATTGCCTTCGTATCGATAAAGAAATTCATTTTGATATCGGACTATTTTTCCAGACCGATTTGCGCTTTCGCGAGATATTTCTTGAATATAATGCTCAAATGGTTTGCCGAAATCCGTCATAAACTCCACGCCATCATCTCTTTGCAACGTATAGCGAACATTCCAATAAAGGCCTTCCCATAACTGATACAATATGCTATCAACAGAAAAGGCAATTTGTTCGTCTTTGATTTTTATAAACGGGTATCTATAAAACGGTTCAAAATCCCATACTTGCTCTAAATCTCGTCGAAGCCCGCTCCTTATCGTTTTCCTGTCTGCCCGAACCGTTTCCATTACTTTGTCGTACACGGGAGAAAGACCTTGTGCATTAAATCCATTGACTGTAGTATATACTCCGATGAAAAAGTCCGGAAGCGTATAGCGGGGAAGCATATGTGCCAACGAATTTGTCAATACAGCCAACCGCTGTTCCAGTGAAAAACCACACTTTTCCTCGTATTGCTTTAACCAAGAGGATGTTTCGTTATCTTCATATGCAAGTTTAGAAAACACATAATAAGACCGTGCAATCTCATTTTTTATCGCCTTGTGCGTGTTATGATACAGCATCAGGTAAAGATACTCTGTCTCATTTCCTTCAACTTCACTCTTGGGCAGCTTATCATTGACAACAAGCAACAAATCCATTATCAGGCAAACATCTTTCTGTGTTATCGGCTCTGCATTTGTGCTTACCGGGCAGTATTTTATTGCCCATTTATCAAGCACAAAAATAGATTGTGAACACATAATAAACCTGAATTGATTATATATGTACTTATTGCCACCCAAATCATCTATATGTACAGAATGTATGAATCGTAGATAATCATTCAACTTCATTGCAGCATCATCACCGTTACAGACAGCAATATGTAAACAGGAAAACCGTGATAGTATTGCAAGTATTTTCTGACAACTGATGTGTGACAGCTTATCTATTAGCGATGAATCGTCTAATGGATGTCCAAATACAGAACTATATTCTGCAACCGCCTCATATCTCAAATGATTTATTTCCATTTTGACCCACCTCGTCTAGTCAATAATAGACAACCTTTTCAATGTTGAAGTTCTGGTCGTTATTTCTTCTCTTTCGCCATGATGTTCTTGCTATCCGCCAGCACCTCGTAGAACTTGCCATCGGCGGCGGTCTGGAGTTTGCGGTAGTTCACCTTTACGCCGTCATCGAGGTCCAGCGCAATGCGGGAAAGCGCCAGATGGCTGATCTTTTCGTCGTAGTCCCGGCACTCCTTCAACTGCTTGGTCAGCTTGTCCTTGCGCTTGGCGGCGGCAGCAGCTTCGCGGGCGTTGGTGGTGTGGTCCATCATGTCCTGCATCCGGTTGATCTCGGATTCGTACACACGCTGCATCTTGTGCAGGTAGTCCACACGCAGGGTACCGATGGTATCCGGGGTGTAGCGGTGGAGGTAGACCAGCGCCTTAAAGCCGTTCTGCTTGCCGCTATCAAACAGCCAGTAGATGGGACGCTTGCCGGAGCCGGTGACCGAGTAGGTCTGGCAGTGATCCTTGAAAAAGTCGTTCACAAAGTAGTTGCGGATGACCTCCCGGCTGGTGGTGCCCTTGTTGCCCAGTGCCTTGGCAATGTAATCGAGGTTTGCTTCCAGTGTATCAGCGCCATACACCACTTTCAGCCAGTCGCACAGGCGGGCAATGATGTCGTCCTCCAGATACTCCTCATCCGTAATGGGGATGACGTTATCCACATCCGGGGCAAAGGTGCACTGTTTTACGCCATCCTCGGTGCGGAGGTACAGTGCGCCCGGCGCACGCAGCAGACCCGGTGCACCCAAAACGCCCGTTCCGGTCACAGCATTGCTGGCGTGGACAAACTTCTCTTCAAAGGGCTGGCCAGCCAGCACAAGCCCGGGCACATCCAGCGAGTAGCGCCCAAACATACAGCCCACGGCATAGCTCAGCAGACTCTTGATGTCCCGCTGCAAGTCAGCTTTGCGTACCGTCACATCTTTCTCTTCCACTTCCGGGGTCAGTTCATCCTGCAAGCCGTAAATATCAATAAAAATGCGGTTCAGCTCTTCCTCGTTGGCTTTCAGTTTGTTAAAGCGTTCGTTACACTGGCCTTGCCACAGCAAATAGCAAATTTCCAGCGGGCAGCTTGCCTCCGGCAAGTAGCCATAAAAGTAGTCCATCGCAGCAGCAGTAGCCGTGGCATCCCACAGGCCTTTGCTCATGTTCACAAGGGGGTGGGTGGTAAAGTCCCAACTTGTTTCAAAAGAGTCCCAGTCAGAACGTGAATTTTCAATACACTCTTCTACAATTAAATTGACCTTTTCAATCTCGCTATCTTTAATGCAAAGCGGTAGCTTTCCAATCGTTCCAGAGCCAGTATTGATTGTTGGATTCACACATTTCACAAAATCCACAACAAGTTTAGTGTTGAGAAAACCCAATGTATACTTTACTATTTCTGCTTTTTGAGCAAATAATCCATTTGCGCCAGAATCAAAGATTGCTCCCTGTGGCGAATACCGAAATCCTGTTTGGCTAGATGTCACACCACTCCATGTTATTGATTCATCAAAGTACCTATCTTCACTTCTTATTTCTTTACTATAGCTGCCATATCTTTCTGCAACATAGCTTTTCAAATATTCACCATCATTTTCCCAATTAACCACATAGTCATTATTGCCAAACCATCTGCGAAATTCTCCGCCTTTATTATAACGGAACCATTTTCTTTTACTTTGTTTTGCAGACTGTCTTGTGAAATCGCCAAGGCCACATTTTAATAGTGAAATTTCAAACCAGCAACGCAAGAAGAGGTTATTGTTTGTTGTAGACATACCATTTCTGGTTTCCAAGACATCATCAATCATTGGGTTGTTCGCAAAAGCGTCCCGAACCTTTTCACTCACCCAATACGCCACCGGACTTCCCGGAATCTTTGCAAAATTATCACTGTATTGCTCAAAATAGTAACCACAATTATGATTGTTGATTGCTTCCAGTGTTTTCTGACGCTGAACTTCCATACCGCCACGGAAATCTGTCAGTCGCAGATAACAGCCTTTTTTCGCAATATAGCCTTTTCTGAATGCAAATGTACAAATTGGAACAGTTGCTTCTTCAAAAGCCGAGTATTCAAACTGAATCAGCGTTTCAATCGTTGTATTCGTATACAGATATTTCCGCATTTTCTCATAACTCTGAATGAACATCCATACATACGGAGTGAGGAAAGCGCAATATCCGTTTGTTCTCGTCATGGTAGAACATTTGACCACAAAAGCCGAGAACATATCACTCTTATAGTCTGCATAATTATCCTGCACAAAACTATTGAGTTTGGCATTCATCTTACTCATGCCAGCATACGGCGGATTCGTAACTGTGACCCAATACCTCCGTGCCATGGTCTCGCCAAGGTCAATAAGCTTTTGCAGCTCCTCGGCGGTCTGCTCCACACCGGCACTTTCCAGCGAAATTTGCACCTCATCGTCAATACCGCCCACAAACCGGCGCAGCAGTTCCCAGTTATACTCCGGTACATTGAGGATGGAGCCGTACTCCTTGGCATCGGTCAGGATATCCAGCAGACCCTCCAACTGCATTTTGGCGGTGTTCTTTTCCAAGTCCGAAAGGCCCGCCCCAAAAAACTTGAGGTGAGCCCGGTTGATGGGGTTGCTTTCCTGAATGGCGTGGACGTGGCAGGTGTTTTCGCCGTTGAGGATGCGGCGGTTGTACTGCCGTGCCCTCATCATTACGGCAAAGTAGGCAAGCTGATAGGCACGGTCGTCAATGTCCAGACCGTAGAGGTTGTGTTCCAGAATGCTCTTGGCGGCATCCCGCTGGCTGTAACCCACGCTTTCGTAGATCTGCATCAGTACGTCAAAGGCATAGACCAGAATATGCCCGGAACCCATGCAGGGGTCGATAAGGGTCAGGTCTTCCGGGCTCAGGGTGGCATACTCCTTGCGGATCGTCGCCAGCTTTGCCTGCACCTCCGGCTCCTGCGGGGCTTCGTCCAGATAATACTTCCAGTTTTTCCGCAGGTCGCTGTCCGGGTGACCCTCCAGCCACAGGCGGCCAAGGCTGTTTTCCACCATGTAGCGGACGATCCAGTCCGGGGTGAACAACTGGGTCACCGCCGGGATCTCCTCCTTGGTGATCTTGCCGTTCTTTTCAAAAGCAGCTTTCTTGGGCTCGGTGTTGTAGTACTGGTACAGCCAGCCGATGATCTCCACCTGACCGCCCTGCTCGATGTTGAAGTCCTTTTCCGGGATATCGTGGGTCAGCTTGTACACCACGCCCTCCTGATCCACCACCGAAAGGTTCAGCAGGACTTCGGTGTAGTCGGTAGTCTTTTCAAACAGACCGGGCAGGATCTCGTTCAGCGCATTGCACTGCTTGATGAACAAAAAGCGGAACAGCTCGTCCAGCTTGTTATCCTGCTTCCACTGGATGATCCGGGCTTCTTCCTCGGCGGTAAAGGGCAGCTCGGCATCAAAGGGGGTGGTGACCAGATCCGGCTCCACCTTGCCGCTCTCGGAGCTAAGCACCCGCAGGTGGGAGGGCAGATAGTCGTTGACCTCCATGAACCGCACAGCGATCAGGCGGTTGAACCATGTATAGGCAACCTCCTCCATAACATACTGATAGGCAGTCCGGTAGTCAGAGTTTTTTTCCTTCTCCCGGATGGCGCTCACAAGCTGCCGCCGCTGCTTGATGGCCTCGCCTGCCACCAGATACGGCTCCGCTGCGCCAATATCGTAGAACTGGGCATCCAGCGTACTCTGGGGCAGGGGGTCTGCAATGCCCTTTTCAGTAATGCCCATCAGACCGGCACGGTAGCAGATATCTGCGATCAGCTTGTTCCGTGCCCAGATGGCAAAGTTTTTAATGGCTGTTTTGTTCATGGTTGTGTCTCCGTTACTCACCATCAATAAATTTCTTAAGCATCGGCTTAAATGCCAAAAGCTCATATGATTTAATGTAATAACCTAAATTCGTCATCATCCGCGATTGAACGATTGCTCTTTGTTGTGTTGGAACATCAACCACAGATATATCGCCGTTGACTCCAATTGTTGGTCCTTGAAATAATACACCTAAAAGGATAAACCTACTTTTTCCAATATAATGTGTTCCTTTTTTATCTGTATAGCCATTTTGGTCTAGAATAAAGATAGGTGATCCCGATGAGCCAGGAAAGTATGCCATATCAACAACACCTATACTTCTTTCATTGAAATCGTACCCCGGATGACTCGCAGTAAACCCCTTTCTAAACAACGGATAATTGTGAATTTCATCCCACAACCCACGTGGATAACCAACCATTAAAACGCTTTCTAGTGCATCTAACTCTTTCAAATGTTCTTCATCGCAAATCAAGTTTTCTTCGTTTATACGGCAAAAGACTCGTTTTCCAGTTCTACGATAAACTTCATCGAATAGTGGCTTGGTAAATGTAGCGCACAAATCATGCGTAGGATGAAATAACCACTGTGTTTGATATGTTACCAAATAATTCTCGCCGGAATCTCCATGATCATCGCCCATCAGGTGAAGTTCAAAGCGCATGGTTTCATTCGGGTTATTATTCACTACATGCTTATTTGTAACAAGCATCAAAATGCTCTTCCCATCAATCTCAAAATTAAAGAAAAAACCAGTTCCGGAACCACCGTCTAACGTTTCTAAGCGTACAGTATTATATAGTGTTTGTTCCGCAATACTTTCAGGTTTCATAAAATCAACCTCACAGTTCCACGTTCACGATCGAATCATCGGCAAGTTCCTTCAGCAGGCTCTGCCGCAGGGCATCCAGATATTTATCCACATCCTCTGTACTTTCCAGCCGCCAGGACGCTGCCCGCGCCACCATTTTGATGGAGAGATTTTTGGTAGTACGCACCTTGACGGCAGGCTGCTGGACCTTCGGCTGCGGCACGGTGACGGTCTCGCCACGCTTGCGGGCTTCCTCTGCAAGACGCTTCTGTTCTGCTTCTGCCTGTGCAAGTGCCTGCTGTGCCAAGCGGTTGTCCTCGTCTACCATCTCGTTCAGCAGACGGATCTTCAGCGCATCGGACTTATCCTGATAGCTGCGCAGCACCGACACATTGTTGCAGTGCACAGCACCGTCCAGCAGCTCCTCGAACCGCTCCATGTAGCCACTGTGCTTTGCGTCCTTGTAGGGCTTGTCGTTCAGCACCTCCAGCACACGGTTGCGGTCGTCCTTGATGGCTTTTACCACCGGTGCCGACTGCTCCTCCAGAATCTCGTTGTACAGGGACATGAACTTTTCCCGCAGCTCCGGCAGCTTGGGGATCTCACGGTAGGGTGCTTTCATGGCCACGATGCCGCGCATCTGCCGGACAACATCTTCCAGTGCGGTGTTCACGATGTAGGTCTTGCTGTCATCGTAAATGCCCAGCATATCCAGTGCACGGCGGAAGATCTGCTCCTGCTCGCTGTTTGGGCTGAAGAATTTCTGCACCGGCTCAAAGTCCTCGCCAAAATCCAGCAGCTCGTCCTGCCCATCGCTGACTTCCTTGAAAAATTCCAGCGGAGCATTGATCTGCAGCAGGCTGCTCATCAGCTTTTTGCCCTCGGCAAGAACCTGTCTGCCGGGGTAGGCGTAAAGCTGATACCGGGGTTCCAGCCGGTCGATGGAAGTAATGGTACGCTCGCAATAGCGCCGGAACTCGCTCATCATGGTGTCCTCATCCTCTGCGGTCGGGGTCACGTTGAACAGCTCCTTCATAATGGTGCGGACAGCCTTTTTCTGCTTTTCCGGCACCCGGACACGGACCTCCATCAGCAGCTTGTCCACAAACTGCTTTTTGGTGATGTATCCCACAAGCTCTTCCTCGGTGCGATTATTGGCGTTCACACTTTCGCCGTTCACAGTAAAGGCAAGGTCGCCCCGTTTGAACAGCCGTGCCACCAGCCACTGCACATCGTCCTCCACAAAACCGTAGGGGGCTTTCATGAACCGATCCTTGATGGTTTTCATGGAGGTCTTCATGTGCATCCGGGAATTGCCGCCGATAAATTGCAGCACATCGTCCAGTGCATGGACGTTTGCCTCCGAGCTATCCTCCAAGGTGAGGGAGAGCTGGTTGCTGCTACGGAACAGCTTGCGGATGTCGGTCTCGCCCATGGGGGCGGTAATGTAGGACAGTTTATGGTAGACCGTCTGCACCAGACGACCGATTGCCTCGTTGATGCGGCTGTTCACTTCCTTGCCGGAGGTACGCAGCACATCACCGTTTACATAGATGGTAGCATCCTTCAGTGCCTCGGTCAGGTAGAGCTTGGCGTTGCTGTTGCGTTCCCGCATCTCCACCCGCTTTGCTTCCTTGATGGCCTCGTACTTTGCAAGCTGTACCGAGGTATTCTTACGCAGGAAGCGCTCGATCTTCAGGTAGGCGCGCATTTCGGTCAGGAAGGAGTCATCGTTGGGCAGTGCCACAAGCACTTCCTTGCCCTGCCCGGAGATCATCCGCAGAGTAGAGTCCTCCACACCACCCTCATACCACGGGGTCAGCACACGCAGCCCGATATCGTAGCTTTGATTTGCCTTGTAGGGGCGGTCATCCACCATCTGGTTGAACGGGAAGGTGTACCGTCCGCCGAATGCCGGATACTGGTACTTTTTGCTGGGGAAGATGTCCTCAAAGATCATCTCAGCGATCTTCGTGAGGACTTCCGGCATCTCCACGTTTTCTTTTTCAATCTCGTTGTTGACCTCCTGCTCCTCATCGGTCAGGAACACATAGACGCTGCCGTTTTTCTGGATCAGCATCTGGCGCATCAGCACCTTCAGGGCCTCCTCCACCTCTGCTTTCAGGGCAAGGCGGTCATCGTCGATGTTGGAGATCATCAGGCTGGTGATGTTATCCACATTTGCCTCGATCTCCACCACATATTTGATCAGGAACAGGGTCTTCAGCACGTTGATGGCAAAGACGTCCTTTTCCTTCTTTTCCGGGTTGATGTAGCTGTTATCATAGGCACGAATGATCACGCTGCTGTGGCTGTGGTCAAGGAAGTTTTCCAGTGCATCGTAGAATTTATGGAACGGCACGATGGCACCGGTTTCCTCGTTCATCAACTGCATGGCAGACTCTTTGAACAGTGCCAGCATAGAGCGCTCACCCTCGGACAGATGCTTACCGGATGCACCGTGGGTACGGATGCTGGTCAGCACACTTGCCAGAAGGTTGAACTGATAGGGCACAAAGGGGTACACCTCTGCAAAATCCTCCGCATTGGCATACAGCTTTTTCTCCACACCGTCGTTGAAAACAATGAGGTTCTTGATGATGGTGCCCTTCTGGTCGTAGATCAACCGCAGGCTCTGGGCTGCGGTGTCGGTCTTTTCCAGAATACGCTTTTTGATAACGGCATCCACGTTTGCAGAAGACAGGGACAAACGGGTGTCAAAGCGCCCCTGGATCTTAGAGAAATCGTTGCCCTTCACCTTAGTGATGGAGTCGATATCCTGCTGAGATGTCACAATGACCCACGCCTTGCCCTGACATTCCTTGCCCAGTTCCTCGGTCACAGTCTGGAGGTTCAGCATCAGCTTGGAGTCATCGCCGATATACTGACCGATCTCATCCACCAGAAAGACAACATGGTGGTTGCTGCCCTTCTTATCCAGATAAGCCTTCACACGCTTGGCAAAGTCTTCGATGCTGATCTGGTAGGGCTCCGTTGCCTTTTCGCACCAGTTGCGGGCGGCGGGCTCGCTCATAAAGCCCATTTCCACTAGAACCTCCACAACGGTGTCCTGAATAAAATCAAAGTCTTGCCGGGAATCCTCCCACGCATCGCCATAGGCATCCTCAAATTTTTCCTTGAACGCAGCAAGCTGGTTCGCCTCAGCAAGGTGGCGTTCCAGGTCCGCAAGGTAGGGCATGGAGCCGCAGAAGCCCTGCATCTCGTTGAACACCTTCAGGAACACGTTCACGATGGCATCCTTGTTCTCCTTGCTGTTGGATTCGCTTTTGGAGTCGATATTGAACAGGATCACATCCGTTGGCGTGTCTGCTGCCAACTTCATATCTGCCAGAACCATCTGGTTCGTGATCTTTTTATCGTCGATGAAGAAATCCAGTGCGTGCTTGTCGCCCACCTGCTTGTTTTCCAGCAGATAGGACAGGATCTTCAGAAAGTGAGATTTACCGCTTCCAAAGAAGCCGGAGATCCATACACCCATTTTCGGTGTGGTGCCCAGAATACCTTTTTTATAAGCCGCAAAAAAATCCGCAAAGTGCCGCTGCAGTTCACGAGTCACCACATACTCCTCCAGTTCCTGTGCAACATTGGTCTCTGCGCCCTGACCGACTACGATAACACCCTGAAGTTCACGGTCGATCTCCTTACGGAACATCTCCTTGATCTGCATAGCTACTGTATCCTCCCTTTATTTCACCAGCCGGAATGCCCGGTAATAGTTATCGTCCTTGATCTCGTTGAACAAGATCAGTTCCTGTTCGTTGTAGGTGCCCGGAAAGAACATTACGACCGGGCAGCGGACAAATGCCTGATGCAGGTTGTTCAGAACCTTATGGGACCGCAAAATCGGATAGCACTTTCCGATACCCGTCAAAAACACGATGGCGTTCTCCGGCGTATGTTCCTTGATATACTGCACGATGAGGCTGTCGTTGTCATTGATCTTCATGGCGTTGGTAACCGCTTTGGTGATCCGCTCCATCCCGTTTTTCTTTTCAAAGTCATAACACTTTTCCAAAAAGCGCTTCTTCTCCAGAAAATCAATGATGACATCGTAGAGATCAAATACCACCAGATCAAAGTCATCATCGCCACGGGCATTTTTGCCTTTCATATACTCGATTCGAGCACGAACTTCCAGCTCTTTTTCCGGTGGATAGTCGAAAACCCAGTAGTTCACCTCGTTGGCTCTGCCGGTTCCCTTGCGGAAGGACGTTTTCCGGATTGCCGCTTCCATCTCATCCAGCCGGTCGCTCAGGCATCCATTCACAGTTTCCATCTTATCTTACCCCCGTAAGCGCATTGACCATAATGGCATATCCATTGTCTTGCAGCCAGCGTTCCAGCGCAATGTCCAAAATCGGGCGCAGGATCTTGCGTGAGCTGCCCTTGTTTCCGTCCAGCATTCCTGCCTCGTAGAGCTGCGTTTTGTATGCCGCTCCCAGCCGATGCAGCGTGTAGTCCTGAAAGGCTGCTACTTTCTCGCTTTGCGCCTGCTTGTCCTTGAAGAACACCCGGATATCCGCATCGGTCAATTCGTCCACTCCAAGGATCATCTTTTCCCGCACTACTTCGTACACAAAGTCAAAGAAAAGCGTATCGTGTGCAAGTGCTGCTACCAGCGCAAACATCTTCTGCGTTGCAATATCGCTGCTCAGGAAAACCGGGTAAAAGCTGGGGTCTAGCATCTTTATGCGTGCCGTGACGGTAGAGTAGATCATCTGCGCCCGCGCCTTTGTGGATGCACTATAAATGTTTTCCTGCTCGTTCAGGAGCTTAATATCCGAAAAGCTCTTGCCCTCTGCCAGCAACTGGACCGTTTTCCGAAATTCAATAAACCAGAATGAAAATTTCACGGCTCCTGCACTATATGGTTTTCTGTTCATCTATATCTTCTCCATTTTCATTCTTTGATTTGATGTATTTTCCGCTCTTGACTCTAGCATCTTTTGGTTTTGAAGCATCTGCCGGAATGATCCATTGATGTCCAACGCGCTGTGCTCCTTTGATACGGCCTTCTGTACATAGGGTTTGCACTCGTCTTGCACAAACGCCCCATTTTTCAGAGATTTGTTTAATTGATACGTATTCCATAGTAACCCTCAACATCGCTCATTCACGGATGTGGCAGTCTATAATAAACCATTTTTATTTTACTCTAACAAACGAACGAAATCAATGCAAAGGTCTTACAAATCTCGGAATGGTTTTTGTATATCAAATACACCTTTCCCACTCGTTCAACAATAAGCGTGGAGTCTCTTTTCAAGGTTCCGCTCCTATTGTTCGAAATATAAATGCTGTTGTTTTCTTCCCGATAACGTTCATGTTTAACTAGAGCTAAAATTGGCTGAATACCGACTGAAAGGATGCATTGTTGTGGCAAACTGCGCAAGGCTGACATCATGCGAGTCGTCACCCTGATCTAAGTGGTAGAGAATCGCAAAGCATATCTCATACCCTCGATCATTGAATATTCTTCTAACGGGCGCTATAATAAAAGAAAACGGTAAGGAAGTGCATCTATGCTCTACCCCGGACTGTACGAACAGGTCATCAACAACGCGCTGAACCGCGAGCTTGCAGAGATTCCGGAAGCCCGCAAGTCCACTGCGCCCATCGACACGGCGGAGGCTGCCAAAGTGCTGGCGCAGTATTTGACCGATGTGGTGCAGAAGGGTCTTGAGAACGTACAGGATAACGGCGGCGGCATCGAGGCGCAGATCCAGCTGGCAAACCAGATCATAAATACCATCCAGGCTACTACAGAGGAAGCTGACTTTGCCGCGCTCAGTGTTGACCAGCGGGCAGAGCAGCTTCTTGCGCTTTTGCAGCAGAACGACCCGCGCCTTGCTACAGGGAAAAGCGCAAAAGACATTGACCGCCCGGAGACCTCTATTGCGCAAAGTTCCCTGTTTACCGGCGCTATCCATGAGCCGCAGATGTACACGGAGCTGAAAAAGGAGATCGTTTCCGCCGACCGCATTGATATGCTGGTCTCCTTTATCAAGTGGAGCGGCTTACGCCTCATCATGGACGAGCTGCGGCAGTTTGCGCAAAGCGGCGGTGAGTTGCGCATCATCACCACCTCTTATATGGGCGCTACGGACGTAAAAGCCATCGAGGAGCTGCGCGCGCTGCCCAATACGAAGATCAAGGTCAGCTACGACACCAAGCGCACCCGGCTCCACGCAAAGACCTATGTGTTTTACCGGGACACCGGTTTTACTACGGCGTATGTAGGCTCCTCCAACCTGTCCAATGCGGCAATTTCCAGCGGTCTGGAATGGAACGTCAAGGTGACCCGAAAGGACCTGCCGGAGACCATTGAAAAGATCGCAGCCACTTTTGAAAGCTACTGGAATTCCAGCGAGTTTGAATATTACGATGAAGGACAGCGGGAACGGCTGACCCGCGCCCTGAAGGCTGAAAAATACAGCGAGACCGACCACAGCGGAATCTACACCCTGGATATTCTGCCCTATTCCTACCAACAGGAAATCCTGGACCGGCTGGATGCCGAGCGCACCGTTCGGGGGTATAATCGCAACTTGGTGGTGGCCGCTACCGGCACCGGCAAAACTGTGATCTCCGCACTGGATTACAAGCGCTTCTGCAAACAGCATCCGGGGCAGCCCTGCCGGTTGCTGTTTGTGGCACACCGGGAGGAAATCCTGAAGCAGAGCCTGTACACCTTCCGGGCGGTACTGAAGGATGCCAATTTCGGCAAGCTGTATGTTGGCAACCACAAAGCCGACAGCATCGACCATCTGTTTGTTTCCATCCAGACCTTCAATTCTCAGGAGCTTGCCGCCAAAACGGCAGCGGATTTCTACGATTACATCGTTGTGGACGAATTCCACCATGCAGCTGCACCCACTTATCAGAAGCTGCTGGAATATTATCAGCCGAAGATCCTTCTGGGGCTGACTGCTACCCCGGAACGTATGGACGGCAAAAGCGTTCTGGACTATTTCGGCGGACGCATTGCCGCCGAGATCCGTCTGCCGGAAGCGATTGACCGGAAACTGCTCTGTCCCTTCCAATATTTCGGCGTCACCGACACCGCAGATCTGAGCGGCCTGAAATGGCGCACCGGCGGCTACGATAAAAACGAGTTGTCCAACCTGTACACCCTCAGCGGCATGGTGGCGGAGCGCCGCGCTGACCTTGTGGTGAACTCCATCCTGAAATATGTCACCGATATCGACGAGGTAAAGGGTCTGGGCTTCTGCGTTTCCATCGCTCATGCCCAATTCATGACGCGCTACTTTAATACCCACGGCATTCCATCTATGGCACTGACCGGCGACTCTCCCGACGAGGAGCGCAACGCTGCCAAGCAGCGACTGGTTTCCGGGGAGCTCCGTTTTCTCTTTGTGGTGGACATTTACAACGAGGGCGTGGATATCCCCGAGGTGAACACTGTGCTGTTCCTGCGCCCTACCGAGTCGCTGACCGTGTTTTTGCAGCAGTTGGGGCGCGGCTTACGTCTGGCAGAAAACAAGGATTGCCTGACCGTTCTGGATTTCATCGGACAGGCCAACAAAAAGTATAATTTTGAGGAGAAATTCGCAGCACTGCTTTCCAACACCACCCGCAGCGTCAGCCGGGAGCTCAAAGAGGGCTTTGTCTCTGCGCCTAAGGGCTGCTACATTCAGCTGGAGAAAATTGCCGCAAAGTATGTGCTGGATAATATCAGCGCCTCCTATGACCGCACCTCCGGGCTTGTGGCGCGGGCGGCTGCCTTTACCGAGGATACCGGTCTGCCCCTGACACTGGGGAACTTCCTCGACTACTATCATCTTGACCCGCGTGCAATTTACAGCAAAAAGGTCTGCTTCAGCAGGCTGTGCGTCCGCGCAGGGGCGGCATCCGATTTTACAGAACCTTTGGAAGAAACTATGACCAAAGCCTTTGCACGCTTTGCGGTCATCGATTCCTGCAGGTGGATTCGTTTTTTGCTGGGGCTTCTGCCAAAATTGGATAACACCGACTTTGCGGCTCTATCGCCAGTAGCGAAGCGGATGCTGCAAATGTTCTATGTGACTCTCTGGGGCAAAACTGCAGAAAGCTGGGAGGATGAAGAAGTTCTCGATAACCTGTATGCCCTTTCGGACAGTCCCGTTTTGCTGGGGGAACTGCAGGCACTTTTGCAGTATCAATATGACCGCATTGATTTTATTGACGAGCCGGTAGATGTGGGCTTTGATTGTCCGCTGGACCTGCACTGCACCTATACCCGCGACCAGCTGCTGGTAGCACTGGACTTTTTGAAGCCCGCCACTGTCCGCGAGGGCGTGAAGTGGCTGCCGGAAAAGCAGCTGGACGTATTCTTTGTGACCCTGAACAAGGCAGACAAGGATTACTCCCCCACCACCATGTACAAGGATTATTCCATCAACGAAAGCCTGTTCCACTGGCAGAGCCAGAGCACCACCGCCGAAAACTCTGCCACCGGGCAGCGCTATATCCATCACCGGAAAAAAGGAAGCCGCGTGCTGTTATTCGTGCGTGAGTTCAAGGCAGATGCCCGTTTTGGCGGTACAGGAGCGTATACCTATCTGGGCACGGTGAACTATGTGAAG
>ULUR01039960.1_pt1 | contig 22296 bp, 25 predicted proteins | sample 1958651 | NCBI WGS metagenome assembly ULUR01 (sample SAMEA4835764, study PRJEB28245) | human gut metagenome | biome: gut microbiome; material: fecal sample | place: Denmark | collected 2008 | reverse complement strand
TCTTGATGTAAACGGAAACATTCTTTTAGTTGAAAATTTTGATGTCGAGTTGACAGATAAACCTGTAAAGGTGTATAATTTTCAGGTGGAGGATTTCCATACTTATTATGTTGGTGGTTTTCGCATACTTGTACATAATGCAGGGGATGCATATAAACGTCCATCGGGTTATCGTAAAGGCGTTAGGGATAAAACATGGGAAGAAGCAAAGGCGAATTCTCCTGATGGAATTGTTCGTGATCCTAAAACAGGAAAACCAATTAACCCCAATGAGCCTTGGGATATGGGGCATAAACCTGGTTATGAGTTTAGAAAACATCGAGCAAGTGCACAGGAACGTGGTATAGACAGAAAACAGTTTTTAGATGAACACAATGATTCGTCCCACTATCGCCCAGAACTTCCAAGTTCAAATAGAAGTCATTCTTGTGAAGATATGACAGATCAATATTTAGGACCATGATTTTAGATTATTTGTCATAAGCTTGAATTGGTAGTTAAATAACTATTATTGCATTAGTTGGTATTTAAAGTATGTATATAACAAAATAAATTTTTGGAGGTGCAATATGGAAAATATGCAAAACAAAAAAGAGATTTTTAAAATCATTCACGAGGCCGTAAAACTAACGCCGAAGGTTATTTCATATTCTGATGAAACCGAAAGTCATAAGATCGATATATACATTGGTGAAAATAGGCCAGATGTTGGCCTTACAACATATTCAACTATTGGTTTGTCAGAGTATCCAATAGAAATTGTAGATAGACAAGGAAGAGAAATCAGGGTGGAATTTATAGGTATGTGCACGAGTGAGTTCACAAGTTTTCCTAATATATTAGCGTCCTGTGCGTTCAATATTATCAAGGATCATTATTCGTACACTCCTGGGATGGTGAACATGAATGTTATTGATGATTATTATAAAAACTTAGAAATGAGGCATATTTATTACACTATCCCGTCATACTGGGAGGATTTGCAAGGCCATCTTATTGACGGTCATATAGTAAACTGGCTGTTTGCAATACCTATCTCGGACAATGAACTGGATTATTTAAACGAAAATGGTGTAGACGCTTTTGAAGACTTGTTGGAAAGCAATGATACTGAGGTATATGATTTGTATCGAAGGTCTATCATCTAAATGACACCTTATTGTGAACAGCGAAGAAGTCGTTACAACTGTTGACCATCCGACCACCCGTTCTATGTAAAAAATCAAGGCTTTATCAAAGCAGGAGAACTAATAGTTGGTGATGAACTCCTTGATGTAAACGGAAATGTTCTTTTAGTTGAAAATTTTGATGTTGAGTTGACAGAGAAACCTGTTACAGTGTATAATTTTCAGGTAGAGGATTTTCATACTTATTATGTCGGAGAAAACAATATTCTTGTTCATAATGCTGGGAAAGAATATAAAATTCCTAAATCTGGGACAGGGAAAGAGAAAGCAACAGACATTCCTAGCCGATTTAAAGGTGAACGTCCTTATATAAATGAATCTGGAAAAGATTTTGCAAAACGTTTATGTGATGAAGCATTTGGTAAAGGCAATTATGATACTGGTCCTAAATCTGATTATAATAGGTTGAAAAAATATGGCGACAGAGCCTTTACTAATCCAAAAAAATAGGAGCAAAGTTATGGCAAAATATTATTTGACAAAAATCATTTATAATGGATTAACTTATTTTTTGATATGGTATAGCAATGATGAAGATGGGTTCTTACTTTTTGATCAACAACTGTTAGTTTTTTTTAGTGTCGAAGAAGCAAATACATTTGCGGATAAAGAACATATTATTTTTGAAAAGGGAATAACAGTTTTTGATCTATCTGAAATTATCGAGTTAATAAATAATGTGGAAATATCGCAAAATTGTCGAATTTTGATAGATATATGGCATTTTTTTAGTGATTTATCAAAATCGCTAAATGAAGAATTTATAGGAGACTATAATGATGAAGAAATCATCGATATTTATAACAAGTTGTTCTATGGAAGTAATTTGGAACTTTTGAAAAATGAAGAATATCATCCTAGTTTCAATGTTGATGAAAAACATAAATGTTGGGAGATTTTTGAAAGTGGGTTATCGATACTTAACAAATATCTTAATGATGATTTCAGTATGAAATAAGGGGGAAATATGTTTAGTAAATTTTTAGACTTTGTGAAAGAAGAAAAACACTATGATTTTGATAGTAGCGAACAATTTTTAAAATCAATGGGAGGAAGATCGTTCCTAAATGGTATGTATCGAATTTTTGATGAAAAAAGTATACCGAAATGGAATGATATAGTTAAAAAATCATTTCCAAAATACAAAAATCAAATAAGTGTCTTTGGGTATGACTGGTTGGGAAGAATTTTTGCTCTTGATACGCAAAGAGATGTAGTTTTGATATTTGAACCAGGTACAGGAGAGATACTTAATACAGAAGAAAACTTTGTGAATTTTCATGATAGTGAGATACCACAATATCATGACGCTTGCTTGGCGTCTGAGTTCTTCAATGAATGGTTTGAGGCAAATGGCAATTTTGTTTTGCCTCACAATAAATGTGTGGGTTACAAAGTACCACTATTCCTCAATGGGGAAGATGACATAGAAAATCTTGAAGTATCCGATATGGAAGTATATTGGGAAATAATGATGCCATTAATGAATCTTTAATCAATATTGGCATATTTGATATCAATTTACGGAGGTGTAAAAATGCCAAGCAACCAAGAAAAAGTTTCACATATTTTAGATATTATTAGGAGTTGTAGTAAAATACAACTGTATAAACTCTGACTATTATTGAGAGCAAAGACGATTATTACGACGAGTACTACTACATGAAGCCCGAATGTGAAAAAAGCCGTAGGGAGAAATTCAAAGACGGCTGCAAAAAAGTCGGCGAGTGGTGTAAGAATCATTGGAAAGAAATTGTTATAGTAATTGGCGCTGTGTTGATAATTACAGCAATTGTAATCACGGGATTTACATCATTAGTTCCGCTATTGACTTTTTGGGGATTGTCTGTAAAATTAGCTACAGTGGTAAGTGTGACCGTTTGTGGTATCGCTTTTCTTGCTTCAAGTATTTACTTACTTGGATATCCACTTAATATTCTTGGTAAGATATTCAAAAGTGACACTTTAAAAACTATATCATTTGGTTTAAGGCATCCAATAATATCTCTTCAAATTGGAAAAGTTAAGCCTGGAGTGGGAAATACTAATATTAGTACAAATGCCTCTCGTTTTGCAAATGCATTTGATTTTGAAGATAATGATGCTCAAGAAGGATCAGAAGTAAATGCTTTTCGACACACTTTTTGGATTTCAATTATAACAAGTAAGTGGGGAGAGAATATAGGCTTACAAGTTGGTAATGCTCATGAAAAAAAATCAAAACGTTATTCATGAAATCAAAGATATATACTCGCATAGGTTTAAAACTTTAGGTGATGCTGATCAAGCAGTTGATTTGTTAAACAAAGTTATTGGACGGGAAATTGGAAAAACAACATCAATTGATAGTACATCCAAAGATATAGCAAAAAAAGTATTAGATTACTATTATACAAATGGATTAAATATTGTGAAGGAAACTGATGATGGACATTATGTGATTGTAAAAGAACGACTTTCATACGAACGATACAAAGATGATTTAATTATATTGGAAACACTTGATGAAAACGGATTTCCACCAGATAATAAATACTATAATAAAAAAGGTGATTGAATTGGTCAAGAAATATATTAGAGTAATTTTGATTGGAGTATTGTGTATGGGAGTTATACTGAGCATTTTTTCAATAATAAATTATCGTCATTCAAAATCGTTAAAGGATAAAATTATAAAAAAATGTAATGATGATACCGAGATTATTATACATATGTCTGATTTTACTGGCTTTGAATGGGATAAGTGTATTGTATATGGACCGTCAACGCAAACGAAAGATATATGTGATGCATTTGATATAAATTATAATACATATCTCGATTTAAATTATGGGATTATTTTCCTTAATAATAACAATGTTACTTATGAAGAATTTTTCAAAGTCTCAGATTATGATTTTACAAATAAAATTCCAGAATTTATTATTTATCCATATAGACAAAACGAAAGTACGCAAGTAAAATATGCAAGTTTTGAAAAGAATGAAGCGGAGTTTAAATGTATAAAGAAACATTCTGATAATGGCTATTATTATAGGCTTTACCCTATTAATTAAGTCGACATCGCACAAAGATTTTGGGTTACACTTGATTTTAAATAAGAGCATAAAGTGGTAACAAATGATCCAACGGCAACAACGGCTGTATATTGGTGAGCAGAATGGTATGCGTTTTTGAAAAACAATTAAGGTTAGATGAGATGGAATATTTATTATTTGAAATATTGTATTGAGGTTTAAACTATGAGAAGATGCGAACCACTAAACACATAAAAAGCAAACAGATAATTGAACTTAGAAAACATATGGCACTATTGAAAATGGTTTTGCACCTTGTCAATGCTATATACTATAAATTAGGAAATGATTATTGCAAAGCAATAAAAAATAACATTACATCAATAATAAAAATTGATCCTGAATATGCCGTAAAATATTATCACCCTTTATTTATTAATGATAATGCTGATTTGAAATCACTGAAATCAAAAGTGCTTTCCATAGATGGAAGCATATGTGATGTTGATGATGTTATCAGCTCGATAAAATCATCAACGCAGACCCAAGAGGACAAAATTAAATCACTTGAGTCATCGAAAGAAAATATTAGTGAATACATTTCCGATGTTGTGACTATTGACTAAAATGCGGCTGATGCTATCAATAAAAGCAAAAATGACTTTTATGATAAGTATGAATACTTAAAGCCGGATATTGAAAAAAGCTGGTTGGAAGAAAAAGTAGATAACGCTTGTGAGTGGTGCAAGGAAAATTGGCAGTCAATAGTTAGTGTGTTTGTGACTATTGTCATTGTTGTCGGTATTGTTATATTGAGTATTTCAACATTTGGAACAGCAATTCCAGTAATTGCTGTTGGTGTAGTTGGAGCAATCGTAGGCATTTCAGGTCAATTAATTAGTGATATTATTTCATGTGCGATAACAGGCGATTGGGATGGTAACTGGCAATCATATATTGGATCAGCGATAGGCGGTTTTGCTGGCGGTGTTTTATTATTGCTTACTAATCCAATTGCTGCTTGTTCAGCAGAGGCGGCAATATCAACGTTTTTTGGCGAAAATCTTGAAAATATCACTGGGGGACAAAAACGATCGACTTTTGAAATATTATTCGATACTGGTTTAAGCACAGGAACAGCGGCTTTTTTTAGTGTTGCTTTAAGTAAAATTACTGGAAAGCTTTCAAAAAATTCTTTTGAAAAAAATTCCGGTGTTCAAAAGACTTTCAGTCATAAATAGCTATGATGCTTCATTTAAAATGGTAATAACAAAATTAAAACAGGGAAGTATTAAAAAATTTCATTATAAAACAATTAGAAATGGTGTAATTTCAGGACTTTCTGAAGGTGCATTGGAAAATATAGCAAGTGGTTTTTTGATGGGATTAAGGAATGGTATGACGAATGGAGAGAGTTGTCACAAAATTAATAAGAAATGAAGAAGGTCTGATCAATGAAATCAAAATCGAAATTTACTGTGAAGATACCGTCAGAGATTTATAAAGGTGAAGTTTTTATAACTGCTTTTTTCATTGTTTTAAACGTAATGTATACGATTTTTGGTAACCCTCCGCATTTCCCTATGTATATTTCAACAATATTATTCATTTTTATTCCAATAGCTATTTCATTATTGTGGATAAGAAAATTAAAAATTGTAGTAAGTGGCAGCAAAATAACTGTTAGGAAGATTTTGGGATTCAAATATAGTGTTGATGTTTCAGAAATAACAAAGATAAAATGGATAATTAATGATACTAGATTAGGGGTTAATGAAAAAATTTTAATTTATGTGAACTCTGAGCATTTTGCTGTTGAAACTCTTATGGACGGATTTGAAATAATGTCAGAATATCTTTTGAAAAATGTTGATCCTGATAAAATAATTTATATTAATAAAAAATAGAACATTTGGCAATAAAATAATAGGAATATGTTGTGCGTATTGACGGCGATGTCGCTGATGTTATTAATAAGAGCAAAGACGATTTTTACGATAAGTATGAATACTTAAAACCGGAATGCGAAAAGAGCTGGTTGGAAAAAGCTAAAGAGTGGATTGATTCAGCTTGTGAATGGTGTAAAGATTTATGAAATAAAATTATAGATTTTGACTTTTTTAATTTTATAGGCAAATTAATTCATAGTGAAGGATTCAGGAATTTCGTAACCTTTGCAGTTGGAATATTTTATCAGATAGGTGGTGCCTGGCTGATAAAGAAAATTGCGGAGTTAGGAACAATCGCTGCAGTATTTGTGAGAAAGCATCCGATTTTGTCTTCATATATGAAGGAGAAGAATTTATAATATGGTCATGGAAGGGCGACTATATGAACCTTGGAGCAGGCGCTGAAACAGGTATTTATCAGGTGAAAGATGGAGAAATTGATGAGTATGGAAATTATATTATGGAAAATGGTGAATACTCATATCTTTATGCCGAAGTTAACAGAGAATATTCTGTTGATATGACTCTTGAATTATATCATGATTCTAATGGGGATGGAATCTTCAGTGATGATGAGCAGCTGTATAAACATGAACCAGATGAATTACAATGGTGGATAACGGGATTTGATCCGTTGGTTCAAAATGTTAAAGCTGAGGATCTCCAAGCCGTAACTACTATAGATTTTTCGAGCTTTGGAGAAAACAAAGATATAATGTTAGATTCTTTCAGAAAATTTAATGCAGGAGAAGTCGAATGGGATATTCCAGAAAAAGATTCGGGTTCATACATTGTAACTCTGACTTGGTAAGGAGAATATTATGTTAAAATTTAAAAACTTGCTTTGCTGCACAATGTCCGTAATATTGATGTTAAGCCTAATGTCCTGTTCTGTTGTAGAAAAATTGAACAGCCATTATGAAGGTGATCTCGTTATTGATCAGACGGAGAATGTGAGTGTTTCAGAAACAGTAATAAAGGCTTTGGAAAATAACGATGCGGACGCAATCAAAAATCTGTTTTCTGTTCGTGCCAAAGATCTTTGTCCGGATCTGGATGAAGGAATCGGATATATGCTCAGCATATATGAAGGTGAATTTGTTGAAGTTACGCAGAATAATTCAAGCTCAAATAAATATTCGAGCGGTGTTGAAAGATGTATTGTTTCTCCGGTATGCGTTTTTAAAACAACAGAAAACTACTATAAGCTTACTTGGAATGCGTGGACGATAAATGTAAATGAAAAAGATAAGGAAAAAGAAGGAGTCTACAGCATGAAACTCCAGATTTGGCCGGATGCCGGACTGGATCAGGGAGGTGAAGATCTTTTTGTTGCAGGGGTAGTGTATCCTGCTAATTCCGAGGAAAGTGATATGGCATTTACTCTTTGGAAAAACATTTATCAGCAAAAAAATCATGACGATCGCATAGAGAGATTTCGTGAGCTGCTTTCTGACAATATGCTGGCTTCAGGCGTAACGGACGATGAAATAGATCGCTTTTTTGATTACTGTCAGCCAATGCGAGAACTTCACGAAGGCTGGACGGAAATTGATGATGGAAATATCACCGTTTATATTACGTCCATGAAAAATGATACTCCGATATGTTTTTGTTTTAGACTTGACAAGGAACAAACGGATAAAATATCTTTTCTAAAATTTGCCGAGATAGGCGATGAAAAGACTATCGGTGATTATAATTTATCGGAAGAAAATGCGGGAATTTATTTGCCAGATTAATAGGAGTGATTAAATGTGAAAAAAAGTACAATATCCGTTTTGCTTACTTTGTTATTGGCAAGTTCTACAGGCTGTACTATATTAAACGATAGCCAAAGTTCAATAGAAAATGATGATAAATTAATTATCGATCAAACCTCAACGAAAAATACTTCGGATGTTCTGATACAAGCCTTGGAGACCAACGATGCTGAACTTTTTAAAAGCGTTTTTTCAGAGCAGACTTTGAAATTACAGCCTGATATTGATGAAGGTATCAAATACATATTTAATATATTTGAGGGTGACAATTTAGAGATAGTTTATGAAAATCAGTCATCAGAATCTTTTTCTGATTTGCAGGCAAAATGTGTATGGTCGATCTGTGTAATTAAGACTACTGAAAAATGCTATTCATTAACATGGACTGAGTGGGTACAGCAGGAAACTGATCCGTCTGCCCAAGGCGTATACAGCTTGATTTTTGAAGAATGTGAGGAAGATCAGAGAGGAGCAGGCGGCGGAGATCTGCTTGCCGGAATATATTACCCCGGATGTGAAACCGAGTCTGATATTTTAAACACATTTTTCGGGGCGATGCATAATAAAGACCGAGAAGAGCTTGAAACTATATTTTCCAATGAGTTTCTGGAGGATCCGGAAGCTGTGAAGAATATGGATAAATTTATAGAACGATATACTCCTTCATATTCTAATTTGTTAGCCGCATGGGAGGTCAATGATACTATTTGCATTCAACTAAGGCGTTTCGATGCTTTTATTTGTCTGCATTTTGATAATAAACAGACAGATAAAATATCATCTATTCGAGTATTTGACAGTACAACTGAAGATGAAAAAAGCATATCACGATATGATTTTAACCAAGATGAAATGGGAATTTATTTTCCAGATTAGTCAAATGCATCTTAATAAGTATCAATAATGTTTTATTACATTGATGAGGGTACTGACTATACTGTTTCTTATTCCGCAAACACAAAGGTTGGTACTGTTGATGTCACCATAACAGGAATAGGCTCATACACAGGCGAGATAAAGAAAAGCTTTGTTATCGCACCTGCCAAACAGCAGATACAGAAGCTTGAAACACGCTTCAAAGGCTTTTTCATAGACTGGGCGCAGAAAGGTTCTGCAACAGGATATGAGATAGAATACAGCGCAAATGCTGATTTTAAGGACAGCACGGTTAAAAAGCTTACCGCAAACAAGCCTGATACTCTCACCATAAGCGGTCTGACAGCAGGAAATAAATATTATGTTCGTGTACGTTCCTACACAAACGTTGGCGAAAAGGTATACTATGGAGCATGGTCAGACAGCAAAAATGTTACCGCCGCAAAGTATGACATTACAAAGTCAGCTATCTCAGGTATTTCTACAAAGACATACACAGGAAAAAATATCACGCAGAGCGTAAAGGTAAAATACAACGGCAAGACGCTTAAAAGCGGCACAGATTACACAGTTTCATATTCAAACAACAAAAAGGTAGGAACAGCCACAGTAAAGATAACAGGCAAAGGACAATATGGCGGAACTGTCAGCAAGACATTCAAGATAAAACCTGCCAAGCAGAAGATACAGAAGCTCACAGCGAAGTCAAAGGCATTCTTTATTGATTGGGCGCAGAAAGGCTCTGCAACAGGTTATGAGGTGCAGTACGCCATAAACTCTAAGTTTACAGGCGCAAAGAAGCTTGATGTTGCAAACAACAAGACCGACAAAATGACGATATCAAAGCTTTCGGCAAATAAGAAATACTATGTTAAGGTACGTTCCTATACGCTTGTAAAGGGTACGAAATATTATGGAGAATGGTCGGCTGTTAAGAGTGTGACAACGAAGAAGTAATATGCTTATAAACCACAACCAAAATATGCTTTGTCTTGATGAATTTGATATACTTGAACTGCGTGAAAAATGCAGATGAGTGTGATTAAATGGTGTTACTGAAACTATAAATGGATGTATAAAAGCAATTGCACGAGACGGGAAAGGTTATTCATTTGAAATTCTAAGAGGAAAGGTTCTTTATGGTCAAGCCTATAAAACCAAAGCCATTTTTTCGTATAATAAATTTTCGCCGACAATACACTATGTAACTGATCCTTCGAACCGCTCGACATTAAATATGATTCAAAATCTTATGGATTCGTACAAACAGATATCAGGAGCTGATATTGATAGGTTAAAATTAGGACTGTTCTGAATAGAATAAGCTGCCACAGACTTTTTTCTGTAGCAGCTTATTTTTTGTTTATGCTATTCATTCTTGCGAAGATATCCGTCATCATCATATTTCTTAGCTATATGCTGTGCAGCTTGCAAATCGCCCCATTTGTCTACAGCCTTATCCCAAATTGTCATATATTACAACATACTTTCTGAAAAAGTTTACATTTATCAACATGTAAGTTGAAATAGCCGCCACTATTAACACCAGTTTGCAGAACTATAAAATCTCAGCTTTCCGTCCTTGTCCACGTCATAATTATATACTGACATTTGGTTTTTGAAAAATCTGTCCTTGAGATATGTGCCTTTTAGTTTGCATAGATACGAATATTCCTCGCTGTTCTCAGGCTTGCACTTTTCAAAACCGATTCTTTTCCGACGTGTATCAAACCATTTTTCATCATTCTGTCCGCCAAGACGTTTGTACTCGTCATAAGTCCTATTCTTTTGTATCAACAGTTTATCGTTTTCTCGATACTTCTTGGGATATATGGGGAATTCCTTTTCATCAAAGTCTGTTGTAACTCTCCAGCTATCCTCATTAACAGGATACACACCTACCACTATCTGCCTATAAAGTGCTAAAACATATTTTGCATACCTTGTACGCCTTATGTTTATATCCCAAAAGCCCCTTGCTGAATCGTATATAAAATCTTCCCTTTGCAAGTCGGCACATTTTTCCTTGTACATAAGCGGATAGCTTTTATTTATTGTAATGAAAACAACAGGGATATTTCCACAGTATTCTTTGAAATCCACTTCTCTTATGGCAACATTATCAAGAAAATCCTGCACATTTCTCGCTTTCGTTTTATATCCGTCAAGTGCGTGAGAGTGCTTTTCAGCATTGCTTGCATGACCATTAGAAATATTGGTGAGCGTTTCAGGAAAAATGTAATCATACATATTCATAAGCGCAGATTCGCACATAAATGCTTCATTTTCGGTCAACCCCCATTTTATTATGACCTTTTCAACCTTGCCGCTACTTTTAATGATAGTTTTTATTTTTTCAGATAATTTGGAATAATCGACATTTCTATCTCCGTTTTCTGAGCGTATAACTTCTAACAGCTTATCAGCGTCGTTTTCGTGACAAAACACTCGTCCACCTTGCCCTTTGCCGATATAAAAAGGCTTTCCATTATCGTCTTGCAGCATATAAACATAAAACCTGTCTTCCATGTTCTCGCCCAAGGTGTAACTAAGTCTTGTGAGTTCGTCATTCCGCTCGCTCAAAGCCTATCCCCTCTTTCCATACGTCTTATGAACATACTTATCAAGCCATACCTTGTCATAATTGTCGCTGTACTCAGACATCTGACAATCGTTGTAAAGATCATCTGCAAGGGTCAAAAGAACATCATGAAATTCCAAATTCGTCTTAAACTTTTGTGGTATTGCATTATAGCCAAGATATGCACCAAGAATATTTCCGCAAACTGCACCTGTTGAGTCGCTGTTGCCGTTGTGATTTACCGCTGTGCATACAGCTTTATCAAAATCATCCTGATATCTCAGTGAACAATACACTGCAATAGCTAAAGTCTCCTCAGCCACCCAGCCCTCGCCAAGCTTATGTATATTGTCGAGGTCGCTGCCGTCTGACTGTGAAAGCTTGACCGCAAGCTCGATCAATTCCACAAAATCGTCAATATATTTAGCTCTGTTAAATATCTGCTGCATTGTCCTTACCGAACTCGTGACAGCTTCAAGCAGTGTGATATCATTACTGTGGGATAACAAACTGAAGAGCCGCCGCAGGGATATATCCAAGCTCATGCCCATGAGTAATAGCGGCACATTCAGCGCCTATCTTATCAATACTTGCGATATCCATTTTACCCTCTGAAAAATATAGCCCGATAGGTGCGACACGCATTATTCCGCCACAGCCTTTGCTGTTATTTATAGGCTTGTCTATAGTACCCTTTCCCCCTGCCGCCAAGGCTGACAAACAAGTATTTCCCGGTGCACGGTGGCTGAACATTTCAGGCAAATTCATGACCCAGCTATATTTCGCATAATTTTCTTCAATATCAACAGGATAATTTGCGTTCTGCGTCAGGTACCAACCTTGATACTCAAATGCCATGTAGGTCGAAAAGTCGCCCATTATCCCACGAAGCTTGCCCCTTGTTATCCCGTCCAGCAACGCAGTTGCAGTAAACATCGTCATTTGAGTATCGTCAGAAATAAGGGCTTTACCATTTTTGAGCGCATATTCAGTTATGCCATTTTCTCCATATTCGCTGAAAATTTGTCTTTCACTGCAAAATTCCACGGCATATCCCAAAGCGTCACCCACAGCACCACCGACCAGCGAACCTCTGTATTTATCAAGCATATCATCCATTTTGTTTTCCTCCTATGATCTTAATTTCTTTTATAATACCATATTTATAAAGGTTTGTGGGAAATAATTTTGTACAGTAAAAGTAACCATCAAACCCTCCGCATCTGCTCCACCGATGACTAAAGAAGTATAATAAACTTCAAGCAACTACATAGAGTAAATTATACGAACTCAAAAAGTCTATAGAGTTGCTTTGGTTTTGTCAATATCACTTGACACATTTTATTCGAACAAGAATTATGCAGCGAGAAAGATATGATCATAGTAGAGCTTTCTTCGGCCTGCCGGAGGCAGCCAACCGTTGGCGGTGCAGATTGTTCCGGAACCTTCGGACAAGATCTCATCAATAATCTGAGTTGTATTATTAAGGCGTTCTTTCCTCTGCTTGCAGATTTTGTCATACTCTCTTAAATCTGATATCTTTTTATCAAGTTTAGCTATTTCATCAGCCCGACAGGACATTTGTGTCAGAATGTATATTTCTCATTGAATTACGCTCTGCACTGCGATAGTATTTTCTGTAATTTATCGGTGTAACGCCGTACAGCTTTTTGAATCTGCGGCAGAAATAGCCGATGTTCTCAAATCCTGTTTCATGCGCTATGGCACAAACGCTGTTTTCGGTATCAACAAGGAGCTTTGATGCACGTTTCAGTCTGTATTCTACAACGTAATTTATCGGCGATGTGTGCAGGTATATCCTGAAAATATTGAGGACACTGCTTTTGCTTACAAGAACTGTTCCTGCAATATCGTCCAGTGTTATCTGACCTCTGTAATTATCATGAATATACTGCATCATTATCTGAAGCTTAGCCTGCGTTTGTGCAGAATGCCCGGACACGGGGCCGCAGTCTGTTATTTGTATGCTTTCATATAACAGGCGCCATAGTTTCAGCAGCAGTTCTACCGTTTCCATTTCAGAAGCCGTGCCAGAACCCTGCACAGCAAATACCGACCTCATTGTTTCGATAATGCTGTGGTGCGCTGTTTCTTCAGCGGAAAAAATCACACATTCGGTAGTTGATTCAATTATCGGTCTGATGTATCTGCTGTATATCAGACTGCCCTGCGGCGCAAGCAGAACAGGTGAAAAAACAATGTTCGGAATGATGGTGCTGTCTTCTGCTTCAAACCTGTGTATCACCTGAGAATTTATAAAGATCCCATCGCCAGAGCTTAGAACATACCTGTTTCCACCCACCAGAAAATCAGCCTTGCCATGCTGTACATAAACAAATTCGACCTCCGGGTGCCAGTGCCAGTCGATACAGTGAAAATCGAAATCCCAGATGTCCTCATAATAGTAGCTGAACGGATATTCTTCGCTGCCGTGACTTGCAGTTTCACGTAAGGTTTCGTCCGTTGTGATTCTGTCCTTTTTGATTTCATTTCCCATGTTCTCACCCGATTTACGATATTGTGTAATAAAAATGTGATTTTGTGTATTGAAATGTTACGACATTTACTATATAATCTGATTATATCATTTGTAAAGGAGCTTGTCAATATGGCTGTAAATTACAGAAAAACACTTATATCCTGCTATCTTGGATTCATCACACAGGCAATAGCGGCTAATTTTGCTCCGCTTCTATTTCTCACATTTCACAATGGCTTTGGTATTCCGTTTGGGAAAATTGCCCTTATCTCGTCGGTATTTTTTGTTACTCAGCTTATCATAGATGTGCTGTGTGCACGTTTCGCCGACAAGATCGGCTATCGGAAATGCGTTATCGGTTCGCAGGTGTTTTCTGCGCTGGGACTTATCGGGCTTGCTTTTCTGCCAGAACTGCTTCCCGATCCGTTTTCAGGAATAATTATAAGCACGGTCATATATGCAATGGGAAGCGGTCTGACCGAGGTACTTGTAAGTCCGATAGTTGAAGCCTGCCCGTTTGAGCACAAAGAAGCTGCAATGAGCCTGCTGCATTCATTCTACTGCTGGGGTTCGGTCGGAGTCATACTCATTTCAACACTGTTTTTTACTGCTTTCGGCATAGAAAACTGGAAGTGGCTCTCTTGTATCTGGGCGATAATTCCGCTGGTGAATGTTTACAATTTTTCAGTATGTCCCATTGCACACCCCGTCGAGGACGGCGAGGGAATGCGTATCTGTGACCTGCTCAGAGTACCGCTGTTCTGGCTTGCGATACTGCTTATGGTTTGTGCGGGAGCCTCGGAGCTTTCAATGGCACAGTGGGCGTCGGCATTTGCAGAATCCGCTCTCGGACTGACTAAATCAGTCGGAGATATTGCAGGACCGTGTATGTTTGCAGTGACGATGGGCATAAGCCGTACACTCTACGGGAAGTACGGCGAAAAACTCGATCTTATGATATTCATGATAGGCTCGGCGCTGCTGTGTCTGATCTGTTACATCACTGCATCCCTGTCGGGAATACCTGTAATCGGTCTTCTTGGCTGCATAATGTGCGGATTCTCGGTAGGTATCATGTGGCCCGGATCTATAAGCATCTGTTCGGGAAAAATACCCACCGGCGGAACTGCAATGTTTGCACTCCTCGCCATGGCTGGTGACCTTGGCGGAGCACTCGGTCCCGCTATTGTAGGAAATATCACCCAGCGTGCAGGCGATGATATGCAGAAAGGTATGCTCGCAGGCTGCGCATTTCCCTTGATACTTATGATATCGCTCCTGCTGCTGAACAGAGCCAGACGCAGGAATAACTGATCGTATCCGGCAGGTTTATGCAAAGCTACAATAGCAAAAAAGGCATCATGTATCCGGACATGATGCCTTTTTGTTTTTCGTACGGTGTCAGCGGTCAATTTACGAATTTCATAGAGCCTGTTCTATACGTCTGAACTTCGATGGAGTAATACTCTCGAACCTTTTGAAAATCTTGCAAAAATAACTGCTGTCACAGAAACCTGTTTCTTCAGCTATCTGATCGACAGTTTTCTGCGTTTCCGCCAGAAGCATTTTAGCCGCCTGTATCTTGCGTTTTGCGATATATTCCATCGGTCGGCAGTTCAAGGTCTGCCTGAATAATCTGCACAAATGCTGCGAAGAAACTCCTGCGGCTTTACTTATGGATTCAAGACCGGGCTGTTTCATATAGTTTTCGTCAATATATGCGATCGCCTTTGTCACCGCAGGGGCGATTTGTACACTGCCTTTTCCTTTCGCCGCAAGACGGCTCAATTCAATGAAAAAGCTGTACAGATAGCCCGACGCTCTGAAATTTCCGTCAACCTTGTCAGACAGGAGTGCCTCGTGCATACATCTGAAACAGTGGTCAAGATATGTAATTTCTTCCTTTGGAAGAGGGAAAATTTTTGGCTTGTCAAAGCCGAGTGCTTTAAGCATATCAGGGCAGGACTTTCCTGATGGTTTTATCCAATGCGTATCCCAGGATTCGTCCGTTGAATAATACTCATGCGGACAGCCGGCAGGGATAAAGAATGCAGTGTACGGTTTTATTATATGTTTCTCTCCGTTCATTATAAGTACGCCGCTGCCTTTTGTACAATAAAGAGCCTTGGCATAATTGTCACCTTTGTCGCATTTAACATGATACTGTCATTCGTTCAGCCCTACGCTCACCAAAAAGACGGGAAGACTGCTTTCTTTGCTGATTATCGGATAATCGTAGAATTTCAAAAATAATTCACCGCCTGTGCTAAAATCGTTATATCTTAATAATATCATTCATTGACTTGTATATCAATAAGCGTTATAATCTGGCTATTTCAACTTCCATGTTGATGTTAACAAATATTTAACAATTAACTTATGTAAAATGAAATAATTTAGAACGCAATATTTGTTCAGCTATACAAAAATCTTGTGCATATGAGAGAAATATGCAGAATATAGTGACTTTTGGTGTTATATGTTTGAAAATAATGTATGCATAGATAAAAAAGTCTATTGCAAAAAAGAAATGTGGTGAGTTCAATGAAGATGTGAATATTCATTATGCACAATTATCCGTTGCAATAATTGTGTTATATGATGAAATTGAATTTATTTGCAACAAAACTTGAAGAAAATCACACCTATATTATGAAAAATATCGTTAAGAGAATCACAGCTATGGGTGCTGCTGTTATGATGATGAGTTCTATGGCTATTGGGGCTAGTGCGGCAGATAGTTTCTCGTTCTATATTTCCAACACTGGATCTGTTACGTCAAAAGTTATTACTGCTGGAAATGCAGCTCAGGATGATTATGTTAGGGTCAACTACCGAATTGACAAAATTTCCAATGCTACATCCGTTTCATATAGAACAACGGTTGGAGGTACATATATTGCAAGTGGAAAAATCTCGAGTAAAGGAAACCATACTACGAAACACACTAATGCGACATATATTGATAAAGGTGAACGTATTTTGTGCACCATGTCACTCAATCCAGCTCCGTCAGGTGTAGGTAGTCATGCTTCAGGATATGTTAGCGGTAAATAAAATTTAAACTAAGGCAATATCACTAACTATCTTTTTATGTGATATTGCCTTAAATTATACGATCAATTTAACAGCTTGATTTCTATACTACCTCGCAGCAATAACCCAAAAGAAAGGAATGACATATAAAAAATATCAGAAAAACAAAAGTATTATTGCCCGTGATGTTGGCGGCTGTGGCACTGTCATCTTGTGAAAATACTCCCGACAATATCAGAAGTAATAAGCATTCGGCTGAGGTGGACAGCGGCGAGGCTTATGTTTCGCCCGAGAATATTTATGACAGCTTTGATGCTGCATTTGAAAAAGAGTATGCAAAATTCAAGCTGCCCGAAAAATCGGCGGTGAGCATTTGCAAGTCTGACGGTGTTTATGACTTGGAGCTTGCATATATCAATGCCGAAAATGATATGGACTGGCTGTCGTCAAAAGTGGAAGAGCTGCAAAGTGCCTTGGATATCAAGATTGATGGTAAGATCGAAACTGTGGAAGATCAGGCACAGCTCCAGGACGAACATAACAAACTTAAAATAACACGCTTTGCACAGCCTTATTGCTGTTGGGAGGCAAGCGAAAACGGCGTAAATACCGCAGACGCTGACGCCGATAATATGGAGCTTTTTTATCTCGACAGACCAACTTCTGAAAATGCTGACAGCGGACTTTTGTCTGCTGCGGACAAGGCAAAGACTTTGGCGGACACGTTCAGCAATGTGCTTGGAGAGGAGCTTGACAATATGGTCAGTGACGGGTATATAATCACCACCGACAGCGGGGTTGGCTATGAGATCGAGATACAAAAGGCATATAAAGGTATCGGCATTCAAAATGTTTTTTCCACGAATGCTGATGATACGCTGTTCGTGAAGGGAAATGCCCTTATGACCTATTCAATGCAGACTTATACCGATCTTGACGCAAACTTTGACCCGGAATATTATATAGGCTGCAACGCTTTCAAGATGGAAAATGCTGAGAAAATAGACAAAATGTTGTCGTTTAAGGGTGCTTGCGATCTGCTGGAAGAAAATCTTGCGGACAAGATAGATATACAGTTTGATGATGTCAAACTTATGTATGAACCTCGTGGCGAGAGTACCGAAGTCGGCGAAAGTGCGGATAATATATGCTGTACGCCAAAGTGGTATTTTATTATCGACGATAAGCAGCCGACAGGTCTGCACGCAATAAATTATGTGACAGTCGATTGCGTTACGGGCGAGATATATGTGCTTATTCCATAGGGGGTGGGGCAATGAAAGCACTTAAATGCGACCTTAACAAGAGTATACTGAATATCGGATATGTCGGTGCGGTGCTGCTCACGACCCTGCTTTGCTTTACCGCAAAGGCGTATACCGACCCGAACACAGCTAAGATATACACGGTGTTTGAGTGCATTGCAAAGCTTGACAAACAGCTTTTTGCTGATGATTATTCCTTCAGTTCCTATCTGATATTCGCAAAAGGTATGTCGGGATATATGGCAATGTTTCTGCCTATAATAGCGGCTTTTCCGTTTATGACGGCATTTTGTGCAGAGCGAAACGGCGGCTCAATGCGGTTCAACATAACCCGAACAGGCAGTTTGAGATATTATCTGTCAAAATTCTGCTCAGCATTTTTGTGCGGCGGTTCAGCCGTTCTATTCGGATATATAATTTTTGGCGTTATCGTGCGGATAATATTTCCGCCATTGAGCCAATACGGACTTTCCGCAGATGATTTATCATTCGTGCTTGTGAACAATAAAGACGAGCTTACGGGCGTGTTGAGATATATGCTTTCGGTGTTTTTGTATGGAGCTATAAGCACAATGCCTGCGCTTTTCATAAGCTCATTCTGCAAAAATCCGTATCTTATAACCTGCGTGCCATTTATGGTAACATATATGTGGCAGATAACTGTGCAGAAACTTATTGCAAATTCGATGATGAAAGAGGATTTTGACAGGGCAAGCATATTGGAGAATTTTTATCCCAACAGCATAATGAATTTGTCATATTACACAGCTTTTGCCGACACAAAATACATTCTGTTTTTCAATTTATGGATAATACTTTTATCTGTGATAGGTTTTATAGTAATAATGAATATGCGGCTGGACAAAGGGGTGTAAGCAATGAAAAATTTTAGTTTAAAACAAGCCTTTTCCTGTGCGGCAACGGAATTTGTAAAGTGGGTCTGTGACGCACGAATGGTGATCGTTGCGGTGCTGCTCATATTCATAAACAATTTTGCAGTTTCTCCGCTGACCAACAATGCAGAGCTTATGGGTGAGCCGCTTAACATACTAGAGCCATTTATAGCTGTGGCGAATTCTGAGATACTGATACTTATAATCCCAATAGTTTTTCTGACACTTATTGCTGACTATCCGAAAGTCGACACCAATACTGTGTTTTATATCGTGCGTATCGGCAGGGCAAACTGGTTTGTAGGGCAGGTTTTGAAACTTGTTTTTATGATAATATCATATCTTGCGGTAATATTTCTCGGTACAGTTTTGCCAATGCTTTCAAAGGGTTTTTGGTACAATGGCTGGAGCAATGTTGCCACGGGTTTTGTGAAAATGTTCCCCGACAGGCGAGGCGATTTCGGCGTTGAGCTGCTTCCAGAAAATCTCTACAATCAGCTTTCGGTATTTGAGGCGGCGGTAAAAAGCTATCTGCTCGTGGTGGCGTATTTGATGATAATAGGGCTGATACTGCTGGTGTTTTCACTATTCAAGCGAAAAACATTGGGCTTTATCATATGCGGCGGAATGATATCCCTTGGAATGGCGTTCAGTGCTATAAGGACAAATCTTATGTGGACAATGCCAATGGCAAACTCAATAACTTGGCTGCATTACACGAAATATTTCAAAAAGCCAATAATGCCGATGAGCTTTTCTGTGATTTATCTGCTAGTACTTATTGCGGTTCTACTGGTTTTCGGAGGGATAGCCATTGGTAAGTTTAATTATGATAATGTGACGGAGGTTGCAAGTTAGGGGGACGAAATGGATATCATCAATGTAAATGACGTATGCCTTACGCTTGGCAAAACGGAGATACTAAAGCACATAAATGTGTCCTTCGAGGAGGGCAGGATACACGGACTTATCGGCAGAAACGGCAGCGGAAAGACAATGCTTATGAAGTGCATATGCGGCTTTATCAAGCCCACAAGCGGTGAGATTATCGTTGACGGCAAGAAGGTCGGAAAGGACGTTGATTTTCCGAAAGATATGGGAATTATCATTGAAACACCGGGGTTTATCCCATACTATTCAGGCTACAAAAATCTCAAGCTGCTTGCAGGGCTCAACAACAAGATCGGCAAAGAGGAGATAAAAAGCAGTATGAAACAGGTGGGACTTGATCCCGAACTAAAGCGACACGTCCGCAAATACAGCCTTGGTATGCGGCAGAGATTGGGTCTGGCACAAGCTATCATGGAAAACCCAAAGATGCTAATTCTTGACGAGCCTTTCAATGGTCTTGACAAGGACGGCGTAAAAGAAATGCGTGACTACCTACTCAGCTATAAAGAGCAGGGAAAGACTATTCTTATCTGTTCCCACTCGGCGGAGGACATCTCCGTGCTGTGCGACACTGTGCATGAAATGGATAAGGGAGTCATTGAGGGGGTAAGGTGACATAGACTGAATAAGTATGGATTCGTACAAACAGATATCAGTAGCTAATATTGATAGGTTAAAATTAGGACTATTCTGAATAGAATAAGCTGCCACAGATTTTTTCTGTAGCAGCTTATTTTTTGTTTATGCTATTCCTTCTTGCGAAGATATCCGTCATCATCATATTTCTTAGCTATATGCTGTGCAGCTTGCCAATCGCCCCATTTGTCTACAGCCTTATCCCAAATTGTCATATATTACAACATGTTTTCTGAAAAAGTTTACATTTATCAACATGGAAGTTGAAATAGCCATATGAATTTACCAAATTCCATTAGCATCTATCACTGATAGGTGCTTTTTTTCATAACCAAAACAAGAAATGCGGGGAACAATTTATGATATAAAATTACGAATATGCTCCCCAATGCTATAGATACCAAAAGAGTCGAGAAATCAGCTCTTTTATACAGTAGAGGGATACTGTTGGATATATTCCCTTATTTCACACATAATATTAAGGACAAATTTGCTTATTCTATTGACGCTTCCCTTATTTTATGATATAATTTAAGGGAAAATAATGGAGGTAAGGAAATGAGAAGTTTTAATTACTCTGCTTTTAAAGAACAAAAGTGGGATTCTGATATTCTCGGACTTATAGCGGCCATATACAAAGAGGCTGGAAAACAGGAACAGTATCTGAAACAGCGTCCGCAAGAGATGGAGAAGCTTGTTGAGATAGCAAAAATTCAAAGTACCGAAGCTTCAAATGCGATAGAGGGTATCGTAACAACAAGCACGAGGATCAAACAGTTGGTCGAAGAAAAGACTACTCCTCGAAATCGTGACGAGCAGGAGATCGCAGGGTATAGAGACGTACTAAACGTTATACACGAAAGCTTTGACGCTATTCCGATAACTCAGAACTATATTCTGCAGCTTCACAAAATGCTTTATAGTCATATGAACAATCCGCTTGCTGGCAGAACAAAAAGCGTGCAGAATTATATCAGTGCGGCTTACCCCGATGGACATACAGAAATACTGTTTACTCCGCTCGCGCCAAATGAAACATCTGAGGCACTTGACAGGATATGTGAAGAGTACAATCGTGTTATCGGTAATTTGGAGGTTGAGCCGCTTATAATTATCCCTATAATTATCCACGATTTTCTCTGTATACACCCTTTTAATGACGGCAACGGAAGAATGAGCCGTCTGCTTACCACTCTTCTGCTGTATCAGAATGGCTTTTACATTGGCAAATATATATCGCTCGAGGCAAAGATCTCTAAGAACAAAGATCTGTATTACAGTGCTCTGAGTCAGTCGCAGACGGGCTGGCACGAGGGCAAAGAGGATGCTTTGCCATTTATAAAATACATTTTAGGCACGATACTTGCATCGTATAAAGATTTTGAAGAGCGTACCTCGCTTGTTCAAGAAAAACTGCCTGCACTTGAGATGGTCAGAATGGCAAGCAAAAGCAAAATAGGACGATTTAACAAGCAGGATATAAGGGAACTCTGTCCTACTCTCAGTGACAGTTCTATTGAAGGTGCACTAAGAAAACTTGTTGCCGCAGGAGAACTAAAAAAAGAGGGCAAGGGAAAGAGCACCTGCTATTTCAGATTAAATTAGATCAGAAGATGTTCTACACATCGCATGACTAGGTTTTGGCGGACTTGGAGCGGCAGGTGAATTTTTAGGTAATGCCAAGGCGGTTAGTTTGCTTGCC
>ULUR01019918.1_pt1 | contig 22641 bp, 10 predicted proteins | sample 1958651 | NCBI WGS metagenome assembly ULUR01 (sample SAMEA4835764, study PRJEB28245) | human gut metagenome | biome: gut microbiome; material: fecal sample | place: Denmark | collected 2008 | reverse complement strand
CCGGCCAATAGCTCCAATCCTGTACGATCACATCCAAGGGAACCTGCCGCCGGCGGTATTCGTTCAAGGCGGTCAATAGCTCCTCTTGCGTCTTATAACGCTCACGGCTCAACCAGAATCCCATCGCCCATTTCGGCATGATCTGGCTCTTGCCCGTAACCGTGCGGTAACCGCTGATCACCTTATCCATGGAAGACTCTCCGTTGATGAAGTAGTAATCGATATCATCCCCCATTTCCGACCAGAAAGCCAACCGCTCCCGCTCCTCCTCCGGTAGCGGAGATAATACCTTCAAGCCGATATAAGATACATCTCCATCCGGCAACCATTCGATACGGATCGGATAACGTTTGCCCTTTTCCAGATCGGCCGTAGCCTTGTAATCATTCGGGTTCCATGCCGCACGCCAACGTTCCGGGATGATCTCCTCGTTATTCACAAATACCTTGGTATAACCGGCGTAATGTAGTTTGAAATGATAAGTACCCGTCTCTTTCGCCTCGATCTCACCCTCCCAAGTAGCGGAAGCGCTCGGCTTCGGGAAGTCTGCCGGCAGGTTCTTGATGGTTTTCAGATTCTCATAATCTACCTTATCTTCATCCCGCTGGATTAAAACGGAATTCTTCGCCTTATCCGTATAGTAGGTAGCGGTCAACGCCCCTGCCCTCCCGTCTTTTCCGTATAGACCAAAGACATCGCCCAAATCGGCGTATGGACGCTTGTCGCCGAAACGGCTCAAGGAATAGTTATGCCAAAGTACACCATACCCTTTTGAGGAAACGATAAACGGCACGCTCACCTTCGTGTTATATTGGAAAAGCTCCTCGTTCTTGCCTTTATAGTTGAACTCATCGCTCTGATGCTGTCCTAGGCCGTAAAGCCCTTCCTCGTCCTCACTCTCAAATACCTGACGTAAGGTATAGCCTTTGGTTCCTTCCACCTCGATCGGCGTAAATTCCTTGCCTCCGTTTGTCTTCTCACGAAGGATCGTGTGTCCGTTGGCGTCGGTAAAGCGAACCTCTCCGGTCTCCCGTGAAAGACGGGCCTGTGTGGTTTGCGTACTTACGATGATCGTATCCCCCGAGGTCGTTATCTGAAACGATGGGGCGGGCAACGATTTCGTGTCCTTGATCAAGTTCACTTGGTTGGAAAACTTACCATCCGGAGAGGCGATTACCCGGATAATATCATCAGAGATTACTTCCAATTTAACAGCCTTCGCCTGTCCGGAACGGATATCGGCGACCAAGCCATTCTCGACCTTCCGGTAAGCGGAATCAGTCATGCAGGAAGTCAGCAGGGAAAGCCCTAACGTGAATACCGCGATGTGTTGTTTCATATTCTATAGATTCTTTAATTATTTCCGATCAGCAATGAGTCCGAACAGGTTTTTCCATACAAGAAAAATGGTTCTTCATTCGTTGGCAAAATTAAAGGGTTTGCGGCGGACAGGAAGCCATAAATGTTTTGGGTTACGGGGAGAACCGTAAAAAGGTAGGGGAAGAATGTTTATTTTAAGGGGATATTTTGTTATATCCCCTAATTACGTGGCATTTATTTAGAAGAAGTTTATTTATGATAGTCAGAGGGAAGCCTTCCGAACTCATCCTTAAAATACTTCCGGAATAACTTCACATCATTGAAACCGCACTCCAGCGCGACCTCATTGACCCGCATCTGGCTCTTCTCCAATAACTGCGCCGCACGCTTCAAGCGCACCGTACGGATCAACCGTTCTACAGACAACTCCGGATTGGCGATCTGCTCCTCGATATAGGCGATGGCCTTACGCATCAACTCCTCATCCATGGAGCTAGCTTGTACCTCCGTCAAGGCGATGCCCATGGTAGAGGACTGCATAAAGGCCTTTTGCATCTTCTTCTTCATCTCGATCAAATGCCGCACCTTCAAGAGAAGCATCTCCATATTGAATGGCTTGCTGATATAATCATCCGCACCGGCTTCCAGACCGACCAGTTGGCTATCTTTAGCGGACTTTGCCGTCAGTAGGATCACCGGGATGTGGGAAGTCCGGATGTCTCCCTTGATCCGGCGGCATAAGGTGATACCGTCGGTGATAGGCATCATCACGTCGCTGATCACCATATCCGGCAGCTCCTCCGGAATGAGTTTCCACGCATCTTCTCCATCCGCCGCCGTGAGTACCGAATAAACGCCACTCAAGCTTAACTTCATAAATTCCCGGAAATCCGTGTTATCGTCTACGACCAGCAACGTAGGTCTTCCCGCCGGAGACGCATCCTTATCGGCGATCTCCGCATGCTCCTCAACCGGAGGCAAGATATCCCCTTCGGCAATTCCTTCCGGAGCCGAGATAATATCTTGGTTATCCAAGGGGATCACCGGCAGCGTAACCGTAAACGTACTACCCGCTCCCGGCTCGCTTTTCACGGTTATCGTCCCATGATGCATCCGCACGAATTCCCGGCATAGGTGCAGGCCGATACCCGTACCTACCACGGGATTTCCCTTATCCGGGGAAGACACCTGATAAAAGCGATCGAAGATAGCTCCTTGTTTATCCGCAGGAATACCGATACCGCTATCCGACACCTCGATAACCAGTTTGTTCTCTCCCTCCTTCTCCAACCGCAAGCTAAGCGTCACCGAGATAGTACCTCCCTCCGGCGTAAACTTAAAAGCGTTACTCAGTAGATTAGAGACGATCTTGAAGACCTTATCCGTGTCAAACTTCATCGGGAGAGACGTGAAGACCGAGGAGAAAGAGAAATGAATCCGCTTTTGCTCCGAAAGCTCCTTGAAGGAATAAGCCACGTCACGCACGAACGGGACAATATCGCCGGTAGACAAGACCAAGCTATCCCCTTGCATATCGATCTTGCGGAAATCCAATAACTGGTTCACCAATTTAAGCAACCGGTCGGCGTTCCGGTAGATCAACTTCAATATTTGCTGGGATTCCAAGTCTTTCTCCGTTTTCATCAACTTCTCCAAAGGAGTCATGATCAATGTTAGCGGCGTACGGAACTCATGGCTTACGTTCGTAAAGAAACGAAGCCTCATCTCGTCCACCTCATGCTGCTGACGCACAGTAGCCCGTTCTTGCTCCTCCTCCAACTTCTTTTGCTGGATACGGAAAATAAAACGTATCACGCCATACGCCAATAATATACCAGCTATGATATACAACGCTATTGCCCATCCGGTAGCCCAGAACGGAGGCAAGATCGTGATCTGCAAGCTCGTGATCTCCTTGCTCCAAATCCGGTCGTTATTCATCGCCTTTACCTTGAAAGTGTAAGTTCCCGGGTTCAAGTTCGTATAGGTAATACGACGTTCCAAGGCGCTTACGGTAGTCCATTCCGAGTCGAAGCCCTCCATCTTAAAAGCATATTTATTCTTCAAAGGAAGGAAATAGCAACAAGAAGAGATGGTAAAGGAGAAATTACGTTCCGTATAATTCAGTTTCAATTGCTTGGTACAGGTGATATCTTTATCCAAAATCACATGCCCGTCATACGCCTCTCTCGCCGTTATCGGGACATTATTCACCATAAGTCCGGTTATCACCGCCGGTGGAGCATAGCTATTATAACGTATCCGGGCAGGATCAACGAAGGTAAGACCGTTTGTCCCGCCAAACGCCAACTCACCCGTTTCCAGTCCGCAAGCGCTATTCACGTTAAACACACGTCCTTGAACGCCCTCATTCTCATCATAGCTATTCCAATCGAACGTATAATTATTATCCGTATCCCGATTCGGAACGATATTCAATAAGCCGTTCTTCGTTCCCACCCAAACCGTATGATATTTATCCTCCAGAATAGACATGATGCTGTTATCCGGTAATCCGGAAGAATGGTTCAACCGATACATCTTATCATTCAACCTATCATATATATGTAGCCCATGATTACTCCCGATCCATACCCATTGACGGCTATCACAAAATACGACATTGATGATTTGATCCTCAAACACGGAACGTCCATCCTTCGTGCCGTTAAAAGAAGTAACAGCCCCCGTCTCCGGGTTGATCCAGTTCACTCCTAAAGAAGTTCCAACGACAATATTCCCCTTCTCATCCCCGGAAAGGCTATATACGATATCCGAGTTAATCGCATTCTCCTTATCCCCCATGCGATAATACGTCCATTTCCCGGTAGATTGATCCAAGCAATCCAGGCCGCCTTCCAACGTACCGATCCACAAACGATTCTTGGCATCGACATACAAACTATACACGCTATTATTGGATAAGCCGTCCTTACTGCCCGGGATATCCCGATAATGCTTGAAACGTTTCCCGTCAAAACCGGTCAACCCCTCCATATAAGTACCCAGCCATAACTTGCCATCCAAATCTTTCGCCATACTAATCACGACATCGCCGGAGATAGCGTTCTCGCTTTCCCGCCCCGCCCGGTAGCGGACATACTCCCCGGTTTCCCGATCGTAACGTAATAGGCCGTTTCCGCTAGTACCGATCCACAGATCCCCTTCTTTATCTTCTACGATACAATTAAAGTCATTGTTAAAGATATCCCGCATCAACTCCAAAGGGTACCGGATAGTCTGGAATTTAAAAATGCTCTCATGATAATAGTTGATGCCGTTTTTATAAGTGCCGGCCCACATAATCCCCGTATCATCCCGATACAAGCAGATCACGCTATTCTGGCTCAAACTCGTTTGGTTAAACGGGTTATTTCGTATATAACGCATCCGGTCCAGACGTTTATCCAAGATATTGATACCGCCATGATCGGTAGCGATCCAGATATTACCGTTCATATCCTCCGCCACGTCACGCACCATTATAGAGGATAAAGCGACCGGGGTTTCGGTCGTATAATGTTTCCACTCCTTGCTTTTGGGATTTAGGCGAAAGAGACCTCTACTATATCCGGGATTTAAGAAAAACCACAGATCCCCGTCACTATCGGCGAACACATAGAATAACTGGGCATTCGCATATTGAGTCAGATACTCATCCCGATAGACAGGTTCTCCGGATGCCTTATCGATCCCCTCTACCACTCCCGAGGTATGGACTACATATAGACGATCGCCCACGTCACTCATATCACAAACCCGGCCATCCTCTTTATTTAGCGGATACGAATAAATCTTTCCCCTCGCTTGATCATAACGGCAAAATTCATTCGTATAGGTAGCGAAATAGAGTTGTTTATCATTGTCGACAAATATCTTAGCGGGAGGATTCTCTAGACGTAAGCTATCTAATATTTCCTTCTCCGGAATAAAACGGTCATTACCGGGCTCATATACGCAAAGTTGGTCCGTATTATAGGTAATCCAAATACGCCCATCGGCGGTTTCTTGAAGCTCGGAGACATGCTCCTCCCTAAAAGGCAACCCGCTTTCCTTGTATTTATAATGCTTAAACTCATACCCATCAAAACGGTTCACCCCAGAAGTGGTACCCAACCACATAAACCCCTTCCGGTCTTTCAGGATACAAGTGATCTCATTGGAAGACAGACCGTCCTGTACTCCCAGACGGTTGAAAAGAATATCTTCCGCCGCTAGTCCGGATCCCAACATTCCCCAAGACAGGATCATTATAATACAGAGTAGAGTTTTCGTTTTCATACTTAGCAAATATAGATATTTCCCGAGAACGAACCAAACCAACCTGTATCTAATTCTGCTGCAACGCGGGTTGCAGTAAACATACACGTAAAGTATCTATATATAAGAACATGATTATTAAAAATTATCCCGTACATTTGTCTTTCGATTGGAATAGAAATGAATAAGGCGCAATGATTGTTGTAAGAGATTTTGACAGACTGAAAGGAAAGGAACTGGTAGCTACGATCGGATTTTTCGATGGTGTGCATCTAGGACACCGTTTTTTAATCGACGAGATGAAAGAGATAGCCAAAGCACGTAACCAGCCATCGGCCGTAATCACCTTCCCGGAACATCCCCGGGCCGTATTGCATGCGGATTACCAACCGAAGCTATTAAATTCTTTCGAGGAAAAGTTACAGCAATTAGAGACTACCGGAGTAGATTATTGCATCGTATTGGATTTTACGATCGAGCTATCCCGGCTCTCGGCCAAGGAATTCATTACCTCTATTTTAGCGAAGAGCCTGCATGTAAAGACCTTATTGATCGGATATGACCATCGTTTCGGGCACGATCGGACGGATGGCTTCGAGCAATATGTCGTTTATGGCACCGAATGTGGTATCGAGGTGCTGAAGGCATCTCCCTATGACGAAGGGAATACGGCCGTCAGCTCTTCCGAGATCCGGAAATTACTTCAAGCCGGAAATGTAGCGGAAGCCGCTTATTTACTGACCTATCCCTATCAATTGCTGGGCCATATCGTCAGCGGCTATAAAGTAGGACGCACGCTAGGATTTCCCACGGCGAATATACGGGTAGATGAGCCTTTTAAAGTCATTCCGGGTATTGGCGTATATGCCGTATGGGTGGAGGTGGAAGGCGAACGATATAAGGGAATGCTTTATATCGGTGACCGTCCGACACTCAATAATGGGAAGGACATATCCATGGAGGTCAATATTCTGGATTTCTCCGGAGATATCTACAATGATAGCATTCGTGTCTCATTCGTTCAATACGTACGCAGAGACATCAAATTCGATTCCTTAGAAGAATTGAAAGCCCAACTGGAGAAAGACAGATGCACCGTAAATAATTTATTATAATATGGAAAGATATTACGAAGCGATTGATTTATTAAAAGGCATGATCTCCCGTCCGTCTTTCAGCCGGGACGAGACCGCCGTAGCGGATTTCCTGCAAGCAGAATGGCAAAAGGCCGGACAAAAGGTGTTCCGCAAAGGCAACAACCTGTGGATCATCGCCCCGGATTTCGATTTCGGTAAACCGACCCTTTTACTCAACTCCCATATAGACACCGTCAAGCCCGCTTCCGGTTGGACCAAAGACCCGTTCACTCCCGAAGAGACCGAGGATGATCAATTATATGGACTGGGCAGTAACGATGCCGGGGCGAGCGTAGTCTCCCTCTATGAAGCCTTCTGCATCTTAAGCGAGAAAGAGCAACCTTATAATCTAATCTTCCTCGCGTCTTGTGAGGAAGAGGTATCCGGGAAGAATGGCATTGAAAGCGCATTGGCCGAGCTTCCTCCTATCTCCTTCGCTGTCGTAGGTGAACCCACGGGTATGCAACCCGCCGTAGCCGAGAAAGGGTTAATGGTACTGGATTGCACCGCTATCGGAAAGGCCGGACATGCCGCACGTAATGAGGGCATCAATGCCATCACTTTAGCGATGAAGGATATAGAATGGTTCAGCACCTATCAATTCCCGGAGAAAAGCGACTTCCTCGGACCGGTGAAAATGACTGTCACCATCATCCATGCCGGTACGCAACACAATGTCGTTCCCGATAAATGCGAATTCACAGTAGATATTCGCACCAACGAATTTTATACGAACGAACAGTTATTCGAGCTAATCAAGGAAAAGGTTCATTGTGAGATCAAGGCCCGCAGCTTCCGCCTTAGCTCCACCCGCACGGATCTGGATCATCCTTTTGTGCGACGGGCGATCTTGATGGGAAAAGAGCCTTTCGGCTCTCCTACGCTTAGCGACCAAGCCTTGATGCGTTTCCCCTCCGTAAAGATAGGGCCGGGAAACTCGGCACGTTCCCATTCCGCGGACGAATACATCAAGGGACCGGAGATCCGGGAAGCGATCGATACCTATGTAAGGTTACTGAATGGATTACAACTATAGCTTATGTTAAAAAAGATACTGGGGACAATAGGCTCGCGTTATCTGATAGCCTTCCTTAACCTAGCGCTGATCTTCATCAACGCAAAGGTACTGGGAATCGAGGGCGTGGGGATGATCGGGTTGATCGTGGCCTCGGTAAATATAGCGGTAATCGTCAACGGGATTTTATGCGGGAATACGATTGTCTATTTCATGAACCGTTACTCCATGCGGACAATTTTCCTTCCCGCATATCTGTGGACACCTATCGGCTCTTCCCTAGCTTGCGGCTTCATGTATCTTACCGGGCTTTTACCCACCGGCTATCGGCTGGATATCTTCTTGTTGGCGATCTTGAGCTCTACGGTAAACGCCAATGCCCGCTTCTTGTTGGGTAAAGACAATATCAAAGGGTTTAATCTCACGTTTATATTGCAAGGAGGACTGCTATTTTTCGTCTTACTCTATTTCTATTATATATTGAAGCGCCCGGACGTACGGTCGTATGTCTGGGGATTATATGTCACGAACGGCATAGCCTTTATTGCCAGCCTATCGATGCTTGTTCCTTATTTCTTAAAGGAGACATCCCGGTCTTCCGGCAAATCACTCTACGGTCTATTAAAAGAAATGTTTGCCTACGGCCTGTGGGCCGGTGCGGACGGGTTGGCGGAAACCTGTACTACCCGACTCAATTATTTCTTGATACAACGTTTCGCCGGGTTGGGAAGCGTAGGCTTGCTAGATGCTGGGACCAAGATCTCCGAGAGTGTATGGAATATTAGTCGCAGCGTAAGTTTCATCGAATACAGTAGCGTGGCCAAGACCTCAGAGGCAACGGAACAAAAACGTATTACCTTACAGCTTTTCAAATTGACCTTTTGCGCTTTAGCCCTCGTGATGGGATGTATCCTATTGGTACCGGAATGGATATATACGGATTATCTTTTCAGCGCCGAGTTCAAAGGCATACGTAAAGTGATAGGCGGATTATCGATCGGAATCGTAGCGTTAGGCTGCAACAGCATCATCAGCCATTATTTCATCGGCAGCGGAAAGATCCGGTACAGTACGGCAAGCTCGTGCGTAGGGCTTATTGCCTTATTAATCTCCGGCTTTTTACTCATCCCGTCTTACGGGGTCGTAGGTTCCGCTATCACGACCAGTATCGCCTTTACCTCTATGCTGGTTTTCTCATTGACGGTCTTCTCCCGGCAAACACTTACACGCTGGAATGAGTTCCTTCCGAACAAAAAAGACTTCCAAGCTTGCAGAATTCATATACAAAAATCCTTGTAATTCTATCACGAATTTTATCGATAACGCCATCAAGTTCACGGAAAAGGGGACAATTACGCTTGAAATGATTTCGTGCAAGATACAGGTCTCGGGTTATCAAAACATGGACTGTACCTTATAAACAAACTCCATCCAAACCCAATAACGGATCGCTTTTCCTAAGAACATGGAGATCGCCACGACCCATATATTAGCCCGCAAGAAACCTAGAGCGACAGCGATAAAATCACCGATACCGGGAAGAAAAACAAAGAAGCCCATCCAAGAGCCTTTTCCCTTGATCCAATCCTGCACCTTCTGTAGTTTTACCGGATCGAGTTTGAGGTATTTCTCGATCCACTCTACCTTTCCCAGCATCCCCAGCCAATAGCAGCTCATTCCACCTAAGAAATTACCAAGCGTAGCAGCGATCATGCAAGGCCAATATGCCGAACCCGCCAATAATACACCCGTCAATACGACCTCGCTGCTAAACGGTAAGATCGTGGCCGCTAAGAAAGAGGCGATAAACACCCCGATATACCCGTAGGCTATAAGAAATTCCATATACGTATCATTAATAATGCGATAAACATAACTACCGAGAAATGGAACAGCCAAAAGATATATTTCCCCCGGTTCACCGTAAAAAAATGGGCGATCAAGATAGACGCCGGTACACAGGCCATTTCCAGAAATTCCTCGGACGACTGCTCATAGATAAAGAACAATCCAAACGACCAAATGGCCATGACAATCAGAAAAGAAAGAAACTGACGAGTACGCAAATTATCCTCATACTCATGTGTAACGATGTTTAATGAGGCAATGATCGTTAATCCCGCCACTAAAACAATCTGTATCCAATCTATAATTCCCGTCCCTAGTACCGCAAGGAAACGGATCTTGAATAAGGAGGTGAAAGGTATGGTAAATGCCGTGAAATCCCATTCCCAGACACACCATCCGAAAACAAACCAATAAACCGTCAAGATTCCGAACAAGGAAGCGACAAAGGTCCGGATATTCAATGTCCTGAAATTATACATCCCCAGCCAAAACAGCGGCAAGAACCAAAGGATGTGTATCCACAACAGACTTCCGATACTGATAATCAAGGATGCGTTATAAGCCTTATCCGTAGCGTCCGGGTCATGATAAGAGGTAAATAACTGATAAAGGGCCAATATCAAACAAAACACCCCGACAGATGTTGATTTCAAGGGAAAGAAATCCGGGTTTGTACTTGTCAACAAGGCATAGAAGAGAAAGGGAAGCAATGTCTTCTCACGAATCAACATCAACGCATAGTTTACCCGATGCACCAGAAACGCACCACCGGCCATCAGCAAAAAACCGATCAAATAGGTAAACAACTTTCCCGGAAAAACCAGACAAAGGGCATTCCATAAAGGAGGAGCCGTCACCTCTCCATACACGGGATAACCTACCGAATCCACATACCCCACGATCCAACAAAAAATACAAGCGCAAAGCATGTACAAATGGGTCATAGGTGTCGCTATAGTATATCTACGTCCGTAATATGAAGTTGTTCCTCTTGCCATATACCTTATTCTTTCATATTCACATCCTAAAGGAATGAAATAAGTAGCAAAGGTATGAAAATATAACAAGTAAACTGCATCGGCCAACAAAGTTTACTAACCTTGTCATTTCAATTAACTGATTTGGCCGATGCAGCTAACAGACTTGGTCAATGCAGCCAACTGCAAATTAGCTATGTCTTTTTACCATATCACTTAAATATTATATTTACATTTGAAAAATATTCTCACAGAGCGTTGCATTGTTCAAAAAGAAACGTATATTTGTGTTGTCTGGCTAAAGAGCGGTCAGAAAAATAAAAAGAAAGCGTTTTTTGCTTTATCCTTGGTTCGAAGTCTGGAAAATTTCAAGCAAGGAGGATGAAGACAATGTAGCGCTCATTCTGTTAGTGCATGTACACGGCAAGCATTCGCTATGCCAATACATAACTTTACAGCGTGGGAATATTGTTTACTTATTCATCCTTGCAAGGTATTTCCAGACACCCGAATCAGATGAATAGAAAACAAGTCTCACGCTTACTTTGTTTTAAACCTAAAAATTTATATTACCCATAGGAGACAGAGGGAACTTTATTCAGGAAAGGACTTATGGGTACACAACGTCGGTGTTATGAGATCCAAGCCAACGTATCCCACTTGTAATTCAGGATCAAGAGGTACTCCCTCTAACAATTCATGTAAACAATTGCTCAAAGCCCTCACGGCTACTTTGTTAACGTTAAGAATAAGCCCTTAAACGTATGTTAAATTGATTATTTATGAGCAAGATTTAATATAGAGAAAACCATATAAAAGCGCTTAGATTCAAAATCTTTCTTACTATGCAACTCTAATGTAATCTACTTGTCACATGAATAGTCGTACTTTGTAATAGCTAAAAATTAAAACGATTTATGAAAAATTGCAAACATGTAGTCCCTATTCTGGGAGCCTTTTGCTTGATGGCATCTTTATCCTTTATGCCAAAGGAAGCTTGGGCAGAGTCTTCATTAGCACCTATCAGCCAGCAACAAGGCAGTTATCAGTTAACCGGTACCATCCTCGATGGAATGGGTGAACCTGTAATTGGAGCCAATGTATTGGTAAAAGGAACAACGAATGGAGTAGTAACAGACTTAAATGGAAAGTTCAGTTTACAAGTAAAGCCAAACGACATTCTACAAATCAGTTATATCGGTTATAATTCACAAGAAGTGGCAGTCAAAGGCCAACATACACTTAATATTACCCTGAAAGAAGATGTGGAATCTTTAGATGAGGTAGTGGTAGTTGGTTATGGGACAATGAAGAAGAAAGACCTAACCGGCTCTGTGAGTAGCGTGAAGGCAGATGAGCTGACAGCCTTTACCGTAGCCAACCCAGTACAGGCTTTACAAGGAAGAGTTCCCGGCGTAGTACTCTCCCAAAATACAGGTGATCCTTCCGGAGACTATTCTATTAGGATACGTGGAGTAAACTCTATCAAAGGTGACAACTCACCCCTATACATTATCGATGGTATTCCTGCCAGCACAGCCTCTATCAATACCTATGATATTGAATCTATGGAAATTTTGAAAGACGCATCCGCTACTGCCATCTATGGTTCACGTGGTGCTAATGGTGTCGTGATGATCACGACCAAGAAAGGGAAAAGTGGAAAAGCGAAAGTCTCATACGATTTTGAATATGGATTCCAAAAGCAAATCAAGAAACTGGATTTGATGGATGCCCAAGAGTGGGCCCGTTTTTATAACGAATACCTTGTAAACGCAGAGATACTGGAAACCGCTCCCTTTAGTGAAGCTGACATAACCGCCATGGGGAAAGGTATGGACTGGCAAAAAGAGTTCTTTCAAAATGCTCCCATTATGAATCATAACATCAATGTATCTGGAGGTACCGATGACCTAAAATATTTTGTCAGTGGCTCTGCCATGACTAAAGATGGTTTGATCCCGAACAGTTATTATAACAAGTACAATTTGCGTAGTAGTTTGGATATGACTATGAGCAAGATGATAACCGCTTCCGTCAGTATGGGCTATAGTATGATTAACCAGATGAACCAGTCTGATGGAGGTGGTAATGGCGGTTCATCTATGATTGGTGCTGCTTACTCCGCCTCACCAAACTTTTATCCTTATGATGAGAATGGAGATTATAAAGATCTACGCTCTTGGTACAGCTGGTCTAGCCATGAGATCAAGAACCCTTTATGTATGGCTTATGAGTCCACTTATAAAACCGTGACAAATCTGACCAACATCAACGCCGCCTTGAACTTCAATCCGATTAAAGGCTTAAGCATACGGACCAGTTTCGGATTGGAAGGATCTGATGCCCGCTACGATGGTTACACCACCAAAAAGTATATTTACAAAAATAATACTGCCGATGTCAACCACAAGCGTAGTACGAACATCATTAACGAAGATATCGTGACCTACGATTTTTCGTTAAACAACATCCACAGTTTTAACGTAATGGGCGGCTTTACTTACCAACAAAATGTTTACAAATCGATCGCAGCCTCAGGCAACACTTTCTTGAGTGACGTTCAAGAAACGAACAACCTGTCATCAGCAGGAACAGCCAACACACCAAGTACAAACTACAGCAAATGGGTCTTGATGTCTTATCTTGGGCGTATCAACTATAGTTCATTAGGACGTTACCTCGTAACAGCCAGTTTCCGTGCTGATGGATCAAGCCGCTATTCGGAAGGATCAAGATGGGGATATTTCCCTTCTGGTGCTGTGGCATGGCGTGTGTCTGAAGAGCCTTTCATGAAAGAATTTGAAAGTATTTCAAACATGAAGTTGCGTGTTGGCTATGGAAAGACAGGCTCAACAGCTATTGATCCCTACATGACACAAAATCTACTAACCACAGGCAAGACTGCTACTGGAAGCGAGAACGTACCTTACTACTCACCCAGCAGTACCTATCCAGAAGATCTGAAATGGGAGACGACCTCGCAATGGGATGCCGGCGTGGATTTGGGATTCTTTAAACAACGTCTACGTATTACCGCAGACTACTATTATAAGAAAACCACGGATCTACTGAATACAGTATCACTTCCTTCATCATCCGGTTACAAGTCCACCGTACGTAACATCGGTAGTATAAGCAATCAAGGCGTCGAATTATTGATCGAGGGTGATGTGGTACAAAACAAGGACTTTGGCTTAACCTTACAGTTCAATATAGCTCATAATAAGAATCGCGTCGAAGAATTAGCTGATGGTAAAGATATCCTTGGCACAACTTATAGCAACTATGGATCTGGTTCCATCACAATTATCCGTGAAGGTGAGCCATTAGGAGCTTTCTATGTCTACAAAGACACTGGTTTAGACGAGAACGGTTCTTTATCTTATGAGGATATGAACGGAGATGGCCAGTACACCGATACGGAAGACCGTTACATCGCAGGTTCTCCTTTCCCTGATTTTACATATGGTTTGAACTGTGGTATCCGCTATAAGAACTGGGACTTCAACTTCTTTTTACAAGGCAGTCAAGGTAACGACGTGTTTAACTTGAGTGAGATGCGAAACTACAGCTATGGCCAAGGCATGAATATTGAGCGTAAAGTATACTACGAGAGTTGGCGAGAAGGTCAAGACAACAGTCATGCTGCCTATCCCAAGATCAATGCCGTTGGTTCACTGAAATACTCTGACCGCTTTATCGAGAATGGTTCCTATCTGCGTCTAAAAAACATCAGTTTAGCTTACAATCTGCCATGTGACAAGTGGGCTACCAAAAATTGGCTAAACGGTATTCGTATCTTCGTTAGCGCACAGAACTGGTTGACATTAACGAAGTATAAAGGTGTAGATCCTGAAGTTAGCTCAAAAGGCAGCGACGTGAATGCAGGTATAGACCATTTGACTTATCCAAACAGTAAAACCCTTTCCATGGGTGTGAGTGTTAAATTTTAAAATAAGCGAAAACAATGAGACATCTAATAATAATAAGCGCAATGGCCGGAGTTACTCTACTAACAGCTTGTGACAACGCCTTAAATGAGACCGATTATACTTATTCGATCTCAAGCGAGACATTTTATAATACTGTAGAAGAAGCAAATGCTGCGGTATTAGCACCGTTAGACGCAATGCGGTCAGCCTATAATTCAAACTTCTTCGCCACATTAGAGATCAATACAGAATATTGTTATCCAAAAGGAGTTTATCAAACATACAAACAATACAATGGCTTTGTGAACGCAACACATATGAACCGGAGTGATTCAAACTGGCAGAGCCTCTATAAGGCTATTATGTTCTGTAACACCGCTATCGAGCGGATACCTAACGCTACAAAGATGACCGAAGAGGAAAAGTTGGCCTATCTGGGAGAGTTACGCTTTTTACGAGGCTTCAACTACTTTAATCTCGTGAAATACTGGGGTGGTGTACCTTTGAAAACAGATAAAAATATCACAGAGTGGAATATTCCCAAGAGTAGCAAAGAAGAAGTATACAACTTCATAATCGAAGATTTAAAATATGCTTTAGATAATTGTCCTGACAAAAAACGTTATTTGGCTACTCCAGATAAAAATACCGTACGGGTCTGCCTAGCAGATGTATATATGCATACAGGAGATTACATCGAGGCAAAAAAGCTAAGTGGAGAAGTGGTGAACAGTGGTACATACCAATTAGTACAAGTTGCGGAACCACGTGACTTTGACAAGGTATTTGGCGCAGACTTGACCACCTCTACAGAGGAGATATTCTACATCAAGACTTCACGTATTGATGGTAAGACATGGGACTACCTATCCTATACCTCACATCCAAAGTATGAGTTCGTTCCCGGTAAAACCATGTTAAATGGTAACGGCTATTACACGCACTATACAGACCTGCGTAACCATATCATCAAGAGCTGGGACACGAATGACCTACGTTACGGTATGAACATAGGTTTTTATGTATTCGGCAAAGACGCTTACGGTGAATATACTTGTCTACTCACAAAATATACGGATCCGAACGCACAAGGTAATGGCGCAAATGTATCTATTCCTTTGATCCGCTATACAGATGCTATGCTGATCTACAGTGAGGCTTGTGCCCGTGTTGCCAATACCCCAACTATGGAATCCATTGAAATGTTAAACCAATTGCGCCGACGTGCCTATGGCAAAGATCCTAAAGTACCTAATGCTGAACTGGACTATAAGTTGAGTGATTACGCCAGTATGACCGCTTATATGGATTTACTATTAAAAGAAGAGACTTATGAACACTTCAATGAGGCAAAGCACTGGGACTTCATAGTCCGTCAAGGTCGTGCTCAAGAACTGGTAGGTAAGTACTTTAATGTGGAGACCGGTGAATATACACAGATTCAAGAACGTCATTATTTATGGAAAATACCAGACAGCGAATTCAATTATAACAAAGCAATGGATCAAGTTAAAGATCAGAATCCGGGTTATACCAGCTCCAATTAAAAAAGAAAAAGATAAATTTGTAACAAACCAGTCCCGGGTTACTTACGCCCGGGACAAAACAAATCAGATATATTATGAACAGAAACAAATTTTTAAAGACATTATCCGCAGTCTGCATCTCCACTCTCTTAATCTCTTGCGGACAAAAAAAAGAACAGAAACCATTACGTCTACTCTACTGGAATATACAAAACGGTATGTGGTGTGGACAAGATGATAATTACGAGAAATTCACGACTTGGGTAAAACAACAAGATCCTGATATTTGCGTATGGTGTGAGGCTCAAAGCATCTATAAAAATGGTACCGCGGATCCTTTGGATTCCCAAGAACGTTTTCTGGTAGATAATTGGGGAGTATTAGCCAAACGGTACGGACACCCTTACTGGTACATAGGCGGACATCGGGATAATTACCCGCAGGTCATCACCTCTAAGTATCCGATCGAAAATATAAAAAAAATAATAGGTGAGGAGCCAAACCAAGTAGTAACCCACGGTGCCGGTTGGGCAAAGATCATTGTAGACGAAAAGGTTTTAAATATAGTAACACTACACACATGGCCACAACAATGGGCTTTTCGCACTGAAGACCAAGAAGCAAGTAAAGCTGAAAACGGTGGTGATAAATACCGTCGCATGGAAATAGAGTATATTTGTAAGCACACCATTGGTACTAGCACGAATGCTACCAACGAATATTGGATGATGATGGGTGACTTCAACAGCCGCAATCGCACAGACAACGCCATCTATCGATATCCGGAAGATAGTCCTAAGTTTTTGACGCAAGACTATATCGCTCAAGAAACACCTTATGTAGATGTCATCGCTAAGAAGTATCCAAATGAATTTAAGACAACAACCGGTAAAGAAGCCCGCATTGATTACGTATATTGTACACAGCCTTTGTTTGACATAATCCAGTATGCAGACGTAATTACAGATGAGTACACGAAGCCTGTACGTGACCCGAAAGAGCTATCTAATTTCTGGTGGCCATCCGATCATCGTCCGATTATTATTGATTTTGATCTGAGTAAATTAAAATAATACTATCAATAATCTTACCCAAGCTTACAAACTTCAATGTAAACTTGGGTAAGTATAAGCTACTTATTTAACGATCTGATACGAACCCGCACGATACTCGTGAGCTTGGCTTTCGCCCGGAAGTGTCACGAGAGCGACCGCTCCTTCGGGAATGGTGAAATCCCAAATCCACTGGTCTCCCTCATACTTCCAAGAGCTCTTGATAATCCCTGCCGCCGAATTGTACTCCGCGTTTACGAACTCCAGACGCTTATCGGGAATCGGCTTCATGATAATGCGCTTGAATCCTGGCTCCGACGTATCCGCAGAGATACCAGCCATGGTCTCCCACATCCATTCACATACACATCCATAGGCATAGTGATTAAAGCTGTTCATGCCTTGCGGTCCCATGCCTTTATCAAGCATATAGCTATTCCAACGCTCCCAAATCGTTGTCGCCCCATTATCTACCGAATACAGCCAACTCGGATTCTTGCGCTGGAAAAGAAGCTCGTAAGCGATATCGCTCATTCCATTCTCCGTAAGCGTAGGCATCAGGATAGAAGTACCCAAGAAACCTGTCTGAAGGCAATTGCCATGCTCGGCGAAGTTGTCACGCAGTCGTTTCATCATGTTCTCCTTGGCTACCCCTTCGACCAGCTTGTTCTTCAAGGCGAATAGGGCAGGCGTCTGCATGGTATTGAATATCGCCGTCTTAAATTCTCCGTCAACATTCAGGAATTTATCCAATATATACTGTTTCGCTAGAGCAGCCATCGCTTCGTATTTCTCGGCATCCCGTCCCGTCGCACGAGCCATATCGCTCATCATTCCGGCATCTATAAGCCAGTAATTCGCACTTAGATAATTCCAATAATCATAGGCTTCCGGAAGCGTTCCGGATCCATCCTTCGCTGTATGTCTGCCGCTGCAACTCTCAAGCGGCTCGTAACTGAGCCAGTCGGCCCACTGGTAATTGCCATTCTCCGCGCTGAGGGCATGATGGTCATACTTGGTCTCGTTGATATGATTGAGATATTTCTCCATCGCCGCCCAATTCTCATCGATAATCTGAGTGTCACCAAATTGTTTCCAGACAACCCAAGGCACGATAACTCCCGCGTCCGACCAGCCCAAGCGGTTCATATCAGTAGGAGACGCACCGTATTGAGCCAATGGAGCGACACCGGGATACGCACCGGTTGGTGATTGTGTGTCACGCATATCACGCATCCATTTATGGAAGAAATCAGCGGTATTGGCAAAGAAAGTACCAGTCTCAGCAAATACCTGCGTGTCGGCGGTCCATCCCAGCCGTTCGTTGCGCTGCGGACAGTCGGTAGGAACCGAAAGGTAGTTGGAACGTTGTCCCCATAGGGTATTTGAAATCAACTGATTGACTAGTTTGTTGCCGGTCGTTATTGATCCGGTCTCCATCTGTTGGGTAATCGAGGAGACAGGAATCGACTGGATCGACCGGATACGTACCTCCTGATCGGCCGTGATCGATACGAAGCGATAACCATAGAACGTGCGAAGAGGGCGATAGGTCGTATAGTCCTTATGATCCGCAAAGGTATAGTCGAGTAACATCCCGGTATCCGGAGTGCGTAGATTCAAGCGATGGCAACTACCTTCAGGCCCATCCATTCCTCGGCTCTTCGCACCATTTCCATCGTTCAATATCTCAGAAGGACGACAATTTAGTTGGGTACCCTCCTTTGCCATGAACTCGAAAGCAGGAACCGCCGCGCAATTCTGGCCAAAGTCCACGACAAGTGTCTCGCCCGGATGAACCACCATTTCCTCGCCAGCCGCATATTCTTTCGTTATAACAACCTTTCCATAAGCATCTTCACTCTCTCCGGTGACCCCTTTCCATAGATAGGCCTTTTGAGGAGAAAGCGCCAAATCTTCACGAAAATAGACCTCACCTCCATTTGAAGGAAGTATCTCTCCCTCAAATTCCGTATTCTTTTCCGGTGTCGAAAGCTTATCGAGCGTATCGTATCCCGGTAACTCACGGGCATCATATTCCTCACCATCAAAGATAGCGGCATGTTTGACCGGTCCGGCGATCCCGGCTTTCCAATCGCTCGTATTGGAACCTAAGTACGCCTTGCTACCATCCGCATAGGTAAGCTCAAGCACTCCACGGAAAGCGACCTTGGTACCCACCATTCCTTGCTGGCCGCTGTATGTGATGATCTTATCGGCCCACCATCCCGGTGTCACCTGCACAGCGAAAACATTCTCCGCTCCCGCTTGTTTCGACAGGGCATTGCTTACCTCATACGTAAACGAACGCTTCGTCTTGTAGGGATGCGTAAAACCCGGTTTGAGAATCTCTTCTCCGATCAACTTCCCATTCACGTATAACTCGTACACACCCAAGCCCGTGGTCATCCAGCGTGCCGAGGTTATCTCTTTTTCATTCCTTACGACACTCACGAACCAAGCGGCACCATCGGCCGCACGCTCATTCGATCCGTTGATCTCACCCGTTATAACAGGAGCATTTGCCACGGATATCCATTCGGAATGGTTCCAAGCGGCATCATCCAATGCGGAGACACGCTTCCCCGATTCGTTCGTCTGATCAGTCGAACATGCATAGAGAGCCGCACAAACAACCCCTAAAAGCAATAGTTTTCGTTTTTTCATACGTATATTCTCTCTAATTGTCATTTACAGATCAAACCCGATATCCCGACGGAAATACTTCTTATCGAAATCGATCTGCTTAGCTCCGGCGAAAGATTGGGCCAAAGCCTCTTCCTTAGTAGCCCCATACGAACTGACCGCAATCACACGACCGCCATTCGTCAGGATCTGGCCGTCTACCAGCTTCGTTCCGGCATGGAACACTATATTGTTCGAGGATACGCCATCCAATCCCGTGATTACCTTATTTTTCTCGTAAGCCTCCGGATAACCGCCGCTTACCAACATAACCGTAACCGCCGCGCGAGGGTCCTGTACCAATGTACGAGCCGCTAAATCGCCTTCCGCTACCCCTTCCAGCAAATCAACCAAATCGCTTTGGATACGAAGCATGACTACCTCTGTCTCCGGATCGCCCATACGACAATTGTATTCTATCACCATCGGCTCATTCTTCACATTGATCAGACCCAAGAAGATGAAACCTTTATAATCGATATGCTCCGCTTTCAATCCCTCTACGGTAGGACGGATAATACGCTCGTCCACCTTCGCCATAAATACCTCATCCGCAAAAGGAACCGGGGAAACAGCTCCCATTCCACCTGTGTTTAAACCCGTATTACCCTCACCGATACGCTTATAATCTTTTGCTACCGGAAGCACCTTGTAATCGTTGCCATCCGTCAAGACGAATACGGAGCATTCGATACCATCCAAGAACTCCTCGATCACGACCGTCTTGCTCGCGTCGCCAAACATTCCGCCCAGCATATCTCCCAACTCTTTCTTGGCTTCCTCCAAGTTATCGATAATCAGTACCCCTTTACCGGCAGCCAATCCATCCGCTTTCAATACATAAGGAGCGGAAAGAGATTCCAAGAACGCATAGCCTTCCTCTAGGTTTTCAGTGGAAATACTCTTATAACGAGCGGTCGGGATATGATGACGCATCATAAACGCCTTGGCGAAATCCTTGCTACCTTCCAATTGGGCACCTTCCCCACTCGGGCCGATCACGGGGATGGAGCTTAATGCCTCATCCTTCTTGAAATAATCATAAACACCCTTCACCAATGGATCCTCGGGACCTACCACGACCATATTCACTTGGTTCGCCAACGCAAAATCCTTGATAGCGGCAAAATCATCCGCTTTAATATCCACGTTGGTTCCTACCAACGCTGTTCCCGCATTACCGGGAGCGATAAATAACTTATCAACTTTCGGGCTTTGAGCGATCTTCCAAGCGATCGCATGCTCACGCCCACCAGAGCCTAATAACAATATATTCATATCTCTTCTAATTTTCAATTCTCAATTCTCCATTCTCCATTTTCAATTCCCAAGGTAGTCATCGAAATACCTCGTAATCTTCTCATGCAAATGCGGACGGTCCTTACCGGTCACATTATGCTCATGGCGAGGATACACAAAGTAATCCGGATACGTATCAGCCTCTACGCAAGCCTTTAAGAAACCAAGGCTGTGTTGCCACACTACCACCGGATCGATATCCCCATGTATCATCAACAGATGGCCTTTCAGATTACCGGCCTTCAGTTTCAGGTTCGCGTTCTTATAACCTTCCGGATTATCCTGCGGGCGATCCATATAACGCTCGCCATACATAATCTCGTAATTGCTCCAGTCGATAACCGGCCCTCCGGCCACGCCCACCTTAAAGATCTCCGGATAAGTCAGCATCAAGTTCGTTGTCATAAAACCGCCATAACTCCAGCCATGTACCCCGATACGGTCGGCATCCACATAAGGCAAGGATTTCAGGAACTCGACACCCTTCACTTGGTCCGCCATCTCATTGATACCCAAATTACGATGAATCACGCTCTCAAAAGCATGTCCACGATTTGCCGAGCCGCGGCTATCCACGGTAAACATCACATAACCTCTCTGTGCCATATAGAGGTCCCAACCACGAGCCCCGTTTTGCCAGTCGCCCGTAACAAGCTGTACTTTAGGGCCTCCATATACATAGACAATCGTAGGATACTTCTTCGTCTCATCCAAATCCGGCGGTAAAGTCAACCGGTAATTCAAGCGAGTCTTACCATCGGCAGCAAGGATATGTCCAACCTTGATCCGGGGCATCCGATACAATTTAAAGGGATCCGGAGCGGAAAGTAAGGTAGAAATCACCTTAGCGTCCTTTATACAGACTAAATCGATATCCCTCGGGGTAGAAGGAGAACTTACATAATCAATCGCATATTCGCCGGAGGGACTCAGCAACCAACGGTGCACGCCCACTTTCCAACTCAAGCAATTCATGATATCACCCGTTCTCAAATCCGTCTCCCAAATATAACGTTGCATCCCCGTTCCTTGCATATTCGGAGATACGGGATGAGGTGCCGTTCCCTCGAAAATCACCTTATTTCCGTCTTTGCTAAAGCCTAGCACCTTGGTAACCACCCATTCCCCACCGGTTAGCTTCCTTAATTCCTTTCCAGTCGTATCATACAGATATAGATGGTTATAGCCATCCGCCTCACTCTGCCAGATAAACTTATCCGGATCGTTCGGCAAGAAGAGCACAGGATGCTGCGGCTCCACATAACAACGATCCGTCTCGGTAAACAGATCAGCCTCTTTCTTTCCCGTCAAGGCAGAGTACCGCACCAAATGCATCTCGTTCTGCTCACGATTCAACTCAGCGATATAAATACTCTTCTCATCCGGACTCCAAGCGATATTTGTTAAATATTTCTCTTTCGGCAAGCCTGTCTCCAACCAAACCGTCTGCCCGGTAGCTACCTGATAGACACCCACCGTAACCTCATGGCTCTTCATTCCAGCCATCGGATATTTATGAGGAACCGGCGTAGCGCAACGAGTATCGATATTCACCAGCGGGTAAGCGGTCACCATACGCTCATCCATA
>ULUR01006077.1_pt1 | contig 23155 bp, 30 predicted proteins | sample 1958651 | NCBI WGS metagenome assembly ULUR01 (sample SAMEA4835764, study PRJEB28245) | human gut metagenome | biome: gut microbiome; material: fecal sample | place: Denmark | collected 2008 | reverse complement strand
CCGTACCCCCGGCGCTCCCCACCCGCGACGACTACGCCGCCATGCGCCGCCGCGCGTCGCAATCCTCTACATCAACAACCCTTAACTGGTAATCATTATGGACAAATACACACTATCACAACACCCTGACGTGCTGGCCCTGGCCTCCAACCAGGCCGCAACCGGACTCAATGACGCCGACTTCTGCCGCCGCGTCAAATTCACCCTCTCCCCGTCCTCCTGGGGAAAGGTCAAGAAAGGCACCTACTCCGGCAACTGCCACAATGCGCTGGCTGCCGTGCAGGCCGCTCTGGATGCGGACATCACCGCCGCCGATCAAGTGCCCGTTGTGGACGGCGGCATCGTGCTGCTGGATCATATCCAGGTGGCCGCGGATGCTGTTGCCGCCGCACGGATCGCACAGGACGAGCACAGGCTGGTGCTGGTCGTAGCTCCCGCGGGCGGCGGCAAGACCTACACGGCCCGCTACATCGCCGCCAAATACTCCGGCCAGATCGTCAACGCCTCCCCGTCCTGGGCCAAGTCTTACATGCACACCCTCCGCGAGCTTGCCCGAGGCCTGGGCATCGGCGGGGACTGGCGGAGTGCAGGAGACGCCGAACGCGCCATCATCCAGGCTCTTGCCCTGTCGCCACGCCTGATCATCATCGACGAGGCCAACCACTTTTCCAGGGATTCCCTCAACTTCCTGAAAACGATCCTCAACGAAACCAAGTGCTGCCTTGTCCTGCTCACCATCCCCAACCATCTGGCCAGCATGGCTGCGGACTGCCGGGACGAATTCCCGCAACTCCTGCGCCGCTCCGTGGCTATCATCCACATTCCGCCCGTCTGCATGGACGACCTGACCGCCATCCAGCGGGGGCTTTACCCCCATCTATCCCTGACGGACCCCGTCCAGATTTACAATCTGGCCAATACCAACCACCGCCTCGACACCGTCACCCGCGTGCTGGACGAGATAGACGCGGGCAAGGATGTAGCCGCCGCCGTCAAATCCGTCCGCAACCAGATCACCGCCGTTCTCAAGACTGCATGACGAATATCTCCCTAGATACCGAGACGACCGCCCAATTCGTCAGCATGCGTCTGTCTTCCTACGGCAATCTTCCGTTCCAGGTGCTTTCTCCCACGCCTTATCCCGGCAAGATCGGCGTCAGGCTTCATCCTAACGAACAGTATTGCATCGTGGACGCCGTGGGGTTCCTTGCCTTCCTGGACCAGCAACGGCCATCCCTGGACAAGCTCCGGGACATATTGTCCCGGAAGCGCCGCCAACATGCCTATCAACCTCTTTCCTGACTGATATGATCACGCTGCCGGACCCCATGCCCTTCTCCGATGCCCTCAACTACCTGCGCGACAAGCAGGCGGCCGGTTCCTCCATGGACACCGCGGCGTGGCGCGAGGTTCCGGCGGCCATCCGCAACAAGGCGTTCTTTTCCGCAACCCTTACCTCCGCGCAGGTAGCCCGGCGGATGCAGGACTATATTGACGACTTTCTTTCCCAGGACCGGGACGTCAATGAGAGGGGACAGGAGTTCTTTTCCTCACAGGGCCGTTCCGAATTCGTCTCCAAATTCCGACAGATGATGATGGATGAGGGATTCGGCAAGGTGTTGCCGGATGGCAGTATTGCCCCGGACATCAATGATAACGATCTGCGCGACCTCCGCTCCTGCCGCCGCCTTCAACTCATTTTCGACACCCAGGTGGAGCAGGCATATTCTTACGGTCAATTCCTAGAAGGCCAGGACGAGGACATTCTGGACATCTGGCCATGTTGGAAATTCGTGCGCGTCCGCCCGGTCATGTCCCCCAGGCCCTACCACGATGCCGCCCTGGGGCAGATACGCCGCAAGGACGACCTGGATTTCTGGCTTTCCCTGAACCGTGATTTTAATGTTCCGTGGGGGCCGTGGGGCTTTAATAGCGGATGTGGCACGGAGGATGTGGACCGCGCGGAGGCGGAGGCCGCCGGAGCCATCAAGCCCTCCGACAAGGTCAAGCCCATCTCCAAGGAATTCAACGATCGCCTTCAGCAATCCGTGGCGGGGCTGGGGCCGGATGTTCGCTCCTGGATCAAGCGCCAGCTTGGCGACATGGTCACGATCTACGGAGACAAGGCCATTTACAACAAGCCGGAGCCGTCCCCGCCCCCCAAGCCTGACTCCGTTCCGGTAGCGCGTCCGGCCAAGACGCCGGAACAAATCCGCCAGCAGCGCCAGCGCATTGGGGACAAGATTGCCGCCCGCCAGCAGCGCGAGGCCACAGACCGCGACCAGATATCCAGGCGGTTATGGGATGATTTTTTTAAGCGCAGAACACAAGCCCTGGCTCCACTGACAGACCGGGTGGATGCCGCTGCCGTTGCTTACGCCAACAACCCCACCCCCGCAACTCGTGACGCCTATATGGACGCGCTCAAGGCGAGAAACAAGGCTGAAACATCGTGGAAAATTGGAGGGATGCTTTATAAAGCGACCCAAAAAGCCATTGCCAGCCAGCAGCAGGCATCATGGGGTAAGACCTACCGGGATAGCCTGCGCTTTTTAAGTCTGGACAACGTGACCATTCCCAAGGATCAGCGGGGGGCAATTGCTACATCTATGGTAAAGATAGACTCCCGTTTGCGCGTGATTCCGGGGAAGCCAAAGAAACTTTCTTCCAATGTACAACAGGGCTTGGAACTAGTACGTTCCCTGGTACCCCCCAGCAAGCTTCCTCCTTCAATCGGATTCCATATTTCTGACAATCCCAATGATCGCGCTTTTCAATTCAAGGGGTTTATTAAAATCACAACTTCGGATGAACCTTCTATTGTCGCGCACGAACTGGCTCATGCCATAGAGGCTGCTCACCCCGACATTCTTCGCAAATCCGCAGCCTTCCTGTATGATCGCGCTCAGGGTGAGAAGCCTTTAAGCCTTAGAATGCTTTTCCCCAGTCACAATTACAGGGCAACGGAACTCACTCTAAAAGACCAATGGGCGGATCATGGAGGCGATCACTATATTGGTAAGCTTTACATCAACGGTTATTATCCATCCATGAGTAAAAATGAGTTCGTTGACCGTCTCCAGGGGTCGGAAATCCTTTCCATGGGTATTCAGCGCATACTGGAATCTCCAGTTTCTTTTCAACGGCAAGACCCCGATTATTATCAATTCATTAAATCACAGCTAACTTCACTGTAACCATGTTTCTGACCAAATCGCAACTATACCTTATCCGCAAGCTGGATGATGATCAGGAGCGGGATATTTCCCAACTTATTATTCCAACCGACGAAGAATACGCCTTTATGGATTCTATTGCCGGGAAAATGACATTGGATGACTACCTCGCCCTCCCGGAGCCGGAGCGTAAAAAATGGTACATCAATTGCAATCCCGGTCCCCCGCGTTTAACGGGGGGAACCGATGCGGCAACCGGAGAGGAAATATACAGCACTGGATTCTTTTTTGAACCCTGGCATCCCAACATCCTTGACCGTATTTATTAGCCATGACCAGGAAAGCAACGCAAATCCCCTTACCTCTCTCTTATCCTGATTCCGGCAAGTGGTTTGTCCCGGTCAAGCGCGTCAAGATAGACGACCGCACCTGGGCCTTGCGGCTGGGGCAGCCCGTACAACTGGGCACCAGCTACGATGTGGCGGAGGCAACAGGAGTGGGGCGAAAAATCCTCAAGCGGCTGGCCAGGGCCGGATTCATTCAGGAGATGCGACCGTCCCCCCATGTGTCCATGTATTATTATACGGAGGTGCTGGATCTGATGGAGCGCACAAGGCAAGACCCTAATTTCTGGACGCAAGTCCGCCGGGATGCCTATCTCAAAGGCTCGCGGATAGAGGATGCCTCGGCACTCTAACATTTTTGACGGTGAGCTTTCAGGCCTTGCCCTCCGTGTTCGGACGCCTGATGCCCCAGGATGTGGCCATGTTCACACATGACCCTATTGTTTGCGGGGATTCTCTCGCTATCATGCGCCAGCTTCCGGGCGGTTTCTACAATGCCATTATGACCGATCCGCCCTATGCGTCCGGCGGACTGACGACGGCGGAACGCAAGGCTTCCCCGGTGCGTAAATACATTTCGAGGAATAAACATCCTTCCTTTGATTTTGATACCCGCGACCAGCGTTCCCATTTCATGTGGTCGGTCTTATGGATGGCGGAGGCGCTGCGCCTGACGCGCGAGGGCGGCTGGCTGATGGTGTGCTCCGACTGGCGGCAACTGCCGACCACCAGCGACGCCTTACAGGTCGCGGGCTGGACGTGGCGCTCCGTGGTCACTTGGGACAAGACGGAGGCATGCCGCCCCCATCAGGGCATGTTCCGCAATCAAGCCGAGTTCGTCCTGGTGGCCACCCGCGGCAGCATCGGCAAGGAGCAGGACCGTCCGCGCGTGTTTCCGGCAGGGGTCTTCCGTCATTACCTCAAGCCCGCCGACAAGCACCACCTCACGGGCAAGCCCGTTCCTCTGATGGCCCACCTGATGACGGTTCTGTCTCCCGCTTCCGTCATCCTGGACCCGTTTACGGGCAGCGGCACCACGATCGTGGCAGCCCGGCAACAGGGGCACACGGCTCACGGCATTGAGTTGTCCCCGGAGTATGCCCGGATCGCCAGGGACAGGGTAGCCAGCCTCGCCGACTGACCGCGGAGGGGTGGCGGTGGGTCCGCGGGATGTTCGCCAGGGGTGTTTCCCTGCATGTTTGTGACACGTGTCACACCCGGTTCACCCTTTCAGACGGGCACCCGTCCACCCTTTCATTTTTTCCGGTTTGCCCCTTTCAGGTATTTTCCACATTCCCCAGCCTTCCACACCGCCGCACTCCCTGTGTTTTCAAGCATTTTCAACCTGTTTCAACCCAATTCAACCCTTTTCCATTATTTATGCTTGGTCACATCCAGTGAGACGGAAAGAACGGGAATGGAAGCTCCCGAAATATCTGAAGGAGGCAGTTGTCTCCGCCCGCATTCAATCTTGAGACATGGCTTCTTTGTGTCTGCAAATGCTGCAGAGTGAAAAGAGCGGGAAAAGGCGGTTAAATCTGACGGCCGGGAGTATTGCGCCAAAGGGGGGAGAATCCCGGCTGTTTTGCAGAGAAAAAGGAAAGACACCGCTGCACCGTCTCTGGCTGTGAGCCACGTTCCCGTGCCTCAATAGAGCGGGGACTTCCGCCGCTGTTTTGACTTTTCCGATATAGGACGTAGTCAGCCCTGCGTCGGGGCTGCCCCCATTAGGTTGTAATATCGGTCCGGGCCACTTTGCCAGGTAATGACGAGTGCAGCAGCCACCGCCTTGTATACCTCATGGAGGAAAATGTTCCAAGGTGTTTTTGCAATCTTTTCAGACATGGGCGGGGACTTTTCCTCGGAACGGCTGATTTTGAAGGGAATGCGCTTTCAGCGGTGTTTTTCCAGCCATTCCGTTAACACAAGGCGGTCCGCAGGCGCCCAGGGCAGTTCTTCCAGCGTACTGCGGGAGAAGAACCCCAGGTTTTCATGTTCCAGGGGGCGGGGCAGGGAGCAATGTTCCAGACGGCACAGAAAGGGGATGAGGCGGATAACGCGTTTAGGCTCCTGGTGCCGTACAGGGGTGAGCCTGCGGACGGGGACAACGGCGCATCCCAGTTCTTCCCGTATTTCCCGTATGACGGCATTCCGGGCGTTTTCTCCGGGTTCCACTTTCCCGCCCGGGAATTCGTAAAGAAGCCCGTTGGACTGCCCCGTTTTCTTTTTAGCGCCCAGAAGGAGGGGGCCCCGGGCGGTGGGCAGTTCAATCAGGGCGCAGCAGACGTCCAGCGTGTTCATGGCTCGTGAAAATCCAGGGTATGCAGGTTGATGGTGCGGGTTTCCGTATCCAGAACGCCGAAGCCGATGTGCCCGGTTCTGCCCTGGAGTTCTCCGGGATTGGCCAGCAGGCAGCTGCCGTATTTTTCGCTCACGGCCTGGTGGGTGTGGCCGTACAGGGCGACGTCGGCGCCTCCGCTGCGCGCTTCCCGCAGGGCGTATTTGGGGTAATGGGAAAGGGAAAATTTCATGCCGTACCGGGTGATAAGGGCATGTTCCGGATGCAGGCGCGCCGCCGGGGAACCGGCGGCCATCCGCCGCATGATTTCCACATCATAGTCATTGTTGCCCGGAACGGCGTCCAGAGGAAAATCCTCCGTCAGTTCAATCAGGCGCCGGAAACTCTCCGGGGTGGTGCAGTCGCCCAGGAAGATGAAATGCCCGCAGCCCAGCAGGCGCATCCGGTGCATGGCTGGTTCCAGATGGTCTGTGCGGTCGTGCAAGTCGGAAAAAATGCCTATCTTCATCTTTTTTCAGCAATTCATGGCGTGAATGGGCCATGCCTTCAATTCATCCGGCAGGGAAAGAGGGCGCGAATGGTCTCCATCCTTGCGCAGCAGGCAGGTGAACCCTCCCGCTCCTGCTCCGTGGAAGGGCATGAGCCGGTAGCAGGCTTCCTGCGTCAGGGAGGAACGGAAATGTTCCAGCTCCGGCACGGTTACGGTGTGAAGGTCCGGATGGCGCTTTAGCAGGTACAGGACATTGCGTTCATTTTCCTCCGGAGCGTAGGTGCATGTGGTGTACAGCAGGAAACCGCCGGGAGCCAGGCACCGGAGAGCGGCCAGTAAAATGCCCCGCTGCCGCTTGGCGTTGCCTCCGGTGACGGAGGAATTGAAACAGCCGGGGTTGGGAATTCCTTTAGCCAGCAGGGACTGCCCGCTGCACGGGGCATCCGCCAGGATAAGATCGAAACAGCCGGGGGCCAGTTCCGCCCACTGGTCCGGGCGCAGGCGCTGGGTGTACAAATTGGTGAAGCCGCAGCGAAGCAGGTTATGGCGCAGGATGCCCAGGCGCTTCGGATGCACCTCATTGGAAACATGCTCCTGCGGAGATACCCGCGTCTGCGCCAGAATGCTTTTTCCTCCCGGAGCCGCGCACATGTCCAGGCAGCGTTCCGGACGAAACGGAAGATGCGCCAGAGGGGCTGTTTCCCAGACGGATGAGAGGTCCAGGGGATAGTAATAGCCGCATTCGTAGTCCGGCAGGGAACCGGGTTTGGTTTCCGCCTCTCCCGGCGGGAGCGCCAGGAGGATAGAGGGATGCCCCCATTCCTGCGGCGTGTTTTCTGCCGGCAGGGGCGGCCGGTAGCCTTCCGGAGCCTTCGGAGTGATGACCAGCGCGCTTCTGGAACGGTCCCCGGCCTGCATGGCGTCCAGAAAATCCCGTTCCTGTTCCGCCGTCAATTCCAGTTTGCGGGCGAGTTTGAGTATTTGGGAGGAAGACACGAGATCAGGGCCGGAATGTTTCTCCGAAGTGGGTGTTGAGAGCCAGATGGGCGGCCCCCAGGATACCCGCCTCCGTACCGAACTGGGCGGGAAGGATTTCAAGGTATTCCACCAGAGGGGCGGCGAGCTGGGCTTTCATGATTTCCTGAAGGGGCTGGAAAAGCAGGGTTCTGGCCTTGGCCACGCCCCCGCCGATGATGATGGCTTCCGGATTCAGGAGATAGCAGCAATTCATCAGGGCGCAGGAGAGTTTTACGGCCAGGTCCCGCCATACTTGTTCAGCCACTTCATCACCCGCCAACGCGGCCCGTTCCAAAGCGATGGGGTTGCAGTCCACAATGGCCTTGTCAATGCCGTGGCTGGCGTAAAGCGTGCGCGCATCCGCAGCTATTTCCCGGTTGCCCACATAATCCTCCAGGGAGCCGCGGTTGCCGTAATGGCCCAGGCGCCCCCGGTAGTCGATGCTCGTCTGCCCCAGCTCCCCGGCGGAGCAGGTAGCCCCGCGCAGAAGTTCTCCGTTCACGATCAGGCCGCTGCCGACGCCGGTGCCGAGGGTCAGGCAGACCAGATGCCTTTTTCCTTTTCCGGCGCCCAGCTTCCATTCCGCATAAGCCATGCAGTTGGCGTCGTTTTCCACGTATACGGGCAGTCCGCAGGCCGCCTGGAGCATGTCCTTTACCGGAACGTTGTTCCAGCCGGGAACGTTGGTAAGCGTGTAAACGGTCCCCTGGTAAAAATTGACGAACCCCGGCATTCCCATGCCGATGGCCTGCACTTCCGGGTGGTTCAGCCGCAGCATATTCACGAACTGGGCTATGGCTTCAATCAGTTGATCGGGATTGCCGTATTCCTGAGTGGCTATCGAAGGAGCGTGGGCGATTACTTCCGCGCCCTTGACGACCCCCATTTTGATGGAGGTGCCTCCGAAGTCAATGCCGATGGAGGGAATGGTTGAAGCTGTCATATAATGCCAATATAGAATTTTACCGGGCGTTGAAAAGGTTAAAAGAAGTATGTTTCCCCTAAAATCCCGACAGGGAAATAACGGGTGCGGGAAGGGGAAAAATGACTTGTTTCACAGCTGAATTTTCTTGAATGAACATTTGGGCGTTTGTAATGTCTCATAGTCTAGTCAGCGGGGCTGGTTCCGCCCTCTGTTCGTGAAATATTGTCAACCTCAGCCCATAGAGATACCTCCTATGCCTACTCCCAAGAAAACCAATAGCAAGACCGTCGCCAAGGAAGTTCCGGCTCCCAAGAAAAAGACCTGCGGGAAGTCCGGGTGCAAGACCGCTGTAGACCTGGAGGCTCCCGCCAAGAAGAAGTGCTGCAGGAAAAAGGCGTCTGAACCGGAAAAAGCCGCCAGCCCCGCCAAGAGCAACGCCTCCGCCGCGGTTGAGGTGGAAAAAAAGCCGGCGCCGAAAACGGTCAAAAAAGCTCCGGTTAAAAAAATAGCTTCCGCTCCCGTTGCCCCGGTTCCGGCTCCCGCAAAAAATGAATTGACGGACGAACAGGCGGAAGCCATTGCCGCCGCCAAGGCGGAACTGGCCGCCAATCCTGAATGGGAGCCCTTCGTGCAGATGCAGCGCCAGCATCTGATGGACTTGCGCGACAGGGCTTTGGACAGCATGAGCGGCGTAGCCCGCGACACTCTCCGGAATCATCCGGAAGGCAGTGAGGCTTCCGGCTCCGGGGAGCACCAGGCGGATGCCGGCAGCGACGCCTATGACCGTGATTTTGCGCTCAGCCTGCTTTCCAAGGAGCAGGACGGCCTGTATGAAATCGAACAGGCGCTTGCCCGCATTGACAACGGAACATATGGCATCTGCGAAATGTCATACAAAGTCATTCCCATTCTGCGCCTGGAGGCCATCCCCTTTGCGCGGCTTACTGTGGAATGCCAAGCCCAGTGGGAAAAGGAAAAAGGCCAGAATGCCAGGTTCCGCCCCAGGGTGGCCCTGGGCTTTGCGGGAGGACAAAATGATGTAGATTTATCTGTTTCTCTTGACGATGACGAAGAATAGTGTATAAATCCTCCCCCGTAACACATTTTCATCATGCCAAGAGACATCATCATCCTCGAATGCACCGAGGCCAAAGCCGAAGGAAAGCCTACGTCCCGCTACGTCACCACGCGCAATAAAAAAAGCCTGCGTACTCCCGGCCGCCTGGAAAAGATTAAGTACAATCCTTTCCTGAAGCGTCGCACGCTTCATCGTGAAATGCGCTAACCCGCGTTCGGCTTATCGATTATTTTCATTATTATGTCCACTGAACCCAAGACTGTAGAACGCCGTATTCGTTTCCGCACGTGCAATCGTCAGATGCCGCGCCGTCGTCTCGACATCCCGATGGATCAGGTCAACCTGCTCAACCCTGATTTCCTGTCCAAGTTCACCTCTGAAACCGGCAAAATTCTTCCCCGCCGGGTGACTGGGCTGTCCGCTAAAATGCACCGCAAGGTAACCCGTGAAATCAAGCGGGCCCGTTCCATCAACCTTCTGCCGTAACAAGCCCCAAGGAAAATCTCTTTCGGTAGAATTGTCTTTGCAGGCGGGAGTTTGTCCGGTAACAGGGCAGACTCCCGCTTTATTTCCACCCATCATTCTCTTTCCCCATGCAGGAACTGAAAGATACCCAGTCCGAGGCGGATACGCGCAATATTTCCATTGACCGGGTGGGCGTTAAAGGGCTGCGCTTCCCCATCCAGATACAGGACAAGCTCAACCGCATCCAGTCCACCGTGGCGACGGTTTCTCTGGCGGTGGATTTGCCGGAAGAATTCAAGGGCACCCATATGAGCCGTTTTGTGGAGGCGTTGCACCAGCATGGTCCCTTGCTGGATGTGCATACGGCCCTGGCTATTCCGCGGGAACTGCTTCGCCGCCTGTCCGCCCGCCGTTCCCATGTGGAAATGGAATTCCCGTTTTTCCGCTCCAAAAAGGCTCCTGTGACCGGAATTGAAGGGCTTATGGATTACGTCGTCCGCTTTGAGATGGAGGCGGAAGCGAACAACAAACTGGCTGATTTCAAACTGACAGTCATCGTCCCCGTGACGACGCTCTGCCCTTGCTCCAAAGCTATGAGTTCTTACGGAGCCCACAACCAGCGCGGGCTGGTCACTTATTCCGTGCGTTTTGCCTCTAGGCCCGTCTGGATTGAAGACCTGATTGATCTGGTGGAATCCTGCGCGAGCTGTTCCCTGTTCAGCGTGCTGAAAAGGCCGGATGAAAAATGGGTGACGGAAAAGGCTTACGAAAACCCTGTCTTTGTGGAAGACCTGGTGCGCAACGTGGCGTTGAAAACGCAGAGTCATTCCGCCTTCAGCTGGTACCGGGTGGAAGCGGAAAATTTTGAATCTATTCATAACCACCAGGCATACGCCGTCATTGAGCGCGATCTGCGTTCCTGAACCATTTCCGCGCCGGATTTATGAACGATAACTGGTGGGCCATTGCCTCTCTCATCCTCTCCCTGGCTTTCACAGGGCTGGGATGGCGCCTGCTGGCTTCCGGACAACGGTTTTTATATGCCCATCTTTGGATGGCGTGCCTCTTTGTTCTCCAGACAGGGGCGCTATGCGTCAAAGCGTACCAGACGGGAATGTGCCCCATCCGCGGCGCTTCGGAGGTGCTTTTCTTTCTTTCCTGGAGCATCAACCTCTTTTATCTGATGCTGGGACGTGCTTACCGAATGTCCGTGCTTGGCATCTTTACGGCTCCGGCTATTGCCGTGCTGACGGCTCTCTCTCTGCTGATAGGCCGTGCCGGCGCGGACGTGCAGGGCACGCATGACTTCTGGGTGACGGCGCACGTGGGCATAGCCATGATGTCCTACGGAGCCGGCGGCCTGGCTGCTGCTGCGGGAGCGGCGTTCTGCATGCAGAATGAATGTCTCAAAAGCCGCCGGATTCCCGGTACCTGCCGTATGCTTCCTCCCATCCGTACACTGGAAGCCAGCATGAAGCGCCTGATTCTTGTGTCATTCCTCCTTCTTCTGCTCGGGGAATGGCTCGGATGGCGGGGGCATCTCCCCATTAATGCAGCCAAGACCTCCATTGTCTCTCTTCTCACGGCAGGCTACAGCGTCCTGCTGTGGTTTATTTACCGCCGCGGCATGCCGGGACGGATGTTGGCGTGCTGTTGCGTGGTCCTCTTTATTGCATCCATGAGCATTTTCCTGGTAAGCTGATGAGAATGGTTTGTTTAGGCTTGAATCACCGGACCGCCCCTGTGGAAATACGGGAGCGGTTTGCCGTGCCGGCCCATAAGCTCCGGGAGGAGGGAAGGCGCATCCGCTCCCTTCCTGAAGTGGATCAGTGCGTTGTGCTTTCCACATGCAACCGCATGGAAATCTACTATTGGTCCAATGCTCCGGAAAATGCGCAGGAGCATATTCTGTCCCATTTCCTGGGAGACGGACGCGGGGAACTGGATATGGCTTCCTATTTTTACAGCCATCAGGGAGAAGAGGCTTTAGGGCATCTGTGTCGCGTGTTGAGCGGCCTGGATTCCATGGTGCTGGGGGAAACGGAAATCTTCGGCCAGGTAAAAACGGCCTACCAGACGGCTTTGGATGCCGGAGTAACTGCGGCCTGCGCCAACAAGACCTTTCAGAAAGCCTTCACGATCGGTAAAAAAGTGCGGACGGAAAGCCAGATTCATGCCGGGGCTACCTCCGTGGGGTCTGTGGCGGTGGAGCTGGCGGAACAAATTTTCGGAGACCTTTCCGGCACCCGCGTCCTTATTCTGGGGGCGGGCGAGATGAGCCGCGTTACGGGGCGCGCCCTGCATGCCCGGGGCGCTGAGGGCATTTATGTGGCCAACCGCTCTTTTGACCGTGCGGTGGAGCTGGCGGGCATGATCGGCGGCCAGGCTATCCGGTATGACGTGTGGGGAAACTATCTCAGGGATATTGACGTGGTGGTGGCCGCCACCGCTGCCCCTCACTGCATCATCACCCGGGAAACGCTGCTGCCTTTGCGCGCCTCCCGTAAATACCGCTCCCTCTTTTTGATTGATATTTCCGTGCCGCGCAACATCTCTCCGGACGTGGCGGATATTGAGGAAGTGTATCTCTACGACATTGACACCCTCACCCAGCTGGCGGATGAAGCCAAGCGTAGCCGGGAGCAGGAGGTCTCCCGGTGCGAGGCCATCATCCGTGACAGCATTTCCAGATATTTTCCGGATTCCGCTCTTTATGACCAGTAAAAATACCCTCATCATCGGCACCCGCGGGAGCGCCCTGGCCCTGGCCCAGGCGGACATGGTCCGTGCTGCCCTTTCCCTCCGTTACCCGGAACTGGACGTGCGCCGTGAAATCATCCATACCATCGGCGATCGCCGCACGGATGTCCCTCTGGCGGATGTGGCCCGCGTTTCCGGCATGGTGGACAAGGGAATCTTCATTAAGGAACTGGAAACCGCCCTCCGGTCTGGCCGCATTGACGTCGCGGTGCACAGCCTTAAGGATGTGCCGAGCGAGCTTGCTTCCGGCTTCACGCTGGCCGCAGTTCTGCCCCGTGCCGCCGTGGAGGATGTGCTCATTACGAAGGAACCGGACTGGAACGGTTCAGGAACACTGGCTACCGGAAGCGTGCGCCGCCGCCTGATGGCGCGCACGTACTGGGGCTCCGGCCTGAGATTTGAAAACCTGAGGGGGAATGTGCCCACTCGTTTGGGAAAACTGGTGGAACAACCCGGTTGGGATGCCGTGATTCTGGCCAGGGCCGGTTTGGAGCGCCTGGGGCTGTACGCTCCGGAAACCCTTGTGGAGGGAAGAAAACTTTACATGCGTTCCCTGCCGGTGGAAGTTTTTATTCCTGCCGTGGGGCAGGGCATTGTTGGAATGGAATGCCGTTCCTCGGACAGGGAGACGGAGGAAATGCTGAAAGGAATCAATGATCCGGAAGCTTTTGCCTGTGCGCTGGCGGAACGGGCTTTCCTGGTGCATCTGGGTGCGAACTGTTCTACGCCTGTGGGTGTTTACGCCCATCTGGATGGGGAGGAACTGGTCTTGCGGGCCGCGTATTATGCTCCGGGCAGGGAAGAGCCTTTCGCCGTTGTGGTGCGCGGAGACCGGAAAGCTCCTGAAGCGCTTGGCCTTCGGGCTTTTGAAGAATTGGGCCTGCGTTGATGGCAAAAGCCTGCCTCTTGTTCCGGGTACGGAGAAAGATAAAAAAGGATCCGGACTCCGGTCCGGATCCTGAATCAGGCGGAAAACTCGCGGACATTAATGTTTTTCCTTGGAGCCTGAGCTTTTATCGCTCATAAACTGCCCGGTTGAAGCATTGCGTTTAACGCGCCGCCCGGTTTTGCTGGTGGTGGTCACAGAGCGTTTTTTGGAACTGCCCTTGTGACTTCCGCCCATGTGGGAACTGCTGGCCATGTTGTATTCACCTCCTTTCCATTTTCTTCGCTTATTCATGAACGAGAGAAGAAAGCCTGCCGAATCATAGGTTCCCGTGACAGCATTTGGATCTTGCGGATGGAGCTTGTGCAAAAGATGCTTCTGCTTATGAAGCGGACCGCTGCAGAAGGTAATCTCTCAAAGCCGCAGCTTCATTGTGCTCCGTATTTTTGGCGGAGTACAGCAGCGTAACCTTCCCTTTCTGCCCCAGCTGGAGCAGATGGGAGACGGCTTCTCCGTTCTCATCCAGCTCTTCGTCGTACTTTTTGCGGAATGCGTCCCATTTGACTGGATCATGGGCAAACCACTGGCGGAGAGCCGTGGATGGAGCGATGTTCTTCAGCCACTCGTCCCAGGAAGCTTTTTCCTTGGAAATGCCGCGGGGCCAGAGCCGGTCCACCAGAACGCGGTAGCCGTCTCCGGGGGCCTTTGGGTCATAAATTCGTTTGATGGTTATGTTCATGCAAAAAGATTTTGATAAAGGAATAGAGCCGGGAAAGTTTTTTTCTGTTGAGCCGCGTCGGGACATGCGCCTTACGGGGCCGCAAACAAAGGCGGTCCGCGGTTGGGGGAAAAGAAATAAACAATTCTGTTCCGGAGAGGCGGCCGCTTCCGGCGGAAGATAGCTGAAGCCGCTTAAAATTCCGGCGTAACGCCTGTACGGCCTTGCTGCGCCGACTGTCGGCTTTCCGTCTTTCTAGCTGCGGTCCGCTCTGTGTTCCGTGGACAAATAAGCTGACATGGAATCCGGTAAAAGAGAGACCGGACAAGACGGGGAAAACTGCTGTGTTCTTCTGTATGGAACGGTTTTCTTGAAAAAAGGGAGATAACGGTATCTGTTCATGGTTCCCTTTCGCCGGTTTACCGGAATGCTATTGCCGCCAGGAGGTGTCCGGGACCGCTCCGCGGGCCTGGAGCATCATGATGAGCATCTTAAGCTCATTGAGGCGCGAGTAGTGTTGTTTTCTGACTTCGGGGTCCAAAGCCCCGTAATACAGCCACTGATTTGTTTGAGCGGACATCAGGCGTTGGGCCGTCATGGCCATGGACAGGGCGCGTCCGGGGGACTGGGCCGCAATGGCCGTACTCCAGGAATACAGCATATTATTGTAAATGGTGGTCCAGGCAAACATGCGGTCATCAAACCTGCCGGGGCTCTCTACGTACGGGCGGAGCAGTTGTTCCGCTTCCGTAAGGCGTCCCTGGAGGATATAAAGGAGGCTTTTGGCCGCCGTCAGACCGTGGTTCCCGGGGCTCAGGAGTTCCGCTTTTTCTTCCTGATATTCCAATGCTTTGAGCTGAACCGGGCTTGGAAGGGGAGAACTGCCTGCGGCATGCAGAATGTTGCGCCGCACCAAATCCGGATCCAGACTGCGGGAGGCGGCCTCTTCCAGCATGGGAAGCCGTTTGCTGGAGGAAGCCGGAACGGCTTGAAGAGAGTTTTTCCAGACCGGAAAAGCCAGAAACGCATAACACAGGGCCAATATGGCCAGAAGCAGTGCGGCGGACGCTTGAAGCCAGCGTCCGGCCCGGCGCGAAGCTTTCACCCTGGAAAGAGGGGCTGTGCAGGTAATGCCGCCGCATAGGGCGCTGGCTCCAAGCAAGGCAGGGTTATGCCAGATGAATTCCCCATAGGCATGGAAAGCGGCGATGCACAATACGCAGAACGCCGCCGGCCCCAGGGGATTGGACCGTTGATGTTCTCCCGACAATTTCAGAACGCTCCGGAGCCCGGAAATGAGGAACAGAGCCAGCAGAGCCAGCATCAGCCCCAGCCCGGCATAACCGTAGTCGCAGGCGGCTTGCGCATATTCGTGGTGGGCGAAATTGGGGAGGTTGGCTCCGGAGAAAAACTCCGTGGAAAGATTGGTGAACATCCGGCTGCCGTGCCCGAACAGCGGAGACTGGTCCGCCAGCGCCCAGGCCAGTTTGGACAGGTCCAGCCGGTTGCCGAAGGAAAACGTATCCAGGAGGACTGCCAGCCTGCCTGCCCCGCGGGACAAATCCAGCACGGCATAGGACGTCCCCAGGAGGAGCAGGATAATAAACAGGATGGACGCCGTGTAAAATTTTCTGTTATTGCGGAAAACGCTGGAGGTATAAATAAAAAAGCACAGGGTAACGCCTGCCAGGGCGTTCGGGAAGGCGGAGCGGGAGCCGCACGTGAAGGACACGAGGATGAGCGCCACCCCCGTAAATAGGCGGATGCCCCATTTTCTGGCGGAAGCCATGCTGTATGCGCAAAGGAAAAAACCGGTGACGGACAGGAAATGGGCGGAAAAATTTTTGTATCCGAATAATCCGATATTGCGGATTTCCGAACCGAACAGGGAATAATCCGGTCTGAACCAGGAGGATTCCGTTCCGGTCATGTTCTGGTACCCCCACAACAGGGCATTCAGCAGCCCTAATGACGCAGCCAGTATGGGGAGAATGCTCTTTTCCCCGTTTCCGGCTCCGGCATACGTTCCCGCCGCGAACATGACGACGGCCGTGGCGATGAGGCCCAGATCCGCGACGCTCTCATAATAAAACCAGGGGGAAAACCATGCCCGGACAAGGAAATAACCGCCGCCCAGCCCCAGGGCCAGCCAGCCCGGCAGTCCGGGGCTGGGAATCTTGTATCCCCGGAGAATACAGAAGTAGAACAGCAGGAGAGCCGCCGCCAGAAAGCAGGCGGGAAGGAAAAGGGTGTGCCATTCCCCGCCTGCCGCCGTCGTTGCCAGGAAAATATAAAAAAGGACCAGCAGAACCGCCAGCGCTTTTCCGGCGGCAGTTTCAGCAATGCGCGGAGCGGGAGCGGTACTGGGGGGAGAGGCTGGCATGGCTGGGATTTGTCTGAAAGGCGGCAGTATAAACGCGGGAAACTTCCTTGCCAAGAGCAAGCTCCCTGTTGTGTGCGGGAGGGGACGTCCGAATGACAGAGTACTTGTCGGTAAGGGTAAATTAACCCGCCGTTGGCTGCATATTTTCCGTTTGCCGCAAAATCTGGCAACGCTTCAGCCTGTTTTCCGGAAAGTAAAGTTCCTTATGCCTGTATGCCGAATTTGCGTTTAATCTCCGGGATGGAATAATTCACCAGCGTGGGCTTGCCGCCCGGGGTGCAGTACGGCACTTCGCAGGCAAGCAAATCCTTCAGGATGGCAGGGGCCCGGTGAGGGGAAATGCGCTCCCTCCAGGCGGATTTTCTGGCAAATTCCCCAATGAAGGTTTCATAAGCCATACGTTTGGCATTCCGGCTGAATTCGGACTGGGTGAGACGGTCCACCAGCTCCAGGAGAAAAGCGCGTGCGTTTTCCAGTTCCAGCAGGGCTGGGATGGATTCTATTCTGATGGTATTCTGGCCAAAGGGCGTAACGGTCATGCCGGCCTGGTCAAAATGAGGGGCGAACTGCCGGATGACGGCAAAATCCCGCGGGTCCAGATCCAGCACCACCGGATCCAGAAGTTGCTGGGACGGCATGGGGGCTTCCCGGTGCGCGCGCAGCCGTTCAAAAATGATGCGTTCCCGGGCTGCTTTGGGATGCATCAGAACCAGGCCTTCCGGCGTTTCAAACAGGGCGAATTGCTGGCGGAGTGTTCCCAGATAGGAAAATCCGGCAGAGGCATCCCTCGCTAGAGCTGCATTTTCATGGGCGTTTCGTGCCGTTTCTTCATCCTCCTGACGGTGAAAATCCAGTTTTCCCTGGGTGGCGGGAACCTGCTTCAGGGGAATGGCCCGGAGGGTGGGTGCAGGGACAGGCCCATGAGATTGTCTGGCAGAGGAGGAAAACGGCGGTTGGGCGACGGAAGAAGCAGGGGCCGGTCTGGCGGCGGTCGGGAAAGCAGAACCGGGATTGGTGGAACGGGCGGGTATTTCCCCATGCGGCGCGGTGGTGGAAGGGGTAGGAAGAATTCTCTCCGGCTCTGGCGCGGCGGCAGCGTGAATTTCCTGCCGGGCGTGCTTTTGAAGGGTAGTGGCTATGGCTTCCACAATGGTATTGACCACGTCTGCGGAACGGCGGAACCTCACCTCCTTCTTGGCGGGATGCACATTGACGTCCACTAGAGCGGGCTCCACCTCCATATACAGAAAGAGCGCCGGATGCAGTCCGGTAGGGAAGCCTCCATAGCCGTCCCGAATAGCCCGGTTAATGAGCTGGTCTTCCACGGGGCGCGTGTTCATAAAAACGTACTGCCCTTTTCTGGTGCGTCTGGCTTCGGAAAGAGGAAGCAGGAATCCCGTGATGGAAATGCCGGGACCGATGGTCGTTTCTATCGGAATCAGGGCCGCTGCTGTAGCGGCATCCGTCAGTGCGGAAATGCGGACGCGCAGATCCGCTGTGGCGGGAAGGTCGAAAACAAGCTGGTCGTCCCGCTTATAGGCAAATCGTACTTGGGGATAAGCCAGGGCATGCAGTCGTATCTGATGCTCCACATGGGAGGCTTCCGTTTCTGCGGATTTGAGAAACTTGCGGCGCGCTGGAGTATTGTAAAACAAGTCGGCCACCTCAATGGCGGTGCCGGGAGAGACGCCTGAGCTTCTCGGTTCGTGCTCTAGGCCCCCGTCAATGCGTATTTCCCAGCCTTCCAGCTCCTGCTGCTGCCTGGTACAGAGTTTGAAGCGGGAAACGCTGGCAATGCTGGGCAGAGCCTCTCCGCGGAATCCCAGATGGGTGATTTCAAAAAGCTCCTCCAGGGAAGAAAGTTTGCTGGTGGCATGTCGTTTGGTGCACAGTTCGGCATCTGCCCGTGACATGCCGCTGCCGTCGTCCGTCACCTTGATCATGCCCACGCCTCCGCGGCGTATCTCCACCCGCACGAATTTGGCGCCTGCATCCAGGCTGTTTTCCACCAGTTCCTTCACAACGGAGGCGGGGCGCTCCACTACTTCTCCTGCCGCCACTTGGCTGGCAAGAGTGGGAGACATGACGTGGATGGATGGCATGGCGATGACGGATTGGAAAAGACTGTTCCAAAAAGCGGAACCCCTAGCCGCCGGCGACGATGGAGACGATTTCCACCCGGTCGCCGGGAGAAACCGTCGCTTGGGAAAAATCCTGCGGCAGGAGCGCGGCCCCGTTGTGTTCCACAACGACGGGGTTGCCGTTCATGTTCAAAAGTTCCAGAAGCCGGGAGACGGAACAGGGTTCCGCCAGTTCGTACGGGGCTCCGTTCAGCATAATATCGTTCTGGGATGCCATGACGGAAGCTACTGTACCACAACAGAAGAAAAAATCCAGAAACATCCCGTGGGGATGGCGTAAAAAAGATTCCGAATCAAGGCGGAAAGAAAACTGGCATCGCGTACGGGATTTAGTGTCTTGTCCATAAACTTTTAACGGGCCAAATGTACAGCAGACCGTATAGCACTGCCGGAAAGCCGCACCGTTTATTACTCCGTCGGAAGCTTCATGTAAAGGTTGACATGTCATGACACAGAAAAAAATGAACCCTGCGAGGATAAAAAACCGCCCGCGTCTCCCGACGCGGACGGAAAAAACAATATAATACTTATCAAGCAGAAGGATTGCTTTCAGGAACAGCCCTTTTATATCACTTTTTTCTCCGTTTCGCAACCCTTTTTGACATGATTTCATGGAACGTCATGACTTGTCATCCCCTGAACGGGAAATTGATGACAAAACGTCTTATCCGCATCACAAGACATCAAATCTCATGAAAACAGGAAATCCTACCCCCCCCCCCCCATTTGTAACGCCTTAAATATTAGTGTATTAGGAGATAAATTTTCAGCAAGAAAGGGTTACAGCCATGTCGGGTAGCGTGATGCTTGTGTTTTTCTTTCTGGCCGTTCTGTTCGGGTTCGCTTGTTTCGTCCTGGGCATTGTGGAAGGTTGTCGGAGAACCACGAAGAGGATTTTAGAGAATATGGCAAAAGGAATGAAGAAAGGGGAATGAATTATTCCCCTTTGTTTTTCTCTTCCTGTAACCGTTTCATAAGGAGTTCTTTATTGTCTCCTGCATATTCCAAGACGTAAATAATCCAGTCCACGATATTCATGCCGCAGGCTTTCGCATAATTATTGAATTCGAGGAATTTATCATGCGAGACCTTGAGGTTGATATCAAGATCAGCGATAGAGATTTGGCTATCGTCGGCAGGTTGGGGTTGGTTCATTAGGTTGTCAATAATGATCAGAGCCTTTTTGGGGATAGTGCGGCTTTTGGAAAACCAGTTGTTGACAACTAGGTATTTCACTCCGCATTGGTCCGCCAACCATTGCCGGGTTTTTCCGATGTCTTTAAGCCATTGATCTATCTCTTCTTTTGTGTGCATGCCGATGTATTATCATCGTTTAATGACACAAGCAAGATGAAAAAAACAAGCATACAGTGATATTTTTGTCTTGCTCTACAATCAAACAATGATAAAAAGAGGGCATCAACCAACCAAATCATCACACACCCATGATAGATACCATCCAAGTACCAATCCAAAAACTCGCTGAGTCTCCTAAGGCTAGCGGGTCAGTCATGGCCCTTTCAGTCAGGGACAACTTGCCACTGAGCGAGGCCATTATTCAGACCCTCCGCATCTTGGCTCATGATGCGACCGACAGCAAAACGCAGCCGAAGCAAACCAAAACCTTCAACCGATAAACAACATGAACAACAACATAGTACCATTCAATAATGCCGCGCTTGGCTGTTCTGTTCGGACAGTCACCATCAACGAAGAACCGTGGTTCGTCGCGAAAGATGTTTGCGATGCACTTGAAATTGGACGTCATCAAGACAGTACTCGCTATCTTGATGACGATGAAAAGGGGGTGTTTACTAAACACACCCTTGGAGGTCCCCAGCAAGTATCAATCATCAATGAATCCGGGCTCTACTCTCTGATTCTCCGCTCCCGCAAGCCGGAGGCGAAGAAGTTCAAGAAGTGGGTAACTGAAGAAGTCCTCCCGACGATACGCAAACACGGCATCTACGCCACAGGCGAGAAACTTCTTGAACTGATTTCCAAGCCGGAGAACGCACTTAAAGTCTTCCAAGCTCTCAAAGATGAACAGGACAAGAGGAAGTCTCTTGAAGCGAAGATAGAAGAGGACGCGCCCTACACGGAATTCGGAAAGAGCGTGGAAGTTTCCGAAGGCTGCATGCTGATAGGAGAATTTGCCAAGGTCCTTGCGCAGAATGGAAGGGAAATCGGACAGAACCGTCTTTTTGAGCTGCTTCGCAATGAAGGCATTCTCGGGAAGGTTGGCAATCGCCGCAACGTCCCGTCACAGGAACATGTGGAAGCCGGTCGTTTCCGTGTCAGCTACCGGATTATCCAACACGCGAGCGGAAGAGCGGAAAGTAAAGCAACTCCGTATCTGACGCCCAAGGGTCAAGTTTGGCTGTTGACGCGGATGACTGGGAAGAAAACCGAACAGAAGGAGGTGAAGAAGTGAAAGCTCTGTTCGCCCTCGTCTTGTCCGGGCTTGTTCTTTCAGGTTGCGATCAGGGTTCCGAGCCTCAACCTGTTAAACAAGCCGATAATCAGAAAAAAGCCCCTAAAAAAGAGACACCAACATGGGAAATTAAAATTGAACAGAACGGCATTCCCGATGCTGTTTTTACAACGGGATATGCAAACTGTGTTGAGGCGTTCAAGATGGGAGCGAGGGCAGATATTCCAATATATGGGTATGTGATTTATAAGCCGGATGGAGGACAAATCATCGTGTCAGGAACGACGAGAATCACCAGGACAAAAGTTAAAAATAATAACGAGTTATGAATGATGGCGTGTTTCTAATTCTTCTGGGCGGCATTATCGTATTTTTGATGCTTATCATATCAAATTTAGATGGACGTTGAACAATGATCATTGAATACGACGACGAAGACCGGTGCATCCGGGTGGACGGCGAACCTATTTCCTACGGTGTCGCGGTTGGACTCCTGGAGCAGATAGAGCAGGCCCTCGACGAGTGGGATTTTGACCACGCTCTCCAATGCTACAACCCGGATGGACACTACGACGACTAACCGACTTTTAACCAATCGCCCGGCCCAGGTGGGGCCTAAAAACCAAAACAAAAACATATATCGGTAGATAAGAATAATACGGTCTGGCAGGCGCGGGGAAACCCGTCCGGGCGGCCAATTCAGAAGAACGAACATGAGCGAAAACGACACAACCATGACCACCCTTGCGACCGCGCTGGAAACGCTGGCCGGAGTATTGCGGGAGCTGGCAACAACGCCTGTTCCTTCTACGCCTGAATCGTCTTCCGTTTCCATTTTCGGAGCAATCGAAAAGAAATACGCTAAAAGCTCCACCTTAGCCACTTATTATGACATTTCATCCCGGCAGATGGACAACATTCTGGCACGGGCGGGGAAGAATGTAAGAAGGCTGGAAGGAGTCGGAAAAGGAACCCTTTATAACATGGAAGACGTGGAAAAATACTTAACTAACAAAAGAAAATGACCACACATCAACACATCATTGACCGGGGCCCCTTCAAGGGGATGGTGGAAACGATCACCAACAACCCGCACCCCGCAAAGACGACGCGCTGCTACATGTGCGCGGCGCCGCTGAAAGCCTCGACATCATGGATGTCCCTGGTAGGAGACCATCAGGACGGCGTATTCACCGCGCGCTTTCTGTGCCCGTTATGCGCCAGGGAACGCCTCAACGGCATCCCGGACGAAGCGGAGCGATGCTGGAACTATACCCAAGCCGCCCAATCAGGGCCCCGGATTACCAAAATCCTCGCTTACCTGATTTTCTGGTGTGGACTGGTTACTGCCGGAGGAACATTCCTCTTCTTAATTTTCCTCCTGCTCAAAAACCTTTTTTAACTGATTAACTAAATAAATAAAATGGAATTTAAAGATTGCACTGTTGGAACTAAAGTGAAAGTCGAGGGGACAATCATCGACATCGTAGAGGAAAAGGCGACCTTGCATGTTGAGTGTAAAAACGGGACGAAATGCTTCATCAACCCTGATGTGCTTGAACGGGATTTTAATCAATACGATCCGAATAGGAAATTCCGAAAGGGCGATATCGTCAAGCCCGATTACAAGGGGAGGAAATGGAAAGGCATGCTTCCCGAAGAAATAGAATATGAAGTTCTGGAAGATGAAGATGACGAGGGACTAGTACTCATTAAAATAGACAAAAGTATTGACCCGATGGGAGAAGGGCTTGTGTCTTTTTCAAGATTGGTCTTGATTGAATCAATAGAAGAAATCAGGAAGGAAAATCCATATTACGTTATAAAACAAGATGAGAGCTTTAATGTCTTTCTTAGACTAGCTCCTTTAGTAATTAAGCTAATATATTGCGTATTTTATGAAGCAGGAACGGGAGTAACCCAAGACGAGGCGCGGAAAAAAGCTCAAGATCTTTGCGATGAAAAAAATCGCGAGTACCGAGAATTATTAAATAACTGAAAAAATAGCCGGGTCAGCGGCAACTGAACCCGGCCTGTTA
>ULUR01016168.1_pt1 | contig 23540 bp, 20 predicted proteins | sample 1958651 | NCBI WGS metagenome assembly ULUR01 (sample SAMEA4835764, study PRJEB28245) | human gut metagenome | biome: gut microbiome; material: fecal sample | place: Denmark | collected 2008 | reverse complement strand
CTGTTACCTAAGAAGTAACAGATATACATGGGGTAAAAAAATATGATTTTAACGAAACAAAAATCAACAAATGCTGGGCCTAGTAATGGGACAGGGGAAGGCGTAGCATACTCAAAACGTTGGTATGTCGCTTTGGTTCGCATGCATCACGAGAAGAAAGTAGCCGAGCGTTTAAATAAAATGGGGATTGAGAATTTCGTTCCAGTTCAGCAGGAACTTCATCAATGGAGTGACCGACGCAAGATGGTCGAGTCTGTATTGCTTCCAATGATGGTATTCGTACACGTTGATGCAAAAGAACGTAAAGAAGTTCTTTCCTTTTCTACAGTAAGTCGGTATATGGTAATGCGAGGTGAGAGCAGTCCGACTATCATTCCTGATGAGCAGATGGCTCGTTTCCGATTTATGCTTGATTATTCAAAAGATGTCATTTCCATGAACAGTGCTCCCTTGGCACGTGGTGAAAAAGTTCGCGTCATTAAAGGTCCTTTAACCGGACTTGTGGGTGAACTTGTTACAGTAGACGGCAAAAGCAAGATAGCTGTTAGGCTTAATATGTTAGGATGTGCTTGTGCTGATATGCCGGTAGGGTATGTAGAACCGGTTAGATTTTGAATATGTACTTGTATTTCTGATACATTATTTTATTCATTTATACTACAATGGAAAAAACATTGAAGGGCATAGTACAATATGCTCGTAAAAACTATTTCAGCTATTGGGCTATTCTTGGGATTGACACAGCACTGTCTGTTTTATGTTCATTACTCGCCTATGCTGTAATTCACTACATGGCATACGTCCCGATGAGTGACTGGATACTTTGCAAATTTATTTGCGTGTCTTTGGTGTCAAGTGTTGCAGGAGCCTTATTATTCCATACTTATCGAAATACGATCCGTTTTTCTCAAGCACGAGAGTTATGGCGTATTATGTGTGCCGTATTATTCAAGATAGCCTGTTTGTCGGTTATTGCATATTGGGTAATCTATGAGACTGAATTACCGGATAATTATAGGATATCTTATCTTTTGTTTGATGGTTTATTAACTCTGGTAACATTAACTGTTTTTCGTGTATCTCTTATAATCATATATGATTTTTTATTGGATTGGGTAAATAAAAAGAATACTCGTATTCTTATTTATGGGATTGATGAAAAAAGTGTAGCCTTAAAACTTCGTCTTCGTGATAGTGCGCATTATAAGGTTGTAGGTTTTTATATTTATGGTAAAAATAATCGTAGACGTCGATTGGCAGATCTTCCTATTTATTATTTTGAAACAGAAGAAGACTTTAATTATGTCATAAAAAAACATGGTATTCATGGCATTTTATTTGCTCGTTATGAAGATACCCGCTTGGAGGAGAACCGCCTTTTAGAGTATTGTAAAAGTAATGCTGTCAAGACTTTTATTGCTCCTACTATCAGTGAAGCGGATTCTGACGGGAACTTTCATCAGTGGATACGTCCTATTAAAATTGAAGATTTATTGGGACGTGCTGAAATCAATATAAACCTTAGTCAGGTCGCAGAAGAATTCAGAGGAAAAGTTGTATTAGTGACCGGTGCTGCAGGCAGTATCGGTAGCGAGCTTTGCCGTCAATTGGTGCAAATGGGTATTCAAAAACTCATCATGTTTGACTCTGCAGAGACTCCTTTGCATAATGTCCGTTTGGAATTTGAGAAAAATTATCCTGCTATCGATTTTGTTCCGGTGATTGGTGATGTACGTGTGAAAGAACGTGTGCGTATGGTATTCGAACTTTATCATCCTCAAATTGTCTTCCACGCCGCTGCTTATAAACATGTTCCTTTAATGGAAGAAAATCCTTGCGAAGCTGTACTTGTCAATGTCACGGGTTCGCGTCAGGTCGCCGATATGGCGGTGGAGTATGGTGCAGAAAAAATGATAATGGTTTCTACCGACAAAGCTGTGAACCCGACTAATGTGATGGGATGTTCCAAACGTTTGGCGGAAATCTATGTACAGAGCTTGGGGTGTGCTATCCGTGAGGGAAAGATAAAAGGACATACTAAATTTATTACTACACGTTTTGGAAACGTATTAGGCAGTAACGGTTCTGTAATCCCGCGCTTCAAGGAACAGATTGAGAACGGTGGTCCTGTCACAGTGACTCACCCTGATATTATTCGTTTTTTTATGACGATTCCCGAAGCTTGTCGTTTGGTTATGGAGGCTGTTACAATGGGAGAGGGTAATGAAATCTTTGTCTTTGAAATGGGCAAGGCCGTTAAGATTGTCGACTTGGCTACCCGTATGATTGAATTGGCGGGTTATCGCCCGGATGAAGATATAAAGATTGAATTTACTGGCTTGCGACCGGGTGAGAAACTCTATGAAGAAGTGCTGAGTGATAAAGAAAATACGATTCCTACCGAGAATAAAAAAATTATGATAGCTAAAGTACGTCGGTATGAATATGCTGATATTCTTGATATATATGCGGAGTTTGAGAAGTTGTCCCGTGCTGTGCGGATTATAGACACGGTCAGATTGATGAAAAAAGTTGTTCCGGAGTTCAAATCGAAGAATTCGAAATTTGAGGTACTGGATAAAGAATAATAAACTTGAGAAATTTATGTATAATTTGTTTTGTATTTGTGCAAGTAGAGTAAGTAGAAAGGGGAGGGGGGTATTTCCCTGTTTAGTTGCGATATTGCTGTTCGCTTCCTGCCAGTCGTATAAGAAAGTTCCTTATTTACAAGATGCAAAAGTTGTAGAACAGACTGCTCAACAGGAAAATCTATATGATGCAAAGATAATGCCTAAAGATCTGCTTACTATTGTAGTGTCATGTACCAGCCCGGAATTGGCTGTTCCGTTTAACCTCACGGTAGCTACTCAAAATAATGTAGCTATAACCAGTACAACCTCCCAACCGATATTGCAGCAATATCTCGTAGATAACGATGGAAAAATAAATTTTCCGGTACTAGGTGAGTTGAGGGTAGGTGGCTTGACCAAGAAAGAGGCGGAGCAACTGATTGTGGAGAAACTGAAACCTTATATCAAAGAAACGCCGATAGTCACTGTCCGTATGGTAAACTATAAAATCTCCGTATTGGGTGAGGTTGCCCGTCCGGGAACTTTTACTATCAGTAACGAGAAAGTGAATTTGTTGGAAGCGCTTGCTATGGCGGGTGACATGACGGTTTGGGGAGTTCGCGACAATGTAAAGCTGATTCGTGAAAGTGCTGATGGCAAACAGGAAATTATAACACTGGATTTGAACAGTGCGGAGACCATTCTTTCTCCCTATTACTGGTTGCAGCAGAACGATATCGTTTATGTGACTCCGAACAAGGCAAAAGCACGCAACTCGGATATTGGTAACAGTACAAGCCTCTGGTTCTCCGCTACTTCTATTTTAGTGTCATTGGCAAGTTTATTAGTAACAATTTTCAGATAATAGCATTGTATGATTGATGAAAGAAAAGATAAATTAGGGGAACAGTCCGAAGAACAGGTTAATATTCAGGAACTTCTTTTCCGTTATCTGATTCACTGGCCTTGGTTTGTAGTATCGATAATTATTTGTATTGCTTGTGCATGGGGATACCTACGTCTGACAACACCTATATATAATATTTCTGCCACTGTCCTTATTAAGGACGAAAAGAAAGGTGGTGGTGCAAGTATGTCTTCCGATTTAGAAAAGATGGGATTGGAGGGTTTCGTCTCTTCATCTAGCAATGTAGATAATGAAATCGAAGTACTTCGTTCAAAGTCTTTGTCCAGAGAGGTGGTAAACAATCTGGGACTGTTCGTGACTTATATGGATGAAGACGAATTTCCAAGCAAAGAGCTTTATCATACATCTCCTGTTTTAGTGAGTCTGACTCATCAGGAAGCGGATAAACTTCCGGGTAGAATGGAAATAAATATGATTCTTCAACCAACGGGTGCGTTGGGGGTACAAATTACAGTAGGCGAAAAAGAGTACCGGAAACAGTTTGATAAATTGCCTGCTGTATTTCCGACAGATGAGGGTACGGTTGCTTTTTTCGCAAATAACGATACCTTGTCAGCAGTTTGTCCGGAAAATATAACCAAAGAACGTCATATCACAGCTTTTATTAACAGACCTTTTTCTGTGTTGAAAGAATATGTTAACTCTTTGTCAATAGCCCCCACTTCAAAGACTACTTCTGTAGTTGTTATTTCACTGGAAAATACAAATACCCGGCGTGGTAGAGATTATATCAATAAACTGCTTGAAATGTATAATATCAATGCCAATAATGACAAGAATGAGGTGGCTCAGAAAACTGCTGAATTTATTGACGAACGTATTGGTATTATTTCTAAAGAATTAGGCAGTACAGAACAGGATTTGGAGAACTTCAAACGTAGTGCGGGAATTACTGATTTGAGCAGTGAAGCACAGATAGCCTTGACAGGCAATGCTGAATATGAAAAGAAACGCGTGGAAAATCAGACTCAGATAAATCTGGTGATGGACTTGCAACGCTATATGAAAGGTAATGAATATGAAGTATTACCGAGTAATATCGGCTTACAGGATGCAGCATCAGCCGGTGCGATAGACCGTTATAATCAAATGCTGGTTGAAAGGAAACGTCTGTTGCGTACTTCGACGGAGAATAATCCGACCATAATCAATCTGGATACCAGTATCCGTGCAATGAGAACCAATGTGCAAGCTACCTTAGATGCTACATTGAAAGGATTGCAGATTACCAAAGAAGATCTGGCTCGTGAAGCAAGCCGTTATTCCCGCCGTATCAATGATGCGCCCACTCAGGAACGCCAGTTTGTAAGCATTGCCCGCCAGCAAGAGATTAAATCGGGTTTGTATCTGATGTTGCTTCAAAAACGTGAGGAGAATGCCATCACTTTGGCGGCTACTGCCAATAACGCGAAGATTATTGATGAAGCGTTAGCAGATGACAATCCGATTTCTCCCAAAAAGATGTTGGTTTATTTGGCTGCTTTAGTCTTAGGTGTGGGACTTCCGGTAGGAGTTATTTATCTGATAGGTTTGACAAAATTCAAGATTGAAGGTCGTGCTGACGTTGAGAAATTGACTTCACTTCCTGTTGTTGGTGATATTCCGTTAGCAGATGAAAAGACTGGTTCTATAGCGGTATTTGAGAATCAGAATAATCTGATGAGTGAGACTTTCCGGAATGTCCGTACTAATCTCCAGTTTATGCTTGAGAATGGTAAGAATGTAATTCTGGTAACTTCTACTATCAGTGGTGAAGGTAAGTCTTTCATATCTGCTAATTTAGCAATTAGTCTTTCTTTATTAGGGAAGAAAGTGGTGATAGTAGGACTGGATATTCGTAAACCGGGGTTGAATAAAGTCTTCAATATACCTAAAAAGGAACATGGTATTACTCAATATCTGACAAACACAACTGCGAATTTAATGGATTTTGTGCAGCCTTCTGATATAAACAAAAATCTGTTTATTCTTCCCGGTGGTACAGTTCCACCTAATCCGACAGAATTATTGGCTCGTGGAGGGTTAGAGAAAGCCATTGAAACATTGAAGGCGAATTTTGATTATGTGATATTGGATACAGCGCCGGTGGGTATGGTAACCGATACTTTACTTATAGGACGTGTCGCAGATTTATCCGTATATGTATGTCGTGCTGATTATACCCATAAGGCAGAGTTTACTTTGATTAATGAATTGGCTGAAAATAACAAATTGCCTAATCTCTGTATTGCTATCAATGGTTTGGATCTGAACAGTAGGAAGTATGGTTATTACTATGGCTATGGAAAATATGGCAAGTATTATGGTTATGGAAAACGTTACGGTTATGGTTACGGATATGGAGAGAAGCATGGAGGTGAAAAATAATTAAATCAAACAAAATATGCGTGATTTTAAAGACATTAAGATTGCCGTAGCCGGTACGGGCTATGTGGGGCTGAGCATAGCAACGCTGCTATCACAACATCATCATGTAACCACCGTGGATGTAATTCCCGAAAAGGTGGAAAAACTGAATAATAAGATTTCTCCAATCCAGGACGATTATATCGAGAAGTATCTTGCTGAAAAGGATCTTAACCTCACAGCAACTCTCGATGGTGCCGCAGCTTACAAGGATGCAGATTATGTAGTAATCGCTGCTCCAACTAACTATGACCCACAGAAAAACTTTTTCGATACACATCATATCGAGGACGTGATCGACCTCGTTTTGAGTGTGAATCCTGGTGCAGTGATGGTAATCAAATCTACTATTCCTGTAGGATATTGCCGTTCACTTTACGTGAAGTATGCGCTCAAGTTCTTGACCGATCCTTCACTCAAGGGCAAGAAGTTCAATTTGCTTTTCTCTCCAGAGTTCCTTCGCGAGAGCAAGGCACTTTACGATAATCTCTACCCATCTCGTATCATTGTTGGCTATCCAAAGATATTGCCGGCTGATCGCAATAAGAAGTGGGATGAGGAAAATGCATCTATTGAGGCAATTAGTAATGCTGACGCTGAGAAAAATGCAAAAACATTTGCCGCACTCCTTCAGGAAGGCGCAATTAAGGAAAATATTGATACTCTTATCATGGGTATGACTGAAGCAGAGGCTGTTAAGCTATTTGCTAATACGTATCTTGCACTTCGCGTGTCTTATTTCAATGAGTTGGATACTTATGCTGAAGTAAAGGGCTTGGATTCTCAGGCAATCATCTCAGGTGTAGGGCTCGATCCACGTATCGGAACACACTATAATAATCCTTCATTCGGTTATGGTGGCTACTGCTTGCCAAAAGATACAAAGCAGTTGTTGGCTAACTATGCAGACGTTCCTCAAAACATGATGAGCGCTATCGTGGAGTCAAACCGCACGCGTAAGGACTTTATTGCTGATGAAGTTCTTCGTAAAGCCGGTTACTATACCGCCAATAGCGACTGGAATGAATCTTCAGAGAAGGAAGTTACAGTCGGTGTATTCCGCCTTACTATGAAGTCAAATTCTGACAACTTCCGCCAGAGTGCCATTCAGGGCATCATGAAACGCGTAAAGGCAAAGGGTGCCAACATCATCATCTACGAGCCAACACTTACTGATGGTGAAACATTCTTCGGCTCTAAGATTGTCAACAACCTTGATGAATTCAAGAAACTCAGCAATGCTATCATTGCTAATCGCTATGATACCGCATTGGATGACGTAAAGGACAAGGTTTACACACGTGACATCTTCCAGCGCGACTAAGGATTTCCAAAAACAAACTATAAACTAACATGGCCAATTTCCAATATCACATATTCTCACCTTACCGTGTTTGCCCTGATGATGGTGCAAAATTTGTTGAGGAATAAAAATCTCTAATTCGAGACAAGAAAAATCAAAGAATACCAGCTGCATCATGTGTCATGAGCAACCATCTATAGAGAAACTCCAGCGCACTGGAGTCATTGTCGTTGATGACAACATGCGCGTACTCAATATGTAAGAAAAACCGCAAGAGCCAAAATCTCATTGGGCTGTTCCTCCATTCTATGTATATTTTAAAAAAAAATTTGGGCCTTGTTTGCAATTCAGTTGCTAATGGTTGTGGAAAGGATGCCCCAGGCAATCTTGCCCATTACATGGTTGACAATACTAAAATGCATGCATGGAAAATGTCAGCAGGCCGTTTCAACATCGGATCTCTCGATACTTACTATGAAGCAGTAAAAAAATACGGAAAATAAACATGGTAAAATTTAATTTAGATTTAAACGGAAAGACTATTTTGGTAACAGGTGCTGCTGGATTTATCGGTAGTAATCTTGCAAAACGTCTTATAAACGATTATAAAGATATAAAGGTAATCGGTCTTGATACCATGACCGATTATTATGATGTTAATATTAAGAAAGAGCGTCTTCGTGGAATAGAGGCTCTTGGTGGCAATTGGTCATTCGTGGAGGAATCTATTGCAAACAAAGAGGTTATCGATAAAATATTCACAAAAAATCGGATTTCAGTAGTAGTTAACCTTGCCGCACAGGCTGGTGTACGCTACAGCATTACTAATCCAGATGCTTATATTCAAAGCAATCTCATTGGTTTTTATAACATTCTTGAAGCATGTCGTCATCATGAAGTAGATCACTTGGTTTATGCTTCATCGTCAAGCGTATATGGTAGCAATAAGAAAGTTCCATACTCTACAGAGGACAAGGTGGATAATCCTGTTTCACTTTATGCAGCAACCAAGAAGAGCAACGAGTTGATGGCTCACGCTTATTCAAAGCTTTATAATATTCCATCTACAGGTCTTCGCTTCTTCACTGTTTATGGCCCTGCTGGTCGTCCAGATATGGCTTACTTTGGCTTCACCAACAAGTTGCGTGAGGGCAAAACTATTCAGATCTTCAACTATGGCAACTGCAAGCGCGACTTCACCTATGTAGATGATATCGTAGAAGGTGTACTGCGTGTGATGCAACATGCACCAGAAAAAGCCAATGGTGAGGATGGATTACCAATCCCACCATATAAGGTTTACAACATTGGTAACAATTCACCAGAGAATCTCCTTGATTTCGTAACTATCCTTCAGGAAGAATTGATTCGTGCAGGAGTATTGCCATTTGATTACGATTTCGATGCTCACAAAGAGCTTGTACCTATGCAACCAGGTGATGTTCCTGTAACATTTGCAGATACAACACCACTAGAAGATGATTTCGGATATAAGCCAAACACGCCATTGCGTGAGGGCTTACGAAAGTTCTCTGAGTGGTATAAACAATACTATGGATAATATAATAAACCATATGAGTTTATATGTATTAGCATTCAAATAAACTCATATGGTATTCTGGCAGCACAGGTAGGCGAAAGGCGAGGTTCGATACTTCCTGCCAGATCAAATATAATTTGAAATATGAATATTCTTTTAACAGGTGGAGCAGGTGCTGATGGACGTGCAGAAGTCTGATCCTGAGTGGAATGTGGTGCTGCTTCGTTATTTCAATCCTATTGACGCTCACGAGAGTGGTTTGATAGGTGAGAATCCGAATGGCATTCCAAACAACCTGATGCCTTATATCACGCAAACGGCTATTGGCATGTGCAAGGAACTGGGTATTTTTGGTAATGATTACGATACTCCTGATGGAACTGGTATTCGTGACTTCATACATGTTGTAGATTTGGCGAAAGGCCATGTATGCGCATTAAAGGCTATCGTTGAGAACAAGAGGTATAATATAGAGTGGATAAGTATAACTAGAATGAGATCCCTACTTTTTCCACACATTCAGCAATGATTACTCTCAAAATTAAATTGCTATAGGTAGGATCTCATTCTTTTACTTATTATGATAAGAAATAGGGAAGATCTTAGGTTTTATTTAAAAGAAGACATGTCTCAGTATTCTTTGTCTTTTTGGAAATATATTGCTTATCTTATTTATGGATTTGAAAATGCATATATAGAAATATTTAAGGCTTTTGAGATACTGTGAATATCATTATAATTGTCACCACAAAATAAGATTTCATTTATATAATATTAGGAGACAACATTTGGGATTGAAATTAAACATTGACATTCCATTAAATGTTTGTGGTTATGGCTTACGTATTCGTCACCTTTCTGGTGGTGGTGGGATTTTACTAAATGCTAGAAAAATAGGAAATTATTGCTCTTTTAATTCGGGAGTTTTGTTAGGCAACAAGGATGATAATAGTAAGAAACCGATATTAGGTGAACGTGTCTCGTTTGGTCCATCTGCTAAAGCCTTTGGTGATATTGTAATTGAGGACGATGTTTTTGTTGCTCCTGGTGCAATTGTAACTAAGTCTGTTAGTAAATCACAGATTGTTGGTGGAATACCTGCAAAACTATTAAAAAACAAATAGATTCATATATGAATAGATATTTTTTAGATGATCAAAAAGCTCCTTTGAAAAAACTTATATGGCAGATATTCTTCGTTTTTTTCTTCGTTTATGAAGTTCAACCATTTGGAGTGCCTGACATGTTGACTTCGCGAAAGATAGTTTTTTACATTGCTGGTTTTACATTTATTACAAGGTTTTTAAAGCGTTTTAATTCAAAGACCTTTGATGATGTTAATTTTAAAAGGACATCAAAAAAATTAATTTCGATTGGTTTTGTCGTTTTCTTATGGCAAACTCTGATAACTTTACTACATTCAGGTACAGGCAGTGGTCAACCTATGTGGGGTAAAACATTACTGTTTTTGTTATTAACTTCATTTTTTTGTACCTTTTCTTATTTCTTTTTTAATAATATTAAACAGTTTCTACTTGCGATGTTTTACGCAACTGTGATTCAATCAGTTATTTGCATTGCAGATTTCTTTTCATTTGAAGTGAAAGTGTTTCTTTATAACCATTTTATGGTTGATGCAAATTTTGGTTATTTGTCTAGCTCAAGAGCTTACGGTTTAGGCGCCGCAGAGTCACTGTTGGCTATAAATCTTTTTTTGGGTCTTGTTCCAACTGCAATTTTGATCATTGGATGTTCAAAAAATGTATTTTATATTTTTGGATATATTGCAATATTATTTGCTGCTTTATTGGTGGGTTCAACTGGTTTTATTTTGGGAATTCTATTGCTAATCTTGACTATAGGCTTAGTCTTTATTTATGGTAGTTTCTACCAAAAATCAAGCTTAGCAATTATTGGAACAGTTGGTTTTTTTATCTTGTTTTCTTTGGCAGCTGTGTTTTTTTCAGATATTGAAGAGTTTGGTAATTTTCATAAGATATTAGCCTTTCAAGAGGTTGGAATTGAAAATCAAAATACAGTTCATACTTTAAGAGAACAAGCTGTAGCTCCTATTTGTCTGCATACTTTATTGGGAACATCATATTATCGTGGAACGGTTGATGGATTAACAACAATGTCGGACACTGGCTATTTACAATCATATTTTGGAAACGGCTTAATCTTAACTCTTGTTTTTTATTTTTATTTATATCGACTTATGTTTATAAATGTTAGATATATAAAAAATCGAGTTATTTGTATATTATTGGGGTTTCTTTTTCTATCTATTGTTTTTGCGGAAGGAAAAGAACCTTACATTTATCATTATGGTAATACCTTTGTTTTCTTTTTAGCTTGTTTCCTTTCGAATAAACCTCATAAACAGTTGATTAAGTGATATGATTAGTGTCATTGTTCCAATATATAATGTTGAACGTTACATTAATAAATGTATTGATTCTATTATTCATCAGTCTTATAAAAATTTGGAAATTATTTTAGTCGATGATGGATCTCCTGATAAATGTGGCGAAATTATTGATGAGTATTCAAGAATTGATAAACGAATTCATGTAATACATAAATCTAATGGAGGTTTAAGTTCTGCCCGAAATGCTGGGTTGGATATTGCTTCTGGTGATTTTATTGGTTTTGTTGATAGTGATGATTGGATTGAGCCTACCATGTATGAAGAAATGCTTTCATTTATGGAAAAGGAACAATTGGACCTTGTTGAGTGCGGAATAAATTTGGTTACTAATAATATTAGTAATAAATATATAGAAAAACCATCTATAGTTTTATCTGGTAAAGATGCTTTAATCAGGCACTTAGATTCTAAAAATAGAACAGTTCAATCGCTTCCAAGAACCGCAGTATGGTCTAAATTGTTCAAAAAAGAATTTTGGAAAACTAATCGTTTTCCTGTTGGGGAAATTCATGAAGATTATTTGTTGACTTGCAAAGCTTTGTATGAAGCCAAATCTGTGGGACTATTAAGAAGGGGACTTTTGAATCATCTTACAGATAATCCTAATAGCATTGTTAATACAAAGTTCAATTCTAAAGATCTTTATAAAGGCAAACAACTAGAATATCGAATTACATATTTAAAGGAAAAAAAAGAGCCTACACTTACAAATCTTGCTATGATTTCATATTATGGTTATATAGTATCAGCTATATGGAGATGTGATCAGAATGGAATGCCAGAAAGAGATAAATTAATTGCTAAGATAAAAGAAGATAAGAAGATTATATTCTCTCTTAATCTTCCATTTAAACGAAAAATAGATGCAAGGTTAATATGTTATTATCCTAAATTATATCTCATCCTACGTAATTTTTTTAATAAAATTAAATAATTTCATAATATGAAAGTTGTTCTTCTTGCTGGTGGATTTGGCTCACGTATAAGTGAGGAAAGTCAACTCAAACCCAAGCCAATGATTGAAATTGGTGGAATGCCCATACTTTGGCATATAATGAAAGAATATGCCTTTTTTGGTCATAAAGAATTTATTATTTGTGCCGGCTATAAACAGGAATATACAAAGGAATGGTTTGCCAATTATTTTCTTCATAACTCTGATGTTACTTTCGATTATCGTAATGGTATGAATGAGATGACTGTTCACAGGACTAATATGGAACCATGGAAAGTTACAGTCGTTGATACTGGTTATAATACAATGACTGGAGGTCGTATCAAACGTATTCAAGAATATGTTGGTAATGAACCTTTCTTTATGACTTATGGAGATGGTGTTTGTGACGTAGAAATAGATAAACTTCTTGATTTTCATAAATCACATGGAAAACTAGCAACTCTTACTGCAGTGAAAATGACGCAGGATAAAGGTGTTCTTGATATAGGCGGTGATAATGCGGTTAAATCATTCCGTGAAAAGAGTGCTTCTGATGGTGCACCTATTAATGCTGGATATATGGTTCTTGAACCTAAAATCTTTGATTATCTTACTGATGATTCATGTGTTTTTGAGAAGATTGCACTTACAAAACTAGCTGAAGAAGGTCAGTTGATGTCTTATATTCATGAGGGTTTCTGGCAGTGTATGGATAACATACGTGAAAAAGCAATGTTAGAAAAATTATTAGCTGAAAATAAGGCACCGTGGAAACGTTGGGAACGCTCAGTTCCAAATATTCCTGATTTCGCAAAATAAATAAAATGGAAGATATATTTGATTTTTACAAAGACAAGCGTGTATTTCTCACAGGTCATACAGGCTTCAAGGGATCTTGGATGTGTAAGATGCTTGCCAATGCTGGAGCGATCGTAACTGGCTATTCTTTGAATGCCCCTACAGAACCTTCACTTTTTAAGATTGCCAATATCGAAGGTGATATTCATTCTGTAATTGGTGATATTCGCAATCGTGAGTCATTAATGGCTGCATTCAATGAGGCTCAACCAGAGATCGTTCTTCACCTTGCTGCGCAGCCAATCGTTCGTGACTCTTACAAGGATCCTGCTTATACATACGAAACCAATGTTATTGGTACTGTAAATATCTTGGAGTGTGTTCGCCAAAGTAATTGCGTAAAGTCATTCCTTAATGTGACTACCGATAAAGTTTATTTAAATAAAGAATGGAATTGGGGCTATCGTGAAAATGAGGAGTTAGATGGCTATGATCCATATAGCAACTCTAAGTCTTGCTCTGAGCTGGTAACTCATAGTTATAAGCATTCATTCTTTACAGATAAGGAAGGACAGCCTATTATCCCTATTTCAACAGCTCGTGCAGGTAATGTAATCGGTGGTGGCGATTTTGCTAATGATCGTATTATCCCTGATAGTGTACGTGCAGCTGAAAAACATGAGGATATCGTAGTTCGCAATCCATTCTCAACACGTCCTTATCAGCATGTTCTCGAACCACTTTATGCTTACCTCTTGATTGCCATGAAGCAATATCAGGATAGTAAGTATGCTGATTACTACAATGTAGGTCCTGATGATGTAGATTGTTTCCAAACAGGTGCTCTTGTAGATCTTTTTGTGAGCAAATGGGGCGAGGGGTTGAAGTGGATCAATAAGTACGATGGAGGTCCTCATGAGGCTAACTTCTTGAAGCTTGATTGCTCAAAACTCAAATCCACTTTTGGATGGGCCCCACGTTGGAATTTGGATGAAGCCATGGAGAAGATTGTAGAATGGAGCAAATGCTGGCTTGCAGGTGGCGATGTTCGTGCTTGCATGGACAAGCAGATCAATAAATTCCTCGGACGTTAATTAACTTAACTAGAATGAAAAATGTAATTGTAACAGGTGCTAACGGTTTTATCGGTAACTCTCTGATCAAGAAACTGATTGAAAATAATGTAAAGGTTGTAGCAGTTGATATCAGCTTTGCTGCACCTAGATTGCCAGAAACTGATCTTATCACAAAGATTGAGGCAACGGTTGATGCGTCACTTGCCGATAAGATACCTGCTGGTGAATATGATGCTTTCTATCATCTAGCATGGAGAGGTGTGAATGGAGCAGAAAAGGCAGATCCAACCATTCAGCTTGCCAATATTCAGATGGCTATTGATTGTGCAAATATCTGCAAGAAACTGTCTGTGAAAAAATATCTGTGTGCAGGCACTGTTGCTGAGAATGCTACCTATAGCCTTCCTAATCTTCAGGCTACCAGCGGTGGTATGATGTATGGTGTTGCTAAGCATGCATGTCATTTAATGGTTGACGATTATTGCAAGAACATCGGTCAGCAATTCGTTTGGATGCAATTCTCTAATATCTATGGAGTAGGCAATAAGACTGGTAATCTTGTCAGTTATACCCTTGGTGAGTTGTTGGCTGGTAAGGAAGCGACATTTGGCCCTGGTCTTCAGCCATATGATTTCATTTATGTTGAGGATTTGATTGAGGCTGTTTATCGTCTTGGTGCTCACGAAACCAAAAAGGCCTTCTATTATATAGGTTCAGGTTCTCCTCGCATCTTAAAAGGCTATCTTCTTCGCATTGGCGAGTTAGCAGGATATGCAGATAAGATAGGTATTGGCATCCGTCCTGATGACGGCATCAAATACACTATAGAGATGTTTGATAATAGCGATCTCGTTGAAGCAATTGGCAACTATGTATCAACTGGCTTCGATTACGGTATCAACAAAACAATTACTTGGCTCAAGAGCCTCTAAATATATATTATTATGATTCAAAAGTTTGAATTCAAAGAGACATCCTTGAAGGGTGCATACGAGATAATTCCATTTTATGCTACTGACGAACGTGGTGGTTTCGTCAAGGATTACAACATTGATTTGTTCAAGCAGAACGGTATCGATCATGAGTTGAAGGAAGTTTTTTATACCATCAGCAAGAAAGGTGTTATTCGTGCTACTCACTTTCAGTTGGTTAAGCAGCAAGCAAAGTTGGTTCGTTGTATCAGCGGTCATGTTTATGATGTAATCGTCGACCTTCGTCCTGATTCTCCAACCTTTGGTAAGTGGCAAGGATTTGATCTTACAGGTGACAACCAGAAGACACTCTATGTACCTCAGTTCTTTGGTCACGGATATTTGGTACTTGAAGATTCTATCGTAAGCTACAAGTGTGGCGAAGTATTCTATGGCGAAGGTGATAGCGGTATCATGTACAATGATCCTGACATCAATATTGAGTGGCCATTTGAAAAGATCGGTGGTATCGAAAATCTGACTATCTCAGAAAAGGATACACATTTGATGAGCTTTAAGAAATATCAGGAAAAGGTTAAGTAATGGGTAAATATTTAATCGTTGGTTGTGGTTTGTCTGGATCTGTGATTGGCAGAGAACTTGCTGAGGAAGGTCATGATATTACTATATGGGATAGACGTGATCATATAGGAGGAAATATGTATGATTATCTTGATGAGCATGGTATTATAGTTCATAAATATGGCCCTCATTGCTTTCACACAAATAATAAGGCATTGTATGATTATATGTGCCGCTACAATCAATGGCGTCCTTTTAGAATTTTTTGCCAAGCAGAAATAAATGGTAAAGCAACGCCATCGCCATTCAATTTCCAGACGATTGATGATTTTTATACAAAAGATGATGCGCAAAAACTCAAAGATGCGTTGAAAGAGAATTATCCAAACCGTGAGTTTGTTACAGTTGTAGAGGCTTTGGAATCTCCTGTAAGCATAATTAGAGAATATGCCGAATTTTTATTTGAAAAAGATTATAGCCTATATACCGCAAAACAATGGGGTATGGCACCCTCAGAGATAGATCCATCTGTTCTTAAACGAGTGCCATTGAGGTTATCGTATAAAGATGGATATTTTGATGATGAATATCAGGTTATGCCTGTTACTACTTATGAGCAATTTTTTAAAAATATACTCAATCACCCAAATATTAAGGTAAAGCTTGGAATCGATGCATTGGATCATATTTCCAAAGACGAAAAACGCAATATTATTCTTGTTGATGGAGATGACAGTTTTAATGTAATCTATACAGGTGCATTAGACGAATTATTTGATTGTTGCTATGGTAAGCTTCCATATAGATCATTAAGGTTTGAATGGAAGTATGAAGAGAAAGATAGCTTCCAAGGAGCACCTTTGGTGGCATATCCTCAAGCTGAAGGGTATACTCGCATAGTAGAATACAAGAAAATGCCACTTCAGGATGTAAAGGGAACTTCTTATGCAGTAGAATATCCTCTTCCTTATAATCATAGTGAGGAAGTAGAACCATATTATCCTATACTGACAGAACATAGTCAAAGCCTCTATATTCAATATAGAGAACTTGCTTCAAAATATTCTAATTTAATTGCATGTGGAAGATTGGCTGACTTTAAATATTATAATATGGATCAAGCACTAAATCGATCATTAGCCCAGAGTCGAATAATTCAAGAAAAGAAGTAATTAAATAAATGGGTACAAAGAACAGAAATTCAAGTATTGAATTACTTAAGTTAATTTCAATTATACTTATTGTGTTGTCGCATGCTGCAGCTAGTGCACCTATTGCTACTAAAAATGGGGGGGGATTTAGTACTATTAAATTCATTAAAAATAACAATTACTAATTTAGGTCAAATCGGTAATTGCATTTTTTTTGTTAGCTCTGTATGGTTTTTGTTAGAATCTTATAATGTTAAAATTAATAAGGCAATAAAAATGATTGTAGAATCATTTTGTACTTCTGTTTTTTGCCTTGCAATAGTTTTGCTTGCAGGATATAATATCCCTCTTAAAGAGATAGTCTTTTCTTTTTTCCCATTAACTTTTGGATTTTATTGGTTTATATCTTGCTATATTTTAATATATTTAATTCACCCATATATAAACTATGTGATAGAAAAATTGAGCCAATTTCAACTCTTTTGTATCGTTAGTAGTTTTGTATTGCTTTATAGTGTATACGTTTTAATATTAGGAGGTGACTATTTTTATTACAACGAGTTAATAGGGTTTCTTTCTCTGTACTTTATTACAGCGTATTTTAAAAAATATTCAAATAATAAATTATCTAGCAAAAAATTGTGCATATTGATATTGTTACCTTCATTATTATGGATTATTGGGTCAGTATTTTTAGCTATATTGGCTGCTAATGTGACATCATTCTCAAATAAATCACTTTGGCTTAATAAATTTATTAAGCCTTGCTTTGTTGCAATAGCTTTGGGACTTGTTTCTTTTGCTAACAAAAGAAAATTTTACCTTGCTTCGATTAATTATTTATCATCTTTAACATTAATTGTTTTTATGCTTCATAATAATAAATTGGTCAGAACAATTGTTGAGATTGATTTTTATAATAAAATTTTCCTCAGGGATGGATTTGAATTTTGGATTCCAGCTGTATTAATGTATTTTGGAATATCGATTATTTTATCCTTTGGACTTTCATTTATCTTAGGTAAGATCTTTAATTTATATCTATTCAATAGATTTATAGAATATATTGCTTTACAGCTTCGAACATTTTTTCTTAAGACTTTTTATATTTTTAAATAGATATGGCTATATTAAGTATTAGCATCCCTACATATAATCGTGTTGAGCAACTGAAGGAGTTAGTAGAATCAATTTTGTTTATTGATACACCAGACATTGAAGTTGTTGTGACTAATAATGGATGTACCGATGGTACTATGGCAATGTTGCGTGGTATAGATGACTTACGTCTGAAAGTATTCACAAATGATAAACCAGTTCCTGGTTATTATAATATGATACTCGGTCTTTTCAATTCGAATGGTAAATATGTTCTTCATTGTAATGATCGTGATATCTTATGTACTGAACGACTGCTTGAGTTTGTCGAATTTTTAAAGAATAATAATTATTCTTATATAAGCACTACACGAAATTATTTAGAGCCAACATATGATTTAAAGGTTTATGATAAGGGATTTTCATCATTACTAAATCAAGATTATTCTAGGCATCCTACGGGAATGGTTTTTAATCGCTATTTAATGAATAAGTATCTTCAAAAAGAGACTTATTATAAGTATGTTGACGATACTTTTACTTATTGTTTTTTGCTACGTGATTTATTAATATATGAAAAGTCTGCAATTTATGACAATAGAATTTGGAACGAACGGCACAGCTCAATAAAATTAAAACTGGCTTCTGGTTCAATTTATAAAGGAGGACTATATTTTGAACCTGAAAGAATTTGCGTGTTTATGAGAAGCGTAATAAAACATTTAATAGGTAATCCATATTTTTCTTTAAATGAAAACCAAGAAAAAACTCTTATTATAAGTGTTTTCAAGTATTTTAAGAAACAACTTATATATAAGAAGGAGTGTTTTGTTGATAATAGAGAATGTGCACATTATGGAATGAAACAACGCTTTATTTCGTATTTCGAAATGAAGAAAAGTTATCTTCAGTACCTACATGAATGTGATGATGTTCTTGAAACCACACCTTATACGGATTCGTTGAATAGGGAATGGTCAATGGAAAAAAATAAGATTATGAAATATTTACTAAAAGACTGTCTAAAGGCAGATTATTTTATTCTTGTTAAAAAATATAAGAGATTAGTTGATTCAAAATATCCTTACTAGAATGAAAAAAAAACTTATTTTTATTTGCTGTGAGATGGGAAAAGGAGGTGTGTCCAAAAGTCTGGCATCTCTTTTAAATACTATTGATTACGATGTTTATAATGTAGATTTATTTTTATTTTCTCGTCAGGGTTTGTTTTTAGATCAAGTACCTTCAAATGTAAATATTCTCAAAGAAACAACTACATTAAGAGAGTTAATATTTACTTTCAAATATATAGCAGCATTTAAAAGGTTATTATCTATTGTTCTTTGTAAAAGAATAACTTCTTTAGAAAAAAGATGGCGTTTATTTTGGAAATTAAATAAAAAATCATTTCGACCTAATTCTAAAAAGTATGATTGTGCAATATCGTATAATGATGGAGTAGAGCTATATTACATGGTTGATTGTCTTTGTGCAAATGTTAAAATTGCTTGGAATCATACTAATTATACTAACTCTTTTACCTATAAGCCGACATTAGACAAGTTTTATTATGACAGGGTAAATTATATTGTTACAATATCGGAAGAATGTGCATATACATTAAAAAGAGTATTCCCTGAAAATGCGGATAAAGTACGTATCATCGAGAATATTGTTCTGAAAGATACACTTATGTCTTTAGCTGAAGTAGAAAATCCATATGACTCGTATTCAATAGATAGGGATACCACTGTTATTTGTACTGTAGCTGGTTTGTATGTTAGAAAAGGCTTTGATTATGCATCTGTTGCATTAGGTAATTTAAAAAAAGAAGGTATAAAGTTTCTTTGGTTTATTGTTGGTGGAGGTCCGGAAGAAAATGAAATTAAAGATCTTGTTAGAAATAATAACATTGAAAATGAAACCTTTTTTCTACATCAACAATCTAATCCCTATAAATTTGTAAAATGGGCTGATATATTCTTGCTTACAAGCCATGCAGAAGGAAAGAGTATTGCGATTGAAGAGGCCAAGTTATTAGAGAAACCTATATTGATAACTCATTTTGCTTCAGCTTTTGATCAAATAGAATCTGGTAAGAGTGGTCTCGTTGCAGAAATGACAAATGACTCAGTTACAGAAAAACTGCGGATGTTAATAGGAGACAAGGACTTACAAACAAATTTGAGTAATTATTTAAAAAACAATACTCATTCTAATAGGGATAAGAATATAAATGCATTATATTCCTTAATTAATTCGTAAGATCAAACATGCTTAAATCATTATATATAAAACTTTCCTCTTCATACTCTTCGTTAAGTGCTCCGGTAAAAGCCTCTTTTTGGTTTTTAGTATGTAGTATTATCATCAAATGTTTTTCGATGATTAGTACACCAATTTTTACGAGAATTCTAACGGTTGAAGAATATGGAAAAACTGCTAACTTTTATTCATGGTATGATTTACTATATCCATTTGTAACATTATACCTCTCTGGTGTTGCTTATAATAATGTATTAATAAAACACGAAGATGATAGAAATCGGGCAACATTTTCATTGATGACTCTAGCATTAATAGTTGTTTTTTTCTTTTTTATTATATACATTATAGCAGATGAATTTTGGAATTCTATGTTTGATATCACTACACCTATGATGTGTATAATGTTTTTACATCTATTATCATATCCAATAGTAGATTTTTGGTCAGCAAAGGAGAGATTTGATTATAAATATAAAAAGCTTGTATTTGTATCGTTGTTTATTACCATATCAGGAGTAATAATTGGTATTTTGGGTGTAGTTTATTCTAAATATAAATATGAATTCCGTGTTTCTTCTCCAATATTTGTTACTACATTCATTGGTATTATATTATATTTGAATACATACAAACAAGCTGATTATAAATTTACAACTAAGTATTGGAAATATGCATTAGTTTTGAGCATACCTTTATTGCCACATTATTTATCAATTAAAATTCTTAATCAAGTAGATAGGGTTATGATTACCCAAATGGTTGGGTTATCTGAAACTGGTTTGTACAATTTGGCATGTACTGTTTCAAATTTAATGATTATAGCAACTGATGCGATTAATAGATCTATGTGTCCGTATGTGTATAAAAGCATTAAGAACAAGAATATTTTACCTGTAAGAAAGATGACTTCATCTATTTTGTTAGTTGTAATGGTTGTTTCTTTTTTGGAAATGTTAATTGCTCCTGAATTGATAAAAATATTTGCGACTGATGATTATTTAGATGCTATTTATGTTATTCCTCCTGTAGCAATGTCTATATATTTTATTTTCCTCTATGTTGTTTTTGCAAATGTTGAATTTTATTTTGAGAAAACAATCTTTGCTACAATTGTGTCAGGAATTGCAGCAGTTATGAATATTGGAATGAATTATATATTTTTAAAAAAATATGGTTATTATGCTGCTGGGTATACTACTTTGATTTGTTATATGTTGTTTGCATTATTGCATTATTGGAATTATAAGAGAATATTAAAAAGAGAACCATATTTAAATGGTATTTTTGATATAAGACACGTCTTACTAATCAGTTTTTCTGGTCTTGCTTTAATGGGTATTTGTTTACTTCTCTATCGGTATTCCGTAATCAGATTTTCATTAGTAATTATTATCATTACTATTTCTTTTTATTTTAGGAATCAACTCAAGAGTATTATAAAAACTAGCAATAATTAAGATGAAAATAACTTTTATCACCCATTCTCTAGCTGGTGGGGGCTCTGAACATGTGCTTACTATTATTGCAAATTACTTTGCAACACATGGGTATGAGGTTACAATTATTTCGAGAACACATAAAAATAATCAATATTCAATAGATAGTCATATAGATGTTCAATATGTTGAAACTAAAAGTCATTTGATTTTTTTGAGAAGATCAAGACAAATCATAAGAAACATCAAACCAAATACTGTTATATCTTTTGAGTACTTTTATAATATGTGCGCTGTCCTTATTTGTTTAGGACTAAATGTAAAGTTATTAATTTCTGAGAGAAATGACCCTGCAAGAGTTGGATCCGGGTTTATTAAAAGTAGAATTCGAAATATCTTATATTCTTTCGCTGATGTCTTAATTTGTCAGACTGATGATGCAAAGAATTATTTTCCTGATTATATTAGGAAGAAAGTATTTATTATCTTAAATCCAATTATGTCAGGATTACCTTCTAAGCAAGAAAAAGTCAGAGACAAAGTAATTGTTAATTTTTGTAGATTAAATAAACAAAAAAATATACCTCTATTAATCTCTGCTTTTGAAGAATTTTGTAACATTCATCCTGATTATGAACTTCATATATATGGGGACGGAGCAGAAAAAGAGACTATTCTTGATATTATTTATTCTAAGCATCTTGAGCGAATAATTAAGGTTTTTCCAAATACTCCAAATGTTCACGAATTGGTAATTAATGCAGCAATGTTTGTATCAACTTCCGATTTCGAAGGTTTATCTAATTCTATGCTTGAAGCTCTTTCAATGGGTTTACCTACGATTTGTACAGATTGCCCTTGTGGAGGAGCTCGAATGGTTATAGAAGATGGAGTGAACGGTTTTTTAATACCTGTCAATAATCAGAAATCTCTTGTTGATAAAATGTTATTAATTGCTGGCAGCTCAGAGTTGACAATAAAATTATCTAACAATGCGCTTAAGATAAATAATAAATTGAATGTAGATAATATTTGTAAACAATGGATATCTTTATTATAGTTAAGTTTGAATTATGAAAATTTTACATATAGCTTCTATTGGACGTATTTATGAAGGCATTGGCACAGTGATAAATCACTTGTATCAAGAACAAATTAATTTGGGACATGATGTGCGTATTATTTCTAAGAGACAGAATTTGCTTTATACAAATTTGCCTATTTCCACAATAATTTCAACTCGCGACTTTGAGTCTTTTATTTCTGAGTGGATTCCTGATATTGTAATATTCCATTCTCATTTTCATGTTGAATTTGTCCGTTTTAGTAAGATTCTGTCTATTAAACATATACCGTATTGTGTACAATTACATGGCGCTTTATCTAAAGAAAACTATAGAAAAGGATTTTTAAAGAAGTTTTTTGGTGGAAAAATATTTTTTAACAGTGTATTAAAGAATGCGAGTTCCATTATTTATTTAAACGAATCCGAATATAATAATAGTGTTGTTCCTTATATTAACCCCAAGAGGTGTATTATTCCTAATGGTTGTGAAGATTCTGATAATGCTGTTATTACTCCAAACAAAAGAGATAATATTAATTTGACATTTATTGGTCGTATTAATTATTATCATAAAGGTTTGGATGTTTTGATTAATGCTTTGAAGATAATTGATACTATTGATAATCCAAAATTTCATATTAATTTTTATGGTAATGAAAATGATGTGGATGTTGAACGTTTAAAACAGGATTTAACTTCTATTTCACATGGCAGTTATATGGGAGGTGTCTATGGCGATAATAAAGTTAAAGTGCTCCTTGATACTGATATTTTTATTCTAACTAGTAGATATGAGGGCATGCCTATGGGAGTGCTAGAAGCTTGGTCATATGGAATTCCTTGCATATTATCTGATGGTACTAATATGATTAATTCCGATACACTTGAGAATTCATATTGGAAAGTGTCCTTAGATCCTAAATTGCTGGCAACATCTATTATTTCTTCTATTCGTGAATATAGACAAAATCCCCAAATATTTAGACAAGCAGCCTTCTTGGAATCAAAAAAAAATAGTTGGAAAAATATCGGTGAAGCT
>ULUR01028643.1_pt1 | contig 25034 bp, 21 predicted proteins | sample 1958651 | NCBI WGS metagenome assembly ULUR01 (sample SAMEA4835764, study PRJEB28245) | human gut metagenome | biome: gut microbiome; material: fecal sample | place: Denmark | collected 2008 | reverse complement strand
CGTTTGGCCGGAGCTGGGGTTCGGGCAGTCGATGACCCGGGGATTAATGGAGGTGCGCACGGCTTCCAGCACGGTTTTGGAGGTGCCCTTCACGGCCAGGTCAATGGCGCAGGCGCGGTCGTAGCTCAGCGGGATGCCGGCCTTTTCCGCCGCAATCAGGGCGAGCACGCAGTCCACAATGTCACCGCCGGCCAGAAAATGGGCTTCCAGTTCATCCGTGCTGATGTCCAGACCTGCTTTGGCGGCCGTAATGCGGGTGTCCACCACCAGAGGGTAGGGCACTTTCCGGAGCCACATCCCCAGCATGTTGCTCATGGAGACGGGCGCTTTTGCCAGACGGGCGCGCAGCCATGTTTTGAAGAATTTGGCGATGATGGCGAAGAAAATGACCAGAAAGATGACGAGGACGACGACCAGAATGGTTCCCCACGCGGTCGCGTTGGAAATGTTTGCTGACAGCAAGTTGTTCATGTGTCCTTCCATACCATATGAGCCGAAGCGGGGTAAAGATATAATTGTGTTACCTGCGGTTAAAGGTATTGACCTTTCAGTGGATTCGTGGCAATGCACTTGGCCGTGCGCACCATTGATTTTGATTATCCGCTGCCGGAAGAACTGATAGCGGACCGTCCCCTTCCGGATCGTGCCGCGTCCCGGATGATGGTCATTCATCGGGATACGGGCATGATTGAGCACAGGCATTTTTGCGATTTGCCGGAGTATGTGCGGGAAGGGGATCATTTTATCCTGAATGACACCAGGGTGGTTCCGGCAAGATATTTTTCCAACGACGGTTCCATTGAAGTAGTGCGCGCAGAGGCGCTTAATCCCCTCTTATGGAAGTGCATGGTGCGTCCCGGCCGCAAAATGAAGCCTGGGCGTACGGTTGCCATCGGGGAGGCGGTAGGCATCGTGGAAGACATTGATGGGGAGGGATACCGCCTCATCCGGTTTGACCGGGAAGTGGATGAGGAAAAATACGGCCGCCTGGCTCTTCCCCATTACATGAACCGGGAAAGCGACCCCTCCGACAAGGAGCGTTATCAGACCGTTTACGCCAGACATGAAGGGGCCATTGCCGCCCCTACGGCCGGGCTGCATTTCACGCCGGAGCTGCTGGCGTCCGTCCCTCATGATTTTTTGACCCTGCACGTGGGCGTGGGAACATTCCGTCCCGTCAAGGCGGACAGGATTGAAGACCATCAGATGCACACGGAGCATTTTTTTCTTCCTGAAGCCGCCGCCCGGGCGGTCAATAACGCCAGAAGGGTCATTGCCGTGGGCACCACCAGCGTGCGGGTTCTGGAACATGTGGCGGCGGCAGAGGGTCTGCCGTTGAGGGAGTGCGCCGGTTCAACGAACATCTTCATCTATCCTCCCTACAACTACAAGGTGGTGGACGCCCTGATCACGAATTTCCATTTGCCGCAGAGCACGCTGCTGATGCTTGTCAGCGCTTTCGCGGGCAAGGAACTGATCATGAAAGCCTATCTGGAAGCTATCCGGGAACGGTACAGATTTTTTTCCTACGGAGACTGCATGCTGATTCTGTAACATCCCGGCGGTTTTTCAAATGTCCTTTGGAAAAAGCGCGGATGTTTGTTAAAGCCTGTTTTACGAAGGGCGCTGCGGACGGAGGGATGGCGGCGGAACGCCGCCCGGAGAAGAATGGGGGTGCTGTCTTCTTCTGAATTCCAGCAGACTCCTTCCGTGGTTTCTGAGTTCGCGGAGGGTAATCAAGGCATGCAGTATTTCTTCCAGCAGAATATGCATCATGTTGGCATAATGGCGGTCCGTGCTGTTCCGGCACAACCGGGGGAAATAGGAGGCTTCCAGCTCCGGAGCGTTCCATTTATTCCGGATGATGCGTCTTCTGCGGGAGGCCCGCGGCCAGCAGGGATATTCCCGGTCCCTCAAATAAAGAAGGTAGCAGTCTTTCAACATGTCGAGCTGGAAGGTTGCGCCGGCGCATGCCGGAAGGGAGATGAAGGGGTGCATGTCTTTTACCCCTTCCAGCGTCATGTGGATGGTTGTTTCCGCAAGCACGGTCCAGTAGAGAATGGGCTCCGTGACGGAACGGCTCCTCCTGCGGAACCGCAGGTAGAAATGGCGGCTGAGTTCCAGGGCTGAAAGGGCTTTGATATAATGCGCCAGGACCGCCCGGCCGTATTGGCGGAAAATGAACTGTTCCAGTTTTTGCTGGAGTGGGGCGTCTCCTATGGCCATTTCCTTCTTGAGAAGGTTCCACAGCTCCTTGAATATGGCATCTTCAGGCATAGATTAAAAAAAACAATTATTTCCAATATAAAATAAATTAATTCATGGAAAATCCAGATATAATTTTGCAAATTCTTCCCAATTCCGTCATGCGGGCGTAGAGCATATCCGAATACAAGAACGAAGGCGTCTGGCCGGCCGTCGTTCCCGGTTTGATTTTTTTCGGGCCGCCGGATCATTTCCGTTATCCGGAAACGGGATGTAAAGGTTTCCGATGGCGATGCATGGCCGTTTGTCCGGCCGCCAGTGCAGGACAATGGCCCGACAGATTCACGAGGGTGAACAGGACGAAAATTTATGAACACGTTTGATAGGAATCCCGTGTGGGAAAATGCAATTGGGAGCGGTCGCAAATAGAATATGGCGAAAATTTGCCGGGGTCATTTTTTCATGTAAAAAGTGCGACTGCATTTCCATGCGGCGTAATGCGTTCTTGTGAGGTAAAATAAAACGCGATAGCGTAAAAACGACTCGACGGTCAAAGATACCCCTTATCCCTGTCACGCGCGTATGGATCACGATTTCAGTCTCATTCTCACTTTTGTCGGCGGATTGACCGCTGCCCTTCTTTTCGGCCTTATTGCCAGAAAACTGCATTTATCCCCGCTGGTGGGCTATCTGCTGGCCGGAGTGGTGGTTGGTCCGTACTCGCCGGGATTTGTTGCGGATTCCCATACGGTGGAACAATTCGCGGAGCTGGGCGTTATTCTGCTGATGTTCGGGGTGGGGCTCCATTTCCATTTGAAGGATTTGATTGCCGTGCAAAAAGTGGCCGTGCCGGGAGCGGTTGTCCAGATATCCGTGGCTACCGTGCTGGGTGTGCTGGTCGGGTGGATGTTCGGATGGTCCACGATTTCCGGGCTGGTGTTTGGCATGGCGATTTCCGTGGCGAGTACCGTGGTGCTGACGCGGGTGCTGGAAGACAACCAGAACCTCCATACGCCCGGCGGTCATGTGGCCCTGGGATGGCTGGTGGTGGAAGACCTGTTTACCATTCTGCTTCTGGTTCTTATCCCCGCCGTGATGGAAGCGCGCCAGAGCGGCGCCGGAGACTGGGGCGGCATTCTTTCCGGGCTTGGCTGGATGTTCGTTAAACTGGCTCTGCTGGTGGCCCTGACGCTGTTTGCCGGGAAAAAAGTCATTCCGCTGGTGCTGCGGTACGTGGCGCGGACGGGCGCGCGCGACTTGTTTACGCTGGCTGTGCTGGTCATTGCGCTGGGCGTGGCGGTATGCTCCGCGGAATTTTTTGGCGCTTCCATGGTTTTGGGGGCTTTTTTGGCGGGGATGGTTGTAGGGCAGTCGGACTTCTGCGCGCGCGCGGCGGCGGAAGCCATGTTGATGAGGGATGCTTTTGCGGTTCTCTTCTTTGTTTCCGTGGGGATGATGTTTGACCCGATGTCCGTGGGGGATTGCTGGCCTCTGGCCCTGGCAACGCTGGGGGTGGTGATGATCGGCAAGCCGCTGGCGGCTTATGTGGTTGTCCGCTGTCTGAGACGGCCGGAGCCGCTGGCGCTGAGCGTATCCGTGGCCCTGGCGCAAGTGGGTGAATTTTCCTTCATTCTCGCCGGAATAGGCCTCATGTACAACATCCTGCCTCCGGATGCCAATCAGGCCATCATTCTGGCGGCGGTTGTCTCCATTTCCTTAAATCCCATCCTGTACCGGCAGATTGGGCCTGCAGTCAAATGGCTGCAAAAGCGCGGTGTCGGCCTTGCGGACCTGGGAGGCGTGAACAGCCTGGCGCTCCCGTCAACGGATGCGCGGCGCGTAGTGCTGGTAGGGTTTGGCCCCACGGGGCGCATCCTTAAAAGGATACTGAATGACAACGGGGTGGAAGTCGTCATCGTGGAAATGAACATAGACACGGTTACCGCTATACGGGAACAGGGAGGGGACATTGTTTACGGGGATGCCAGCCAGCGGGAAATTCTGCGCCATGCGGGCATTGAATATGCGGAAAGCCTGATTCTCTCCGCTTCCATTCCGAATGCCAAGGAAATAGTAGGCGTGGCTCTGGATCTCAACCCTCATATTGATGTGATGATTCATACCAAGTACATGAGGGATGTGGATATTCTGAAGGAAGCCGGTGCTTCCCAGGTTTTTTCCTCGGAATCGGAAGTTGCCCTGTCCATGGCGGAATATTTCCTGCGGGAAGGCGGCGCGGACGACGAACAGATCGTTTCCGAGCGCCTGCGCATTCGTGCGGAGCTGGACAGGGAAAGGCTCGGAGTTTCCGTTGCGGGTCATTCATAACCGTTGGCTCCGCTTTGTTCGGGCGGAGACGTCCATGCCCGGAGCGCTCCCGTGCTTCTTCCGCATGCCGGCCGCGTTTGCTGAACCCGCCTTCCTCCGGATTCGGAATATGTTTTTACGGGAATCCGGCAACAGTCATTCCACTGCTGTTCTATTTGGACGGTTTAAGAATGACGGTAACGCGTCCCAGGTGGTGCAGTGCGTTTTCTATCTGGTTTTCCAGCTGTGAGGCGATCTGGTGGCATTTCCTGATAGTCAGGGAGGCGTCCACGGAACATACGCAGATCAAGGTCGGGAAATTGTCCTCCCTGGTCAGGTCCAGCTTGAGAACCTTGCGGATGTTCCCGTGTTGCTGGAGAATGAGATTTACCTTCAGGCATACTTCCTCCGGAGAAACCTGTTCCGTAATGGCGTTTGTTTCCATGTCGCGGCAATCCGGTTCAATGCGGCAAATCACCTTCTCCGGTTTGAGCTCATGCAGAACGGAATTCCTGAAAGCCTCCACCACCTGGTAACCGCGTTCCAGGGGCCAATCCGCAGGAATTTCCACATCCATGAAATAACAGGGGGCATGTTTGCCGTGGCTTGCATAAAAACCGTGAATGCGGACGTGGTGGCGCAAGGCCAGCCGGTGGATAATCATATCCGGTTCCATATGGGAAGGATTCCCCCGCGCCGGTTCGATATGAACGATGACATCCGCTTCCGGCAATTCATGCTTTACAATGTTTTCAATGGATTCCGCCACGTCATGGGCGTCGTCCACGTGCAGTTCCGCAGGCGCTTCTACGTCCAGCTCTACGAAGATGCGCGCGCCGCCGTCGCGCAGACGGATGCGTTTGACCGGATAATCCGGGGCATTCTTTTTCATGGCGTCCAGCACCTGCTGCGTCAGGGAGGAAGAACCTCCGTCCATCAGGGCGTGAATGGAGCGTTTGGCAAGGCCGAAAGCCACGGAACAAACCAGAGCCGCCACAAACAGGGCCGCAATGGCGTCCGCCTTCTCCAGCAGGCCGTGCCATGCTGATTCTGCGGGAATCAGATGAGACAGCCATATGCAGAAAAGACCCAGGAGCACGACTGCGGAAGACCAGATGTCCGTGGTGAAATGAAGTGCATCCGCTTCCAGGGCCTGGCTCTTGTGCTTTTTGGCTACCCGGCGGAGCATGGCGGAACGGTTCACGTCCACCAGCAGGGAAACGGCCACGACGGCAAAAGCCCACCAGGTGAGGGTAATCTCCGTCTCGTTGTAAAACAGCCGGTCCACGGCCTCCCAGACAATCCAGGCGCAAGTGACTAAAAGGAGGGCTGTTTCAGCCAGGGCGGACAGATTCTCCACCTTCTCGTGCCCGTAGGGGTGGCTTTCATCCGCAGGGCGGGACGCCACTTTTACGGCGTAAAAAGTCATGGCCGCCGCCATCAGGTCCAACCCGCTGTGCAGCGCCTCGGAAATAATGCCGAGGCTGCCGGTTACAATGCCGGCCCAGAGCTTGATGACCGTCAAAAAGGCGGACCACAGGACGGAGGAAAGGGCCGCATGTGATTTTTCCTGGTGCGCTGCTTGTTCCATAAGACAGGGGAAAAGAAAGAAGAGCACATCTAAGCCCGCCTCCCTTTCTTAGTCAATGATAACAGAGGCGGCGTTAAAACTTAGGCTCTGACCCATGACGGAATCACCCCCTTCATCATCGGGGCAGGACGGCATAATAAGAGCCTGCTGCGCGGATATATTTTTTTATTTCCACTATTAAAAAAATAGCAGTTATTATTTTAAATAATCAAAATATATTAAAAATTCATTGAAGGCAGAAGGAGATAGTTCTGAAAGCAGCCGGTCGCCGTGACCTAAAAAAGTATTGCCAATGCTGGGGAATACGTTATTTTGCGTGTGTTGAGAGTGACTGCCAAGCGGTAGCCGGAGCTCCTGAGAGCACGCGGCATGTTCCCCGGCAGAGTATCCGGTACCTGTAGCGTATTTACGGATGGCCGCACCCTGATTCCCTTCCTGCGTGGTATTTGCAAATGACAATGTGTTGCCCGGGTTGAAGAACAGTTCCACTTGTTAGTTTTTCTCTTTTCACCTACACTTACTATTATTCCCAATTCTATGTCAGGACATAATAAATGGTCTAAGATCAAGTACGTTAAGGCTAAGGAAGATGCCAAGAAGGGTAAGGTTTTTGCCCGCTTTGCCCATGAAATCATGCTGGCCGCCAAGAGCGGCGGCGGAGATCCTGATCTGAATCCGCGCCTGCGCGCCGCCATTGACGGGGCCAAGGCCGTGTCCACCCCCAAGGAAAATATCGAACGCGCCATCAAGAAGGGCACCGGGGAACTGGGGGGAGCTACTATCCAGGAGATTACTTATGAAGGCTACGGCCCCTCTGGTACGGCTTTCCTGATTGAAGTGGCAACGGACAACACGAACCGTTCCGCTTCCGAGCTGCGCACCCTGTTCACCAAAAACGGAGGCAGCATCGGCACCCCCGGTTCCGTGGCTTACCAGTTTGAACGCAAGGGAGAGGCCCGCATTATGGCGGAAGGCCTTACGGAGGATTCCGCAATGGATCTGGCGCTGGAATGCGGCGCGGATGATGTGGAACAGGGTGATTCCGACAATGAATGGGTGTTTGTTACGGATCCAACGGAGTTGAATAACGTGTGCGCCGCCCTGCGGGAAGCCGGACATACGGTGATTTCCATGAAGCTGATTTCCGTGGCGCAGAATGCTTCCGTGATTAATGATCTGGAAACGGCGAAAGCCGCCCTGCGCCTGTATGAAGCGCTGGACGACTATGATGACGCGCTGAATGTCTTCTCCAATTTCGATGTGGCGGAAGAAATCCTTGAGCAGCTTGATTAACGCTGTTGTCTTTCAGAAGACGCCTGTTGTTGCAGTTCAATTTTCTTTTCCATGTCTGATACCCCCCCAGATTTGACTCCGGAACAGGTTTCTCCGGAGCCGGCGCCTAAAAAACGCATTGTCCGCAAAGCCAGGTCTGCGGCGGAAGCTCCGGCAAAGCCCCAATCCGTTGCGGAAGCGCCCGGGACGGAACAGGATTCTTCCCCGGCGCCCCGCAAGCGGGCGGTAAGGAAGAAGGCCGCTGAATTGGCGGATGGCGGGGTGGAAAGTGTTGATGTGCCAAGGAAGAAGACTGCCCGTAAAAACAGTGCTGAAATCCCGGTGGAAGAGGCGCAGGATGTCCCTGCCAGGCCCCGGCGCGGACGCCCGCGCAAGAAGCCTGTGGAGGATATCCCGGAAACTGACGGTTCTCCGGTCGTCTCCGGGACGGAGGCCCCCGTCAAACCGGTGCGCAGGCGTGCTGTCAAGGCTGTTGCGCCGGAGAAAGGCGCTTCGGCAGGTTCCGAGGCGGAAATGGCCGCCCATGTAGCTCCTGCCGAGCCGGCTTCCGATTCTTCCGATTCTGTTCCGGAGCAGCCCGCGGAAGGCAGGCCGAAGGTTATTCGCCAGAGATTTGTGAGGAAACCAAGGGAACAGGAGCCGGAGGCGGATGCTTCCGCTCCGTCCATCAAGGTGGTGCAGGAAGGTGCGGCGGATTTTTCCGAAGATGCCGCCCGGGAACCGCGCCGGACGAATGAGCCTCAAAGGCAGCGTTTTGACAGGCAGAACCGCCGGAATAACAACGACCGTTTCAACAAAAACCGGAATAACCGCCAGGATGGCCGCAATGGCAGAAACGGCAATGACCGGGTTAAAAACCGTTGGAATAATAATCACCAGGAGGGCGGAACCCCTCAGAACAGCGCCCCCCGTGAGCTGGCTCCGCCGGAACCGGTGGACGGGCTGCTGGAAATTACGAATAAGGGGTTCGGCTTTTTAAGGAAGCCGGATAATGATTTTGACGCTTTTGCGGAAGCCGTCTATGTGCCGCAGGATATGATCCGCAAGTTCGGTTTGCGCCCTGCCGTGTGGGTGCATGGGCAGGCCTGCCGCCATGACCGCGGCATTCTTCTGACGGAAATTGCCTCCGTTAACGGGGTCGCTCCGGAAAAGGCGCGCAAAAACCCGCACTTTGAAGAACTCAAGGCGGTCAATCCTAACAAGCGCATTTCCTTTGAAACCCGGCCGGAGCGCTATACCACCCGCACATTGGATCTGATTGCTCCAATCGGGCGCGGCCAGCGCGGTCTGATTGTTTCTCCGCCCCGCGCAGGGAAGACGACGCTGCTCCAGCACATGGCGGAAGCCATTCTGGAGAATTACAGGGATTCCATTCACCTGATGGTGCTTCTGGTGGACGAACGTCCGGAAGAAGTGACGGAGTTCAAACGTTCCCTCCCCGGAGCCGAAGTGTACGCCTCTTCCAATGATGGAAGGGTGCGCGATCACTGCCGCATGGCGGAACTTTGCATTGAACGCGCCAAGCGGCTTGTAGAGGCGGGACAGCATGTCTTCCTGCTGATGGATTCCATTACGCGCCTGGCCCGCGCCTACAATAACGCTGACAAGGGAAGCGGCCGCACGATGTCCGGCGGTATTGACGCCCGCGCTCTGGAAATGCCCCGGCGCCTTTTTGCCGCCGCCCGCAATACGCGCCAGGCCGGTTCCCTGACGATTATTGCCACCGCCCTGGTGGAAACCAACAGCCGCATGGATGACCTGATTTTCCAGGAATTCAAGGGGACGGGCAATATGGAACTGGTGCTGAACCGCCGTATTGCGGAGCAATATATCTTCCCGTCCGTGGACATTCTGAAATCGGGGACGCGAAGGGAAGAGCTGATTATGCCGGAAGCATGGCTGTACAAGATGAACCTGATCCGCCGCGCTTTAGCCGGGCATAAACCTGTAGAAGCCATGGAGCGTTTCCTGTTCTTCCTGAACAAGTACCCCAGCAATGCCCAGATGCTGCTGGATTTGAAACAGAAAGCGTAAGCTTCCCAAATGACGCGGAGCTTTGGGAGGCTTGCGGAATTCCGTTCGGAAAAGCGGGAAGCATGGTTTTTCCTGATTGAATCAGGCGCGTCTTCAAACGCCCTTTTTGCTGTCCCAGATGGCGATGTGCAGCCGGTCTGAAAAACGAAGACCGTAGCGGAGGCACCATTCCACCGCCTGCGCACGCATGGCGTTCAATTCATCCCGTGTGGAGGCCAGGGGCATGATCAGAATTCGTTCCGGGGGGATGCCTGTTTCGGAAGCCTGCCGCAGAACGGCTCTGACATCGTCCTCACACGCCACGACGAATTTGAACCAGGCTTTTTCCGTACCCGCCAGACGGCGCAGGATATCCGGTTTCCACGTTTTAACGGCATTATTGCCTGAATGGGGCAGTTTGGGAGACACGTTGAATTGCGTGACGCGTTTCAGCAGCGCCGTATCCGGCATAATGGTTCCGTTGGTTTCCATCTCCACGGCATGCTCCGGCAGCAGGCGCAGCAGGGCGGGAAGCGCTTTTTGCTGAATAAGCGGTTCCCCTCCGGTCAGGACCAGGCGGCGGCAGGGATAATGGAGCACCAGCTCTGCCGCTTTTTCAGGCGTGAGCCGCACTACGGGAGCCGTTCCGTTCCAGGAATACGCTGTGTCACACCAGGAACAGGCCAGATTGCAGCCCGCCAGGCGCAGGAAAACGCAGGGTGTTCCCTGGGAGACTCCTTCCCCCTGGATGGAATGAAAAATTTCCGGTTGTCCGTGAATCTGGGCCAGTGTGAGCATGATCGGGCTGGCCTGAGACTATCATATCCCCGTCTCCCGTCAACGGCTCCCTGCAGGAAGGCGAGGGCTTCTTTTTTCTCCGCGCATTTTATTTTCCGGCGCGCGTTCAACTGTTGCTGCTACGGAAGGCCGCACCCGTGAACAGGAGCAGGATGAATCCCGCGACGGAGGCTGCGCCCGTGAACAGCTTTTGAAAGGAGGCATGGTCTTTTTCCTTCTTTGCCAGCTTGTTCACTTCTTCCCTGGAGGCTTTCCGCATGGCCGCGCGGGCTTCGTCATAGGCCCGGGATGCCTGTTCTTCTTTTTCACGGGCCTGTTGCAGAGTTTTCCGCACGTCTCTGGACAGTTCCCTGTATTCGGCCGCAGCCAGCAAGTCTTCGTCGCCCGGTTCCGGGACGGCAGGTTCGTCCCAGCCATCGTCCGTCAGAACCTTGTTTTTCTGTTCGGTGAGTTTTTCCTCCGCTTTCTGCATCAGGCGTTCCTGTTTGCCTGATTTCTCTTCCAGAGTTTCCAGCGCAGCATCTACGGCCCTCATTTTTTCCTTAGCAGCTGCGGTTTTCTGGCGGATAAGGTTCATTTGTGCCTGAAGTTTAGAGATATTCCCCTTCTGGGGAGCAGTCCCGGACAATCTCTTCCTGCTTTTGGCCTCTTCCCGTTTTTGGGCCAGTTCGCGTTCCGCCTGTTCCAGTTCCGTCTGAATGCTCCTCTGCTGGTCGGTCAGCCTGTCAAGCTGGTTTCTCATTCCTTCCCTCTTCCGGAGCAGCTCCTCCCTGGCGGATTTGGCGCTTTCCCTTTGCCTTTTCATGCGGCGGCGCAGCCGGTCAATTTTCTGGTCGTGTTCCTTCACTTCTTCCTGCTGGTCCGCCACGCTTTTCTGATAGGCGGCCTCCTGGATTTCCTGATGCTGCTGCCTTTTTTGTTCGAGATAAGCTTGCTGGAATTTTTCTATGTCCTCTTCCGCCGCCCGGGAGGCTTCCTGGGCAGCATCCAGTTTCTTTCGGGATTGGATAACGGCTTTTTCCAATATTGCGGCCTTTTGTTCCAGATCTGTTTTTTGGGCGACCAGTTCCTTTCCTTCCGGGGAAATGCGGTGTTGATAATACCAGACGGAAAATCCGGCGGTTAACAGGGTCAGGAGAAGCAGTACGTAACGCATGAACATGTTCCGGCGATTCGGATAACGGTATAAAAATGGGTGAGCCCTGTCAATATGGCATCAATAAGAATTGCCCGCTTCCCTCCGGAGATGGAGGAAGCGGGCTGTCTGGAAAGCAGGTTTCCGGAAACGCGTTTTTCCCTGTTAAAGATTCAGGGAGAACGCGGAGATAGCATCTATCTCTTTCGCGATTTTATCCAGCAGCTCATCGGAAACCGGCTGGTTCGTCTTGATCACGGTCAGGGCCTCCCTGGTGGCGTGGTCGGCCGGGGCGGCGATGTTGTCAATGTTGATTCCATGGGAAGACAGGGCGGAGCCGATGCGAGCGATAACACCCGGACGGTCTTTGTAGCGCAGGCATAATGTCGTGCCGCGCAAATCCGCGTACAATCCGTTGAAATTGTTCAGGCGGGAGATCATGGGGATGCCTTCCGTCACCACGCCGCGCACGCTGGTGTGAAAATATTCCTCTTCCTCTTCCATGGCCACGTCCAGCGTGATGGAATCTTCATAAGGTTTGTCGTCTTTGGGTTCCCGCGCTTTGAAAACGATGCCGTGCTCCCGCAGGGATTCTTCCGCGGCGGCAGGCATGAGCCCTTTTTCCGCATGCGGCAGAAGGCCTTCCAGAATGGGGGCCGTAAACCATTTGCGGAAAATGCGCAGATTGCCGTAAAAGGTGCATTCCACGCGGCGGATGGGCTTGTTGCCGCCGGCCTTGCGCGCCAGGGAGGCGAGCAGAAACGCCAGTTGAAGATGGGCCGGATTGAGGCCGCTGGGGGATTCCCCGTTCACCACGCAGGAGGTGTCGCCGTCGGAAAAGTAGGCGATCATCTGCTCCGCGGCGCGTTTGGCCGCTTTCGTATTGGCTTCCCGGGTGTTGGCTCCCAGGTGGGGAAGAATCAGGTCCGCAATGGGGGCGGAAGGCTTCTCTCCGGGCGCGTCCTTGGGGTGGACGTCCGTCAGGTAGCCGATGTTTTTGCCTGCGGCCTTGGCGGCGGCCAGCGCCTCTTCATCCACCACGCCGTAGCGGGAGCAGTTGATGAGCACTGCGCCGTCTTTCATTTTGCCGATGAGTTCCGCGTTCACCATGTGGTGGGTGGAGGGACCGCCCGGAACGTGCAGGGTAATAATGTCGCACTGGGAGAAGATGTCTTCAATGCTGGTGGGGGTGACGCCGATGTTCAGGGCGCGCTGGCGTGCCAGAAAGTGGTCGTAGCCCAGCAGAATGGGTTCAAATCCCTGAAGGCGCTTGACGAGGTTGCGGCCGATGTTGCCCAGGCCGATGATGCCCACCGTCTTTTTGGTCAGCTCGCTGCCCATGTATTTTTTCTTTTCCCACAGGCCTTCACGGGTGGTGGCGTCCGCCTGGACGATGTGGCGGTAGTAGGCCAGAATCATGGCCATGACCTCTTCCGCCACGGCATTGGAATTGGCCCCGGGAGTATTCATGACGTCCACGTTTTTTTTACGGGCGTACACAATGTCGATGTTGTCGTAACCGGCTCCGGCGCGGACGACCAGCTTCAGGGAAGGAAGGGCGTCCATGATTTCCGGAGTGACTTTTTCGCTGCGGACGATCAGAGCCACGGCATCCGGATGGGCGGCTACCTGTTTTTCCAGAGGCGTATCAGCGTCCTGGATGACTTCATAGCCGGCCGTTTTAAGCGTGTTGGCCGCTACGTCGGAGAGTTTGGTGGGAATAAGGACCTTGTTCATATTGGTGCGGTGAAAAAGATTATTGTTCGATGGTGTGGATGAAAAGACCGCTGCGCAGCTTGGGTTCAAACCAGGTGGATTTGGGAGGCATGATTTCCCCGGCGTCCGCTACGCGGAAAAGATCGGCCATGGTGACGGGGTACAGGGAGAAGGCGAGCGCCATTTCTCCGGAACAGCGGCGTTCCAGTTCTCCCAGGCCGCGGATTCCTCCTACGAAGTCGATGTGGTCGCTCGTGCGCGGATCGTCAATGCCCAGAATGGGAGCCAGCACATTCGCCTGGAGAATGGCGCAGTCCAGGCTTTCGATAGGATGGTCGGACGGGAAGGTTCCCGGTTTGGCCGTGACGGAATACCAGCGTCCATTCAGGTACATGCCGAATTCGTGTTTGGCGCGGGGGGCATAGCCTTCTCCGGGAATGGCATCCACAGGATTTACGTCAAAGGAGGCACGGAGTTTTTCCATGAATTCCTCTTCAGTCAGGCCGTTCAGGTCGCGCACGACGCGGTTGTAGTCCATGATGAAAAGGTCTTCATCACAGAAGACGACAGCCATCAGGTAATTGAATTCTTCCTGCCCCGTGTAGTCCGGGTGTTCCTGGCGGCGTCTGGCGGAAACGGCGGCGCTGGAAGCCGTGCGGTGGTGCCCGTCCGCAATGTAAAGGGCGTCCACTTCTTCAAAGCTTTTGCGGATGTCTTCCACCGTGCCGGGTTCGGAAACGGGCCACAGGATATGGGTGACGCCGTCCTCCGTGGTAAAATCATATTCGGGTTTGTGGAATTTAATCCATTCCCGGATGATGGCGGAAAGACCCTCATGTTTGCGGTAGGCCAGGAATACCGGTTCCGTCTGAGCGGAACAGGCGTCAAAGTGCTCGATCCGGTCAAGTTCCTTTTCCCTGCGGGTCAGTTCGTGCTTTTTAATGGCGCCGCTGGCGTATTCATCCACGGAGGCGCAGCCGACGATGCCCGTCTGTACGCGCCCCCACATGATTTGGCGGTAGATGTAGAAAGACGGCCGTTCATCCCGGAGGAGGTAACCTTCGCGGACGAACCTTTCCAGGTTTTCCCTGGCTTTGGCGTAGGTTTCCGGGGCATGAATGGCGGCTTCGTCCGTGTCGATGTCGGAACGGCAGATATGGAGGAAGGAGGCGTCGTTTCCGGCGGCCATTTCCTTGGCCTCCCGGTGGTTCATGACATCATAGGGGAGGGAGGAGACCCGCGCGGCCAGTTCCCGGGGAGGGCGCAGGGCGGGGAAGGGATGGAGAATGGACATGGTAGGAGAAGTTCGGAAAGTCAGTAATGGGGAGGATGATATAGCGCATGAATGCTGCAAACAAGCCCGGCTAAAATGCATGCCGCAATGAACAGCAGCAAATAACGTGAAATGGAATCCTGAAAGAACCGGTTGCCCCGGAAAGCTCCTGCCTGATTGAAGGCTTGGACGATGCTGAATGCCGCCGGGATGCGGAAGAGACCAAAGATGAACAAGCTCTGGGATGTTCGCGAAGTCTCCTGTTCCCGGCGATGGTTCCGTTTATGTTCCGGCGGAGGCGTTCTTCCCTCTTTTCCGGACGGAGCCGGAAAAGAGGGAGGGATACCCGCTTATTTGAGTTTCAGGATATCCACGATGTTGGATGTGATGGAGCGCATGTCATCCATCGTCAGCTCACCCATGTGGGCAATGCGGAACGTTTTGTTCTTCAAGTCCCCGTAACCGTTGCCGAGCTGCATGCCGCGTTCGATCAGGGCGTTGTTCAGGGCGGCGATGTCGATGTCCCTCGTGTTGCTGATCACCGTCAGGGTGCGGGAAAGGTGGTCCCGGTTGGCGAAGACGCTGAAATATTCATCCGCCCAGGAGCGCACGAATTCCGCCATGGCTTCATGACGCGCGAAGCGGTTTTCCACGCCTTCCTGCATGATGCGCTGGAGCTGGAGGTCCATGGCGTACATGATGGAGACGCAGGGGGTGTTCGTGTACTGGTAGTCCTTCTTCTGGATGGTGTCGTAAATGGAACGCAGGTCAAAGTAACAGCCGCGGTTGGGAACGGAGGCGGTGCGTTCGTACGCTTTTTGGGACAGCGTGCAGACAGCCATGCCGGGGGGCAGCGCAAGCGCCTTCTGGGTGGAAGTTACCAGTACGTCCACGCCCAGCTTGTCCGTTTCAATCCGGGAACCGGCGGCAGAACTCACGGCATCCATGCACCACACGACATCCGGGTATTTTTTAAGCACTTCCGCAATTTCCTCCACCGGGTTCTGGATGCCGGTGGACGTCTCATTGTGCGTGATGCAAATGGTGTCGTATTTGCCGGTGGAGAGGGCGGCGTCCACCATTTCCGGGGTGGTGGGCTGCCCCAGTTCGCTCTTGAAAATATCGGAGGGAACGCCGTTGCCCGTGGCGATCTTGTACCATTTGTCGCCGAAGGCGCCCACGGAAAAAATGGCGGCGCGTTTGGCGGTGCAGGAACGCACGGCGCCTTCCATCAGGCCCGTCCCGGAGGAAGTGGAAAGCAGAATTTCCTGTTCCGTCAGCAGGATGCGGCGCAGATTGTTGGAAATGCGGCGTTGCAGGGCGGAGGCCGCTTTGGATCGGTGCCCCATCATCGGGCCGCTCATGGCGGCAAGTACTTCAGGTGCTACTTCAGTGGGTCCGGGAATGAATAATTTGGTTGCCATTTGTTTTTAAGAACTGGGTACGCATACTATAAGCGTCTCCAAACGGTTTGACTATGAATTTTTGTTGAGTCTTGCCGGGAAAATCCGCAGCAGCAGCGGAGAAAGTAAAGAGGGGATGTCTGTATGGGGCGGCCCGGACGGCCAGTCGGGAGTGATGCGGGCAGCATGCGGCGCATCGCATGTTCCCTCATTCCTGGCGGCATGGTTCCTTCGTTGATTCTTTTCAACCGGATTTTCTGGCAGGGAACCGGGATGGAGCGGTACGGTGAACCTGCGCTGAAACGGTTCTCACGTCCTGCCGGTGAGACGGTTTTTTCCCGTTCGGAAAGGGAAGGCGGGGGTCCTGCTCCCTTTCCGCAGAAGGAGTGTTTTGGAGTTTAGAAGCTGATCAGCTTGACCAGCCAGTAGCCTCCGAAGAAAAGCCAGATATACAGGAAGCCTGCAAGCAGGAAAGGCCGCGCTCCGGCTTTCTTAAACTTCTCAAAACTGGATTCCGCGCCCAGGGCCGTCATCGCCATGGTCAGCAGGAATGTGTCCAAGGCGTTGATGGCGTCTACAAGTCCGGCAGGCAGCAGGTGCAGGGAATTGAAGCCAATGACGGCGAGAAACAGGAAGGCGAACCAGGGAATGGTAATGTTCCGTTTTTCCCCGTTTGCGCCGGAAGAGGAGTCCCTCCGGGCCAGGACAATGCTCAGGACGACCAGCACCGGGGCCAGCATCATCACCCGGATCATCTTGACGATAATGGCCGGATCGGAAATAGCCTGCCCCATGGCGTTGCCGGCGCCCACCACATGCGCCACTTCATGAAGGGTGGCTCCGGTAAAAAGCCCCATTTGTTCCGGCGTCAGATCCAGTATTCCGGCCCGGTGCAGGGCTGGATACAGAAACATGGAGAGCGTGCCGAAGATGACCACGGTGGAAACGGCCACAGCGGCTTTGTAAGGTTTGCTTTTGACGACGGGTTCCGCTCCCAGGACGGCTGCGGCCCCGCAAATGGAACTGCCGATGGAAGTCAGCAGGGCCGTGTCCCTGTCCATTTTCAGCAGGCGTCCCAGCCCGGCTCCCAGAAGAATGGTGAGAGTGACCACAATAAGGTCGAGCGCCAGGGCGGAGCCGCCGATGTCGATGACGCTTTGAAAAGTCAGTTTGAACCCGTACAGGACAATGCCCGTTCTCAGAACCTGCTTGGTGCAGAACTGAATGCCGGGAACCCATGTTTCCGGAAGGTGGTTGCGCAGACTGTTGGCGTAAAGCATTCCCAGCACGATGCCGACGATCAGCGGGCTGAGGGAAAGATGCTTCACCCATTCAAAGTCCGCAATGTAAAACGCGGAAAAGGAAAACAGAATAATAAGCAAGATGCCGTGGAGGGGATTGGCTAGATGTTTGGGAGACATGATCGGTGAGTGATGGTTGCGTCCGCCCGTGGTACCTGGCCGGGAGCGTACCGGGGCGGCTACTGAATGATATACGATGCAATTATCATTAAATCTAATTAAAAAATATTATAGCCAATTAGATTTTGTTATAGTAATGGCGGCAGAACTTGATGAACAGTTCATTGATTCTGCTATGGTCTCCATGTCCTGAGACGAAGTGGAAGGTGCGGCGGATTTCCAGGTGGCGAAGATGTATTTTCTTCAAATTCCCGCGTTTGAATTCTCCCCGGGCGGCAAGGGAAGAAAGAAAAGAGCACGCCGGAGAATGCTCCAGGTACATTTTAATGCTTTCCGTATTGCCCAGCGTCATCAGAATATGGAGGTCGGAAACGGAGATTCCGTGTTTTTTCAACGCTTCCTCCACCACCCGGCGCGTGCCGGACCCCGGTTCACGCATAATCAGGGGAACATGGGAGAGCTGCGTGAGGGAAAGCCCTTCACTGGGCACAGCGGCCTGCATGCCGCCCGTCAGAATAATCTCGTCCTCCATAAATGGCTGGTAATGCAGGTCCGCGCGCGTTGCCGTGCCCTCCACAATGCCAAGCTGCACGGATTCGTCCTGAACGGCCTGTTCTATTTCTTCCGTATTGCCGCTTTTCAGCCATATGCGTATTTCCGGGTAATGGCGGTTGAACAGGGCCAGCAGCGGAGGCAGCACATACTGGGACATCGTGGAGCTGGCTCCCAGGCTCAATTCTCCGGAAACAGGGGCATCCCTGCCAAAGGATATTTCTTCCGCCAGCGTTTCATATTCCTTAAGAATGCGGCGGGAATGGGCCAGCAGGCGCGTCCCTTCCGCCGTCAGGGCAATCCCCCGTCCCTCCCTTTTGAACAGACGGACGTCCAGCAGGCGTTCCAGTTCCTTGATATGCCGGGTGACGGCCGGCTGCGTGATGAACAATTCTTCCGCCGCGCGGGTAAAATTCAGGCGCCGTGCAACGGTTTCAAACACTTTCAGCCGGAAATCCGTAATCATGGAGAGAAAATAATATTCAACCATGCCTCCAGGGGGGACGGCAAGCTCCTTTCCTCCGTATGATAGTATGCGGCGCTGGACAGGGCGCTAAAGCGCAAGGCCCGTGACTGCCCGTAATAGGCCGGAGCCGTACATCCTCTGAACGGCCGGGGGCGGAAAAGAGTCCAACGTTTATATGAAACTGCATTCCATGATTATTGCCGGCGGAGCCGGCCTTTTGTTATTGGGGGCCTGTTCCCCTTCTTCCTATCAGACCACATTTCCGGAACCGGCCTATGTAAAGGTTTCCACCAACAACGGAGCTTATGCCCCTTATCCGGACAACCCTGTCGGCCAGCAGGAACTGGTGTACTGGTATAATTCCCTTGCCGCGCCGATGACGGTGGTTGCGGAGGTGCCGCCCGCTCCCATCGCCGCGCAAGGCCCGGGTCCGGTTGTTCTTGATTCCAGCGATTTCTCCGCGAAATTGTACCGCGACAGAACGGAAATCAAGAAGAAGGATAAAGACGGCAACTGGGTTACCAGCGTGCGCCCCACCACCCCCGCAGACCAGCGCATGAGGAATTATGTGATGGCTTCCAAAAAAGCCCGTTAGATTTTTCCTCCGTTGGCGAAAGACCTTTCCGGCCTGCTTTCCTCTTCGGAGGAAGCGGGCCCGGCTTGTTTACGGACAGACTTTTCTTCCCATTCTTCCGGGGAAATGGGACGCCGGCGGATAATTTTTCCCGGCCGGGGCAAATAGGCGTCCGTGTAAAAGGTGGAACCGCAGCCCCGGCATTCCAGCATGATTCCCGTATCCGGCTTGCTTTGTTCTTCCGGAGTTTGCTGGGCGGAATGAAGCACGGCGTTTCCGCAGTGCGGGCAGCGGATGGGAAGGGGGACGGTGTGTTGAACAATCAGCGTTGCCGCGTAAGCGAGCGCCTAGGCAATATAACCCGCCCAGAAAGGCCATTCCGGATGAAACAGCCAGACTGCCGCGACAAGGAGAGCGGAGCACAAGGCATACAGAAAGCTTCGCTTCTGCCTTCCGGCAAGAAGATGGAAACAATAAACCGTATTCCGCATGGAAGGGGGAGGAGGTGAATTTACAGGTCATCCAGCGTCCATTCGTCCTTCCATTCCAGTTTGATCTGGTCTCCGTCAAACTGGATGGGAAGCCACATGTAGCGGCCGTCAATGGCGTTTTTGGGCCGCCAGATGTCCGCCATGAAGATGAATTTGCCGGGTTTGCCCTGCACGGGCAGGATGAAGGCGCTCTGGCCGCCGAACGTGATGCCGGCCCTGGGCCCCACGCAGGGATTTTTCAGTTCCGTCCATGGTCCGGCGATGTTTCTGGCCACGGCGCTGCGGGCGGCGTTGGGAGCCCAGCCCGTGCATCCGGAGGCGATGAAATAATATTTGCCCTTGTGTTTGAAGATGGCGGGAGCTTCCATGAAGCGTCCGGGAAATACCCGGACGAATTTTCCCGTATGCCCCGTGTAGTCCGGCGTCAGCTCCGCGATGTGGGTGGTGCTGTTTTCTTCGGAAGAATAGATGTGGTAGGCTTTGCCGTCGTCGTCCACAAAGATGGTCATGTCCCGGCTCATCTGTCCTTTTTCAAAGTCCTTCTTGAACATATCCTCGGAACGTACGCCTTCGGGCAGCGCGCTGGAAGTCAGGCCGGGGACTCCCTTGAACGTCTCCATGGTTTGGTTCTTTTGGTCCATGTTCAGGGGCCATTTGCCCGGATTGACGCGCCCGGCCTTCAGGAACTTGAATGGCCCCGTGGGTGTTGCGCCCGTTGCCACCCCGGCGTAAGCGGAACCGTATCCTTTCCCCTTGAGTTCCAGATGGAACCACATCACATACTTTCCGGTCTTCCTGTTGTAAACCACTTTGGGGCGTTCCAGGATGCAGCCCCTGGCGATGGGGTGGGTGTTGTCCCCCTCCGCCACCTTCAGGGCGATTCCTTCGTCCTTCCAGTTATAGAGGTCTTTGGAGGAATAGCAGTGAACCCCCACCTGGGCATAGTTTCCCGCGTCCCCCTCCACCTTGTGCTCTCCATACCAGTAATAGGTGCCTTTGTCGTACAGGATGCCGCCGCCGTGGGCGTTGATGTGCGCGCCGTTGTTGTCCGTCCAGATTTCCCCGGGCCTGAAGGAGGTGTGTTTAACCGGAGTTTCCGCGGTGGAGACGGAAGACGCGCTGCAAAACAGGCAGAGCGCCAGAAGCGATTTCATGGTGTTTGTCATGGCCGGGATAGTGTGGAAACAGAGGCTGGAAGCGGTTCCGGTTGTCCGTACAGCCTGTCCCAGGCGCGGGAAAGAGCGTACAGGGCATATCCGGTGCCGTAGAATTTATGGTAATTGTACAGGGGGTAGTCCCACCACGCCCCGTCTGTTCCCTGGCGGGTGAGGATATCGTTGGCCAATAGGGACGCGTGCCGTTTTGCCTGGTTTGGAGCCAGCATGCCCAGGCACATTCCCGAATAATAGTATCCGTAATAGAAAAAATAGCCGGAATTCTGGGCGAAACTCTCGTGGGGAGTGGGTTTGTGCAGGGCCATCGTCAGCCATCCCCTGCGGCTCCACAGGCGGTCCAGGCCGTCCACAAGCTGGCGCAGGGAGATGCCCTCCGGTTCCCAGAGCCTGATGGCGTAATCGCAGGCGGGCGTGCGGGCCAGGCTGCCGGTATGGCGGTTGATGGGCCTGCCGGGATAGAAGGCATGGGAAAGGGAATAAACGTAGGTCCCCGCGGGCGTTCTCTGGGATTTAAGAAATTTCAGCGCGCGGGCGAATATTTTGTCGTCAAGGGAAAGGCCGAATGATTTTCCTGCCATCCAGGCGGAGATGAGGACGGTTCCCGTCAGAAAAGAGGTGGGCTGGGCCGCGGGGCGTTTGCTGAAGCCGGAATAAGTGAGGTAGCCCCAGCCCCCCATGGCGGAAGCCAGTTCATTGAGTTTTTTCACCTGGGAGCGGGCGCATTCCTTCAGTTCCCGGTAGCGCAGGCTGTCCGGGGCCAGTCTTGCGGCCCTCATGCTCATGGCGTCCAGCACATAGGTATGCGCCCAGGTGTTGTAGACGCACAGGGCGTCGCCGCGTTTCAGATGGGGCATTGTGCGGATGAGGTAGTCTTCCGCACGGGTCATGGCTTCCTGCACGGCGGGTTCATGATGCAGGGGGCTGGCGTTGAGCCCTGCAATGCACAGGGCGGTGCTGGCCGTTTTGAAAGTGAGCGGCCCGTCCGGGTAGGGGCAGAGGATGTTCCAGGTGCCGATTACCCGGTGGTCGCCCCAGGAGCCGTCCTTATTTTGCGTTTTCAGCAGGAAATCCACGCCGCGGCGGAATGCCCTGTCAAATTGTCCGGGTTCCGCGGGGGGGATATCCGGGGTTTTGGCAATCGGAATGACATCCGCCTTTTCCTCCGGCGCGGATTCCCCCTGCGCTGCGGAAAGATGCAGGCACAAGGCGGCGAAAAAACTGGTCGTCAGCAGGCGGAACATGGGTCATGAAGTTGTTGCAGTATCGGAGGGATACAGGGATTCCCTGACGCGGGAGACGGCATACAGGGCGTATCCGGTGCCGTAGAATTGATGGTAATTGTACAGGGGGTAGTCCCACCAGGACCCGTCTTTTTCCTGCATGGGCAGGAGGTCGCTTGCCAGATGGGCCGCATGGCGCGCCAGATGTTCCGGCGCCACTTCCTCCAGGCAGCGGGCGGCGTAATAATACCCGTAATAGAAGAAATAGCCTGCGTTCTGGGCAAAGCTTTCATGGGGAATGGGTTTCTTGACGGCCAGAGAAAGCCAGCCGCCGCGGCTCCAGATGCGTTCCAGGCCGTCTTCCAGCTGCCTCCTGGAAATAAAGGACGGGTCATACCGCATCAGGGCCAGATCCCCGGCGGGGGTGCGGGCCAGGCTGCCGGTGTGGCGGTTGATGGGCCTGCCGGGATAGAAGGAATGGGAAAGGGAATAAACGTAGCTGCCGGCGGGCGTCCTCAGCTTTTCCAGACAGGCGACGGCGCGTTTGACGACGCGGTTTTCCGGCTTGAGGCCGAAGGCCAGTTCCGCGTCCTTGTAGGCAAGCAGGACGGTGGCCGTCAGGAAGGACGTGGGTTCCCCAATGGGGCGTTTGGAAAAAGTTTTAAATGTGTAATAGCCCCAGCCGCCCTGGACGTCCGCCATCTGGTCCAGCGCGTTGATTTGAAGGGAGGCTGTCTTTTTGAGTTCTTCGCGCAGAGGGGCAGCCGCGGGAAGGTTTAGCGCCGCCCGGCTCAGGGCGGAAAGGCCGTAGGCGTGGCCCCATACGCCAAGCACGGTACGGGTGTCTCCCCGTTTCAGGGTGGGCAGCGTGGTCAGCAGGTATTGCACCGCTTTGTCCAGGGCTGCCTTGACGGCGGGGTCTTCTTTCAGGGGGCTGGTCAGGAGGCCGATGACGCACAGGGAGGTGGAAGCCGCTCTGAACGACCTGGGGCCTTCCGGATAGGGGCAGAGAACGTTCAGGCCCTTGGTGCGCGTATGGTTTCCCCAGGAACCATCCCTGTTCTGTTCCTTCAACAGAAAGTCAGCCGCCTTCCGGATAGAAGCGTCCAGCGTTTCCCGGGAGGGAGGCGGAACGTCCGGAACCCTGGCAATGGGAATGGTATCTTTTTTTTCCGTTTTTTTCGCCGGGACAGGAGCGCAGAGCGCCGTACTGGCTCCAAGAGCGGCAAGGAAAAGGACGGCTTTATTCATGAGTATCCGTTAAGGGAAATCAGGTCTGCTGGTCCTTGATGGTCACCTGGACGGGAAGTCCGGGCGCGAAAATCTGGCTGGCGGGAACCTTGGGCGTGATGATAATGCGGCGCTTGCCGTCTGCTCCCGGAATGGGGCTGGCTTCCGTAATAATGCCGGGAATCTGCATGTTCGTTATTTTGATAACGACGGGTTCCCCCACCTTGGGCGTAGCGGTGGAGTCCGGAAGAGTGGCCTGGACAATCAGTTCCGAATCCGGCGGAACGATGGTGGCGATTTTGTCAAAGGCTTCCAGTTTGCCGCCGGGTTTCAGCTTTTCCGCCACCGGGATGGCCACCCATTTGTCCGCCACATATCCGCCGTACAGCAGGATGCCGTTTTCCGGAGCCTTGAAAGAGGCCATTTCCCGGTCCGCTTTCAGTTCATTGTACTTGTCCTGAAGGCGCCGCAGGGACACTTCCGCCTCCGTCAGGGCTATCTTTTTCTGTTCCAGGTCAACATCCGCCTGCTTCCGGGCCTGTTCCAGATCCATCTGCTTTTCCCTGACCGCCGTCGCGTAGTCTTCCCCCAGGCGGTGGATATTGCGCAGTTTGGCCAGCTCCGCAACGAGCCTGGCCCCCTGAACGGCGAATTCGCTTTCCCCAAGTTCATTTTTCAGGCGCTTCAGAATAATCTCTTCCGTTTCCTCCGCCACCTGGTCGTCCTTGTACATCTTGGTAAGCTGGTTCAGTTCTTCCTGCTTGTAGGACATGTGGCGCAGGGCCTTGTTGACGCGTTCTTCTTCTTCCGCCAGCATGCGGGCCTTCCGTTTTTCCAGGAAATCCTTTTGATCCTCTTCCGTCCGGGCCAGGGCCGTCTGGTATTTTTGCAGGGCCAGGGCGGAACGTTCCTTCTGCTGGTCCAGGGCGTACCGGAGCTTCAGCACTTCCAGGTTTTTGCTCTTAATGGCGCGTTCATAATCCTCAATGCTCCTGTCCAGTATGCGGAAGTCCGCCTGGGCTACGGATTCCCCTTTCTTGACGGAGCTTCCCTGCGGCATGATGCCGAGCAGGAAAATGTTCGAGCTTCCCTGGGGGGAGAAGGAAATGGATTTGGTATTTTTTTTGGGAAGAAGGATACCCGGGGCAATGGAATCCGCCAGGGAGGGAATTCCCATGAACAGGGCGGCCAGAAATCCGGCCATGGTGAGGGAGGTGCGGTTCATAAAAATAAAATGGAATCAGGACTGATGAGCGGAGAAGGGGACGAAGCGGCCCTTCTTTCCAAGAATAACGGTGTGAAAAGCGGTTTTCTTTCCTTTATGTGAGGCAGGAACGGCTTCCGTGCTTACTTCGAACCCCGCTTTTTGCAGTGTCCGGGAAAGCCGGGCGTCCGGGCGCGCTACCGTGATGACCAGCAGGCCGCCCTGCTTGAGCGCGGCAAAATAGTCGGAAGCCTCGGCGACGCTCAGATTCATGCGCTCGTGCGTGGAATGGGACAGAATGGCGTGGAAGCTCTTCGGATTCTTGCGTGCGATCTGGAGCGCCGGGGCAAATTCCACGCTGACGCGGGGATCGTGCAGGAAGCCGGGCCGTTCCTGGTCCATCAGTTCCTTGTGCCAGTCGAGGAGCGGTTTGCAGGGTTCCGCCACGATGAAGCGGGCTTTTTCCCTGCGGATCTGATCCATCAGGGCAAACAGGGTGAATCCCAGGCCAAGGCCATCGAGAAGGAAGGAAGGCTGGTTGGCCCTTTTGACCGGCGCCGCCGCCATGGCCGCCGCCGCTTCATTGCTTCCGTGGGAAAAACTGGACGCCGTTTGTACGCCGTCGCGCAGAAGAAAATGGAAACCGTCCCGTTCCCATAGGTCGAGAACGGAGCCGTCGGGCAGCGTGGAGGAAGCTAGTTTGGTAATGGGTTTCATATGAAATAATGCCGGATACACAGCGTAGGAAAGAACGCTTTTCAGGGCAAGTCTGGACAGCGTGTTTGAGATGGAATACGCTTCAAATTAAAAAAAATTGCGCGGAATTCAGGTTTTGCGCATTCTTTTTCTTGATTTACGGGCTGAAATAAGCGAGAGCTATCGTTCAGCACAGTTATTTTTCCGATATGAGTAATCCACCTCCCCCCCCCATTCCGGGCGGTACTCCGCCTCCGCCCAGCATTCCGAC
>ULUR01002436.1_pt1 | contig 25161 bp, 17 predicted proteins | sample 1958651 | NCBI WGS metagenome assembly ULUR01 (sample SAMEA4835764, study PRJEB28245) | human gut metagenome | biome: gut microbiome; material: fecal sample | place: Denmark | collected 2008 | reverse complement strand
CTATAGCCCGGCGCGCCAAGTGCAGCGGCTTCAGATAGAACCCGTCTCCAGGGCCAGCGCCCGCCAGCGCGCCGGCCGTTGCGGCCGTGTATGCGAAGGCGTGTGCATCCGCCTGTACAGTGAGAAGGACTGGGAAGACAGGCCGGAATTTACGGATCCGGAAATCAGGCGCAGCGCGCTGGCCGGAGCGCTTCTCCGGATGAAAGACCTGGGATTGCCGGAAATGCCGGAGTTCCCTCTTCCGGATCCTCCTTCATCCAAACTGGTGACGGAAGGTTACCGCGCCTTGCGGGAGATCGGCGCCCTGGACAAAGCCCGGCAGCTCACGCCTGTAGGCAGGAAGTTGGCGCGGTTGCCCATTGACCCGCGGCTGGCCCGCATGCTGCTGGAAGCGCAGCATGAACAGGCCCTGCCGGAAATGCTGGTCATTGTAGCCGGCCTGGGCGTCATGGATCCCCGCGAACGCCCTGCGGATGCCGTTCAGAAAGCGGACCAGGCCCACGCTCAGTGGAAGGAAGAAGACAGCGACTTCCTGTCCCTGCTCAAGTTGTGGAAGGCTGCATGGCAATTCCGGGAGGGAAAGCGCTGGCGCAAAAACCAGCTTCGGAAATGGTGCGGGAAAAATTTCCTCAATTTCAACCGCATGATGGAATGGTTCAATTTATGGGAAGACCTTTCCAGGCTGGTCAGGGAAACCCTGAAATGCAAGATTTCCCCTTTGGAAGAGGAAGCGGAGCGGCAGGCTTCCTTTGCCATGATTCACCGGAGCATTCTGGCGGGCGTTCCGCGCCAGTTCGGCCTTTGGGATGCGGACAACCGGGAATATCGCGGCGCCGGAGGGCGTTCCTTCGGCATTTTTCCCGGTTCTGCTCTGTTCCGCCGTAAAAAAAGGAGTGAGTGGGTCATGGGCGTGGAGCTGGTGGACACCACGCGCCTGTGGATGCGCCGCGCCTCCATTTTGGAACCGGAATGGGTGGAACAAGTAGCGCCCCATTTGTGCGAATCACACTATTCCGAAGCGCGGTGGGACAAGGAACAGGGCGCCGTTTACGCCGTGGAACGCGTCGTGTGCGGCGGCTTGCGCATCATTGATAACAGGCGTGTGCACTATGGCCGTATCAATCCCGTCCATGCGCGGGAAATCATGATACGTGAAGGACTGTTGGGCGGCGGTTTCCGTACGAAACCCGCCTGTATCAGGCATTTGGAAACGCTCCGGGAGGAAGTTCGGCAGATAGAACTGAAATTGCGCCGCCCGGACCAGGTCTGGTGCGAGGAAGGAGTTTTTGAATTCTTTAACAGGCTTGTTCCGTCGGACTGCTGTACGGCCAGGGCCTTTTTGCGATGGGCCGCCGGTGTGGAAAAGAAAAACCCGGAAGCTCTGCATGTTCCGCCGCAGGAAGCCATGTACGAATTCTGGGGGAAAGATCTGCTGGATGGTTTTCCGGATGAAATCACCTGTAACGGCGCGGAATACGTCGTGTATTACCAGAACGATCCCGGCGCGGAAGATGACGGCGTGACCCTGGGCGTTCACATCGACCAGTTGCCGGATATTCCCGAATGGTTGCCGGAGTGGGGGGTTCCGGGCCATCTGGCCCAGCGGGCGGAATGTCTGCTGCGCACTCTTCCCAAGGATTTACGCGTCTTTCTCCAGCCCATCAGCCAAAAGGCAGCCTACTTTGCGGAACTGAGGCATGGCCTGGAACCGGATGGACCGCTGGCAGGGAAACTGGCGGAATTTGTGGAAGTGGAAACGGGAAAATTTTGCGCGCCCTCCTTTTTTGATATGAACCGTCTTCCTGCGGAGCTGGTTACGAAAATATGGGTGTGCGATGATGAAGGAGAGGAGCTTGCCATGGGCACGGATGTTGCGGAACTGAATAACCGCCTGGGTAAAAAGCTTTCCCGCCGGTTCCAGAAAACAGCGGAAGATATCATGTCCGTAACCGGCATGAAGGAATGGCTCTGCGGAGATTTGGAATACACGGTGGATGTGGCGGGAAGGCCGGGTTATGTGGCTCTGGTGGATGAAGGCGCATCCGTGGGCGTCCGTGTTTTTGAGGATGAACTGCGCGCTGCGGAATCCCACCGGGAAGGATGCCTGCGTTTCATGCGCCTGCGCCAGACGGACCAGCTTAACCATCTCCGCAAAAAATTTCCGTTGAAGATGGAAGGAAAGCTCTCTCTCCAGATGCTCGGACGGGAACCGTCTACCAATGCGGAAGACCTCGTGGATGTTGCCGCGGAAACAGCTATGGGCCGTCCTTTGCCGCGCACGGCGGAACAATTCGCTGCTGCGGAAATGAATCTGCGGCAAAACCTTTTTGACGCGGCGCATAACGTGGCGGATATATGGGAACTGGTGGCAGGTACGGAACATGCCGTCAGAGACTTTATGGCGTTGCAAAAGGGCGTGCGCCATACGGAGCGCATCACGGCTGACCTTCGGCGCCAGCTTGACTGGTTATTGCGCCCCCGTTTCCTGTGGGCGCATGGAGCGGAACGCTTGCCGGACCTGAAACGGTACATGCAGGGAATTGCGGAGCGCATCAGGCGCATCGGCCAGCAACCCCTTGCCAGGGAGCTGGAACGCCTGGACCTCTTTGAACGCGTCTATTTTCCCTGGCGTCAGGTTTTGGAGGAACATGCCGGAGACCTGCGCTGGATGCAATACGGTTATTTGCTGGAAGAATACCGCCTGGCCATTTTCGCTCCCGCCATTTCCGTCAAAGGCCGCGTCTCTGAAAAACGTCTGATGGCTTCTTTTGAGGCGTTATCAAACCAGTAAAACAGACTGGCGGCTGACTGGTAAGGCAGCTTGGCCGTTTTTCTGAACTGGGGAGGAGTACCCCCCCCAGTTTACTCGCGGAGAATGGTTTACAATCCCTTGGATAATTGGGCGAATTCAATCAGGTTTGTTTCCTTGCCGAACAGGACCAGAATGTCGTGGTCTTCAAAAATGAGATCCGGGGAAGGAGTGCCGATGACGGGAATGCGCGGGATGGACAGGATTTCCCGGCGGCCCTGCGGGGTCTGGGCTTCCCCGCGGCGGATGGTGAGCAGGTTGAGGTGGTGTTCCGTGCGCAGGCCCACATCCCGCAGGCGCTTGCCCACCCAGATGCGCGGCACGGCTATTTCCACGATGCTGTGGTTTTCATCCATGGGTGACACGCGCAGGAATTCCGGGGATTCCAGCTGGCTGGCAAGCTGCTTGGAAGCCACGCGGGACAGGTTGATGAGCGCATACACGTTCATCTGGCTTAAAATATGTTCGTGCACCGGACTCATGACGCGGGCGTAAATATAGCGGACGCCCATTTTCTGAAGGTGCGTGACGACGAGGAGATTTTCTTCAAAACTGTCCCCGATGGCGACGATGACGGCGGACTGGTCGTCCAGTTCCAATTCACGCAAAGCGGCCGGATTAGTGTAATCCGTCACCACGGCATAGGTCACCAGATCCTTGATTTGCTCCAATTCTTCATCCGTGGAGGCGACAGCCACTACTTCAATATTGCGGGCGGAAAGTTCTGTGCAGAGTTCCTGTCCAAACTGGCCCAGGCCGATAACGGTGTATCTCATAACGGTATATTCAGGTTAACGGGATTTTGACGGATGGATAGCGGTAATGCCGCGGAGTGGGGGCGCCGGCCAGCGCAATGAGAAAAGCGAAGAGCCCCACGCGGCCGGCGAGCATGTTGATGATGAGAAGATATTTGGAAGGATCGCTTAAATCTGGGGTGATGCCCCGCGACACGCCTACCGTAGCAAAAGCGCTGCAGTTTTCAAAGAAGATATCCAGCGAGCTCATGGAGGGCTCCAGGGCGCAGATCAGGACGGTAAAGCAGCCGATCCAGGCGCAGGAGACTACTACGGTAATCACGCAGCGCGCCACGGTGCGCTGGTCGATGCGGCGGCGGAAAAATTCCACATGATCTCTGCCGCGGAGGATGCGCAGTATTTCCGCGCCCGCAATGGCGCAGGTAGTGGTTCTCATGCCGCCTGCCGTCCCGCCGGGGCTGCCTCCCACCACCATCAGACCGCACATAATGAGGCTGGCCGCGGGCAGATAGCGGCTGTAATCGCTGATGTTGAATCCCGCCGTGCGGGCCGTAACGCTGTCGAAAAGACAAATCCAGAGGTGTTCCCACAACGGTTCCGCGGCATGGGGAGAGGAAACGGCAAAGATAGCCAGGGCGCCTCCCGCCAGAAGAATCCCCGTGGAAATCATCACCAGCTTGAAATAAGGGGTCCACTGCATGTGCAGGCGGCGGTGTTTGGAAAAGAAGCGGTTCGCCAGGCGTGAATTGATTTCCTTGTAAATGCCGAATCCCAGGCCGCCGCATATGATCAGCGCCATGATAACCGCCTGCCCGCTGTGGCACAGGCGGATGCCCGGTTCCATCAAATTCATCGGGAAAGTTGAAAAACCTGCATTGCAGAAGGCGGAAACGGAGTGGAACAGGGAATGCCACCACAAAGGTTCCCCCATCAGGTTGATGTCCTTCCCTTCCCAGGAGAAATAAAGAAGGACGGCGCCGCACAGTTCAATGAACAACGTGCTGACCACAATAGTGGTGATAAAGGAGACGACGGCCCCCAGATTGTCTTCATCAAGCAGATCCGTCAGCAACACGCGGTCCCTCAGAGAAAAACCCTGGCCCGCCACCATGGCTACGAAGTAGGCGAACGTCATGATGCCGAATCCGCCAATCTGGATAAGGGCAAGCGTGAACAGTTCTCCCAGCGGGGTGAAAGTATGGGCAAAATCTACGGTGTTCAGACCGGTGACGCATACTGCGCTGGTGCTGGTGAACAGGGCATCCGTAAAACTGAGCGTAATACCCGGATATGTGGAATTAGGCAGCAGAAGCAATCCGGCGCCTGCCAGGATGACCACACCCAGGGAGGCTACAAACTGCATGGCGGGGGCCATGAGAGGCCGGCCTCTCTTTTGCTTGCCCACCAGCCATTCAAAAATCCTGGTCAGGGACATCAGCGTGGGAATGGCAATCAGCCCGGCCGTAATCACCAGGCGGGAAAGTTCCGTAAACCTCATGTATCCCGCTTCCTGTTGTTCCCTGGCAATCAGGAGGAAAATCATGAGGCAGCTGGCGATTTGGAAAATCAGGAGCCTCAGGGAAGGGCGGTTGATTTCCTTCCGGAAATAGGATCCCAGAATGCCCGTCAGGTGGCCCAGCGTGGCGACGGCTGCAATCAGGCGTGACCATTCATATTCCGTCCGCGTCAGGGGCCATCCCAGCTCCCAGACCACCGCCCCCAGAAGAATGGCAATGCAGACGGCTGCAAGTTTGGTGAATCCCGAGCGTGTGGTAGTCATGGATGGAGATGCCTGATGCGGAGTTTACCACCTGGGAATGGGAAGAAAAGCTCTTAGGCCGTTTTATACATGCGGGCGAGAAGGGGCGGATGCTGCGCTGCGTTGTTTCACGGCGGGGCAGGGCCGCTGGAAAATGGGTTAATGGCATTGATAAATTTCAATCAATTTTTCTTATTGGCGTATACGGGCGGCGGGGCTGCCGAAAAGGGCATCAGGTCAAAAAGGAGAGATTTTTTATCAAAAGGCATCCCGCGGCAAGCCGTATTTTAGGCTTTTCCTTTAGCGGCCGTGATGGCTTGATAGGGCCGTGCTGGCTAAAAGAATTATTCCGTGTTTGGACGTAACGAACGGCAGGGTCGTCAAGGGGACCAATTTCATCAATCTGAGGGATGCCGGGGATCCGGTAGAATGCGCCAGGGCGTATGATGCCCAGCAGGCGGACGAACTTGTTTTTCTGGATATTACCGCTTCTTCCGATGGCCGTGCCACCATGGCGGACGTTGTGCGCCGCACGGCGGCATGCTGTTTTATGCCGCTGACGGTGGGCGGCGGCATCCGTTCCGTGAAGGATATGCGCGAAATGCTTCTGGCGGGTGCGGACAAGGTCTCCCTGAATACGGCGGCTATCAATCGGCCGGAATTGATTAATGAAGGTGCGGCGGCTTTCGGGAGCCAGTGCATCGTCGTCGCTATTGACGCCAAACGCCAGACTTCCGGCAAGTGGGGCGTTTCCACCCATGGGGGAAGGAAGTTCGTGGGGTTGGATGCCGTGGAATGGGCCGTGGAGGCGGAACGCCGCGGGGCCGGGGAAATCTTATTGACCAGCATGGACGCGGACGGGGCCAAAACAGGTTATGATATTGAATTGACCCGCGCCGTAAGCAGTGCGGTGCGCATTCCGGTAATCGCCAGCGGGGGAGCGGGTAATTTGGACCACATGGTGGATGTGCTGGTGGAAGGAAAGGCGGATGCCGTGCTGGCGGCTTCCATTTTCCACTTCGGGGAATATACGGTGCCGGAAGCCAAGGCTTACTTTGCTTCCAAAGGGATACCCGTACGTCCTCTGGCGGAATAGCGGCGATGATTTTTCTTTTGAAAGAAAAGGGAATTCCGGCGTATATATAAAGTATGCGCCGTCTTTTTTTCCCTCTGTGCTCCGCCATTGCCTTAACGTCTTTTGTCCAGGCCCAGTCCCTGGAGAGGCATCCCCTGTATGAACCCGCCCTGGTTTCCGCAGGAACCCCAAGCGATGCGGGTAATTTATTTGCCGGAGCCAAAGTAACTGCTTCCGGTCATTACGGCAGTGACCGTCCGGAACTGGCCGTGGACGGGCAGGCGAATAACGCCGGCAAATACTGGGGTTGCGAGGGCATTCCCGTCTGGCTTCAAATAGATATGGGAAAACCCCGCACGCTTTCCGCCCTGCATGTATGGCCCTATTGGGAGGGAGGGCGCATTTACAAATATAAAATAGAAGGATCCGAAGACGGGAAGAATTGGAACATGTTGGCGGATCAGTCTTCCAACAGCATTGCCGCCACTTCGGAAGGCGTTCCCTTCAAATTCAATCCGCAGACGGTCCGTTACGTTAAAATCACTTTTTTAGACAATAGCGCCGGCAATGATAAGGGGGGGCACCTGGTGGAAATCAAAGGGTACGGCCCCGATGCCGCCCTGAACCTGCAAGCTGCAGCGGTGAAGGATTATGAGCGTATTCCTTACAACGGCGCTCCCGGACAGGAAATGCTTCAGGATGCCGTGCGTCTCTCCGGCTGGAGAGGCGAACGCGCCGGCGGGCAGATTGCCGTCTGGTCTTCCCGGGCGCAGCCCCAGTTATCGGCCTCCTGCGCCGGGGTAAAAAACGCTGCCGGACAGGTTATCCCTGTCCGGACGGCCATGATACGCTACACCAGGGGCGGCAACAGGCTGATTTCAGATATCATCGGCAGCGAAAACAGCTGCGATCTGCAGGCCGGAGGCGTGCGTCCGGTGTGGGTGGAAGTCAATATACCCCCGTCTGCCAAACCCGGCGTGTACAAAGGAAAAATAGTGGTTTCCGCTGAAAGCGGCTCTCCCGTCAGCGTGCCGGTAATTCTGGAGGTGGCGCCGGAATCCCTGCCCGCTCCCGCCCATTGGCAAGTTCATTTGGACTTGTGGCAGCATCCGCAGGCCGTGGCCCGCTGGCATGATGTGGAACCGTGGTCTCCGGAGCATTTCGCGCTGATGAAACCGGTGATGAAGAGGCTGGCGGACGCCGGGCAGAAGGCCATTACATGCTCCCTGATTGATGAAGCCTGGAATGCCCAGACTTATGACTGGTTCCCGCCCATGATTGAATGGATCAGAGGCAAAAACGGAACCATGCGCTGGAATTACGCCAATTTTGACAAGTGGGTTTCCTTCATGATGAACGAGGTGGGCGTCAAGGGGCAGATATCCTGCTACACCATGATTCCCTGGAACATGAAAATCCGTTATCTGGATGAGGCGACCGGAAAGTACAAGTTTCTGGACCTTAAACCGAATGATCCCTCTTACGAAGCTATCTGGGGGCCTTTCCTGACGGATTTCCGCAAACACGTCAAGAGCAAAGGATGGCTGGACAAAACCTGCATCGGACTGGATGAACGGCCGGACGCAATGGTCAAAGCGGCCAAGAACGTGCTGGACAAGTATGCCCCGGAATTCAAAATCGTTTCCGCCGTCAACCGGCCTACGGCCATGACCCGGGACGTTTATGACGTCTCTCCCGTTATTGACCATGCAGGCACAGTCACGGGCGATTTGCTGGCGCAGCGCAAGAAGGAAGGGAAAAAGACGACGTTCTACGTCTGTGTTCATCCCAAAAAGCCTAACACCTTCACTATTTCCCCGCTGGCGGAGGCGGAATGGCTTCCCCTCTTTGCGGCCGCCAATCATCTGGACGGCTTTTTGAGATGGGCTTATAATTCCTGGAACCGCAATCCGTTTGAAAAAACGGATTTTGGGAACTGGCCCGCGGGAGACTGCTACCTGGTTTATCCCGGCAATCTCAGTTCCCTGCGGTTTGAAAAACTGCGGGATGGCCTGGAAGAATTTGAAAAGGTCAATATCCTGCGCGCCCGGGCCGCGAAAAATCCCAAGGCGAAAGCCGCCGTAGCCCGCATGGATGAAGAGCTTTCCAGGCTCTTTACCGTGGAAAAAAGCCGTGGGAATTCCCATGAGGATGATGTGCGGAAAGCCCGTGAAATCATCCGTAAAACGGCGGAAATTTCCCGCTGACTTTTCCGCGGAGGAAAAAGAAACCGCTGCATTTCCATCTCTTTCCGGGAGCTTGGTTCAGACGCCGGACAGGGAGAATCAGCGGTTTCTTCTTTGATATTGAGATCCCCATTCCTCCATGGAGGCCAGGATGGGGCGCAGGCTGCGTCCCAGTTCCGTAAGAGTGTACTCCACGCGCGGAGGCACCTCAGCGTACACTTTTCGCGTAAGGAGACCATCCTTTTCCATGGAACGCAGGTTCGCGGTCAGGACCTTCTGCGTCACAGGACCAACGGACTTGCGGAGCTCTCCAAACCGCCGGGTGCCTTGGAGCAGATCACGGAGGATGAGCACTTTCCAGCGGGAGGAAATCAGTTGGAGAGTCGTTTCAACAGGACATGATGAAATATGATAAGTCATTTATTTTAAGATATGGTTTCTTTCAGGAACCTAGGGCACTATTTTCTGCCTACTTTACAGAAAGAATGTTGCCGCCTATTTTAATAAGCGCCTGCCGTTACGGCAAGCATCAACAGATAATGCCATGAACAAGATCATCACAGCCAATTACAGGGAGGCGGAGCCTCAGGTTATCAGCCGGGACGGCAATTCCTTTGCGGTAAAACCCGTCATTCAGGAAGCGGATGCCGGAAAATGTGCGGCCAGTTTCGTGGAAGTGGAGCCGGGGGCGTACGCCTATGGCTATCATTACCATGAAGTGAATGAAGAGGTATTTTATATCATCAAAGGCCATGCCGTTGTGCGTACTCCTGAGGGTGAAATAAGTTTGAAAGAAGGGGATGCGATTGCATTCCCCGCCAGCCCGGAGGGAGCGCATGTTATCCGCAACGGATCCGCAACGGAGAAGCTGGTCTATCTGGATGTGGGCACCCGCCTGACGCCCGATGTGGTCCACTTTCCGGATACGGCATCCGGAATGGTATGCTCTTCCTCCGGTGTGCACCATTTCCGGGAATCTTGAAGAAGCATTCCTGCTTTAACTCCTTTTTCCGGTTTCTCCGCTGGCGCGGCCCGCAGGAAAGAAGGGCCGCGCTTTTCTGGTGGGAGGGCGCGAGGGAACCGGTATTTCCCTGGCCGCATGAAGTGCTCGCCTTTGCCCTGGGCATGTCGGCAGCGGAGGCTGCGGCTGTATGGAAGCCTTTAGAACCTCCGTTCGGAAATGGAGCCCTATAATAGGGCGTTCTTATTCTGTGTTGCAGGGGTGGAAAGACTGAATTCCGGTTTTCAGGGAAGGCGGCTCTGGCTCGGAAAGCCTGCTTGCACGGCTTCATGGTGGAAAAACGGCCCCTCCCAAATATTCATGGTTTGTTTCCCATGAAATATCCGGCAGTAAAAAACGCCCCTGCCGGATACACCGGACAGGGGCGTTGAAGTTAAGCGGCCTTTGCCTTATTCTGCGGGCTTGTCGGCACCCATGCCGGCAATGCTCTGGTACAGGTTCCAGCGGTGCCAGACATCCTTCTGGGCTTCTTCAAGGAGTTTTTCAAATCCTTCCTTATTGGTCTTCGCCAGAAGCTTGAAGCGGTTTTCGCTGAGCAGCACATCACGCAGATCGCCCTTCGGGCCCTTGCCTTCCACAATCAGCGGATTCTTGCCCTGGCGGGTCAGGTCCGGATTATAGCGGTAGAGCAGAACCCGGCCGGAATCCACCCATGCCTTCTGCTGCTGCAGGCCCTTAGCCATATTGATGCCGTGGGAGATGCAGTGGGAGTAGGCGATGATGAGAGCCGGGCCGTCATAGGCTTCCGCTTCCACAAAGGCTTTCAGCGTGTGTTCGTCCTTGGCGCCGAGGGCGACGGAGGCCACGTACACGTTGCCGTAAGTCATGGCCATGAGCCCCAGATCCTTCTTCACGCCGGGCTTGCCGGTCGTGGCGAATTTGGCTACTGCGGCGCGCGGGGTGGATTTGGAGCACTGGCCGCCGGTATTGGAGTATACTTCCGTATCCATGACCAGCACCTTCACATTCCGTCCGCTGGCCAGGATGTGGTCCAGGCCGCCGTAGCCGATGTCGTAGGCCCAGCCGTCGCCGCCCAGAATCCACACGCTCTTGCGGACGAGTTTGTCCGCAAGGGTCAGGAGACGCGCGCATTCCGGCTTGCCGGCGATTTTCTTCTTGAGTTCTTCAATGTTTTCACGCTGCTGGGCGATGTCCGCCTCATCCTTCTGCGGATTGGACAGTATCCGGTCCACCAGTTCCTGGCCCACGACGCCGGCGGCTTCATGAAGAAGCTCAATGGCGTGTTCCATCTGCTTGTCCAGGGAGACGCGGAAGCCAAGACCGAATTCGGCGTTGTCTTCAAACAGGGAGTTGGCCCAGGCGGGGCCGCGTCCTTCGGAGTCATGGGACCACGGGGTGGTGGGCAGGTTGCCGCCGTAAATGGAGGAGCAGCCCGTAGCGTTGGCTACCACCAGGCGGTTGCCGAAGAGCTGGGAGAGCATTTTTACATACGGGGTTTCACCGCAGCCGGCGCAGGCGCCGGAGAATTCGAACAGCGGGCGCAGCACCTGCATGGAGCGGATGTTATCCGTCTTTACCTTGGTGCGGTCCACGTCCGGAAGGCTCAGGAAGAAGTTCCAGTTGGCTTCTTCCTTGTCGTGAATCTTCCCGGCCGGAACCATGGTCAGGGCCTTGTGCGTCGGGTCCGTCTTGCTCTTGGCGGGGCAGACGTCCGCGCAGAGCGTACAGCCCGTACAGTCGTTCGGGGAAATCTGAATGACGAATTTTTCTCCCTTCCAGTCCGGATGCTTGGCATCCAGGCATTCAAACCCTTCCGGAGCGTTCGCAAGGGCGTCAGGAGAGAAGAATTTGCTGCGGATGACCGCGTGCGGACAAACGGCGGTGCACTTGCCGCACTGGATGCAAAGGGTCGGATCCCATTCCGGCAGGTCCAAGGCCAGATTGCGCTTTTCGTACTGGGACGTGCCGTTCGGGAACGTGCCGTCCACAGGCATTTGGCTGACCGGGATGCTGTCGCCTTCGCCGCACATCATCTTGCCGAGGATGTTTTGGACGTAGTCCGGAGCGTCCGGGGACATGGCGGACGGAATGGCGTGTCCGTTGACAGTCTTGCCGGTTGTGTCCACCTGATGCAGATTTTCCAGCGTGGCGTCCACGGCGGCAATGTTTTTGTCAACAACATCCTGCCCCTTCTTGGCGTAGGTTTTGGCAATGGCCTTTTTGATGTAGCCGATAGCTTCATCCGCGGGAATCACGCTGGCCAGCTTGAAGAAGCAGGTCTGCATGATCATGTTGATGCGGCCGCCCATGCCTGTCTTACGCGCTACGGCAAAGGCGTCAATCGTGTAGAGCTTGATGTTCTTGTCCAGAATCTGCTGCTGCATGCGGGCGGGCAGCGTGTCCCAAAGCTTGTCCGCAGGATGCGGGCTGTTCATCAGGAAAGTGGCGCCGTTGGCGGCATTCTTCAGGAAATCGAACAGATCCAGCAGGGAGGGCTGGTGCAGAGCCAGGAAGTTTGCCTTGGTGATCAGGTATGTGGACTTGATTGGACGGGGGCCGAAGCGCAGGTGGGAAATGGTGGAGGAGCCTGATTTCTTGGAGTCGTATACGAAGTAGCCCTGCACATACAGGTCCGTATGCTGGCCGATGATCTTGATAGCGTCCTTGTTGGCGCCCACGGTGCCGTCGGACCCGAGGCCGAAGAACATGGCCCGCGTCACGTCGTCCGCTTCCGTGGAATAATCTTCATCATACGGAAGGCTGGTTCCCAGCACGTCGTCGTTGATGCCGATGGTGAAATGGTTCTTGGGAGTGTCCAGAGCCAGGTTGTCATAGACGCCCTTGACCATGGCGGGGGTGAATTCCTTGGAGGAGAGGCCGTAGCGTCCGCCTACCACCTTGGGCATGCCGTCGGTGAAGGGCAGCGTGCCGTTGGCCTGGGCGTCGAAGAGGGCCTGGATGATGTCCTGGTGGAGCGGTTCTCCCTGGGAGCCGGGTTCCTTGGTGCGGTCCAGTACGGCAATTTTCCTGACCGTAGCGGGAAGCGCTTTGACAAGTTCGGCGGCGGGGAAGGGACGGAACAGGCGCACCTTCAGCACACCCACTTTGGCGTTTTCCCGGGTCATCATGGCTTCTACCGTTTCTTCCACGGCTTCAGCGCCGGATCCCATCAGGATAATGACGCGTTCGGCGTCCGGAGCGCCGGTGTAGTCCACCAGATGGTAGGAACGGCCGGTAAGTTCCGCGAACCTGTCCATGGCGTTCTGGACAATGGCCGGAGTGGCTTCATAGAAACGGTTGACCGTTTCACGTCCCTGGAAGTAAACGTCCGGGTTTTGGGCAGTGCCGCGCAGGACGGGAGCATCGGGAGTCAGGGCCCGTTCCCGGAAGGAATCCAGCCATTCCTGCTTGATCATGCCGTTCAGGGTGTCGTCCGTGATGTTTGCAATCTTGCCGATTTCGTGGGACGTGCGGAAACCGTCAAAGAAGTTGATGAAAGGAATGCGGGATTCCAGCGTGGCGGCGTGGGAAATGACGGCGAAGTCCGCCGCTTCCTGGGTGGAGGAGCCGCACAGCATGGCCCATCCGCAGGAACGGGCGCTCATCACGTCACTGTGGTCGCCGAAGATGGAGAGGGCCTGGTAGGCCAGGGAGCGGGCGGCCACGTGGAACACGGCGGGAGTCAGTTCCCCTGCGATTTTGAACATGTTCGGGATCATCAGCAGGAGCCCCTGGGATGCGGTGAACGTGGTTGCCAGCGCTCCGGTCTGGAGGGCGCCGTGAACGGTGCCTGCCGCGCCGCCTTCACTCTGCATTTCCACCACGGAGGGAACGGTGCCCCACAGGTTCTTCTTGTTGACGGCGGCCCAGCTTTCAGCTGATTCGCCCATCGGAGAAGATGGTGTAATGGGGTAAATGGCAATGACTTCAGAAAAACGATAGGCTACGGAGGCTACGGCTTCGTTAGCGTCAATCGTGCTGTAAGTTACGGTTGTCTGATCACTCATAAGTCTGCACGGATAGTTATAAGATTGATAAATAAGGTGCGTCTTAACGAGGATATTTATAACATGTCTGATGCCAAAGGTAAAAGCAATTATGCGTATGTGGGGTTTTGCGGGTCATTTTTTAATAATAAGACCAGTTTCTTTTCAATTCCTTTGAATATCGTGTTTTATGTGGTTCTGTCCGGGCTTTTTGCAAGAGCGGCGGGAAGGCCGGGGCGTGTTCCGGATCAACCCCGGCTGTCAAAAATGCTCCTCTGCCTGACAATGCGCTAGCCAAAACGGAAGCAAGCCTTTAGAATCCCCGCACTATGTCCGAACAACAGCAGGCACATCCGACCACGACGGAATCCGAACTTATTGCCGTGCGCCGCGACAAGCTCGCCAAAATCCGCGAGCTGGGAATTGATCCCTATGGCGCAAGATTTGACGTGACCACCACTCCCGCCGGGTTGAAAGCCGATTTCCAGGAAGACAAACAGGTAGCCGTCGCCGGCCGCCTTCTGGCTATTCGCGACATGGGCAAGTCCCAGTTTTTCGTCATTGGGGACGTACGGGGGAAAATCCAGGGGTTCCTGCATAAGAATGAGGTGGATGAAACTACCTGGAAGCTTTGGAAGCTCCTGGATCGCGGGGACTGGGTCGGCATTAAGGGAACCACGTTCCTGACCCGTACCGGAGAACCTACCGTGAAGGTATCCGGACTGACCATTCTTTCCAAAAGCCTCCGCCCCCTGCCGGACAAATGGCACGGATTGGCGGACAAGGAGGTCACCTACCGCAAGCGCCACCTGGACCTTATTTCCAATGAGGAAAGCGCCTCCCTGTTCGTTACGCGCTCCCTCATGATTGCGGAAATCCGCCGCTTTCTCCAGGAACGCGGGTATCTGGAAGTGGAGACCCCCATGCTTCAGGATGTGGCCGGTGGCGCCGCCGCCAAGCCGTTTGAAACGTACCATAACGCGCTGGATATGCCGTTGACATTGCGCATTGCCCCGGAGCTTTTCCTCAAGCGTCTGATGGTGGGCGGCTTCACCAAAATTTTCGAACTCAACCGCAGTTTCCGCAATGAAGGCATTGACCGCCGCCACAACCCGGAATTCACCATGCTGGAAGCTTATTGCGCCTGCGGCGATTTTGAAACCATGGCGAATATGGTGGAGGAACTCATCTGCCATCTGGCGGAAAAATTCTGCGGGGGCCTTCAGATTGACCACAAAGACGCGGAGGGCAACGTGCTTTACACCATCGACCTCACCCGTCCCTGGAAACGCGCCGACTATCAGGACCTGATCCGCGGCGTGGCGGGAGAAGACTGGTTTGACATTTCCCCCGAAGCGCGCCGCGCCCGCTGTGAAGAGCTGGGAGTGGAAATCAGCCCGGATATGAAAGATGTGGACGTTTCCCAGCAGGTTTATGAAAAACTGGTGGAGGAAAAGACCATGAACCCCTGCTTCGTTACCCACGTGGCCAAGGATCTGGTCCCCCTCGCTAAACTGAACCGGGAAAATCCGGATGTGGTGGACGTTTATGAACTGGTGATCAACGGGCAGGAAATTTCCCCCGGCTATTCGGAATTGAACGATCCTGACGTGCAAAAGGAACGCCTGGAACACCAGGCTGCCGGAGAGACCCAGCGTGTGGACTATGATTTCATTGAAACGCTGGAATACGGAATGCCCTCCGCAGGCGGCATCGGCATCGGTATCGACCGCGTCGTCATGATGCTGACGGGGGCTTCCTCCATCCGCGACGTGTTGCTCTTCCCGCAGCTGAAACGTAAGGACAGTTAATCCAAACCACTGTTGCATGGCTTCCAGCACCCTGGATATTCTGGATTGCGCTTCCGCCCAATGGATCGGCAAACGCCGCGAACAGGAAGACGTGGTTAAAAGTCTTCCCGCCGCCGGCGGGATGCTGGGCATTGTGTGCGACGGCATGGGAGGGCATCTTCGCGGGGATCGCGCCTCCTGTGTGGTAGCGCAGGAATTTGCCGCAGTATTTGCGGAAAGCGGCATAGAGGATATCCCGGAACGTTTAACGGCTGCTCTGCATGCGGCCAACAGGGCGTTGGCCGCCATTCAGAAGGAACCGGAGGAATCCGGGACCACGTTGCTGGCCGTCTTCATCCGCGACCATTTCCTGTGGTGGATCAGTGTGGGGGACTCCCCCCTTTATTTATGGAGCGGGGCAGACAGTTTCCGCATGGACCGCCTGAATGAAGACCATTCCATGAGACCGATTGCGGATTGCCTTTACCGGAAAGGGAAAATGTCCCTTCAAGGCGCGCTTCGGCAGCGTTCCGTTCTCCGTTCCGCCGTCATGGGCGGTCCCATGGAACTGGTGGATATCAGCGCCATGCCCCTGCTTCTGCATCCGGGAGATGCGGTGCTGGCCTGTTCGGATGGCCTGCAGGTTTGGAGCGAGCTGTTGAGAGAACCTTCTTTCCTGGCTCTTCAAAAGGCCAGGGATTGTTCCAGCCGGGAGCTGGTGGAAACTATCATGGAACAGGTGAAAGATATGCTGGAGCCCCAGCAGGATAATGCCTCCGTCTGGGCCGCCGTCATGCGAAAACCCTGTGCGGGCGCGAAATAAGCTGATTCCGGCAAAGGAAATGCGGGAGCATGGTTTTGTACGGGCGGAAAATGTCCGCGTTGTTTTTATTGCGCTTTGAACAAGGCTTTTTCCGCAGGCAGGGAGACGGAGAATGCTGAAGATGCGGAGTTGAAGGAAGCTTCAGGCATGGAGCTCTTTTACGGGAGCGGCTCCTCCGGAAAGAACTGGGCCGGAATTGATTTCCCCATTGTCATTTGACTGGCGGAGGGGTAGAATACAATCCACACAACATGATCGCCTGGATAGTTTTCTATTACCTGATTGGAGCGGTTCCGTTCGGCTACCTTGCCGGCAGAGTCAAAGGAATTGACCTGAGGCAGCAGGGTTCCTGCAACATAGGCGCTACCAACGCGTGGCGCGTGCTGGGCTGGAAATGGGGCCTTTCCGTTTTCATTTTGGACTTTTTAAAGGGATTCATTCCTGTATTCGGCACTTTGAACTGGCTGCCGTCCCTGACGGGGGATGCGGGCGGCTGGGATTTCAATGTCTTGGTCGTTCTCTCCTGTTTCGCGGTTATACTCGGTCATACTTACACCTGTTTCCTGAAATTCAGGGGAGGAAAAGGCGTAGCGACAACCGCGGGGGTTTTATTTGCCCTCAATCCGGTGGTGGCCTGTGTGGCTCTGGCTTCTTGGCTGGTGGTTATGGGAATCTCCGGCATCGTGTCCCTGGCCAGCCTGGTGGCCGCTGTGGTGATGATTGCCGCCGGATGGTGGATTTATCCGCTTTGCCAGGCCGGGGCAGTTTCCCCCCAGATACTTTACGTCGCCTTTTTCACGTTAGTGGGCGCGCTGGTGATTCTCAAGCACCGTTCCAATATCATCAGGCTTCTCAACGGAACGGAGCACTCCTTCTATTCCAAAAAGTCCAAGTAAGATGATGAATCGGTTACATAAAATAGCAGTCATTGGCGCCGGTTCCTGGGGCACGGCCCTCTCCATGGTTCTGGCGACCCGGGAATGTGAAGTCGTCCTGTGGACGCCGGAAGAGGCTCAGGCCAGGCAGCTGGCCGAAACAAGGCGCAGCCCGGTCCTTTCGAAAACCGCCCTTCCTCTGGCCCCCAATATTCATCCTACTTGCGACTTGGATCAGGTAAGGGACGCGGGGCTCATTGTGGTAGTGGTCCCTTCCGTGGCCATGCGTTCCGTGGCCCAGCAGCTGCGCAGCCTGCCGGTGCTGCCGGATGCCGTCATCGTCTCCTGCACCAAGGGCATTGAACAGGGAACCCATAAAAGAATGACGGAAATCCTCCAGGAATATCTGCCCTCCAACCCCATAGGCGTGCTTTCCGGTCCCAATCATGCGGAAGATATCTGCCTGGGCCTTCCGTCCGCTTCCCTGATTGGATTTGAAGATCCCAAATATGCGGATTGGGCGCAGCAGATATTTGCATCCAAAACCTTCCGTGTTTATTCCGCTACGGATATTATCGGCATGCAGCTGGGCGGAACCATTAAAAACGTCTTTGCCATCGGGGCCGGCTTATGCGAAGGGCTGAATCTGGGGGACAACGCCCAGGCCGCTCTGCTGACCCGCGGCCTGGCTGAAATGACGCGCATCGGCGTCGCCAGCGGGGGGCGCAGGGAAACCTTCATGGGCCTTTCCGGAGTAGGCGATCTGATCGTTACCTGCTATTCCCGCCACTCCCGCAACCAGACGGTGGGGCGGAGACTGGCGGAAGGGAAAAGCCTCCAGGAAATCCTGGATACCCTGGGCATGGTGGCGGAAGGGGTGCCCAACACGCTTTCCGTCTATGAAATTGCGCGGAAGCTGGATGTCAGGACTCCCCTGATTGACGCCGTTTATTCCGTTCTTTATGAATCCAAGCCGCCGATGGAAGCGCTTGCGGAACTTATGACGCGTGACCCCCGGCCGGAGTCGGATTGATTTTCTGTTTTTTTGAGTTGCTTTTCCTCGACAAATTATACTATATAAACAATCAGTATGAAACGTGCCATCATCTCAGCTCTTTTTGCCGCCGGCGTCCTTGGCGTCGCCAGCGCGGACATTCAGGCTCCCCCCGCTTCCGAATACACCCCCACCCGCAAGCTGGGCCGCGCCATCGCCAACCTTATTTATTCCGTTGAAGAAATCCCGCTGGGAATCATCAACTGGACGAGCCGCGAAGGAGATTATGCCGGTTTTTCCGTAGGCATTGTTGATGGCACCGCTACCATGTTTGAGCGCATGGGCTACGGAATCTATGAACTTGTCACCTTCTGGGCTCCCACTTACAAATGCACGTACAAGCCTCCGTATCAGGGACGTTGCGGCATGAGCGGCCTCAAGGAGTACAATCCCAATGGCGGTCTGAGCGAATTCCCTGCGGAACTCAGCTTCCAGAGCTACTACAAGTATTCACGCCAGCAGCGTGACTAAGGCCGGGCTGTTAAAAATCTCAGAAGGGCTGTCCGTTTGCTTGCGGGCAGCCCTTTTTTCATGCAGTAGCCCTGACAATAGCCGCCATTGACGGGGAAGGGAGGAAAACGTATTCTTCCATGCCGGAAAGGCTTCCATATTATGAATAAAACCGCTGCTTTCATCAGCTTGGGCGCTGCCGTCTTCATGACAGCTCCCTCATTTGCCCAGGACTCCCATCTTTCCCTGACCAGACAGAGCGTTGCCAGCATGCATGAAATTGCGGCAGCCCTGGATAAGGTGACGGATGAACCCGGCGCGGCCGCTGCTGTGGAAACAGTTAAAAAAGTGCGCGAAAAACTGCTGGATCTTGGAAAAAGGCAGCTGGAACTTCCCGGCGCTACACTCCAGGAGCAGGCTCAGGTTTCTGCCCAGATGACGGAAGTGCAGAAAATTTCCGGCAAATTGGTAGAATCCCTGGCCCGTTTAAAGAAGGAAGGACTGCTTACGCCCGATTTGCAAAAGGCCCTGGCGGATTTGCGGTCTGTCCAGACGGAACTGGCGCAGGCTTCCCGGGACAAGGCCGAGCATGCGGAGCCATTCCCGGAGGATGCGGAGGGCAACACGCATGAAACCCTGCTGGTCAAAACTGTGGATGAAGTCAGAAAGCTTCATGATTCCCTGGCCAAGGCAAAGGATGAAGAAACCAGCAAGGCTGCTGTGGAACAGATAGGCCGTTACCGGGAAGCTCTGCTGGACGTCGCCAAAAAACAGGCCGCCTTGCCGCCTCTCACCCGCAACCAGCAGGCCAAGCTGATGGGAGTGCAGCAGCAGCTTGTGGAAATGATGCAGCCCATTGTCAAGCATGTGACGGCCATCATGCTTTCTCCGGATGCTTCCAGGAGCCTGAAGGAAGCTGTGAATTCCCTTTCCGAATTGCCTAAGGAAGTTCAAAAAATCCGTGAAGAGGCGGTTAAGTGAACTTTTTAGGGGATGCGTCCTTTTGAGCTGGTCAAAAATTATAATTGTTCTAAATTGACTGTCCTGAGAAATGCGCCCGGTTTTTAGTGAAACAGATCTCAATGAACGCCCCTTCCTGGTTTTCTGGGAAGTGACGTGCGCTTGCGCGCTTGCGTGCAGACATTGCCGCGCCGTAGCCCAGCCGCGTCCCCACCCGGATGAATTGACCCATGAGGAGGCATTGCGCCTGATTGACCAGTTGGCGGAACTGCGGCCTCCCATGCTGGTGCTGACGGGCGGCGACCCGGTCATGAGGCCGGATATTCTGGAATTGATCCGTGCGGCTTCCGGCAAGGGGCTGCATGTGGCCTTGAGCCCTGCTGCTACCGCCCGGCTGCTGCACACGGATTTCCGTGCGTTGAAAGAAGCCGGAGTCCAGAGCATGTCGTTGAGCCTGGACGGCGCGCATGAGAGTACCCATGACGCTTTCCGCGGCGTTCCCCACACGTATGAACGGACTCTCCGGGCAGCGGAAATGGCGAAGGAAGCCGGCATGCACTTGCAAATCAATACCACCATCACCAGGAGCACGCTGGGAGAATTTGACGACTTTGTGGAGCTGATGAATAAGATGAAGCCGGGCATGTGGAGCGTGTTTCTTCTGGTGCCCACAGGCCGCGCCGCCATGGATGAAATGCCTGCCGCGGAAGAAGTGGAAGCCGTCTGGAAAAAACTGAGCAGGATAAGCCATGAGGTATCCTTCGGCGTTAAAACTACGGAAGGGCACCATTACCGCCGCGTGGCGCTTCAGGAAGCCCGCGCCCAGGGCAGCAAGCCTGCCCGCCGCGCCATCCCCACCCGGGACGGCAAAGGCATTATGTTTATTTCCCATACCGGGGAAATCCAGCCCTCCGGTTTTTTGCCCATGACGGCAGGGAACGTCCGGACGGATGACCCTGGAGAAATCTACCGCACGCACCCTCTTTTTCTCAAGCTCCGGGATGACAATGCGTTGCAGGGCAAATGCGGACGGTGTGAGTACCGTTCCATCTGCGGAGGGTCCCGGTCCCGCGCCTATGCCGTTTACGGAGACATGATGGCGGAAGACAACCTCTGCCCTTATCAGCCCAGGCTTTCACAACACCATGATTAATATTACCAGACTTTGGACAGGGGCGGAACAGCCCGCGGACCATTTGAGATACGGACAGGGCCACGGGCACGGCCGTTTTGCAGGGGGCGCCGTGGATTCCTGTGCGCCGGCTTCGTCCCGCGTGCGCAAGCCCATTGTGGTCTGGAACATTACGCGCACCTGCAATCTCAAATGCGTACACTGTTATGCGGATGCCTCAGCCCGGAAATTTGAGGGGGAGCTGGATTGGGACCAGTGCTGCGCGGTCATTGATGATTTGGCGGGCTACAAGGTGAACGCCCTCCTTTTTTCCGGAGGGGAGCCGCTGGTGCATCCACGTTTTATGGAACTGCTGGAACGTGCCACCGGGAAAGGGCTGAAGGTGACCATTTCCACAAACGGCACCCGCATCACGCCGGAGGCCGCAGCGTGGTTCAAGGAACTGGGCGTGGCGTACGTAGGCATTTCCCTGGACGGCATTGGCGCCGTTCATGACAAATTCCGCGGCGTGGAAGGTTCTTTTGAACAGGCGGTGCGCGGGTTCAGGCTTTGCAGTGAAGTGGGGCAGAAGACGGGCCTGCGCCTGACGCTGACCCGCAACAATGTGCAGTGCATGGGCCGGATTTTGGACTTTATTGACGCCAACGACATCCAGCGCGTCTGTTTTTACCATCTGGTTCCCACTGGCCGTGGCGTGGAAGTGCAAACCCTGACCCAGGAAGAAGCGCGAAATGCCATGGATACGCTGATTGCCCGTGTGGAGGAATGGAAAGCGGAGGGGAAAAACCGTGAAGTGCTGACTGTGACTCAGCCTGCGGACGGCATTTACCTGCTTTTGCGCCAGCTCCGGGAAGGCTCCCCTCTGGCGAAGGAAACCCTTGGCCTGCTCCAGTGGAATGGCGGCGGCGCGAACAGTTCCGGCCGGGGCATCGCCAACATTGACACGCAGGGAGCCGTGCATCCGGACCAGTTCTGGCAATCCGTTACTCTGGGCAATGTGAAGAATGACCGGTTTTCCGATTTATGGGACGCCAGGGCCGGAGCCGCGGTGGAGATGCTGCCTGAGCTGCGCGGCTCCGACGACCCTCTGGAACGGCAGAAAAAGATTGAAGGCCGTTGCGGCCGCTGCGTTCACTTCGCCCTGTGCGGCGGAGGCTTCCGAACCCGTGCCGCGTTTGCCAATGGGCACTGGTACGGATCAGATCCCGGCTGCTATCTGACGGAAGAGGAAATTTCCACCCCCCTGCCGGAAATCAGGTAATCATGCGCCCGGCTTCATTCGCCGGAAAACGGTTGGTTCCGGGAAAAGGCCATTGGCGGAATTGCCGTTTCATTCCATCGTAGGAGCGTCCCGCGCGCAGGTAAAACGCGCCTGCCTTTGCAGCTGGTTTGCCGGGAACAGGGAGTTTTATGCCGGGAAAAACACGGGAGCGCGCTTCGGCGGGGAATGGGACGGATTTGGCCATACGTCTGGTTTTCCCTGCTTTACAAGGCAGGCGGCATGGCATAGCATGCCCCGCATGATGAATCGGGAATTGAGACCGGAAACCCTGTGCGTGCAGGCGGGCTGGGCGCCTAAAAAGGGCGAACCCCGCGTATTGCCCATTTACCAGAGCACGACGTTCAAGTATGAGACCAGCGAACAAATGGCAAAATTGTTTGATCTGGAAGAATCCGGCTTTTTTTATACACGCCTCCAGAACCCCACCAACGAGGCGGTTGCCAGAAAAATCGCTGAACTGGAAGGCGGTGTGGCCGCCATTCTGACGTCTTCCGGCCAGGCGGCTTCCTTCTTTGCCGTTTTCAATATTTGCGAGGCTGGAGATCATATCGTCAGCGCTGCGGCCATTTACGGAGGCACATACAACCTCTTTGCCGTCACCTTCCGGAAAATGGGCATTGAAGTTACTTTCGTGGACCAGGACGCCCCGGCGGAGGAAATCGCCAAAGCGTTCCGTCCCAATACGAAGGCTTTCTTTGCGGAGACTATTTCCAATCCTACGCTTTGCGTGCTGGATATCCGTAAAATGGCGGACATTGCCCATGCGCACGGCGTTCCTCTCATTGTGGACAATACCTTTGCCACTCCTATTAATTGCCGTCCGTTTGAATGGGGCGCGGATATCGTCACCCACTCCACCACCAAGTACATGGACGGCCATGCCGCCGCCGTAGGCGGCGTGATTGTGGACAGCGGCAATTTTGACTGGGAGGCGCACAGGGATCAATTCCCGGGGTTGACGGAACCGGACCCCTCCTACCACGGTCTCTCCTACAGCAAAAGCTTCGGCAAGGGCGCCTACATCACCAAGGCGACTGTCCAGCTCATGCGCGACCTGGGTTCCATCCAGTCCCCGCAGAACGCCTTTTTGCTCAACCTGGGCCTGGAAACCCTCCACCTGCGCGTGCCGCGGCATTGTGAAAACGCGCAAAAAGTGGCGGAATTCCTGCAAGGGCAGGAAGATGTTGCCTGGATCAATTATCCGGGGCTTTCTTCCAATGAGTATTATGAACTGGCGCAGAAGCAATTCCGCGGCGGCCAATCCTGCGGCGTAGTAACCTTCGGCATCAAGGGAGGCCGTGAGCGTTCCATCAAGTTTATGGACAGTCTGAAACTGGCCGCTATCGTGACCCATGTAGCAGATTCCCGCACCTGCGTTCTCCATCCCGCCAGCCATACGCACCGTCAGTTGACGGATGAACAGCTCATGGAGGCGGGCGTACGGCCCGACCTCATCCGGTTTTCCGTAGGGACGGAAGCTGCGGAAGACATTATTGCGGATCTCAAACAGGCTTTGGAAGTTATTCGTTAAAGTTTCTTCTTGGAGAGAGCCGCCTCACTGTTGCTGAGGCGGCTTTTTTCATCAGCAGGGATTGGATAAAAGGAACAGCGGATTGTTAATCCGCTCTTTTTCTTTGCGCAATATCAGGAGGGAAAACCTGAAACTATTTCCTTCAAGAATAGTTCGCAATATCTTATTGATTGATAATAATCAATGATTTATGAAATGATATGCAGCTGTTAAAATGCAAGAAACGCAAGGATTGGTCTCTATAAGACACTTACCTCAAAAAAGAAGTCCCCTGCCGGAATACCGCTCTTTCAATTTTTTATGTTGACAACGGATTAACAATCCTCTAACTAACGCAAAGCGTTATGAGAGTCTATCATTATATTTTGTCAGCCAGTTGCGCATGTATGATGTCCGTCCAGGCGGCTACGGTTATTGCCGAGCTTCCTGAATCGCAAAGCGTAACACAGACCGCCACTATGGCGAGAACATCAGGGCAAGAGCTTCTGAACAAAGTAAAGGACCTGCAAAATGGAATATATGCCGGCGGCAATAACAATTCCATTTCAAATTGGGGGGTAAATAATGAAGGCGCTTGGGTGAATGAGGACAATGCAGGAACCATTACATTATGCGGACGTGCCGGAGTTAGCGGGGATTCCTTCGCCATGGTTCTTGGAGGGCCGCAGCAGGGTGATTCCGTTTCTTCCATTACGTTTTCCTGCAATACTCCTTCTTCCGTCATCACCAGTTATTCCATGGTGCTTGCCGTATATGATTCAACCGGCAGTCTGGTTGAGGAGCTCTCCAGAGTACAGAATTTTTCATTTACTTCTACATCGGAAACAACAACAGTTTCCCTGGATATGTCGGATGCTCCCCTTACCTGGGAAGAAGGGTATAAGGTAGTCGCCGGGGTGCGCGGTGGCGCTGGAACCGCTACTTCCGCTTATACAATTACCGGTATACAGGTTTCCTATGAAACGGTTCCCGAGCCTGCCACCGCGTCTTTGGGCCTGCTGGGTCTGGGAGCTATGCTGTTGCGCCGCAGACGCTCATAGTAAATACCTTCGTTATTCGGGAGGCAGCTGAAAAGCTGCCTCTTTTTTATTTTCAACACGAGAATAATTTTTGGCTGACTGCGAAAGAAAAGGGATTAATGGCGCTCTAATCCCTCAGTGATTGTTCGAAAGCCCGGTACTGCACGGCTTCGTACAAATGTGCATCCTGAATATCGGAAGTTCCTTCCAAATCCGCGATGGTCCGGGCCACCTTGAGAATGCGGTCGTAGGCTCTGGCGGAAAGGGACAGTTCTTCCACGGCGCGGAGCAGGATGGACCGTCCTTCCGGCTGCAGGCGGCAATATTTCTGGAGCGCTTTTCCGGAAAGGGCCGCATTATTGCGGAAAGGCGTTCCTGCGTATCTGCTGGCCTGGAGCCGCCGTGCGGCCGCCACGCGTTCCCGGATACTGGCGGAACATTCTCCGGCAGGCGCGGAGGCCAGAATAGAGGGATCCACGGCGGGAACTTCCATCAGCAGGTCAAACCGGTCCAGCAGCGGGCCTGAAATCTTGCGGCGGTAGCGCGCGATTTGCGCCGGGGGGCAGGTGCAGGCCCGTCTCCTGTCTCCCAGATAACCGCAGGGACACGGGTTCATGGCGGCAGCCAACATGAAACGGCATGGGAATGTCATGGTGCCGGAAGCGCGGGAAATGACTACCTGGCCGGTTTCCA
>ULUR01037600.1_pt1 | contig 25396 bp, 18 predicted proteins | sample 1958651 | NCBI WGS metagenome assembly ULUR01 (sample SAMEA4835764, study PRJEB28245) | human gut metagenome | biome: gut microbiome; material: fecal sample | place: Denmark | collected 2008 | reverse complement strand
GCGTATGGCAGCCCTTTTTTTATACCAATTTGTCCCCCAAGAAAAACAAAAACACCCTCTCCCGACATCTGTCTGCTTTCGCAGATCCAATATCGTGAGGGGGTGTTTACCCTGTTATGGAATTTTAATTTTTATTACCTGTTTTTACAAACAGTTTTTATTTTGCTCTTTTTCTGTCGTATACGGCTACTCCTGCCATTCCTGCCAATGCAGCAGCAAGAATTATCATATACATGAACATACCTAAACTGTCACCTGTTGAAACTGATGAATCCGGTGTTACAGTTGTACCCGGTGTCTCTGTTATACCCGGTGTTTCTGTTGTACCAGGTGTCTCATCATTTCCTGGATTTTCAGGTGTTGACGGTATTATATCGCTTCCTGAATCCTTTACTGCGTATACAACAGCATATGGGCTGAATGACTCTGCCTCGAATGAGAAACCATTCTCATCTGCTGTAACTGCTACACTTTCAAGAACTCCGTTGTTATTCATATGGAATACATACAAATTGTAATCTGCTGCATTGATTCCTTTCTTGTATGACATGGTAATCTTAATCTTACCGTTTGAAAGCTTAACAACTTTTCCGTCTGTTGTTTTAAGTGAAATATCATAATAATCCGCATTCTTTGAATCGAATCCCTTGATATTCTTGTCAGCAATAGCCGCATCAATCTTTTCAGATATTGAAGCTGCTGCTTTCTCAACATTTAACTTAATTTCACTTACTGTAAGGTCTTTACCTTCTTCATCTTTAACCTTTACGTCACCTACTAATGCAACATCCTTGAAATCAGCAGCATCTTCATTTTCATCGAGGTCAACTTTGATGTCTGATTTACCTGGATCGTCAGGTTCAACAACAGGCTGCTTTTTAACAAGACCGTTGATTGCATCTGTTATTGCCTTTGCCATTGCATCTACCTTTGCCTGGTCTTCTGACGTAAGTGTTCTGTCTACCGCTTCGATTGCTTTTGTTACTGCTGAGAAATCCTCATAATCATCTTTGTTGAGAGCTTCCGCAGCTTTGATAGCTTCATCTACTGCTGTGTAGTCTGCAGCAACAACAGGCTGCTTTTTAACAAGACCATTAATTGCATCTGTTATTGCCTTTGCCATTGCATCTACCTTTGCCTGTTCTTCTGATGTAAGTGTTCTGTCTACTGCTTCGATTGCCTTTGTTACTGCTGAGAAATCCTCATAATCATCTTTGTTGAGGGCTTCCGCAGCTTTGATAGCTTCATCTACTGCTGTGTAGTCTGCTGCAACCGGTTCCGGCTTAACATCTCCTGATGTATAGTATGCAGGTGTCCAACCCTCAAAGTAATCTTCAAGTTTTACTGCTGATGCTTCTTCATCAGTCATCTTATTAACGCCTGCAGCTCTGCTTGAAGTGCTTACCTTTGTTCCGTCTGCAAGATGTGTATTATATTCATAATACTTAGCCTTTGCAGGTGTTACATTACTCATTGAAGTAAATCCTGCAGGAGCGATAGTATTAGCATCTTCAACTTCTGTATTTAAGAATACAACCTTTGAATCTGCTCTCCATGGTCTTGCAAAATATGTCTTTGTTATACCTTTGTTAATTCCCGGATAAGAAGTCTTTACAACTTTACAGTTGTTGAAAAGATACCCCAACTGTGAAAGTGCCTTTGACGCAACAATGATACTTCCTGAAGCCGCTTTGTCACCGTATCCATACATGCTTAATGTACATCCATCGAATACCGCACTACCGTCACCGCAGATATAATCTGTTGTACCTTCGATGACACAATTCTTAAAATATGTATGCTCTGTATTATTTCCTGTAAACATTGTATCCTGTGAGCTTAAGAATTGGCAGTCCTTGAATTCGCTCTGGTCTGCTTCAATGAAAATAACACATGCTCTTTCCTTATTTTTATAAAGTTTGATATCGGCATCTGTTGCTTTAGAACGGTCAACCTTAGAGTTATCTCCACCTTTGCCTACGCCATCCTCAACTTCTTCTGTTGTCATATATCTGTTGAATGAACTTTCATATATAACACCTTCTGAACGGAAAGCTGTAGCTGTAGGAAGTACATTAACTGTTGCTCCCCAGTGACCTGTCCCCATTCCAATTGCGACGCCTTTTTCATACTTATCAACAGCTCTTGCTTCACTGTAATAACCATTCATATCTGCACTGTAATAAGTATAACCCGAACCGTAATACCATGTTATTGTTGAGCCTGCTTCACTTGAAATAGTAACATAAGGAGTATCAACCATAACCTGCTCTCTGTATAAAGCATCTGTAAGAGTAATTGTTACTCTCTCTGTTGTTCTTGCCATTCTGCCTATATACTTAACTGCATCTGTTATAGTCTCAAACTGCTGGCCCTTACCCACTTTTACTTCAGATTGATATTTAACAGGTGATGTATCTGCTTCTGTTTCAAGATAAACATCATTCAAAACATCTGAACTGCCGACACTTACATGGTCATATGCAGTATACTTTTCAGATACAACTGATGTATCGTACTCGCCTGCTCTTAACTGTGCTTTGTATCCGTCATCTGTTACATCAAATGAATAAGAATAGTTACTGTCAGATTTGTTTGTAAATGTAATCTTTGTAACATCTGAAGCTTTGTCATCTGAGGTTACGAACTTACCTGAAACATTAACCTTTACTCTCTGTGTTGCAGCGATTTGTACATCTGTATAATCTCCTGCTGCCTTGTTTAACTTTTCTGTAACTTCATAATCGTCAACGCCGCCTAATACTACTGAATAATTTGAGCTCGAATTAATACTTACATTTGAAAAACTGTAAGAACCATCTGTCTCTGCTTTTACATCAACAGCAATCGTTGAAAGCTTTGAATTATCAGGTACAAATTTAACTGAAACTGTTCCTTTTACAGCATCTGCCGGAATTCCCATAATACTTCCTGAAACTGTTGCAACTGCATCGGCAACTGCTTCAAAGTCTTTAACAGCCGTAGCATTTTCACCTGTAAGTTCGAGAATATTGCCGTTATCGGTATCATTAATCTTAAATCCTACAGCACTTATTGATACTTCGTACTTGGCACTGCCGTTTACTCTCTTTAATACAACGGAATACTTGCCGTTGCTGTCAACCTGTGCAGTAACCGTCTTTGCAGAACTGTCTGTAAGACTGTCAAACTTAATCTCTGTAATTCCATTTTCTGCTGCATTTGCCACTGTACCTGTAACTGTGACATTTATAATCGAATTATATTCTGTCAAAGCCATTGTTCTGATCTTAACATCTCCGCCTGATATAACAGGAAGATACTTCTGTCCTTCTTTTTCAACAATATAACCCGTAATATCATCCACTGTTACAGACTGTGTTGTTGTCTTCATCTGAACAGAATATCCGCTGTCAGCACTGCCGATATATACAGGTCTGTCAGTTGCAGCATTTGAACATAACTGCTCATATTTTACTTTTGTTGTGTCATCTTTTACCGGGAGATATAATACGCTTCCCTTTCTGAAACGAAGTTTGTCACTATCATATGTAACGCCACTGTTTCCCACATCCTGTGACACATACAAAATGCCGCCGGACTCTCCAGCTGTTCCATCAAGAATTTCCCCTGCTACAGGTGCTTTCTTACTTGAATTCGCTGAAAACGAATACGTAATTTTTCGTGTCTGTGTATCTGCTGCAAATGCCGTAACACCCAATCCTACAGGCATCCCCGATACAATCAAAGTAACCGCAGAAACTGCCGCAAATACCTTTCTAAATAATTTGTTAAATCGCATAAAACCCTCCGAACATTTTACTAAATTATATTTTTTACCACACACTTCCTTTCATTATCACGCTTACCATTAATAAAACACGCAGTGAACTAATAACTAAAAATACCCATAAGAAAAAGAAAAGACTTTTGCGTATGTGTTTTATTAAAGTATGTATAAATAATATACTTATATCATAAATATGTCAATGAATTTTACCGATTATTATATTTTTTGTTAATTTTTTACAAATACCTGTGTCGGATTTTTACTAATATCTTCCTCTTACATTCAAATGTTTGAAACTGTATGCAAAATATGCTATTTCTGCTATAGCTGTAATTGTCCACGAAAATACATAAACAAGGTACAATGAAGGTATAGAGTGAAAATAGTCAAATATTGTATATACCCATGCAACCCTGAATACACACGAACCGCTTATAACAATAATTGTAGGCACAACACTCTTTCCTATACCCCTCGATGCTGCAATTGTTGCATCCATAAATGCAGATACCGCATACGAAAAAGCCATAATCTTTATTCTTGCCATCCCGGCATCTATAACAGCCGGCTCACTAGTAAACAACGACAGCAACTGGCGTCCAAACACAAAAAGTACAGTTCCAAGAATTCCTGCCGCACAAAATGAATATGCAATGCTTATAAAATAGCTGTGAAGCATTCTCTTTTTATTTCCAGCACCCATGTTCTGCCCCATAAAACTTGAACACGCCGTATAAAACGCTGACATCACATTATATATAAGTGCATCAAAATTGGCAGCTGCGGAATTGCCCGAAACCATAACAGAATCAAATGAATTCACACCTTTCTGGATAAAAAGGTTTGCAATCGCAAATATTGCGTTCTGGATTCCTGCCGGGATTCCAAGCATAAGAATCGCTTTTGCTGCATTCTTGTTTATTCTTACCTGCGAAAGACGAAGCTTGCACACATCATTTCTTCGCAAAAGATTAGTCATAATAAGTGTAGCTGAAATATACTGTGAAATAATACTTGCCATTGCTACACCCTGTTCTGCCAGACGAAATCCGATAACAAATATAAGATTAAGGCATACATTTACTATTCCTGCTATAAAAAGATAGAGTAACGGACGCTTTGTATCTCCTCCGGCACTCATAACAGCATTACCGAAGTTGTATACTGCCATGGCAGGCATACCAAGTGCATATATTCTGAAATAAAGCATCGCACCGTCTATAAGTTCTTCTTTTGTATTTAATAGATTCAACAATAAATGTGCACATGAAATACATATAATGCTTACAATAATTCCAACAATCAGGCACAGAATAAATGCTGTTTGAATTGTATCTTTCAAATCTTTGTGCTGTCTTGCACCAAGCTGCCTTGCCACTATTACATTGACACCACAACCCATTCCTATAAGAAATCCTGTAAAAAGCGTCACTAAAATTGTAGTCGAACCAACCGCTCCAAGTGCCTCATAGCTTGCAAATTTACCGACAACTGCCACATCGGACATATTAAAAAGAACCTCAAGAACCTGCGACATCATAAGCGGTATACTGAAAAGAACTATCTTTTTCCACAAAGAACCGCTTGTCATATCCATTCCACAGGACGTATTTTCTGTTTTTATTCCACTCATAAAAAATTTCCTCATATCAGGTATAATTAACTTTAGTTTTTGCACGTAATCCGGCCTTTAAATCACGCCAAATCTACGCAGCAGTTAATTATACTAACACCTGATATGAGAAAATGCAACATATCTTATATTAATTTTTAATATTATTAATTTAAAGTTTTAATTTCAATATAATAACGTATCACTATAATAATCTGCCTTATGAACTGTAAGCAGTTTTTATTACATCTTAAAATATGACACACTCTCAGCTAGCTTGTCAGCAATCTCCCTAAGCTTGACGGCTCCTGAATACACTTCCTTGAACGTATCTGTAACCTTCTGCGTCTCCTCAAATGTTCTCTGAGTGCTTTCCATATTTTGTCCCGCAATTTCTGCAAGTTCTTCAACGGCACCAGACACCTTATTTCTTGAACCTTCAAGTTTAACCGTACTGTTCATTATTAATTCTATGCTGTCCTTTGAACTGCGTATATCATTAAGAACCTGTCCCACAATAATACGGGTCTCTTCCATGCTTTCGCTCTGACTTATAACTATATCCTGCATTTTCTGCATAATCTCGACAGATTTATACGAATCCTGCATAAGAACCTTTGTTATATCGTCAATCTGCTTACTTGAATCATTAGACTGCTCCGCGAGCTTCTTTATCTGCTGTGCAACAACAGCAAAGCCTTTTCCGGCTTCACCTGCTCTTGCCGCCTCTATAGACGCATTAAGGCTCAAAAGATTAGTCTCTTCAGCAACCGCCGAAATAAATGAGATTGCCGAATTAATTTTGTTTACAGACTCATTTGTGCGGTTTGTCTGCTCTTTTACTTCTTCAATTATATCTTTTACATTATCATTGATATTGCACAATTTAAAAAGCGTCTCAGAAACCTTTGTTCCTGACTCCTGCATAGACACGGCTGATTCGTTAAGAAGAGCCGCCTCTGATGTAGTCTCGCTGATGTTGTTTTCCATAATCTTCATATGGTCAAACGCAGCTTTGGAATTGGCTGACTGTATTGATGAATTTTCAACCATCTGATTAACGGTTGCACTTACTTCATTCATTGTCTTGTCGGTATTGTCCGCCGCCTCGCCGAGAACACCAGAAGTTTCAAGCAAAAGCTTTGAATTACTCGATATTTCGTTAATTACTGAGTTCATCGCATTGCTAAGCGATACTGTGCCTCGTGCCAAATCACCTATTTCATCTTTGCGGTTTAACAGCTTTTTGTCAACGTCTATATTAAGACTGCCTCCCGCAACCTGTTCCACGATTCCTACACTTCTCTTTATATCTGAACTTATAGAATATGCAATCTTCATGCTTATGCCGATACATATAGCCATAACAATGACAACAGCGGTGCATATCATTGCAATAATTCTGTTTAAAACAGCGTCCTTGTCCGCCTTGTTTGTTCCGACAAACACCATTCCGATTATCTCATCATTGCTTCCGTTCTGATATACAGGCATATAATAGCCATAATTCATAACTCCATCCAGCGAAACACGGCTTGTAAAATATTCTTCTCCATCATTTAACACCTTCTGCGTTATGACATCTCCCGCAGGCGAACCAAGAATTCTTTCCCCATTTGCGTCAAGTGCCGATGTCATCACTCTTTTTGTTCCGTAGAAAAATGTAACGTCCATACCTGTATTTTCTTTTATTCTGTCAACTAGATTTTCCGACTTGGATACATTGTAACTTCCTTTCCATATATCTCCGCTTGTGGTTACAATGTAATCTCCCGCATTTTGGTCATATGCCGCCAAAGTAGACGATGCGGTTCCTTTTAAAGCTTCCTCAACCTGTTCCATAACAGAACTTTTTACCATAGTTACAGTAAGGATTATGGAAACTATACCCAAAACAAGTACAGGAATGATTGTAACCGCCAATATTTTCTTTTTAAGATTCATGCTATATTCCTCCCATTATTATCTTACTGTACTACTGTCACAGTTTTGAAATACCAGTTAATATTTCCCGTAATATCCGAATCTTTGAGTGTTTTTCCGCTCTCTCCGACTGTCGTTCCCGTATTGGTCTCTATAACTCCGTCAAATATTCCGAGTTTTCCCGATATAATATCCTTCTTTGCCTCATCAACCTTTTGCTGTGTTCCCGATTTGCAGAAATCAGCAAGCTGTGTTATGCCTACAATATTTTCATTCATACCGCCGTAATAATTGCTTCCGTCCCACGTTCCGTCAATAACACTCTGTACAGCCGCCGTATAATATGCACTCCAGTTCCATATAACGCTGCAAAGGCAGGCATCGGGTGCATCTTTACTCATGTCTGAATTGTATCCTATACTATATACATTTTTCTGCTGTGCAAGAAGCTGCGGATATGTGGTATCACAATGCTGTGCTATAACATCGCAGTTCATGTTAAGAAGCGTAGATGCCGCAGCTTTCTCAGCTGCTGGGTCATACCAACTGTTTGTCACCTTTACATATATCTGAGCCGAAGGATTCACAAAATAAACGCCCAATGCAAAAGCATCAATTCCACCTGTAACCTCTGAATTTTCCAAACCCATTGCGGCAACATAACCGATTTTATTCGTTTTTGTATTCATTCCCGCAACTATTCCGCTAAGATATCTCGGCTGATATATTCTTCCGAAATAATTGTTAAAATTCTTTCCGTTGCTCATGTAACCCGTACCGTGAGAAAAATAAACATCAGGATATTCTTCTGCCATCTGTGCCGTTGTCTCCATATAGCCCCAGCTTGTTGAAAATATTATGTTACAGCCCTCGTCGATACATTCTTTTATCGCTTTTCTCGTAGCATCCTTGTCCGAATCATTAACATTAATCTTTCTTATAATCTGACTGTCCAACAATCCGAGATTTTGCTGCATACCCATAATCCCAATATCATGAGTATATGTATATCCGCTGCCATCGGCGGGATCAGACAAATGAATTACTCCAACCTTTATGCTGTCCTTTGATACTCCCGAAGAGCTTTTTACCGTATCAGAATCCCCGTAGCCCGTATTAACCGCATAATCATCGACATTGCCGTTCACACCGCAGCCTGTAAACGAAGCACATAAAACAAACATGCCCAATATTTTAAAAAATGATTTAATTTTTTTCATTCGCATCACCTCATATTCAATTATCATTCACTAAAACAATATATAATTTAGTTTGATAATATCATACACATGTTTATTTTTACAATAGAAAACAATAAAATTTTTGTAATATATTACATTTTCAAAAAATATAGATAAAATTGCTCAAAAATACACAATTTTAAAAAAAATTCAAATTTGGCAGAACGGTTCTTATAATCGGCGGAAAAAAGGCTCTTGCAGCTGCACTTGACAAAATTAAAGAAGCAGTATCTCACACAGCACTTGAAATTATCGGCATCGAACTTTATGGACATGACTGTACATACGAAACTGTTGATAAACTTCGTGCATTAGCTCTATATAGTAAAGCCGACATGGTATTCGGTGTAGGCGGCGGCAAAGCACTTGATACAGTAAAATGCCTGTGCATAACGGATGATAAACCTATATTTACATTTCCTACAATTGCATCAAATTGTGCTGCTTGTACTTCTGTCTCAATTATCTATAATATTCGGCATTTCGTTCGTATGGTTTACAAAACATTTTGATACGAAATAATCTTTTCTGCCCTATTCAGTTTCTATTTTTGCCGCAGATGGTATTGTCTGTATCTTTGTAAAGAAATATACATATTTGAATATTATAAGAAATACAATAAACACTCTTCCATATATGTTCGACATTGCAATCATTGCAAGAACAAGCATACATGATGCAGGTATCAATATACAAAACTTTGTTTTAAGCGTCATTGCACGATTTTTCACAAAACTATCCAAATGCTTTTTATAAAGCTTTGTTTTTATAAACCACTTATAAAAACGCTCTGACCCTTTTGCAAAACAAAAGGAAGAAAGTAAAAGAAATGGCGTAGTTGGCAATACCGGCAGAATAACACCAATCATACCAAGTGCCATTGAGATAAATGCCGCTGCAAGCCAAAGAATTTTAATTGGATTTTTTATAATGTTTTTCATTAATAATTTTAATACCTTTCATTTATAATTTTGTTATGCATATCTAAGTTATATTAGCTACAACTAACTATTGGCATTATAAACAAAAAAATATACATATGTCAAATGGTAAATTATATTACTCATCTGACATATGTATTTTACTCATTAAAATTATCACATCAAATATAATTATTATTAATCAAGAAGCTTTGCGAATTCTTCTTCAGGCAGCGGTTTTGAAAAATAAAATCCCTGAAGATAATCGCATCCATATTCTTTAAGACAGTCTGCCTGCTCTTTTGTCTCCACTCCTTCTGCGACCACTTTCATATCAAGTCTGTGTGCGAGCTCAATAATTGACATTACTATATTATTATATTTTTTATTTTCACCAAGTTTTTGCACAAACCCCATATCAAGCTTTATTATATCAAAATCGTAATCTCTTAATGTGCTGAATGATGACATACCACTTCCGAAATCATCAATAAGAAGCTTTACACCGTTATCGTGAAGCTGCATAAGAAAATTGGTACCTTTACCGGAAACATCTGCATATGCCGACTCAGTTACTTCATAATTAACCATCTGTTTTGAATAGTGTTCATCTTTTACATCATCAATAATCAAATCCATGATTTCATCATCCATCAGATCCATTCTTGATAAATTGACTGCGACACGAACAATCTTTTTTCCGTTTTTATATCTATTTTCCATAAATCTACGGACACTTTTATGTACATATGTATCAAGCTTTGTTATGTGCCCGCTTTCTTCAAGTGCAGGAATAAATTTACCCGGTAGTATTACGCCTTTTGGTGAAACCCAGCGCACAAGAGCTTCCGCCGATGCTATCTGCTTCGTTTTTGCGTCATATATAGGCTGATAAAACACTTTTATCTCACTATTTTTTATAGCATCATCCAGCTGAATCAGAGCAAGACTTCTTTGCTCATAATCATATTTCATGTCTTCATTAAATATAGCATACGGCTGTACATACTGATTAGGTATATATAATTTTGCAAGCTTTGCCCTGTCACACATATCAGAAACACTCAAATCCGTGTCTTTCGGTATATAATAAATGCCACATCTTACATATATATCTACTTTCATCCCATCTTTATCATAAACACGATGAAGTATTAATGTGAGCTTTTCAAAATCCAGATTGTTCTTATCAACCAGCACAACAAATCGGTCTGCTTCTATCCTTGATATTGCAAGCGGTTTCAAAAATGAAGTCTGTAAAGTATTAACAGCCTGATGTAACACCGTATCTCCTGCTGCATAACCATATAAATCATTAATCGCCTTAAACTTCTGGATATTAAAATATAAAAGTGCAAAATCTTTGTCAGGATTATTTTTAATTATATTTTCTGCTTTATGAACAAATCCTTCACGGTTTAATGCACCCGTAACACTATCAGTCTCGAGTTCTTTTGTCATATCTTCAACAACAACAAGAATAATACCTTTTTTCTTATCAAACCAATGATAGCTGTATCTTTCAACTTTATTTTTTATATTATAAACATTAAATGAATACACTCCAGCTATATTCATGTTATCATTAAGGTAATCAAGTGCCGTACATTTTAAGAACTGCTCTTTACTTTCATTGGCAATTCTTATCTCACTCATCTGCTTTACTATATCATCATATACATATGACTTCTGTTCTTCAAATTCCATGCCCTCAAAGTGAGCAGCACGCATATACAGATTTCCTTTACAACTGTCTATAATTCCGATTCCTATATAATCATTGTTATACAGAATTTTACTTATCTCTTTGTCAATATATTTTAATGTTCTGTCTTTCCAGACCGCATATGCTTCAATATGACCGTTGTACGGATTTTTTATAAGACTGACACGCACTTTGTATAATTTCAAATTGCCATTTTCACCATAATAACTATGATAAAATTGTATATTACGTTCACCTTTTTCAAAGTCTTCCAACAGAGCTTTTCTGGTGAAACCGTTCTTAAACTCTTCCAGATTATATCCATCAGAAATATTAGGATATATGTATTTATCAAGCCAGCATCTCACAGAAATATTATTTAATTCATTGTCATTATACTTATGCTTACGTGTTATAAGAGCAAGCATCTTATCATCCGTAACATCTATATATATAGAACAAACCCTATCCTTTTCTCCCGTCAGCAGAAAGTTCATTCTTTCCTGATATAGCTTTTCATGATGCCCTGTATCAATACTCAATGATTTATCCATATGCATTACCTACCAAATTTTACACGTCTAATATATTTCATATTAATAATGATAACATAAAAAAGCCGGAAATCAATATTAATTTTCAATAAAGATTTCCGGCATAAAACCATTTTTTTTATTTAGAAAACAAGTCTATTATTATTTTGTACCAAAAATTCTGTCTCCAGCATCGCCAAGACCCGGACATATATATGCATTTTCATTGAGCTGTCTGTCCAGATGTCCTACATAAATCTGAACATCAGGATGAGCCTTATGAAGCTTCTCAAGACCTTCCGGTGCAGCTATAATACACATAAATTTAATTTTCTTGCCACCATGCTTTTTAATCTGATCAATTGCATCTACTGCTGAGCCACCTGTTGCAAGCATTGGATCTGTTACAATTATAAGCCTTTCTTCAATAGGGCTTGGAAGTTTGCAATAATATTCATGCGGTTCATGAGTTTCCTCATCTCTATACATACCAATATGACCTACTTTTGCAGTCGGTACAAGGGCAAGAATACCTGAAACCATACCAAGACCAGCTCTAAGAATCGGAACAACCGCAAGTTTACGTCCAGAAATCATAGGAGTCATGCATTTTTCAATTGGAGTTTCAATCTCTACATCTTCAAGTTCAAGATCTCCCATTGCCTCAAAACCTTCAAGCATAGCAATCTCTTCTACAAGCTTTCTGAATTCATTAGTTCCTGTTTCCTTATCTCTCAAAATCGAAATTTTGTGCTGAATCAACGGATGTTCAAAAATTGTAATATTTTTTTCTTCTTTAAAATTCATTATAACCTAACCTCTGTTTTTCCATCTATATAGATGTATTATTTGCTTTTTAATTATTTTTCATCATCTGTGTTGCTTACATATACACCACGGCTTTGGTCTCCGCTTGGATTTACACCAAACCTATAATCATTACCCGGTAAAACAGCATTGAGGATAATACCTGCAATAGCTGCGATAGCAAGTGCTGTGAGTGTAATATGCGTTTCACCTATTGTGAATGTAAGTCCATTTGAAAAACCAAGACCGCATACAAAGATTACACCGGCAATTATAAGGTTACGTGACTTTGTAAGGTCTACCTTATTTTCAACAACATTTCTTACACCAATAGCTGAAATCATACCATAAAGCATAAATGAAACACCACCGATTATGGCTGCCGGCATTGTTGAAATAATCTCTGAAAACTTAGGTATAAATGAAAGTATCACTGCAAGGCCTGCAGCAATTCTTATTACTCTTGGGTCATATACCTTTGAAAGTTCAAGAACACCTGTATTTTCACCATATGTAGTATTAGCCGGTCCACCAATAAGACCTGCAAACGCTGTAGCAAGTCCATCACCCATTATTGTTCTGTGAAGGCCCGGATCTGCTATAAAATTCTCATCAACAGTAGCTGATATAGCTGACATATCTCCAACATGTTCCATCATTGTTGCAATAGCGATAGGTGCCATTACAAGAATTGCTGTAATATCAAACTTGCAAATCTGGAATTTGGGAAAACCAATCCAGCTTGCTGATGAAACAGATGCAAAATTAAGTATTGCTGAACCATCAGGATTTGTAACTCCAAATGCATTAAGAATTAATGCAAAAGCATATGAAATGATTACACCCATAAGGATAGGAATAATCTTAAACATTCCCTTGCCCCAGATATTAAATATTATTATTACAGCAAGTGCAACTACGGCAAGAAGCCAGTTAGTTGAAGCATTAGATATTGCTGATGAAGCAAGTGAAAGACCAATACAAATAATAATTGGTCCTGTAACTACCGGTGGAAGGAATCTCATAACTCTGTTCACACCGACAAGCTTAAAAATTAAAGCTATAACAAGATATAACAGACCTGCTACAACGATACCGCCACATGCATATGCAGCTTTCTCGTTAGCACCCATATCGGCATAAATTCCTGTATTGAGATTGGCTACTGTATAAAATCCACCAAGAAATGCAAATGATGAGCCAAGAAATGCAGGAACTTTAAATTTTGAGCAGACATGGAAAATTAATGTTCCAATACCGGCACAAAACAGTGTAACAGATACTGTAAGACCTCTTGTTATTGGTTCGCCACATGCATTCTGAAAATATCCTGCTACAAGAATAGGTACCAGAATAGTAGCTCCGAACATGGCAAACATATGCTGTATTCCAAGAATCAGCATTTTCGGAATTCCGAGCTGTCGTGCATCACGAACAGCTTCTTGATTTTTCTCGTTCATTAGTTTTTCTCCCTGTTAAAAATAATTTACATAATGATAACATATTTTACCCAGTTTTTAAACATGCTTTTTCATTTAAAAAACAGTAACTTAAAAAATAGCAAATATATCTGTACTTTCTTGAAGTGTCTTTGCTATAGCCTTATTTTCTTTCATTTTGCTACTGATATTAACTATATCTTCAACAAGGCTCTGTGTATTTTCTGCCGTACTGTTGACACCCTCCGCACCTTCATCAACTGCAGCCGTAATAGTGTTAATAGAACCTGCTATCTCATCAATGTTTTTCTTTAAAGCGTCAGTTTTTAATACAAACTCATTCATAGCATCTTCAATATATGATGCATTATTTTTATATGAAGCACCACTATCAACAAACCTTTCAAATTCAGGGAGTATCGTCTGCTGCATATATTTAACAAGATTGTTAGCGTTATCCGATAAATTAGATACTGCTTTAACTACAACCGAATTTATCTGTTGTATTCTGTTTGCTGTTTCTCTGCTTGAATCTGCAAGCTGGCGTATCTCTTCTGCAACAACCGCAAATCCTTTTCCTGCTTCTCCAGCCCTCGCTGCCTCAATCGATGCATTCAATGCAAGAAGATTGGTCTGGCTTGATATACTTAAAATATCATTAGTCAGATTATTAACCTGGTCAACACTTTTGCTGTCTTCAATCGCATTATTTAGTACTTCCAGTATCTCACCAACCTTTTCACTTGTCTGTTCCATATTGTTTCTGGCATTACTTTCCATATTATCAGCATCTTCTTTCATCTGCTTAGAAAATGTATTAATCTCATTTGACTTTGATGCTATTATATCAACGTCTTCACGTACATTATTCGCACTGTCATTAATAACATTAACTGATTGTCCTACATCCTGCATAGTTGCAGATAATTCTTCTGTCATTGCTGATAAATCAGAAGCACTATCATTAGAGGCAGCCACACTTTTATCTACTGCCTCTACAACGCCTTCCATCAGGTTTGTATTCTCAATAATCAGTTTAAGTATTCCCTGAAGTTTTTCCATAAAAATATTAATTCCATTACCGAGATCAGCAATCTCATCATTAGACAGTATTGTAACTCTCTTAGTAAGATCACCTTCTCCATTATCTATTCCACTTATAATTTCCCTAATATCTTTATTCGTTGCAAGTATCGGTTTTATAATATATTTCATAACACAATACAATGCTGTAAGCAGTAACAATATACTTATTGCAATAATAACAATACTACATATAAGAGAACCTGTATATACTGCCGAAAGTCTTTCTCTTGCAGTTGAAGCTGTAGAATTAGCATGTTCTTTTAATACATTTATATTTTCCTGTATTGCACTGCTGCTATCGCTTACTACTCCGTTTGCCAATGCATATGCCTCTTCTTTCTTACCAAGTGCACTATATGCCATAATACTTCCAAGCTCTTTTTTCATAATTTCATAATTCTGTACAAGTGAATTATAAACTTCCTGATCAGAATCACTGACATACTTCTTATAATCTTCAAGATTATTTTCAAGTTCTGACTGTTCCTTCCTTATATTTTCCACTACAGAAATCATTGTATTAAGGTCAGTTGCAATAATATGAGACAACCCCAGCTTATGTATTGACTGTGTTGCACTCTGGATTTCACCTAGTTCTGATATACTATTCATACAATCATCCGTAATATCAGATGCATTTGAATTAACCATTCTTATATTATTAATAGCCATTATATTGGATACCACAGATAATATTCCAAGAATAAATACGGGAATAAGTATCAGTACCTTTAAGCTTGTTCTTTTTTTATTTACCATAAAAGTCTCCATTCTGCTTATCTTAATATCAGCAATGTAATATCATAAAAGCCATCACTTAATAGTTGATGCTGTAATACCATTAACAAGTTTATCCATAAGCTCCTGGTCTGTCATTCCATTATTAGTTCCACTCAATATCGTATCGCCAAAATCTTTGCATGCATCCCAGAAACTGTTGCCAACTCGCTGCAATGTTCCATATTTAGACTGTTCAATTACAGCTTGTATTGCTGGAACTTTTTTCACTTCATCTGAAGCTGCCACATTTATGTTTGACGGTCCCTGATTACGCTCTTTAAATCTCAGTTTTTGATTATCTTCATTAGTCATCCAGTCCGCAAGTCTGCATGCCCAGTCCCTATTCTCTGAATATGCATTAACCCCCATCATCTTATATCCGGTAAAAGAAGACATCTGTACTTCCTTGCCTGCAACAGTATATGTCGGAAGTTTACATGCACCATAATTTTCGCCATATATTGCTTTTACATTCATAACATCCCATACACCGCTTATACCTGCTATAACATCCCCTGACTTCATTGCAGCCGCAATATCTCCATTAGGCATGCTTACAAAACCAGGATTTGATGCTATAGCTGAAAGTGCTGATTTAATATCCGTTCCTTTAATATCACCAGATTCAGAATTCCAATTACATTTATTAGTTACGCCATCAGGATTAATTGATAAATTAAGTCCTGTATTACCAAAAAATGTATACATGTACCACCCCGAATTAAATTCCATGGCAAACTTCTTTCCTGATGATGCCGCTACCGACATCATTTTATCCAATGACTTTACATCATCAGCCGAAAAATAATTTTTATCATAGTACATAAAATAACCGTTATCAGCTGTCATAGGATATGCATATATTTTATCATCTAACGTAGCCGCTTTCACCGATTCTTCAATATTAGCAGATTTTACTTTTTCAGCATCAGGTATCTCAACCAGAACACCACCTGCAACAAGTGATGTAAGCTGATCATCAGGAAATGAAAAAACATCTGCACCATTATGTACATCTGTAAGCATTACATCTCTTACTTTAGCATCTGCCTGAACATCAATTGTAATATCAAATTGTGCCTCATCTTTATAATGTTCTTTAAAACTCTCCACCATTTTTGATGTTGTATCAACATTATCTTTCTCGCTCCATACAGTAAGCTTTACAATATTATTATTTTCGTTGTCCTCTTCTTTTTTAACGTTATCTGTTCCATGTATACCACACCCTGAAAACAGAAGTGCAGATACCATAAAAACTGACATAACTTTCCTTATTTTTTTTTGCATAACAAAATTTCTCCTTTGCCAATTATTTACCCATATACTTTATTATTAAACCATACATCATTATTTATTTTATATAATATATCAGATCTCAATTACTGTAAAGTCCTAATTGTAAAATAGACCATTGAAATCTATACTTTATCCTGATAAAATATACTTAAAATTATAACTTGATTTTTTAAAAGCACCGATGTCAGGTATCTGTACAGCCGATGCACAGTTTTACCATCCAAGGAGGAAGATACTAATGATACGAGGCGAGCTTTTTGAACTTGAATGTTTAGAATATCTACAAAACAAATATAGATATGAAAATGTCCATTTCCACCACAACGGTGGAATGGATTCAACTATGTCCGATATTTCTGTTATTAAAAACGGAAAAGTTGCATTTTTTATTGAGGTTAAAGATAATACGGCTCAATCCGGGCAATTCGTTGTACATCCTGATGCTGATTCTCACAGCTTTGGATTTTCTTCAAAAAATCACAGCATACAAAATCCAATGTCGTATGCCATTATTGATTATATGAATAACGATTTTTACAGATTTTACAACGCCGGAACCGCCGGTGCAGCAATTGATATTGATTCTTCTGTATTTGCCGGCTGGATTATCGGACATTACCAGCAGCGAAATGTACGATATATAATAAGCCACGATTATAATTATGTAATACTTCCAATAAGAAAGTTTGCCGAATATTTCAGCATTACAGCCAGCTGCCGCATCAAAGGCAGCGGCTCATCTAAACCAGCCGAAAAAGATTATAATTTTATAACACAGGCAATTAAGCAAGTTTATAAAAATGCTATCTTTTTCCAAAACAATAAAAAATTATATGCTTCTATTAGTGAGCCTGTTTATGAAAAAAGATTTCCAATAAATTCAAATACTTTTTACCTTTCTGATTTAGGAAATGATACATATGAAATAAGGAAGTTGTCAAACACACGCAATATGACTGTGATTTTTTCTATTAAGCTGAAAAAATCACAGGATATAAATGATCTAGCTGAATTTGAAATTGACCTTAAATGATTGCTTTTCCTATTTCTATGCCTATATACTGAATTACATCCACAACTACAGAATTACCAAACTGCTGGTAGGCATGGCTTGATTTATCACTTATTATATATGAGTCCGGATATCCCATAAGTCTTGCACATTCTCTCGGATGAAGTTTTCTCGGTCTGCCATCAACAAGATAACCGCCTGTTTTTGCAAATACACCGCCTCCGTATGCCGAAAATGTAACAGCAATTCCTTTTGTACTATAAATGCGTTCTCCCTGTCCGCCTTTATTGACTATTCCAAGTCTTATAGGCTTATTGCTGTATACATTGTCTTCTAAATCATTATAAAATATATCTGGTCTTTCAACATATAAGTCTTTTGTCAGTGATTTATCCTGCAAAAGATAATCCTCAACATGATTTGTCAGCTTTACAGGCAGCGGAAATTGAAAATCGTTAATTTCAACATCATTTCTGAAACATACCATATATATTCTTTCGCGTTTCTGTGGAATCCCATAATCTACGGCATTAAGAACTTTTTTATAAAACCTGTACCCGAGCTGTTTCATAGTTGTACTCACAACACTTAATGTCTTTCCGTAATCATGTGTCTCAAAATTTTTAACATTTTCCATAAAAACAATTTTGGGTCTTTTTTCTTTTACTATACGTGCAACATCAAAAAACAATGTTCCCCTGCTGTCTTCAAATCCGCGTTGTTTTCCACTTATTGAAAATGCCTGACAGGGAAAACCTGCACATAATATATCATGTTCAGGAATTGTTTTTTCATCTATTTTTGTAATATCCCCTGCCGGAATTTCGCCAAAATTTTTATAATAAACCTGACATACCGGTTCATTCCATTCATCTGAATATACACATTCGGCACCTAGTGATTCCAATGCCAATCTAAATCCACCAAGACCGGCAAATAAATCTATAAATTTATACCCTTGTAAATATTTATTTTTTATTGTAATCACTTAGCACCTCCTGTTTTTATTTTTTTACCATATTCATGTGCGTTATTCCCGTGACTCTGTCGTAAATCATATTTCTGGTATCGCTGAAAAGGCATAATACCAGGTCAACGACAAAATATGCCGCTATTATTATAAATATCCCACATCCGATGCCATAAAACACATATTCCCAGCCGGTGGCTGTTTCTGTCAGTTTATATAAGCCATATGCATATATAAGTGAAGGAAGCTCTATCATATATAATATGATGTATCTGAAAAACAACCTGAAAATTCCGGCTTCTTTAAAATTGGTGCGGTCAGCCATAATATTTTCATTTGTGCCATTCACAAGCCTTATATTAACAAGTGCTTTTCCAACAGTCCGGCCTTTTGATGCAGCTGTAACAACAGTAAACACAATTGTTACATACGCCGAAATGCACATGATATAACGTGAATCATATATTATATTAATAATTATTTCTTTGTTAAATACAAAAAAGCCCACAACAGGTGCAATTATCAATGCAATATCAATAATCCACGCAACAATTCTTCTGAATTCTGATACAATCTCACCACGACTGTATGCCATCTCATCCAATCTTTCTCTTTTGGGTATAAAAAATACAAAAAGCGGCGTGATTAAATATCCAGTCATTCCACCAAGCGTATTACATATAAGGTCATCAACCTCAAAAAATCTGTATGGATATCTATATATTCCATACAGACCAGATAACTGTGTAAGCTCAAAAAAGAGGCTGTACGCAAATGACATTATAAGCACCTGCCACCATTTTCTTCTGAAATAATATCTCAGATACACTCCAAATGGCAGTAATAAAAGTATATTAAATATTATCTGCCAGAAATCAGCACAGCTGAATATATTAATATATGTTACCGGACTTTTAAAATTAATATGTGAATTTACAATCACTCTTTTAACCGCATCAAACGGCACAAGCAGCATGCACGCTGAGTCAGGTGATACAGAATCAAGCGGTGGGAGCGGCAGTATTGTCATAAAATATGACGTCAGCATATAAAATATAAACGTATATATAATTCCGGTTCTCAACACAAGTATAGAACCATATTTGTGATATTCATACAAAATATATGGTATTGTAAAAAGCAATGCAAGAACCGGAAAAACATAACACGCTGATATTATAGGTTTTAAATATATCTGCATTTTTTTAAACTTCGTAATCAAGGCATGATCTTATTGCTGTATATGGTCTTACTTTACCGTCTGCAACCGCAACATGCTTAGGATTAACAGCATATGCTTTTAATGCATCAACACTCTCAAATGTTGTATCAAGCATTACATCAGCTGTCGATGACTCAAGCCCGTTAATATTTACATGAACATCAATAAGTCCCGGAATCTGGCCTACAAGTCCTTCAAGTCCTTCCTTTATACCTTTTTTTACACTTTCTTTTTCTTCTTTACCAAGTTCATCTTTTAATTTCCATAAAATTACGTGTTTAATCATACCTTTTATCTCCAATCTGTTTTTTACTGATATTCTAATATTATACTATATTTCGAGCTGTTTTGGCAGAAATATCAATATTTTTATTTCACAATCAGATAACTTGTAATACAATAAAGCGTCTGTCCATTGTATACAACACGCGACCAGCCAACTTCATTGTTATAACCTGTCCTTGTAAGAATCGTTCCATTTTTAACCGACGCAACAACAATCGAATCCGAATCAGTATAACTTGGCTTCGACCTCAGATTAACTTCATCTTTAGGAGTTACCTCATCATTGCAGCTTATAAACTGAGTCATAAACTGCTGTGTTTCTGTCTGCGTCGGTGCGGACAAATCGGTTGTAAGATAGCTCGATACAGCATAAACATTCTGACCGTTATAGTTAAGCCTTGACCAGCCGCTGTCACTGATTCCTGTTCTTGTCACCGTCTCACCGTTATTTAATGTCGCAATTATTGTTGAATCAGTGTCCTGACTAGGTTTATTTCTTAATCTTACATATTCTTTTGCTGTAACAGTATCATTTACCGATGTAAAATTCATATTTGCTTCAACATCTGCACTTGCAGCCGCAGCCGTCTCACCGCTCATCGTTCCCGCACTCTGGCTGTATCCGAAATATGCAACATTTATATCAACATTTGTGCTTATTCCGCTTACATTTCCATTACTTGTATACTGCCACATTGCACATGCTCCCGAATAAGATGTTGAGGATGTATCCGGATACGGAACTGACGGATATTGTGCAACCCACATTTTATAATTATTTTCAAGTGTTGATGTATTCCATCTACTGTTTCCTGTAAGATGCGATGCTGAAGCATAAAACATCGGCGTGTAACCTCTTGAATATATTTCCTGTAAAAATGCATCTGCAACATTAGTCCTGTCATCATTAGACATACCATTCTGCCTGCTGTCCGCCGAGTCAAAGCCCTCACAATCAAATGCCACAGGATAAGTTATATTATAATTTGCAATATAATCTGCAACCCAGCCAGCTTCTTCAATTGCTTCACTCTCATTTACCGCTGATGAGAAAAAATATACTCCGACTTTTATTCCGTTGGCTGCTGCCTGCTGCATGTTATATTTTGCATTAGTATCAGCATATATTACACCGGTTTTCTGTGTTCTGTAACCGACTCGTATCATTGCAAAATCAACACCGGATGATGCTACTTCCGCCCAGTCTATAGTTCCCTGATATTTAGAAACATCTATGCCGATTGTCGTATCTGCCGTTTCATTGCCTCCCGCCGAAAGAGTGACCGAAGCACCGCTTCCTTCATCTGACATTCCCATATCGGCCTCATACTGAGGGTCTTCCTGCTTTTCTTCATCAGAAGAAAGTGTTGCCGTATCAGAAGCACAGCCTGTCTGCGTCACACTCTGTGCAGTTGTAGTCTCTGTTACAACATCAACCGTTCCGGCTGTCTTATTCTTTTTGCCGGAATTTATCACAACAACTATAACAACTGCAATTATTGCCACTGCAAGCAATGCCGCAACAGGAATGATTTTTCTTATGTCAAACGGCTCGTCTGTAAGATATCCGAACTCGTCTTTGTCTTTCTTAAATAATTTTATAAATTTATTCATAACATGGGCTCCCAATATTTATATTTTATGATTTAACCAGTTACCAGCTAAAATCGAATAAATATCTCCTAATAATAAATCCACAAAGCTGCAGGAATATATCCCGGTAATGTTCTCTTGATATTGTACCTGTTCTCTGTATGGCATTTAGATTACTATTCGCATCACCATTATAGTTTCATTTCTGCATTTGAGCAATACATTTCTCGTACAGCCATCACTGAAGCATTGACCGCACCATACTGAGCATAATTGGAATCAGCCATATTCTGAACATAACGCCTTCATTATTTTGTATTGCTTTATTTTTCTACAACAAATTCCTTATTTTATCACAACCCGATGAAATACTTTTTTCCCTTTCTTTATTTTAATTCCGCTTGCAAGCTCAGATTTTTTTATAACTTTATAAGCATCATCCACTTTATTACCATCAATGTTCACACCGCCTTGCAAAACAAGCCTTCTTGCTTCGGATTTACTGCTTGAAAGTTTACACATGACCATTAAATCCAGAAGCAAAACACCATCCTCTGATATCTCTGCTTCATCAATTTCCGTTGTTGGCATATGGCTGTCATCACCTACACCTGAAAATAGTGCATGAGATACTTCTTTTGCTTTACGTGCTTCCTCTTCACCATGAACAAGATTTGTCAGATCATATGCAAGTGCTTCTTTCTTTTCATTAGTTCTGCTATCATCCCATTTTTCCATTTCATCCAGTTCTTCTACAGGAATAAATGTAAGCATACGAAGGCACTTCATAACATCTGCATCATCAATATTGCGCCAATACTGGTAAAACTCATATGGTGTTGTTTTTCTCGGATCAAGCCAGACTGCACCTTTCGCAGTTTTCCCCATCTTCTTACCTTCACTGTTCATCAACAGCGTAATCGTCATTGCATACGCATCTTTTCCCGTTTTTCTACGAATCAGATTTGTACCTGCAAGCATATTACTCCACTGATCATCTCCACCAAACTGCATATTACAGCCATAATGCTCATTCAAGTATAAAAAATCATAGGACTGCATAATCATATAGTTAAATTCAAAGAAACTCAAACCACGTTCCATACGCTGCTTATAGCACTCAGCACGCAACATGTTATTTACAGAAAAACATGCTCCTACATCTCTCAGCAAATCCACATACTTCAAATCCAAGAGCCAGTCTGCATTATTTACAACTATTGCCTTGTCTTCACCAAATTCAATAAATTTACTAATCTGCTTTAAGAAACAGTCACAGTTATGTTTTATTGTGTCCGGTTCCATCATTGAACGCATATCTGTACGACCAGAGGGATCTCCAATAAATCCAGTTCCTCCACCAAGCAGAACAACTGGTTTATTACCAGCCATCTGCAAACGTTTCATAAGGCACAATGCCATAAAATGCCCAACGTGAAGAGAATCTGCTGTCGGGTCAAATCCAATATAAAACCTTGCACCTCCTTTATTAATAAGTTCTCTGATTTCTTCCTCATCTGTTACCTGTGCGATTAATCCACGGGCTTTCAATTCATCATAAATTTCCATCTTTTTTCCTCCTAAACAAAAAGACCAGATAAGAATAAATCTTATCTGGCCATTACTGTCCATCCGGCTACATGATTGTGCCTTGCAAGGTGCATATGCACCGTCCGATTATAGTGATAGAGTATATGTTAAATATCTGTTGTTGTCAAGCCTCTTAAACTATCTAATATTACTATTTTGTAATCTGTTTCCCATTCTTTCGTCATTCCCTGAGTTGTCTGCCTGATGCTGTTTCTCATACTTTCTTCTAATATCTGCTGGTTATCTTTTGCATTATATCCATTTATATATATCTGCTGAACCATATCTTTCACTTTTTTTATGATCTGTCCTCCATAATTTCCACTTAAAAAGGATGCTGGCATTGCTTAACTTGTTACAGTAATGTTTTACAATAATGGTTTAATGCAAATGTGTGGAATGCTTATATTTTTGCACAATTCATTATGATTTTCTGACACATATCATATCCTAACGCAGAGCTGTTCAAAGACAATGTATAATTGCCTGCCATTCCCCATTTCTGCTCCGTGTAAAAGTTATAATTTGTCATACGTCTTTTATCTGTGTCATTTATCATTTTTATTGCATCAGCTTCTGTAACATTATATAATTTGCAGATACGCTGTGTTTTTTCCGGCATATCCCCATGAATAAACACATTTAACACATCATCACTGTCTTTCAGAATATAATCAGCATTTCTTCCAACGATTACACAAGGCTGCTTTCCAGCCAACTCTAAAATAACTTTTCTCTGTGCTTCATATACGATATCTTCTACGGACTTTCCTGTAACATCGCGTCCGGCAAATGCATATGCAACTAAACCTTTCTTTGGAGATAACTCAGCATTTTCCTTAATGTACTCTGGTGACAATCCTGATTGTTCTGCAATCTGTCCAATAATATCCTTGTCATAATATGTAATTCCAAGTTTCTTTGCCACTTCTTCACCGATAAAACGTCCACCACTTCCAAATTCCCTGCTGATTGTAATAATTCTTTTTGCCATTTCCTATTTCTCCTTAATCCAAAACATCTACTTTATTCTTTCTTATTCTCTTTAAAAATGCATATCCTATCAGGCATGAAATAACCTCAGTTATTGGGAATGCCCACCAGATCAGGGAAACTCCCATCTGACCATTTTTTACAAACACAGAAAAAATTCCAGCCAATGGCAGGATAATGATAAGCTGTCTCAAAAGAGAGATTACCAATGATTCAATACCGCCATCCAGTGCCTGATAAATACCCTGATAAGCAACATTTATTCCGGCAAACAGAAAGCTTATTGAAATCACCCTCATTGCCCCGATAAAATATTCCCTCGACTGTCCTGCATTGAACAAAGTTGCAAAAGCTTCAGGGAAAATTTCCGTAATTGCAATTCCAAGAATCATTAGTACAACGGTATAGAGCAGTCCATACCTGATTCCATCCTGAATTCTCTTTTTACTTCTCATACCATAAGCAAATGCAATAATCGGAGTGATTGCATCTCTAAGTCCAAAAGCAAGGAACAATACAAACTGCTGTACTTTATAGAACAATCCGTATGCGGTCTGTGCGGAGGAACTGAATTTTAAAATCAGATTCATCACATATACCATGATAGACATAAGTGC
>ULUR01005496.1_pt1 | contig 26322 bp, 23 predicted proteins | sample 1958651 | NCBI WGS metagenome assembly ULUR01 (sample SAMEA4835764, study PRJEB28245) | human gut metagenome | biome: gut microbiome; material: fecal sample | place: Denmark | collected 2008 | reverse complement strand
ATCAAGGAGCTGACCGAGCTGGTTGCCAAGGTCGTGGGCTACACCGGCGAGATCAAGTGGGACACCACCAAGCCCAACGGCACACCCCGCAAGCTGCTGGACGTGTCCAAGGCCACCAATCTGGGCTGGACCTACAAGACCGAGCTGGAAGATGGTCTGCGCTTGTCCTACAAGGACTTCCTGAACAACCCGATGCGTGCAGAGCGCTAAATTAAAATAAACGATTTGAAAAGGTCGTGTGTCCGTGCAGGGCCACGGCCTTTTTTGTTAAATGATAGGAGAAGTATTATGAATCTGGTGTTATTGTCCGGTGGCTCCGGCCAGCGTCTGTGGCCGCTTTCCAATGATATTCGTTCCAAGCAGTTCATTAAGATCTTCCGCCGGGAAGACGGTGAACTGGAATCCATGGTGCAGCGCGTCTACCGTCAGATCAAGGCTGTCGATACCGATGCAACGGTCACCATCGCTACCTCCAAGTCTCAGGTCTCGGCCATCCACAATCAGCTGGGCGAGGAAGTGGGCATCAGCGTGGAACCTTGCCGCCGGGATACCTTCCCGGCTATCGCTCTGGCAGCAGCCTACCTGAAGGACGTGCAGGGTGTCGGCGAGGAAGAATCCGTGGTTGTCTGCCCGGTAGACCCCTATGTGGAGAACGACTACTTTGAGGCACTGAAAGCACTGGGCGACCGTGCCGCCGTCAGCAGCGCAAATCTGGTTCTGATGGGGATTGAGCCGACCTATCCCAGCGAAAAATACGGTTATATCATCCCCATCGGCAAAGAGCAGGTTAGCAAGGTGTCCATGTTCAAGGAAAAGCCGACGCAGGAAGTGGCAAAGGATTACATTGCAAAGGGCGCGCTCTGGAACGGCGGTGTGTTCGCGTTCAAGCTGGGCTATGTGCTGAACCGTGCCCATGAGCTCATTGATTTCGTGGACTACGACGATCTGTTCAATAAATACGATACCCTGAACAAGATCAGCTTCGACTATGCCGTGGTGGAGCACGAGACGGAGATCGAGGTCATGCGCTTCGCAGGCACTTGGAAAGACCTTGGTACTTGGAACACCCTGACCGAGGCAATGGACAGCCACGCGGTGGGCGAGGCACTGTTTAACGAGCAGTGTGAGAACGTTCACGTGGTCAACGAGCTGGATGTACCTATCCTCTGCATGGGTCTGAAGGATGTAGTGGTCTCTGCAAGTCCGGAGGGTATTCTGGTTTCGGATAAGGAGCAGTCCAGCTACATCAAGCCCTTCGTCAACACGCTCGACCACCGGGTTATGTTCGCCGAGAAATCGTGGGGCAGCTTTAAGGTCATCGACATTGATAAGGCGTCTATGACTATCAAGGTGACCCTGAATGCAGGCCATCAAATGAACTACCATAGCCATCAGCACCGCGATGAGGTCTGGACAGTCATTGCAGGCAAGGGCAAGACCATTGTGGATGGCATGGAGCAGAATGTGAAGGCAGGCGATGTAATCACCATGTCCGCAGGCTGCCGTCATACTGTGATTGCCGAGACCGAACTGAAGCTGATCGAAGTGCAGTTGGGTGAAGCAATCGATGTCCACGATAAGCAGAAATTTGAACTGGAATATTGAGCCACCGCAGGAGGCAGCTATGCAAAACAAGAATAAGCCTCTTTTGCTCCGACCGTCCGGCAAGGATTATCTCTGGGGCGGCAGCCGGTTGAACGATGAATTTGAAAAAAACATCGATCTGACTCCGCTGGCAGAGACATGGGAGTGCTCCACGCACCCCGATGGTCCCAGCTATGTGGTAGGCGGTGCCTTTGATGGACAGGAACTGGCAGAGGTGCTGAGAGCACACCCGGAGTATCTGGGCGAGCGCCACAATGGCGAAAACGCACTGCCGATCCTTATCAAATTCATCGATGCCAAGAAAGATCTGTCGGTGCAGGTACACCCCACCGATGCCTATGCGCAGGAGTATGAAAACGGGCAGCTTGGCAAGACCGAGATGTGGTATGTGCTGGACGCCAGCAAGGACGCAAAGCTCGTGTATGGTCTGAAGCGGGAACGTACCGAACAGCAGATGCGGGACGCTATCGCCAAAGGAACCTTGATGAAGGACCTGCAGTGGGTTCCGGTCAAGAAGGACGATTTGTTTTTCATCGAAGCAGGTACCATCCATGCGATCGGAGCCGGTGCATTGGTGGCCGAGATTCAGGAAAACTCCAATCTGACCTACCGCCTGTATGATTATGACCGTGTAGGCAAGGACGGCAAAAAGCGGGAACTGCACATCGACAAGGCGCTGGATGTGGCGAATCTGAAAGGCAGTGCAGAACCGAAACAGCCGCTCCGGGTGCTGAAATACCGGCAGGGCATTGCCTCTGAGCTGCTGACCCGCTGCAAGTATTTTGAAGTGTACCGTATGATCGTCAACACCGAGCGGCGGCAGAAGGTGCATTACCGCGCAGATGAAATTGCCTTCCGGGTGCTGCTCTGCGTCAACGGCTGCGGCACGATCTCCTATGAGGGCGGCAATCTCCCGTTCTATAAAGGAGACTGCATCTTTGTCCCGGCGGATTCCGAGACACTGACGATTCATGGTCAGGCACAATTTCTGGATGTAAGAGGGTAAACAATATGGATATCAAGAAAGAATATGAGCGCTGGCTTGCAAACGCCACCGCCGATGCCGATGTAGTGGCAGAACTGAAAACGCTGGACGATGCAAAAATTGAGGATGCATTCTATCGCGACCTTGCTTTTGGTACAGGCGGTCTGCGTGGTGTGATCGGCGCTGGTACCAATCGAATGAATGTCTACACGGTGGCCAAGGCTTCTCAGGGTCTGGCAGACTATTTAAAAAAGAACTTTGAAACTCCGTCTGTGGCCATCGGTTACGACAGCCGTATCAAGAGCGATGTGTTTGCAAGAGTTGCCGCCGGGGTGTTTGCGGTGAATGGCGTCAAGGTCAACATCTGGCCTGTCCTGATGCCTGTTCCTACCGTGTCCTTTGCAACCCGCTATCTGCACACCTCGGCCGGTGTCATGGTGACGGCGTCCCACAACCCCAGCAAGTACAACGGCTATAAGGTCTACGGCGCCGATGGCTGCCAGATCACCACCGAAGCCGCAGCAGAGATTTTGGCTGAGATCGAGAAGCTGGATATCTTTGCCGACGTCAAGACTAGTGAATTTGAAGCAGGTGTGGCAGAGGGCAGCATCCAGTACATCCCGGATGAGGTCTACACCGCATTCGTGGAGCAGGTCAAGAGCCAGTCTGTTCTGTTTGGCGAAGAGGTCAATAAGAATGTGGCCATTGTGTACAGCCCGCTGAACGGCACCGGTCTGAAGCCCGTGACCCGCACCCTGAAGGAGATGGGCTACACCAACATCACCGTGGTCAAAGAGCAGGAGCAGCCGGACGGAAACTTCCCGACCTGCCCGTACCCCAACCCGGAGATCAAAGAGGCTATGGCACTGGGCATGGAGTATGCCAAGAAGTGCAATGCCGACCTACTGCTGGCTACCGACCCCGACTGTGACCGTGTGGGCATTGCTGTCAAGAACAAGGCAGGGGAGTACGAGCTGCTGACCGGCAACCAGACCGGTATGCTGCTGCTGGATTATATTTGCAGCCAGCGTGTCAAACACGGCAAGATGCCTGCTGACCCGGTCATGGTCAAGACAATCGTCACTATGGATATGGGCGAGCAGATTGCTACCCATTACGGCCTGCGTACCATCAATGTGCTGACTGGCTTCAAGTTTATCGGTGAGCAGATCGGCAAGCTGGAAAAGCAGGACAAGGCAGACAGCTATGTGTTCGGCTTTGAGGAAAGCTACGGCTACCTGACCGGCTCCTACGTCCGCGACAAGGACGGTGTGGATGGTGCCTACATGATCTGCGAGATGTTCAGCTACTATGCCACTCAGGGCATCAGCCTGCTGGACAAGCTGGATGAGCTGTACAAGACCTACGGCTACTGCCTGAACACCCTGCACAGCTATGAGTTCGATGGCAGCGCCGGTTTTGCCAAGATGAAGAGCATCATGCAGGCGTTCCGTGGTGACATCAAGGAGTTTGGCGGTAAGAAGGTCGTGAAGCTGCTGGACTACGCACCCGGTCTGGATGGCCTGCCGAAGTCCGATGTGCTCAAGTTCTTGTTGGAAGATAACTGTTCCATCGTGGTGCGCCCCTCCGGTACGGAACCGAAGCTAAAGACATATATTTCTGTCAGTGCAGAGAATAAGGAGGCTGCCGAGAAGGTAGAAGTGGAGATCAGCAAGAGTGCGGAAGAGTTCTTGAAGTGAGGTTGCAAACCATAAAATATTCTTCCTCACAAGGATGATTTAAAAATGAACTTGTGATATACTGGAGCTATGGGAGGCTGTAGCTCCCTACGCTGCTCGAAACTTTGCACACCTCTCCGTGGTGAGCGGCAGGCAACACATGAGAATGTGGCTAAGATGCAGAGAAATACCTCTGGTAGTGGTGAAAAATATGGAGGAGCTTCTTTATCCTACGCCTGATACCGTGTTCAATGAAACGGATGATACAAAGGAATCTACATTTACGATTGGAAAGATTTTTAATCCACAGGATGATTACAGCATATCTTTTTATATTTACGCTCAAAATTTTCGAAGAGCGGCTGAAGAAGTATCCGAATATATGCTTAAAGATCCTGATATCGGTAAGCTGGATTCATTGTTCTTTTGTATATCTTTTCTATATAGACATAGCCTTGAACTTATATTGAAAGCTATAGTTTTTCAATATGAATCAGATAAAGCAAAGAGAATTGAAGTTATTAAAGAATCTTTTCATAATTGCAAAAAACTACTGGACTGCGTAGAACCGTATCTTAATTCCAATGTCCATGATTTTGACAGAGGAGCATACGAGTGGATTCACGATTACTTGTCCGATTTTTCTATAATTGATAAAGAATCTGATTCATTTAGGTATCCATTTCATATTTTATGTGGACGTAACGCTTTTGGTGATAGAGAATATTCCATTAAGCATGTGTTTGAAGAACAAACGCATATAGATCTGAAAAAGTTTATATTGAAACTTGACCTTGCATGTATAATTTTAGATGCATATTATAATAGAGCCAATCCTTTTGATGGGGTGCGAGACAGCGGATTCTTTACAAACAATGATACACAAACATATAGAGATTATAGACCCCAATTCATAGAAGAGGGTGGATCGTATTTTATGCAAAGCGTTGTTGGTTTTAAGTACCAACACATGGAGCATTTTCCGTATGTACTAGCATATCTTGATGCAGGAAATGTGCTGAAAGCAAAGATAGATGAGAGCATCAAAAACAATGATTTTAAGACTAGAAATGTACTTTTTATGCCAATGTGTTACTGCTATAGGAACGGGTTAGAACTTTCGCTGAAGAAAATATGGTATGAGGATATCGATAACGATATGCAGCTAGTGTTAAAGCAGATGCAGAAGAAAAAGCATAAGCTTATTGGATTGTGGAATTTGCTACTTCCTACAATTGACGCTTTTGATGGAGAAAGAAATAAAAGGTACAATGCAGTTGAGGGAACTTATATTGCTTCAATTAATACATTTGATTCAGATGCCAGCCATTTTAGGTATCCATGTGATAAACTTATGAATGCATATTATTATGGGAATGAGAAGATTGATTATAGGAGTATGGGCGATTATATGGAGGCGGCAATAAATTATCTTGAAGGAGTTGACTCGTCACTTGAAGCAATCTATTGGAATAATTGAAAGTAAGCTGTGTTATAAATAAAAAGTGGAGGTACATAACAATGCCCAGAACGAAAGGTAGCAAGAACAAGCCCAAGACCGTAAAAGCAACCGTCGATCTCGCTGCACAAATCGCTGAGAAGCAGTCTGCAAAGGAAGCTGCTGCCGCCGAAATCGCGTCCATCATTGCCAACATCGATGCTCTGAAGGCTGATTTGAAAGAAAAGAAGGCTGTTCTCAAGTCCACCCAGAAGGAACTGGCCAAGCTGGAAGCCAAGAAAGCTGCCGTCGATCAGAAAGCTGCCGAAGCCGCCAAGAAGAACGAAGCAGAAAACCTTGTGAAAAAGCTTTTGGCCGAGGGTGTCAGTGCAGACGAGATCCTCGAAAAATTGAAGTGATATAATGCCGTGTAGACAAACTGAACTCTAGGAGTTCACGCGGTGTATTTAGAAACGATGGTTATTGGTGTCTAACCGGTAAAGGAATCAACTTTTGCATCATGAACTAGATACCTACCCCATTCCGGCGGATGTATTCTATATCAATGAGCTGTCGCTAGTAGGGGGGAAGTACCCTGCGAAACAAGAGACACTATGGCAAAAGCCATCGCCGGAAAGAAAACATCCGAGGGCGGTATTTTCTAGGATGACAATGTGAGCATCTATGTGCCGAAAGATTTGAATGTCGACACAGCCAGTGAGGAATTAATCTTGCAGAGCAGACTGTGAAGTGTCTGGAAGAGAATGCGGAAAATGTAGAGTGCATTCCATATAATCGGATTGAGGCATTAAGTGAAAATTCTAACTGTGATAGGAGTTCAAATACTTGCTAGCACGAAGTGCGAAAGTAGCTATAGTTGAGTGCTTTCCATCAGGAAACCACATGGCGTATGGCTTATAAATTATAACAAAAACAATGGAAAGGAAAAGTGAAGGATGGCTAATCCGATTCAAGCGATTCGACAGGTATATGATATTGAAAAATCTGCAAGAGAAAATGGATGCCCGTTTGATGACGAGGACATTAAACGACTTCTAGAGCGTACAGTATCGGATTCTAACTTGATTTCTCAGTATGCTAGATTTCAAAAAGGATACGCTACGGAAGATTTGTTTATGCGTATTTATTCATTGTTGCCATGGATTAAATCTATTGTGCCATTAGGCCAAGAACAGTTTCCGGAAAAAAGCAAAGAATATTGGCAGATTTGTGATTATGAGATGACTTTTGAAGCTGGAAGCAGCGACCATATAGAACATGCTTTGCTAGAGGTAAAACTGATAGATGGAAATAAAAAGACATTTCAACTGGAAAAATATAAATATGACGTACTGAATAGGTATTCTACACAGAAAAAAGAAGTACTTCTGTTTGCACTTTTCTGGCGCAAGTATGGTATATGGACGGTTAACTCAATAGAAGCTTTTTCTGAAAAATCAAGTTCTTACAAAATTTCATATCAAGATGCAAGGTCTGAAGATTTATCCGCAATATTTGGGGATTATACGTATTTCTTTAATAAAACTTGCATTAGAAAATCGGTATACTCAACAGAAGAAAATGTTCAGTCGACCTTTCTTCATGGACATGAAAAATATGGAAAAACGATGTCTGAGAAATTATCAACAGATGGAAGTGCATTCTCTGAATTGTGTGTGCTTGAACCAGCGGTATTGGATAGTTCATTTGACTTCAGAGAAGTCTCGAATCAAGAAATATCAGCTTTTGAAACGGAAGTGGTAGAAGAACTGGTGAAAACCCCGTACATTTATAAACTTTCATCTCTAATAATGCAATATCTTTGGAAGATGTTTTTATTTGATAAAAATAAAATTGCATACGTAGAAAATACTGTTACTGAGAATGCGTTTGATATTGTAGATACAGTTCGAAGAAAGTGTGGAGGAGAACGCTTTTATCAATTGCCTTATACCAAAACCAAAACGGTAACTGAATTGATAAAATTACAGTTTGGAAAAGTACCGAATATAATGAGTGTCTATAATGGCATAAGACCCCCAGATGCAAAGGGCCTTATGGTAAGCCATGATGAGGAACAAATCATTTATATCGTAGATAAAAATAATGTATATAAAAAGTGAAGTGATCCCAAATCACAAAAAATGGACAGTGTGGACAAACTGAGATCCAGCAGTTCACACGGTGTTTTTGAAGTGCATATATAGTTTGTAACGTAAATAATAAGGAGAGCTTTATGGGAGAAACACGCAAGCCCGGCGGCGGTCGAAAAAAACTGAAGCCAGAGTACGATGTCGGCAAGAATCTGAAAGATCAGATGGATGCTGCGGTGCCCCTCTATAAAAACAAATCCCTCCAAGCCATTGCAGATGAACTGTCTCTCAACCCTATCAAGGTTCGCAAGCTGCTCATCACAGCTGGTGTGTATGAGTCGGATATAGCGGAGATGGTACAGCATACCTTTTATAGGTATAGAGAAACACAGAACTATAAAGAAGCAATCCTCTCCACCGCATCAGAACTCAAGCTGTCCAAAGCCTCGGTCACTTCATATCTGCCGTATGAAAAGGGCGTGTATTTTCCAAGCACAACCTCAACAGAGAAGATCAGTGTGGGTGCAGAGCGGCAGCGGAGATATCGGGCAACGAAGAAACTGCGAGCAGCGCCGACGGAGGAACATCTGTGGGAAGTGGTTTTACTCTATCAAAAAGTGCGTTTTAAAACCTATTCCGGCTTGCCGTTCTATTATGAAATACGAAAAGGTAGAAGCGGCGAATATACAAAAGAGCTCTGGATCGACAGGCGAGAGAGCAGCAAAAGTCTGGCGTGGAGTTCGGTATTGCTGGCACTGGGCAATGTAAAAGAGGTCGGAGCAGTGGTAGACCGTCCGAAAGCGCTGGGTGATATCCGGGGCATAACCTACATATACGGAATGTTCTATCGGTTTGGACTGATCGATATTCCAGAAATGGCGAAGGAAAGGCGCAGGAAGCGAGTTGCTGGGGGAGATTCAGAGAACGGAAAATAGTTGAAAAGCGAAAATTTCCTTCTGGAAAGGTGACGCAGCTGGCGGTATGTGGTATACTGGGTCAGAAATAATGGCTTCGCTGCCAGAAAACTTAAAACGTAATAGGTGATATAGTAATGACAGTTCTCTATATAATTAAGACGTTACTGAACGATCCCATCATTCAGAGCTACCTCATTAGTTGTGGGGCGAGTGCCTCTTGGGATGCAATGAAATTCCTTGGGAAAAAGGGTGATGATACGCTTGAAAATCAACTGTATGGGGTGCTATCAGAAACATTTGAACGATTTGCTGACTGTATGAAGCTTGAATATGACGAGCAGCTCGTCATGGACTCCTTTTTGCAGAACATAAACAATACAGAGGACTTTGGAAACCAGGCTGTGAGCAATAAGGTATTATCGGATACATTAAACGTTTCAATCGGCAATGAGCAACTAAAACGATGGAACGCTATTTTTGTAGAAGTATGCTCAAAACCAAAATATCAATGGCTCTACAACAAACTCTCGGCAAATTTTGAAATCGCCAAATTAAACGATAGAAACTACGAATGGATGACTGAGTGCATGGAGGAAAACTTCTGCAAGATCCAATGCGAGAAATTACAAAAATTACCGCCGTTGTTTGACGACATCGGAGTAGAACTGGACAAAACGTGTTGGTATACCATCAAGGTCCTGATTTATGAAATCGTATTTAATGCGAAGGAGCACGGAAAAGCGCAGAAGTGCTTCGTACAAATCACAAAAAACTCCATTGCTGTTTTCGACGATGGAACGGAATTTGATCCCCAGGAGATGAAGCAGCGTGAAGAATGCCATGGCGGTGCAATGGCATTGCAGGACGTGATGGAGAACTATCCGGAAATCGTGTTGAAAAGCACCTATGCCAATGGACTGAACCGCTTTGAAATGATATTCCCGAATGAGGTTTTTGATGTAAACCAGATGAGCGAAATTGTGATACCAGATTTATACTACATGAGAGGAGAAGTTCAACTGAAGTACCCTGAGGGCAAGTTTCGATATTACTTCATCGATATTGGCGAAATACCAACGGGACAAAGAGGTGAATTGTTTGCAACATACAGTGGAATTGCTGTTTTGGTAGAAAAACTTCAGAATAACATCGAGAAACTGACAGAGGATAGCGAGATATTTGTGCGTTTTCCGAACACATCAAGGCCTGACTATAAAAAGGTATATTCTATGATGGCCCGAGTGCTGTGGGGGCGAATGATGCCAGGGAAAATAAAGATATCGCTGAGCCCGGCCTCGTTGGAAACAGAGACGGAGTGAATGAAGAAATTTCATAAGTCGTTCCATATCGAACAAATACCTCCCTTCTCCAACCACAGCTTTCAAAATCACTTCCGGTGAAATTATAGTAAAAGAAGCGCAGGGAAGAGCAGAAGCTGAGCAACTAAATAGCGTAAATCAGAAATGATTAAGGCAATCTGCACATTAAAACACCTTCAATCACTTCAAAAGTACTCTTCAAAAAATCAGCGATAACCCATCACTCAATTCCGTCCATCAATACACCAACCAAACCATCATCCAACCCGTCATCACATCCACCCGGAGGAGCGCATCTGGGCAGAGCAAACGCCCCCGGCGGCAGCTCTGGGTCCCGGACGCTCCGAAGGTTAAGCACGACAGGATGAAACAATTTTACATGGTTGACATGGGGCGAAAAAGGTGGTAATATTATTTTGTCAAAAAATGCGAATCTCTCTCGCTTGCAAAGGAAAAATCCCTCTCGCAATGAAAAATCAAACGATGCAACGAGCAAAAATTGACTTTGCCGAAGGCTGGCAGACACGAGGGACTTAAAATCCCTTTCTGGCGACAGAGTGCGGGTTCAAGCCCCGCCGGTGGCATGAGAAAGCCCAGAATTATTCGTTGATTCGAATGATTCTGGGCTTTCTCGGCTCTTTGTCAAATGTTTGGCTGAAGCAGGTAAAAACGGCAAACAGGAACCAGTGGTATGACATTCAAGAGACGATTCTCATCCACTCCTCCATGAAAGCCATCGGTGTTGTCGAAGGCGGCGCGGACACGGTTTTGGATGTTTGCATTGCTAGCGCTGAATTTTGCAAACCGATAAGAATGCAACGATACCTCTGCGGTTCTGGATGCACCGCAGGGGTCTTTTTTGTGCAGGTCCTTTCCGAAAAGGGAAAACCATGGTATACTGTGTTGAAGAGAATTTGAATCTGGAGGAGCAAAGATGAATGATATGAAAGCAAAGACCGGCGCACTTCTGAAAGAGATGGCCGTCCTGACCGGGGCGGTCGCGATCATTGCGGCAGGCGTCTACTTTTTTCTGGTGCCGAGCCATACATCCGTCAGCAGCATTTCCGGCCTTGGCATCGTGCTGTCCAATTTTGTGCCGCTGCCCTTGTCGGTCATTACGATGCTCTTGAACGTTGTGCTTCTCATCGTCGGGTTCTTTACTTGCGGCAGAGAGTTTGGCGTAAAGACCGTTTACACCAGTGTGCTGTTGCCAGTGTTTCTGGGGCTATTTGAAAAGCTGTTCCCGGAGGCTGGCTCGATGACTGGCAGTCAGGAGCTGGACGTGGTGTGCTATATCCTGGTGGTCAGCATCGGGTTGAGCATTTTGTTCAACCGCAACGCGTCCTCCGGCGGGCTGGATATCGTGGCGAAAATCATGAACAAGTACCTGCACATGGAATTGGGGAAAGCCATGTCTCTGTCGGGGATGTGCATAGCGCTTTCCGCAGCGCTGGTCTATGATAAGAAAACGGTGGTCCTGAGCATTCTGGGCACTTATTTCAATGGCATCGTGTTGGATCATTTCATCTTCGACAACAGCATCAAGCGCCGCGTCTGCATCATCACCGAAAAAGAGGAGGCGCTGCGGCAGTTTATCATCAACGATCTGCACAGTGGTGCGACCATGTACGAGGCCATCGGCGCATACAATCTGGAAAAACACAACGAGATCATTACCATCGTGGACAAGAGCGAGTATCAGAAGCTGATGAACTTTATCAACCGGGAGGACCCCAAGGCGTTTGTCACTATTTACAATGTGTCCAGTGTGCAGTATCAGCCCAAGACCTGAGCACCGGATGTGAAGGGAGACCCTATGAACATTACAGTTTATCTTGGAGCAAACGAAGGAAACACCCCGGCATTGAAAGCGGCCGTGCAGGAGCTTGGGCGCTGGATCGGGGAGAGCGGGAATGCGCTGATCTACGGCGGGTCCCGAAGCGGCCTGATGGGTGCACTGGCGGACAGTGTATTGGCTGCGGGCGGAGAGGTGACCGGCGTAGAGCCGGAGTTCTTTGTCAAAGGGGAACTTCAACACGATGGCCTCACAGAGCTGATCGTCACAAAGGATATGACCGAACGGAAGACGAAGATGATCGAGCTGGGCGATGCGTTCATTGCGTTTCCCGGCGGGACAGGTACGCTGGAAGAGATCGCAGAGGTGATGTCCAAAGTCTCGCTGAAACATCTGGATGCGCCCTGCATTCTGTACGACCTGGATGGCTATTATACAGGCCTGCGGATGCTGCTGGGCCACATGATCGAAACGGGCCTGTCGTCTGAAGAGCGGCAGAAAGGAATCTATTTTGCAAAGGATCTCGCGGAGATCAAGGCAATTTTGAACCGTTGATTTTGCAAAACGAGCCGAATTAAAATAACGCAGATACGATTGAAACCGAAAGAATAAAACAAAGAGTAAATCGCAAGAAAACAGCCTGCAACAAAATTTCATCTGCATCAAAAACGCATAGAATGAAAAGAATACAAATCGTATAGCTTGTTTGAGTGGCACATTTCTACAGCGAAAAATTGACTCGAATGCCGCGCCGTTTTATGCTATAATAGTCCATAGAAAAGGAGCGTGGAGTATTTGGAACTGGAGCAAGCGCAGAAGCGCGTGGAAGAACTGCGTGCGGTGATCGAAAAGAACAACCGCCTTTATTACGATCAGGATGCCCCTGAACTGGAGGATTTTGAATACGATACCCTGACACGGGAGCTGAAAGAATTGGAAGCACAGTTCCCGCAGCTGGTCACACCCAACTCACCGACGCAGCATGTCGGCGGGACCCCCAGCGGACGGTTTGCCAAGGTCACACACGCGGTCAAAATGGAAAGTCTGTTGGATGCGTTTTCGTTTGACGAACTGCGCGACTTTGACCGCCGGGTGCGTGAAGCAGGCGTCGAACCGGAATACGTGGTGGAGATCAAGATTGATGGCCTTTCGTGCAGCCTGGAATACGAAAACGGTACGCTGGTGCGGGCTTCCACCCGCGGCGACGGTGTGGTCGGCGAAGACGTGACGGCCAATGTCAAAGCCATCCGGAAGATTCCCAAACAGCTGAAGGATGCACCGGAGTTTCTGGAAGTACGCGGTGAGGTGTATATGCCGCATGAAGCGTTCCAGCACCTTTGCGCCGAGCAGGAATTGCAGGGAGCGGCTCCCTTTAAGAATCCGCGCAACGCAGCCGCCGGTTCGCTGCGCCAGAAGGATTCAAAAATCACTGGGAGCCGTGGGCTGTCGATCTTTATCTTCAATGTGCAGCAGATCCGCGGCAAGGAACTGACTACCCATGCAGAGAGTCTGGACTACCTCAAGAGCCTGGGCCTGCCGGTCTCGCCGCGCTATCACGTGGTGCACAACATCGAAGACGCCATTGCTGAGATCGAGCAGATCGGCCAGAACCGTTCGAAGCTCGATTTTGATATGGACGGTGCCGTCATCAAAGTAAATGCTTTTGCACAGCGCGATTTGATGGGTTCGACCAACAAATTCCCGCGCTGGGCCATTGCATTCAAGTACCCGCCAGAGGTCAAGGAGACGACGCTGCGCAGCATCGAAGTAGCCGTTGGCCGCACAGGCGTTCTGACCCCGACGGCCTGCTTTGACCCGGTCTTTCTGGCGGGGACTACCGTAGCGCGTGCGACGCTCCACAACGAGGACTTCATCCGTCAGTTCGGCCTCTGCATCGGGGATACCATTCAGGTGCGCAAGGCGGGTGATATCATTCCGGAGGTCATCGGTGTGACCCGCCATGAGGAAGGCGCACAGCCCTATGAGATGCCCACAGTCTGCCCGTCCTGCGGCGCACCGGTGGTGCATCTGGAAGATGAGGCGGCACTGCGCTGTGTCAACCCGGAGTGCCCAGCACAGGCACTCCGCAACATCATCCACTTTGCTTCCCGCGATGCCATGGACATCGACGGCCTCGGTACGGCGGTTGCAACGCAGCTGGTGGATAAGGGGCTGGTGCACTCGGCGGCTGACCTTTACACCCTCACGCTGGAGCAGCTGCTGACGCTGGAAAAATTCAAGGAAAAGAGTGCGACCAATCTGCTGCAAGCCATCGCGCACTCCAGGGAAAACAATCTGGACAAGCTGCTGTTTGGCTTTGGCATCCGGAACATCGGTGATAAGGCTGCGGCTCTGCTGGCAGAACATTTCGGTTCGCTGGAAGCCATCCGGGAGGCGACCGAGGAGCAGATCAGCGAGATCGATGGCTTTGGCGGTGTGATGGCTCAGAGCGTGACCGAGTTCTTTGCAAAAGACGGCACGACCGACCTTGTCCATCGTCTGGCGGATGCCGGATTGAATATGCAGTGGAAGGGAGAGCCAAAGGGCGACAAACTTGCCGGAAAAACGCTGGTCGTGACCGGCACACTGGAGACCCTTTCCCGCAATGAGGCGGAAGCGCTGATCGTAAAGAACGGCGGCAAGGCCAGCGGTTCCGTCTCGAAAAAGACGGCCTATGTGGTGGCCGGAACAGCGGCAGGCTCGAAGCTGACCAAAGCACAGGCCCTTGGTGTGCCGGTGCTGACCGAAGCAGAGTTCCTCGCCCTGTTGAACGAGGAACCAAAGCCGGAAACCTGAATCTTTCCGGAGTCCTGAATAAAAGAAGAACCCCATCAAACGCCCGTACAGTGGAACACGCTGTGCGGGCGTTTGTGCTGCCCGGTTCTATCTTCCGCCCGGCTGCATACAGTGATGACAAGAGACGCGGAAGGAGAATGCAGGATGGACGAGTATTATCAGGTGGTTCAGTCGCTGCCGAGCTGGCTGGCCTGGCCGCTTCTGGACATGCCGTCGGCCCTTGCGCCCGATGTGCAGGAGCTTCGGCTGCGGGTGGGCTGTGCGCCAGCGTTCACGATGCGTGGGGCAGTCTGCACACCGCAGGAAACAGCGCGGGAGCTTGCCTCCTTGCAGCGGATGCTTCTGACGCCGCAGCAGATGGAGGAGATCTTGTTCACACTGTGCGGCGGGTCGGTCCACACGCATCAGACGGAGATCGCGCAGGGGTATGTGACGGGTCCCTCCGGGTGCCGGGCGGGCCTTGGTGGACGCTTTCTGCAAAACCCGGAAAACCCGGAACAGGGCGTCGTTTTGCAGGAACTGACCTCCGTCAACCTGCGCGTTGCACGGGAGAAAACTATCCCGCTCCCAGAGGAACTGTGTGCAGCCATGCAGACGCATTTCATCGGGATGCTTCTCGTAGGCGAGCCGGGCAGCGGCAAAACGACGCTTCTGCGCAGCATGGCGCGGGAGCTTGTCTGCCAGAAAAAGCTGGTCTCGGTGATCGACGAGCGGCGGGAGTTGTTTTCGGGCAGCTCCCGGCGGAAGTCCCCCGGTGAAGCGCTGGATGTGATCTCCGGCATCCCGAAGGGACAGGCTGTGCAGATGGCGCTGCGGACACTCTCGCCGCAGATCCTTTTGTTGGACGAGCTGGGCGGTCTGGATGAGGTGACAGCGCTCGAACAGGGGCTTTTCAGCGGCGTGGACTTTATCGCAACGCTCCATGCAGCGTCCCCGGAAGAAGCGGTCGGACGCCCCCAGGTGCAGGCGCTGCAGGCGCGGGGTGCACTCCATGTGCTGGTCTGGCTCAAAGGGCGGGCGGAGCCGGGGCAGGTGCGGGAGGTGCGGTTTTTATGAGCAGTCTCTTTTTGCATGGCATCGGGGCGGTCTGCCTGGTATTCTGCGGCTGGTGCGTTGGCGATGGGGTCTGCATCCGTGCAGAGGCACATCGGCAGGCATTGCAAAAGACCATTGCGCTGCTGGAACGCATCCGCCGGGAGATCGAATTTCGGCGCACGGATCTGAGAGCTTTGCTTTGTGCTATACAGCGGGAGGGTCTTGTGGGGCAGACAGAGCATTCGCTGCAAACGCTGGCTCCCGACCCGGCGCTGACCCGGCGGGAGCAGAACGTGTTCCGGGTGTGCATGGCAGGGCTGGGCCATGCAGAAGCAGCGCAGGAATGCCAGCAGCTCGCATTTTACATTCAGCAGTTCGAGGCGTTTCAGACAGAGCTTGCACCGCAGCTGCGGCAAACGAACGAGCTTTCGCATAAGCTTGGCCTTGCGCTGGGGCTGGCGGCTGCAATTTTGCTGATTTGAGAGGATGAAAAAGATGGAGATCGACCTGATCTTTAAGATCGCGGCCATTGGCATCATCGTAGCGGTGCTGAACCAATTGCTGATCCGCTCCGGGCGGGAGGACCAGGCGATGATGACGACACTGGCAGGGCTGGTCGTGGTCCTGTCCATTCTGGTGAAACAGATCAGCGCCCTGTTCGTGACCATCAAATCCCTGTTCGCACTATGAGTGCGGCGGCAGCGGCCTTTGGCCTGGCGCTTGTGGCAGCATTGCTTTATACGGTGCTCAGGCGCAGTGTCCCATCCTACGCGTTGCTGCTTTCGCTGGGGGCGGCACTGGTGCTTCTGGTGCGGGTCGGGTCTGCGTTCCGGGCGGCGCTCCTCGGCATTGTCCGCCTGGGGGAGCAGACGAACGGCGCAGCCTTTTCGTGCCTGATGAAGAGCGCGGTCGTCCTGCTTCTGACGGACTATACCCATACCCTCTGCAAAGAAGCCGGAGCGGAATCGCTGGCGTGGTGTGTCGGGCTGGCCGGCCGCTGTCTGGTGCTTGCGGCGGCGTGGCCGCTGCTGGAAGAGATTTTACAGCGAATCGGGAGTATGACGGGATGAACAACTGGGATGTGCGCCTTCCGGGCGCAGAGACGTGGGGGCCTTATCTGGAACAAAGCCCGGTATCGCCTGCGGCGTTTGCAGAAGACCCCTGGGAGGCTCTGCGCAGTTTTCTTCCGGAGTCCCTGCCCTCGGCTCTGCATACCGCAGCAAGCGGATATGCGGCGGTTCTGACCTTTCTGGTGCTGGGCGCTGTCATCGCACTGCTGTTGGGTGGCCATGCGGATGGAACACTGCTGGACCTCGTCTGCGCAGGGGGCTGCGGGGTCCTGCTATGGGAAAAGCTCGTGGAACTTTCCGAAACGCTCTGCACCCAGATCGAAAGCTGGAACCGGTTTCTTCTGGGATTTCTGCCAGTGTATGCAGGGGTCCTGACCCTGGGCGGCGAGAGCGTGGCAGGCGCTTCGGCAGGCGGTTTTCTTCTGACGCTACTGTGTGCTCTGGCGCAGGGGCTCACGGTGCTGGTGCCTCCGCTGCTCCAATGCTATCTGGCCTTGAGCATGGCCTGCTGCATCTGTGCGGAAACCGGGCTGGGGAGCTTTTGCAAAGCAGTTGGCCGTGCGCTGGAAAAGCTGCTGGGGTGGGCGGGCAAACTTCTGGTTGCCCTTTTGGGTCTGGAGCGCATCTCAACGCTGCAGCTGGACCGTGCGGCCCTTCGCACCGGGCAGCTTCTGACCGGGACGGTGCCGATCATCGGGGAGACGCTGCGCGATGCCTCGGAGACGGTGCTGTCGTGCCTTCAGCTTTTGAAAAGCGGGCTGGGGCTGGCTGCGCTGTTGACCATTGCAGCAGAATTCGTGCCGGTCTATCTGGGAATGCTTGTCCAGCTGGGCCTGCTTTCCGGGTGTGGGCTTCTATGCGGACTGATGGGCAGTGAGCGCTGCCAGAGCCTTCTGGAATGTTTTGCAGAGGCGCTTCGCTGTATGATGGCGGTGACGGCACTGTTTGCGGGGCTTGCCATTGCAGGCACGGCACTGCTCTTTGTGGTAGGGGGTGGATGAAGTGCAGAACATCAAAGCGGCGGTGGCAGTTTTCTGCACGGCGTGTATCTGCGCGGAGCTGACCGCACAGCTCACGGGGCAGGGGTGGGCCCGGCGCAGCATAAAAGCGGTGGCTGGGTTATATATTTTAGCAGTGGTCCTCTGTGTGCTTCCGCAGGCAAAAGGGGAGTGGAAGGCGTTCGCTCTCCCGGTGGCGTCCTCGGTGGAATTGGGAACACAGAAGGAGACTGTGCTTCGTGCGGCAGAGTCTCAGCTGGAAGAAACTTTGGAAGCCCACTGCCGTGAGGAGCTGGGCGCAGAGGTCGCCATCCGCATCGAGCTGGAAGAGACAGCGGAGGGCGTACAGGTCCATTCCCTGACGGTAACGCCGATGGGAGAGGCGGAAGAAACACGGGACGCGGTAGAGGAACTGCTTCAACATACGCTGGGCGTATCGCCTGTGTGGAACGTACCCGGCGGGGAGAATGCGCCATGAAACAGCGGGGAGAAGGAACGACATTCGATTTCCGGGCACTGCTGGAAAAGCAGAACCGCACCCGACTGGCTGTGGTGCTGGGCGGCGCGGCAATGCTGTTGCTGCTGCTCTCCGAACTGCTGCCTGCAACGCCGCCTGCGGAACCACCCGCGGCGTCGGCTTCCCAGGCGTCAGCCTACCGGGAGCAGCTGGAAGCACAGCTCCAGGACCTGATCGGGCAGATCGACGGGGCCGGGGCCACAACCGTGATGGTGACACTGGAGACCGGGGAGGAGACCGTCTATGCAACGGACACGCAGTCGGGACAGACCCAAAGCCAGGAAACGCATGTGCTGTTGGATGACGGCACGGCTCTGGCGCAGACGGTCTATTATCCGCAGGTGTGCGGGGTCGCGGTCGTCTGTGACGGCGGGGGAGATGTCCGGGTCGCTGCACGGATCACCGAGCTTGTGCGGGCATTGCTGGATATTTCGTCTACCCGGATCTGTGTAGAACAGCGTCGACCCTGACCGGCTGTTTCCGAACCATTAAGTCGCAGAGACAAGGAGGAACATTTCCATGAGAGCTATTTCCAAGAACACCCGAAAAGTGACGGCGCTTACCCTGGCAGCGGCTCTGGTCGTTGCGGTCTATCTGAACTGGCAGTATGCGCGGGCGGGCGTCACGCTGGAGGAAAATGCCGTCCAGGTCGCAGCAGGAGCAGACACGGCGGACGAAGCCTCCGCGCCTATTCTGGACGGCCTGATGACCGAGGCGGAAGCCGTTTCCAGCGCCAACAAGAATTATGGAGAAGCACAGCTCGTCAGCGTAGCGAATCACAGCGGCTCCAAGTTCTTTGAGGAGGCCCGGCTCAAGCGGACCAAGGCGCACGACGAAGCAATGGACGCCGTGCAGAAGGCATTGAAATCGTCGTCGCTCTCCGCAGAAGAGAAAAAGAGCTACACCCAGCAGTTGACCGGCAATCTGGAAGATCTCCATGCGGAAAATGAGATTGAAACGATGGTCAAGGCCAAAGGCTTTGCAGACTGCCTCTGCTTTTTGCAGTCCGGTCGGGCAGATCTGACGGTGATGACCTCCGGCGACGCACTGACGGCAGCGCAGGTGGCGCAGATTCGGGATATCGTCCTGAGCAAAAGCAGTGTGACGGCGCAGAACATCACCATCGTAGAGGTAAAATAAGAGAGCGGTTGCGGGGGTCCGCCGGATGTGGTAATATAAAGAGGAACAAACAAAGCGGGCCTGCCGCCCGGCGGGCCCCACAGGAGCGTTTATGAAAGAACCAAAACTGAAGACCGTTTACGTCTGTTCCAACTGCGGGGAGACCAGCCCGCGCTGGATGGGCCGCTGCCCCAGCTGCGGCAGCTGGAACACCATGAACGAAGATGTGGTCGCAGAGGCCCCCAAGGCGGGGCTTACCGGCGGAAAAGCCGCTGCCCCTGCCCGGCAGGAGGGCGTGACCTCGCTGACGGCGAAGCGCCTGTCGGAGATCAGCACGACCGAGGAGAAAAGCCGCATTCTGACCGGCATCTCCGAACTGGACCGTGTGCTGGGCGGCGGCATCGTGCTGGGCGGTGTGGTCCTGCTCAGCGGTGAGCCGGGCGTGGGCAAATCCACCATGCTGCTGCAGCTTTGCGGTGCCATCTCCAACCAGCACACGGTTTTGTATATTACGGGGGAAGAGTCGGTGCGGCAGGTCAAGCTGCGTGCCGCGCGGCTCAAGATCCCGCAGGAGAACATCTATCTGGTGGCCGAAAACGACGTGGACGAGATCTGCGGCCTGATCGAAAAGGAAAAGCCAGACCTTGTGGTCATCGACTCCATCCAGACCATGCGCTGCATGGACATCTCCTCTTCGTCCGGCACGGTCAGCCAGGTAAAGGAAAGCGCGGCCCGGCTGCTGGCAGTGGCCAAAAAGCAGGAGATCCCGATGTTCATCGTGGGCCATGTCAACAAGGACGGTGCCATTGCCGGGCCCAAGGTCATGGAACACATCGTGGATACGGTGCTATACTTTGAGGGCGACAAAATGCTGCCTTACCGCATCCTGCGGGCAGCCAAAAACCGCTATGGCTCCACGAATGAGCTGGGCATGTTCGATATGACGGGGCAGGGGCTAGAAGAGATCGAAAACCCCTCGCAGATGCTTCTGGAAGGCCGTCCGCTCGGCGTTTCCGGCAACTGCGTTGCCTGTACGATGGAGGGCAGCCGCCCCATTTTGAGCGAAATTCAGGCGCTTGCGACGAAAACGAATTTCCCGGCACCGCGCCGCGCCTGCAGCGGCTACGATTACAACCGCATGAACCTTCTCATTGCGGTCCTTGAAAAACGCGCCGGGTATTTCTTTGGCAACCTGGATGTGTATATCAACATCGTCAGCGGCATCACGCTGCGGGATACGGCCTGCGACCTGGCGGTCTGCCTCAGCATGGTCTCATCGCTGCTGGACTGCCCGGTCAGCGACAAATTGATCGCCATCGGTGAAGTCGGTCTGGGCGGCGAGGTGCGCAGTGTGCCCAACCTGGAACAGCGTCTGCGGGAGGCGGAACGCATCGGTTTTGAACGTGCCGTCGTGCCGAAGCACAGCCTTGCGCATCTGAACCCGGCGGATTATCCGGGCATGAAGCTCGTAGGGGCGGCTTATATCTCGGATGCGATCCATGCTTTGAAAAACGACCGCCTTTAATGGAAATGATAAGGAAACGATATGTCCATCTATCTTGATGAAAAGAATCCCAGCAAGCACAAACCGTTCGATGATGCTTCGGCGGACATTGTGGAGTATGTGCGTTATCTGGAAGTGATCGCAGGCAAAAGCGCGAACACAGCGTTCAGCTATTACTGCGATCTGCGCGGCTTCAGCCGCTTTATGAAGCGCCGCAGGGGCCTTGTGGCAGAGGATGCGGAACTGAAAGAGATCGACCCCAAAGGGCTCGACACCGCATTCTGGGGCAGCGTGACAAAAGAGGATGTTTACGAATATCTGTATTTTCTGAACCGTGAATGCGGAAACAAAAAGTCCTCTACCGCCCGGCGGCTGGCCAGCCTGCATGGGTTTTATGACTATCTGGTCAATCAGGTCAACCGCCTTTCGCAGGACCCGACGGCCTCCATCAAACCGCCCAAGCAGGATAAAGTTCTGCCCAAATATCTGACGGCGGAGCAATCCATGCAGCTGCTGGAAAGCACCCAGCATCAGAGCGATTTCCCGGAGCGGGATTACTGCATGGTCGTGCTGTTTCTGAACTGCGGGATGCGTCTGGCAGAGCTGGTCGGGATGGACCTTGGCGACATTGACCTGGAACAGCGGCAGATCCGGCTGTTCGGAAAAGGCCACAAGGAGCGCATGGTCTACCTGAATGATGCCTGCATCGAAGCGCTGCAATTGTACCTGAAGAAACGGAACACGATGGAAGGTCTGGACCCCAAGGAAAAGGCCGTTTTTGTGACCCGCCGCATGAAAGACCGCATCTCGAACCGCCGCGTGGAACAGCTGGTGACAGGTGCCATGAAGGCGGCAGGGCTGAAGGGCTTTTCGACCCATAAGCTACGGCATACAGCAGCTACGCTGATGTACCAGACCGGCAATGTGGATATTCTGACGCTCAAGCAGCTGCTCGGCCACAGCAGTGTGGGAACGACCCAAATCTATACGCATCTGCAAGAATTTCAGGTTCGCGCAGCCATTGAGCAGAACCCGCTGGGTGAAGTCCGGAAGTCAAATTTGGATACAACGAAACAGGAAGCGGGGGAGACCCGCGGCGGAATTTCGACGGACGGCGCAGAAATGGACGCAGGAACGAAGGATGCTCCGGATGATGCAGCCGAAACGCCGACTGGGCCGATGGATGCCTTTGATGGGGCTGCTAAAGACGGTTTCCGCGTAGATGTTTCGGCGCTGCGTAAGCCGGATGCAAGTGAGAAAATGGAGCGCTAAAATGGATTATACGAAATTTTCGGGCGCTTATACGGTGCGACGACTGCTCCGTGACGATATTCCGTCCATTTTTGCGCTTTGTGAGAAAAATCCGCAGTATTACGAGCATTGTCCGCCGTTTGTGACGCCGGAAAAAATCGAAGCCGATATGAAGGCCATGCCGCAGCGCAAGACTGGTCAAGAACAGGATAAGTATTATCTGGGCTATTTTGACGTCCACCAGCGGCTTGTGGCTGTGATGGATTTCATCGACCATTATCCGGATGCGCAAAGTGGGTTCATCGGATTCTTTATGATGGAGAAAGATCTGCAAGGAACCGGCGTCGGAAGCTCGATCATCACTGAGCTGTGTGCCTGTCTGGTGCAATGGGATTATCAATACATTCGTTTGGGTTATGTGGATGGAAACGAACAAAGCAGATCGTTCTGGCTGAAGAATCAATTCACAGACACCGGCTTGAGAGATCATACAAACGATTACACCGTCGTTGTGATGAATCGTTTCTTGACAAAAGTGTAGATCAAAAAGCAGAAAAAACAGACCAAGAATACACCAATTGCATACATACCGCAAAAAGGCCGCTGGAGCTCAAAATCGAGCCCAGCGGCCTTAATTGGCAAAAATTGGAGAAAAGAGGGCTTTTTCACTCCCCTATATTTCACATAACGTGCATTATACGAAACTTATGTCATTGAAAAACAGGCCCCCTCTTCTGCTGTGTTCCACGCGCACAGCTTTGCCGGGAGGCTCGTTTTTCGTTTCAGTTTCAGGATGCACACCGTTGCAGGTTCAGGCTATGTGTGTTGCGCCGAGTCTGTTTTATTCCGGCAGCGGCGTGATCTCAAAATATGTACAGATGGCTTCATAGTAAGCGCGGGCGGTTCGCCTGCAACCCTCTTCAGTGCCAAACTGTGCAACATCGGCGGCACTGGTCACAAAGCACTGCTCTGCCAGAACGGCCGGACAGTTTGCATCTTCCAGGATGGTAAAGCTGCGCTCTGCCCGCACTTCGGTGTGGCTGGTCTCGACCAGCTGCTTTGCTTCTCCGATATAATAAATGTAACGGACTCCCCCGCGCCCCCGCAGACTGGCCCCGGCGGAACGCATGGCGCTGGCCAGGAGTTTCGCGAAATAATAGCTTTCCTGATGCCAGGTGCGGCCCGGCACACTGGGATAGCACTCGAACCCGGAGGCTGTGGAGCCTTCCGGTGCAGAGTTCCCGTGGATGGAAAGCAGCAGGTCCGGCGAGAGCGCGTTGGCCGCAGCGGCGCGTTCTGCTGGCTTTGCCGTGGCGTCATAGCTTTCGCGGGTCTGGAGCGGGATAAAATTGGGGTCTGCCTCCAGCCACCCGCGCAGTGCTTCGGCGGTAGCTGCCGTCATCTCCTTTTCCGTTACTATCCCCTGTGCGCCGGGATCTGAACCGCCGTGCCCAGCATCGATCGCAATGCGATAGGGCGGCGGGCCGAAGGTAGGACGGAAATCATCATCGTCTACAGCGGGTGTTCCCTGCCCGATCGTAAAGGCTGCATACCACAAATAAAGGCCGAAACAGATCCCGATGAAACAGAGGCAGAGAACGACCGCGTGACGAAATGAAAAGGCCTGATTTTTCTGTTCCTTTTTGCGATGGACTGCATGTTTTGCCATATAGACTTCCCTGCTTTGAATAAAACAAAACCTGCCCGCGAGATGGTTTCCGGGGCAGGTTTCCGGGAAATGCCCGGAGAAATTTTACTTCAGCTCGACCACGGTCACGCCGCTTTCCCCCTCGCCGTAGCGGCCAAGGCGGAAGCTCTTGACCATGCGGTTTCCGCGCAGATGCTTGTGGATGGCCGTGCGCAGTGCACCGGTGCCGTTGCCATGGATCAGATAGACCACGGTCTGGCCGTTCAGGATGGCGCGGTCGATGAAGGAATCCACCTCCGGCAGTGCCTCATCGACCGTCAGGCCCAGCAGATTGCACTCCATTTTGGCGCTGCGCTGCACCCGCTCTACCCTGCCGTTCGGGCGGTTGGCGTCACCGGTCAGGCGGGAATACCGCTGCTGCGCCTTGGTCTTGGCCTGCGGTTCCTTGACCAACTTTTCGGGCTGCTTCAGGCCCAGGAGCGGAACTTTGGTCTTGATGATTCCGGCGCGAACGAGGACATCGCCGTTTTTATCCGGCAAAGCCAGCACCGTCGCCAGCTGATTCAGCTCGGCAATACAGACCTCCTGCCCCACCTTGACCTCCTTCAGCGGCACAAATTCCTTGACCGGATTGTGCACGACCTCGGTGCCGATGAAGAGTTTTTCGGATTCCTTTTTGGCGATCTCCCGTGCGCGCTGGGCTTTCTGCTGGGTGCTCATCCGCTCATCCTTCTGGAGCTGACGCAGCTCATCCGTCAAAGCGTATGCTTTGCTTTCCACCTGCTGTGCCAGTGCACGGGCCTTGGCGCGGGCTGCTTCCAGCTCATTTTCGCCCTGCTGGATGAGTTCGTCCCGCTTTTTGCGGGCGGCATCCAGCTGATGGGCAGCCTCATTGCGAAGCTCTTCCACCTCGTCCTGGCTTTCCTTGAGCTGCAGTTTCAGGTCGTCCAGCTGGCCCAGAACCGCATCCAGACGCTTGTCCTCTGCCGAAAGATGCTGCTGTGCCGCTTCAATGACGCGCTCTGGGATGCCGAGCTTCTCGCTGATGAGGAAGGCGTTGGATTTGCCGGGAACACCGACGCTCAGCTTGTATGTGGGGCGCAGCGTCTCAAGGTCAAATTCACAGCTGGCATTGACGACGCCTTTCGTTTCCAGAGCGAAGACCTTCAGCTCTGCATAGTGGGTGGTCGCCATCAGCAGCACACCACGGCGGCGCAGCTCCTCGATGATGGCGACTGCCAGCGCAGCACCCTCGGCGGGGTCTGTGCCTGCTCCCAATTCGTCCAGCAGGACCAGTGTGCGGGGCATGGCCAGTTCCAGGATGCCGGTGATCTTCTTCATGTGGCCGGAGAAGGTGGACAGGCTCTGTTCGATGCTCTGCTCGTCGCCGATGTCCACGAGGAACTCGTCAAACACGCAGATCTCGCTGCGCTCGTCGGCAGGAATGAGGAAGCCGCATTGTGCCATGGCACACAGCAGACCGGCCGTTTTCAGGGTGACCGTCTTGCCGCCGGTGTTCGGGCCGGTGATGATGAGCGAATCGTAGTCTCTGCCCAGCGCGATATCCACCGGGACGCACTTTTTGGGGTCGATAAGCGGATGCCGTGCCCGGATGAGCGAGAAGGACGAATCGGTCCGCACGGCAGGCTTGAAGGCCTTTATGTCCAGCGCCAGCCGTGCCTTAGCCAGCAGGACGTCGATCTCCAGCATGGCCTTATAGCTGTACTGGAATTGCGGCTCAATGGCGGCAACCTGTGCCGTGAAGGCAACCAGAATGCGCTCGATTTCCTGCGCTTCCTGTGCGCGGTATTGCAGGATGCGGGCGTTTGCCTCCACGACGGCCTGCGGCTCCACAAAGACCGTTGCGCCCGTGGAGGAGACATCGTGGATGATGCCGCTCACTTCGCCGCGGTATTCACTTTTGACCGGGACGACATACCGGCCGTTTCTCATAGAAACGACGCTCTCTTGCAGATATTTGGAGGTGTCCATGTTTCGGACCATAGTTTCCAGACGGTCGCGGATGCTGTTTTCGGTGGCGTGGATCTTCTTGCGCAGCTCATTCAACGTGCGGGAAGCCGTGTCAGCCATGGCATCCGGTGCCAGAATGGCGCTGGAGATCTGCTGCTCCAGGCCGGGCTGCGGGGCCAGCGCGTAGAACAGGTCGTCTGTCGGCAGCGCCTCGTGATCCGAGGAACCGTACCAGCTGCTCAGATTCTGGAAGTTGCGGAGTGCGCCCGCCACCATCAGAAGCTCTCCCATCGAGAGGACACCGCCCTTGACAGCGCGGGTCACAAGCTGGCTGACACCCTCCACACCGCCGAACCTAGGCGAACCGTTTTTGATGAGCAGGCTGTTGATGGCGTCCGTCTGTTCCAGCGAATAGCGGACCTCGTCCGGGTCGCACTGGGGCTCCAGCGCCAGCATCTGCGCTTTGGCCTCCCGGCAGACGCAGCCCTCGGCAGCGCGGGCAATGATCTTATCAAGCTCAAGTGTTTTTAAGTAGCTTGTTTCCATAGTAATGATCCCTTTAGAATTTGTTCGGTCAGGGCA
>ULUR01056046.1_pt1 | contig 26602 bp, 24 predicted proteins | sample 1958651 | NCBI WGS metagenome assembly ULUR01 (sample SAMEA4835764, study PRJEB28245) | human gut metagenome | biome: gut microbiome; material: fecal sample | place: Denmark | collected 2008 | reverse complement strand
TTCACCTAACTCACGTTGACAAAATGTTTCCTCATACACTGCTACCTTGCAGGATATTCGATTTGGGATAATACCCTTATACTTATCCCGAAAAAGGGGTGCTTTGTTGCATAAAAAATGCAACAATTGCAGAAATGTTGCCAAATTAAAACATAAATCATTTGTTTGCACAATTTGTTAAGTGATTTTTTGTTGGATATGACAAGTAAGTCGGAATTATTATGTGATGGCAGACAAGTTGGTGCAGATAGTGATGAAATAAAGGGTAGGTCAGGGCGGAGGTAATGAAGCGGAGGGTGATAAAAGCAGGTGAGTAAATGAAAAATTTACAGTTTGATAACACATTGGTAATAGTAGAAGTTTCTGCGTCGAATTGTGCGATTTTTGTTCAAATCGGAGAAAATAGGAAAATCGGCGAGATGTGTAAGCTAAAATGCTTGACAAGGGCTTGCTAATATTATATAATAGTATACTGTATCATAATGGAGTTTTCCACCTATTTCATGCGTTTTTGAGTGCAGAAAATCATGGAAAACACCGCCAAAACCACTGGCGAATACGATTGTTATATAGTGTTATATAAATGTATTTTCCAAATAAATTAAGGAGTGATTGAGCCTATGGTGAATGTCAAGGACGTAAAACTTGGTAAGAACACGAGAAAGAGCTTTGCCAAGATCAATGAGGTTCTGGAGATGCCTAACCTTATTGAAGTGCAGAAGAACTCTTATCAGTGGTTCCTCGATGAAGGTCTGAAGGAGGTCTTCAGAGATGTTTCAGCTATTACTGATTATAATGGTACGCTGGAGCTGACTTTTGTTGGATACCATTTCGACGAAGAGGCTAAGTATTCTGTTGCAGAGTGCAAGGCGAGAGATGTAACTTATGCAGTGCCACTGAGAGTTACTGCAAGACTTAACAATACCGAGACCGGCGAGATCAAGGAGTCCGAGGTATTTATGGGTGACTTCCCTAAAATGACCGACAGCGGAACTTTTGTTATCAACGGTGCAGAGCGTGTTATCGTTTCTCAGTTGGTGCGTTCACCAGGTGTTTATTACGCTTTTGATAAGGACAAGACCGGTAAGGATCTTTTCAAGACAACTGTTATCCCTAACAGAGGCGCTTGGCTTGAATATGAAATGGATTCTAACGACGTGGTTTATGTCAGAATCGATAAAAACAGAAAGATCCCTCTTACTACTTTCCTGAGATCGCTCGGTATTGGTACTAACGAGGAGATCGAGGAAGTTTTCGGTCCTGATGAAAGACTTACTCAGACTATCATGCAGAAGGATCAGACTGCTAACAGAGAGGAAGCTCTTCTTGAAGTTTACAAGAAGCTTCGTCCGGGCGAGCCTCCTACAGTAGATTCTGCTGTTACTCACCTGAACAACCTGTTCTTTGACGCTAAGAGATACGATCTTTCAAGATTTGGCAGATATAAGTACAACAAGAAGCTTGGCGTTGGTTCAAGACTTTCAGGTCACAGACTTTCAAGACCTGTTGTAAATCCTATGACAGGCGAGGTAATGGCTGAGGCCGGAGATCTTATCAGCTTTGATAAGGCTATGGAGATCGAGACCGCAGGTGTTATGGAGGCTTACGTTGACGTTGAGGTCAAGGAACATCTTACTTCCGCAACAGGCGAGGCTGTTACAAAGCTTGAAGAGTGCGAAGTTAAGATCATAGGCAACGGCATGGTAGACATCAACGCTTATGTTGATTTTGACTGCACTGAGCTTGGCATCAACGAAAAGGTATCTTTCAAGGCTCTCAAGGAAATTCTTGAGGATTCTGAGAATGAGGAAGAGCTTAAGGAGAACATCAAACTTAAGGCTGACGACCTCGTTCCAAAGCACATCACTATCGATGATATTATCGCTACGGTCTCTTACTTCCTCAACCTTTGCGAAGGCGTTGGTACTGTTGACGATATCGACCATCTTGGCAACAGAAGAATCCGTTCAGTAGGCGAGCTTCTTCAGAACCAGTTCAGGATCGGTTTCACAAGAATGGAAAGAGTTATCCGTGAGAGAATGAACATTCAGTCACAGGGCACTGAGGTCGTTACTCCTACAGCTCTTATCAATATAAGACCTATCACTGCGGCTATCAGAGAGTTCTTCGGTTCTTCTCCATTGTCACAGTTCATGGATCAGAACAACCCTCTGGCTGAGCTTACTCATAAGAGAAGACTTTCAGCCCTCGGCCCTGGCGGTCTTTCAAGAGACCGTGCCGGATTTGAGGTTCGTGACGTTCACTATACTCACTACGGCAGAATGTGTCCTATCGAGACGCCTGAAGGTCCTAACATCGGACTTATCTCTTACCTTGCTTCTTTCGCAAGGATAAACGAGTACGGCTTTATCGAAGCTCCTTACAGACGTGTTGACAAGGAAACAGGCGTTGTAACTGACGAAGTTGTTTATATGACGGCTGACGTTGAAGATAACTACATGGTCGCTCAGGCAAACGAGCCTCTTACTGAGGATAACAAGTTTGCCAGACCTAAGGTAAACGGCAGATACAGAGATCAGATCCTCGAGATAGAGAGAGAGAAGATCGACTTCATGGACGTTTCACCTAAAATGGTAGTTTCTGTGGCTACTGCTTGTATCCCGTTCCTTGAGAACGATGACGCTAACCGTGCGCTCATGGGTTCAAACATGCAGAGACAGGCTGTGCCTCTGCTCAAGACTGAGTCTCCTATCGTTGGTACTGGTATGGAGTACAAGGCTTGTCTTGATTCAGGCGTTGCTGTTGTTTCTAAGAACGCAGGTGTTGTTGAGAGCGTTGACGCTGACAAGATCGTTATCCGTGAGGACAGCGGTATGCTCAGAACTTATGAGCTGACTAAGTTCAAGCGTTCAAACGCAGGTACTTGCACGAACCAGAGACCTATCGTCAATAAGGGCGAGAGAATTGAAGCTAATCAGATAATCGGTGACGGCCCTGCTACCTCAAACGGCGAGCTTTCACTTGGTAAGAACGCTCTTATCGGCTTCATGACTTGGGAAGGTTACAACTACGAGGACGCCGTTCTTCTGAACGAAAACCTTGTAAAGCAGGATAAGTACACTTCTATCCATATTGAAGAGTATGAGACAGAAGCCAGAGATACAAAGCTCGGACCTGAGGAGATCACAAGAGATATCCCTAACGTTGGCGAGGACGCTCTTAAGGATCTGGACGAGAACGGTATCATCAGAATAGGCGCAGAGGTTCGCTCGGGAGATATACTTGTTGGTAAGGTAACACCTAAGGGTGAAACTGAGCTGACAGCAGAAGAAAGACTTCTGAGAGCTATCTTCGGCGAAAAGGCTAGAGAAGTTAGAGATAATTCTCTTAAGGTACCTCATGGCGAGGCCGGTACTATCATTGACGTTAAGATATTCACAAGAGAGAACTGCGATGAGCTTTCTCCTGGAGTAAATATGCTCGTTAGATGCTATATCGCACAGAAGAGAAAGATCTCTGTGGGCGATAAGATGGCGGGTCGTCACGGTAACAAGGGTGTCGTTTCAAGAATACTCCCACAGGAGGATATGCCATTCCTTGAGGACGGTACTCCGCTTGATATCTGTCTTAACCCATTGGGCGTACCTTCTCGTATGAACATCGGTCAGGTGCTTGAAGTTCATCTTGGTATGGCGGCAAAGGCCCTTGGCTGGAAGATAATGACCCCTGTATTCGACGGTGCTCACGAGGCAGACATCAGAGAATGCTTCAAAATGGCTCAGCAGAATTATCTGGAGCATAAGGACGATGAGTTCACTCTCCACACAATGGACGAGGTCATCAACCCTAACGCTCTGAGCATGAGCGAGGACGGCAAGTTCACTGTTTATGACGGAAGAACAGGCGAGAAGTTCGATAACAGAGTTACAGTCGGTTATATGTACTACCTGAAGCTCCACCACCTCGTAGACGATAAGATCCACGCACGTTCAGTTGGTCCTTACTCACTGGTAACACAGCAGCCACTCGGCGGTAAGGCTCAGTTCGGTGGTCAGAGATTCGGAGAAATGGAAGTTTGGGCGCTCGAAGCTTACGGTGCTGCTTACACACTTCAGGAGATCCTTACAGTTAAGTCTGACGATACTGTGGGAAGAGTCAAGACATACGAGGCTATCGTTAAGGGACAGAATGTTCCTAAGCCTGGTGTTCCTGAGGCGTTCAAGGTACTTGTTAAGGAGCTTCAGTCACTTGGTCTGGATCTCAAGGTACTCAACATCAATAACGAGGAAATAGATCTTAAGCAGTCGTTTGACGAGGACGAGGAGCTTGTTCCACAGCCTGCTATCGAAGATCATATCGATTTCGGCGTTGACGAGGGCGATCTCGACGAGGGCTTCATGGCTGAAGACGAGAACGGTACTTCCGAACTGGAGGGCAGCGCAGCTTCCGACGAGTCTGATCTGTTCCTTAATGACGGTGAATAATTTTGCACAGTAACTAAATAAGCTGAGGTCAAAGGGCGGAGGGCTCCGCCCCTGCGACCGTTTCATATAGAAGTCGGCTGTTGCCGTGCTTCAAACTAAACAGGAAGAGGGTACTGCTGTTGGAATTCAATGAGTTTGCATCAATCAAGATCGGTCTTGCTTCGCCTCAGAAGATCCGTGAGTGGTCTTACGGCGTTGTTACCAGACCTGAAACAATAAACTATCGTACTCAGAAGCCGGAAAAGGACGGATTGTTCTGCGAAAAGATATTCGGACCTTCAAAGGACTGGGAGTGTCACTGCGGTAAATATAAGAAAATTCGCTTTAAAGGTAAAGTCTGCGAGCGCTGCGGCGTTGAGGTAACAAGAGCCAAGGTTCGTAGAGAGAGAATGGGTCACATCGAGCTTGCTGCACCTGTTTCTCACATTTGGTATTTCAAGGGAACTCCGTCAAGAATAGGACAGATGCTTGAAATATCACAGAAAAGACTTGAAGAAGTTCTTTACTTCACAAAATACATCGTTATAGATCCAGGTAACACTGAGCTTATCAAGGGTCAGCTTCTTACCGAAAAGGACTATAGCGAAATGCAGGAAAAGTATGACGAGGACGAGTTCAGAGCCGGCATGGGCGCTGAGGCTATCAAGGAGCTTCTTGAAGAGATCGACCTCGATAAGCTTTCAGAAGAGCTTAAAACTGAGCTGAAGGATCTTCCTGCGGGTCAGAAGCGTATCAAGCTTCTGAAAAGACTGGAGATCGTTGAGGCTTTCAGAACATCAGGCAACAGACCTGAGTGGATGATACTGGAGGCTATACCTGTTATACCACCTGATATCAGACCTATGGTACTGCTGGACGGCGGAAGATACGCAACCAGTGACCTTAATGACCTTTACAGACGTGTTATCAACAGAAATAACCGTCTTAAGAAAATGCTGGAGCTTGAAGCACCTGACATCATCGTTAGAAACGAAAAGAGAATGCTTCAGGAAGCTGTTGACGCACTTATCGACAACGGCAGACACGGCAGACCTGTTACAGGTCCTAACAACAGAGCATACAAGTCACTTTCAGATATGCTCAAAGGTAAGCAGGGACGTTTCAGACAGAACCTTCTTGGTAAGCGTGTTGACTATTCAGGACGTTCTGTTATTGTCGTAGGCCCTGAGCTTAAGATGTATCAGTGCGGTCTGCCAAAGGAAATGGCTCTTGAGCTGTTCAAGCCTTTCGTTATGAAAAGACTTGTTGACACCAATCCTACTATCAACATTAAGTCTGCAAGGAAAAAGGTAGACAGAGCTGAGCCAGAGGTTTGGGACGCACTTGAAAACGTTATTCAGGGTCACCCTGTAATGCTCAACCGTGCGCCTACACTTCACAGACTTGGTATTCAGGCATTCGAGCCTATCCTTGTAGAGGGCAGAGCTATCAAGCTTCACCCACTGGTTTGTACAGCGTTCAACGCTGACTTCGACGGCGACCAGATGGCTGTTCACCTGCCGATCTCAGCAGAGGCTCAGGCTGAGGCAAGATTCCTTATGCTGGCTGCCAACAACCTGTTGAAGCCTTCAGACGGACGCCCTGTTGCAGTTCCTACACAGGATATGATACTTGGTTCTTACTACCTGACACTGAAGAAGGACGGCGAGCCTGGCGAGGGCAAGGTGTTCAGAGATGTGAACGAGGCTCTTATGGCTTACGATCAGCACATCGTTTCACTTCACGCTGCTATCAAGGTAAGGATAACCAAGCAGATAGGCGACAAGCAGGTATCAAAGGTGATAGACGCTACAGTCGGAAGACTTATCTTCAACTCTATCATTCCTCAGAACCTTGGCTTTGTTGACAGAACAAATTCAGAAAAGCAGTTTGATCTTGAGATAAGCTTCCTCGTAAAGAAGAAGCAGCTTTCTGATATCATTGATAAATGTATACAGAAACATGGTACGACTACTACTTCCGAAGTTCTCGACAACATCAAGAGCCTTGGTTATAAGTATTCTACAAAGTCTGCTATCACAGTTGCTGTTTGCGACGCTTCTATCCCTGAGGCTAAGAAGGATATCCTTGCAAAGGCTGACGGACTTGTTGACAAGATAGACAAGCAGTATAAGAGAGGTTATATTTCAAGAGAAGAGAAGTCAAAGAAGTTCATCGAGATCTGGAACAACGCTACAGACGAAGTTACAGAGGCTCTGAAAGCTAACCTTGACCCATATAACCCAATCAACATGATGGCTGACTCAGGTGCCCGTGGTTCTATCAACCAGATCAGACAGCTGGCAGGTATGCGTGGACTTATCGCCAACACATCAGGTTCAACAATTGAGATGCCTATCAGAGCTAACTACCGTGAAGGTCTTAACATTCTGGAATACTTCATTTCTTCCAGAGGTGCGAGAAAGGGACTTGCCGATACAGCTCTGCGTACTGCTGACTCAGGTTACCTTACAAGACGTCTTGTTGACGTTTCTCAGGACGTTATCATTCGTCAGGAGGATTGCGGTACTCACGTTGGTATCGAGATATTCGACATTAAGAACGGAAACGAAATGATCGAGCCTCTCAGCGAAAGACTTGTGGGCAGATATCTTGTTGAGGATCTTAAGGATCCTAAGACAGGCGAGATGATATGCTCAAGAAACAAGCTCATAAACGTTCATGACGCTGAAAGAATAGTTGCTGCACTCGAAGCTGAGGGCAAGGATTCTATCTCTATCAGATCGGTTCTTCAGTGTCAGGCTAAGCATGGCGTTTGTGCTAAGTGCTACGGTGCCAACCTTGCAAACGGAAATATCGTTCAGGTCGGTGAGGCTGTCGGCGTAATCTCCGCTCAGTCTATCGGTGAGCCTGGTACACAGCTTACAATGAGAACCTTCCACACAGGTGGTATCGCATCTGCGGAAGATATCACACAGGGTCTTCCTAGAGTCGAGGAACTGTTTGAGAGCAGACGTCCAAAGGGTGCTGCTATCATCACAAGGATCGACGGTGTAGTTAGGATCGAGGAGGTCAAGAAGACCAAGCAGATCACTGTTACAAGCGAGGACACTGAAAATCCTGAGCAGGAGTCTTATGCTATCCCATACGGCTACAAGATAAGAGTTCGTGAGGGACAGGCTGTTACAGCCGGTGAGCCGCTCACAGAGGGTTCTATCAACCCAGCTGATATCCTTGCAGTTAATGGTCCTAAGGCTGTTCAGAACTACATCATCACCGAAGTTCAGAAGGTTTACCGTCTGCAGGGTGTTGATATCAACGATAAGCACATCGAAGTTATCGTTCGTCAGATGATGAGAAAGGTCAAAATCGACGACTCCGGTTCAAGCTATCTGCTCCCTGGTTCACTTATTGACAGAGGAGAGGTCGCAAGACTCAACGAGGAGATACAGGCTCAGATCGACGCTGGCGACGAGAACGCAAGACTTATCACAACTGTTCCTGTTCTTCAGGGTATTACAAAGGCTTCAAGCTACTCGGATTCATTCCTATCGGCTGCTTCATTCCAGGAGACAACTAAAGCTCTTACAGACGCAGCTATCAGAGGCAAGACCGATAAGCTCATGGGTCTTAAGGAAAATGTTATTATCGGTAAGCTCATTCCTGCCGGCACCGGTATGGACGTTTACAACAACGTTCAGGTGGTCAAGAATGAGAGTGCGGCTAACCATAACACCGCAGAAACACCGTTATTCTAATGACTTTTATATCAGCCTGCATGGTTCATTCATGCGGGCTGATTTTTTTTATTTTGTATGAAACCTTTTTGCCTGCCACGGCGTTTTAGTATATGAAGGGAAGTGAAAGCATGAAGAATATGACCGAAAGCGAATACCGCCAACTTGTAGAGGAGTATTCGGATATGGTAACAAGGCTTTGCGTGGTGCACACGGGAAATTTTTCCGACGCTGAGGACTGCTATCAGAACGTGTTCTTCAAGCTTTTCAAGCAGATGAAAAAAGGCAGTCTGCCAAACCCGAAAGCGTGGCTCATCAGAGTGGCTCTCAACGAATGCCGGAGTGTTTTGCGGTATCGTTTGAGGAAAAACACAGTCGATCTGAACAGCATAACGTCTTTCTCAAAGGACGGCAGCGACATAGAGATACTTGACCTTATTTTCAGACTTCCCCCGAAATATCGGGATAGTATTTATCTTTATTACTTTGAGGAGCTGTCAGTGCAGGAGATAGCTGAGCTGACAAATATCAAGGAAAACACGATAAAAACACATCTCAAACGTGGAAGAGAACAACTGAAGGATATGATAATGTTGTGAACTATATGAATGTCAATAAAGACATAAAGTATCGGGACTTCGAGGACGCCGTCTCCTACAAAAGATGTAAAAACTATTATGTAGGGGCTGGACTTTCAGCATAACATTGACTGAAGGTATAGTTTGCAATGAGGATATCACAGAAAGGAGCAGCAAATGAAAAAGATAAATGCTTTTTACTGTATAAAAACTCCTTCGGATTGGAAGGAGAGTGTGCTTATGTATGACAAGCCTACAGAGAAAAATAAAACAAAACTTACAGGCTTTCAGCTTGCAGGTGCGGTGCTTGCGGCTTTGCTTCTGGTGGTGGGCGGTGCGCTGACGCTTTATCGCAGCGGTGATGAGCATAAGATCAATGTCGGTATGCAGCAGCCAAGTATAGACAGTTCGGAAAGCCTTGACAGCACTGAGCTTACGGCTGATTTAGAACAGGCACAAAATGCGCTTAAGCAGGTCGTTAAAGACAAAGAGATAACGGCGGTCGGAACGTATGCAGGCTGCGGCTCGGACGGAACGGGATATCTTTTTGTCGATAAGATATATGTTGAGAAATACACTGTTAAAAAGGGCGAATTGATCGACTATGTTACTGTGAATGAATATGAATACCTGAAATACCACTCTTACGCTGCGTTTAAACTTGATTTCAGAGCGAAAGATGTTACCACAGGGAAGTTTGCTTATATGGACGAACTGAAAGTGGGCGAAAAAATCGCAGTCGGCATAAACTGCGATTATCTGAGTAATTGGAACTCGGATGAGATCGCAACAGGTCTTGACGAAACGGTCGGTGGCGACAGCTTTGGAACAGACTTCTATTATTCACTGAGATCATCAATAGCCTATGCTTATGATATCGATACCACAAAAGACACCGGTATTGAAAAGCTTGATAAGCTTGTGCTTGACAGCGTGCAGCATATGTACGAAGATATGATACTGCAAGCTGACGACTTCAACATTGTGCTAAATCCTGTTGAAAAGGACTGGGGATTTAAAATTAATACGTTGGTAAATTCTGTTAAGCATATCAATTATGATGCTGACAATTACGAAAGGGATATTATCTATCCGCTGATAATAACACCAATTCAAAAGGGTAAAGCCATAAACGTTTCCACAGCAGGAGGGTCAAAGGAAGGCATAATTATCAAGGTGGACGGAAGATATTTCAGTATAACTTCCAATTATAAGGATATTGTGGAGCAGGACGATACTAATAATGAATGGTACGGTTCCCAAAGTGCGACGGTAAAGAACAACAGAAATTACTTCTTTGATGAAAATGAATGGCTCGTTGCAATTAAATTCGCAACGGGTGCAAACACCTATTTTAGTGATGATATGAAACTTTATATCAATGAAGTACAAAACGATATAACCTATTCGGACAAGACTGACGACAGCGATTGTGTTATAACTTATCATAGATTCAGCGAGACAGAGGTCGAAGTGGCGGATAAAGGACAAATTTTAGATACAGACAGCAGGACGGAATGAGGGAATATATTTGCAGGGCAGGGCGTGAAAAGCCGCTGCCCTGTGCTTTTTATAGCTTTTGACAGAAAATTTAACTGAAATTTTCAAAAAGTTAAAAAAGTCAAGAAAAAGTGCTTGACAAGCGACGGAGAATAGTGTATAATATCAAGGTATGCTGATGTATTGTATATCGGCGTATAGTATCAAATCTATGAAAGGAGAGAAAATATGCCAACCTTTAACCAGTTAGTAAGAAAAGGAAGAAATGTCCTTGCAGACAAGTCTACAGCTCCTGCTCTTCAGAAGGGTTTCAACTCAAAGAAGAAGGTAGTTATCGATCAGAGCTGCCCACAGAAGCGTGGCGTTTGCACAGTAGTAAGAACTGCTACACCTAAAAAGCCAAACTCAGCTATGAGAAAGGTTGCCAGAGTTAAGCTCACAAACGGAAACGAAGTTACAGCTTATATCCCTGGTATCGGACACAATCTTCAGGAGCACTCCGTTGTTCTTATCAGAGGCGGACGTGTTAAGGACCTCCCTGGTGTAAGATATCACATCATCAGAGGCACTCTCGACGCTCAGGGCGTTGCTAAGAGAATGCAGGCGAGATCCAAGTACGGTGCTAAGAGACCAAAGGCAGGAGCAGCCAAGTAATCAAAAACTGAAAAGCTCATTTTAGTAACAAGGTAATAACTCATTGTCGCATATTGCGAAGACCACAGTTTATGTGGAGTGATTAATATATATTAGTTGACTCTACAAGGAACTGACGGGGCTGTAAAACGGCTGTGCGCCGTGGTTACAGAGCGAGTACCTGTGAATTCATTATTTGTGAAGGAGGGAATTAAAGTGCCAAGAAGAGGTAGAGTTACAAAGAGAGACGTGCTTCAGGATCCAGTATACAATTCTAAGCTTGTTACACGTCTTGTAAACAACATCATGCTTGACGGTAAGAAGGGTGTTGCCCAGAAGATCGTTTACGGAGCATTTGAAATTGTCGAAGAAAAGACAGGCAGACCTGCTCTTGAAGTATTCCAGGAGGCTATGGATAACATCATGCCTGAGCTGGAGGTCAAGGCTCGCCGTGTAGGCGGTGCGACTTACCAGGTACCAATGGAGGTTCGTCCTGACAGAAGACAGACACTTGGTCTGAGATGGATAACAAAGTATTCTCGTGAGAGAAACGAGGACACAATGAGAGAGAGACTCGCAGCTGAGATCCTCGACGCTCTTAACGGCGTTGGCGGTTCATGCAAGAAGCGTGACGAAACTCATAAGATGGCTGAAGCTAACAAGGCTTTCGCTCATTACAGATGGTAAGAGGTATAAAGGAGGATATATATGGCAAGAGAATGTAAATTGCAGGATTACCGTAATATCGGTATCATGGCACACATCGACGCCGGCAAGACTACTACTACAGAGCGTATCCTGTTTTATACCGGTGTAAACTATAAGATCGGTGAAACACACGACGGTGCATCTACAATGGACTGGATGGCACAGGAGAAGGAGAGAGGTATCACAATTACTTCTGCTGCTACTACTTGCTACTGGAAGGGTCACAGACTCAACATTATAGATACTCCGGGCCACGTTGACTTTACAGTTGAGGTTGAGCGTTCACTTCGTGTACTCGACGGTTCTGTAACAGTTCTTTGTGCTAAGGGTGGTGTTGAACCTCAGACTGAAACAGTTTGGAGACAGGCTGATAACTATCAGGTACCAAGAATGGTATATGTCAACAAGATGGATATCATGGGTGCAGACTTCTACAATGTTCTGAACATGCTCCATGAAAGACTCCATTGCAACGCCGTTCCTATCCAGCTCCCTATCGGCGCTGAGGACGACTTCAAGGGGATCATCGACCTGCTCGAAATGAAGGCTTATGTATACTATGACGACCTTGGAAAGGATATCCGTCAGGAAGAGATCCCTGAGGATCTCAAGGAAAAGGCTGAACAGTATCACGCTGACCTTATCGAGCATCTTGCAGAAGTTGATGACGATCTCGCTGAGAAGTATTTCGCAGACGAAGAGATCACTATCGACGAGATGAAGAAGGTAATCAGAAAGAGTACTATCGCTAACACAATGGTACCTGTTACCTGCGGAACTTCATACAGAAACAAGGGCGTTCAGAAGCTTCTTGACGCTATTGTAGATTATATGCCTTCACCTATCGACGTACCACACATCAAGGGTACTGACGTAAACACAGGTGAGGAAGTTGAGAGAATTTCAGGCGACGATCAGCCATTCGCTGCTCTCGCATTCAAGATCGCTACAGACCCATTCGTTGGTAAGCTCTGCTACTTCAGAGTTTATTCAGGTGTTCTGACAGCCGGTTCTACAGTTTATAACTCCACTAAGGATAAGGACGAGAGAATCGGAAGAATCGTTCAGATGCACTCTAACGCAAGAAAAGATATCGATACAATTTACGCTGGTGATATCGGTGCCGCTATCGGTCTGAAGAACACAACAACAGGTGACACTCTTTGTGATGAAGAGCACCCTGTACTTCTTGAGTCAATGGAATTCCCTGAGCCTGTTATCCAGCTCGCTATCGAGCCTAAGACTAAGGCAGGTCAGGAAAAGATGGGTATCGCTCTTGCAAAGCTTGCTGAAGAGGACCCAACATTCAGAACTTATACTTCTGAGGAAACAGGTCAGACAATTATCGCCGGAATGGGCGAGCTGCACCTTGAGATCATCGTAGACAGACTTCTCCGTGAGTTCAAGGTAGAGGCAAATGTCGGTGCTCCTCAGGTTTCATATAAGGAAACAATTACTGCTCCTGCAAGCGTTGATTACAAGTACGCTAAGCAGTCAGGTGGTAAGGGTCAGTACGGTCACGTTAAGATCAACGTTGAGCCGAACGAGTCCGGTAAGGGCTACGAGTTCATCAACAAGGTTGTCGGCGGTGCTATTCCTAAGGAATACATCCCTGCAGTTGACGCAGGTATCAAGGGTGCTATGGAGAACGGTGTTCTCGCAGGCTTCCAGGTAGTTGATGTTAAGGTCGAGCTGTACGATGGATCTTATCACGAAGTCGACTCTTCTGAAATGGCATTTAAGATCGCCGGTTCTATGGCGTTCAAGGAGGCTATGAGAAAGGCTTCACCAATCATTCTTGAGCCTATCATGAAGGTTTGCGTTATCGCTCCTGATGATTATCTCGGAACAGTTATAGGCGACCTCAACTCCCGTCGTGGACAGATCCTCGGTCAGGAGCAGAGAACCGGTGCTGTTCAGGTAGACGCTCTCGTTCCACTGTCTGAAATGTTTGGTTACTCAAATGACCTTCGTTCTAAGACACAGGGTCGTGGACAGTACACAATGGAGCCTGACAGCTACATTCAGGTACCAAAGTCTATCTCTGAGAAGATCATGGCTTCAAGAAACAAGGACTAATAAATTTGCGGAAAATTTTCTGCTTTTTCTATTGCAAATTTGCTTTTTATTTGATATAATTATACTACGGTATGTTAAATCGGAAACTATTAAATTTTAAGGAGGAAAATTCCTATGGCAAAGGCACATTTCGAAAGAACCAAACCACACGTTAACATTGGTACAATCGGTCACGTTGACCACGGTAAGACAACTCTTACTGCTGCTATCACAAAGACTCTTGCTCTTGAAGGTCTTGCTGAGAAGAAGGATTACAACAACATCGACTCAGCTCCAGAGGAGAGAGAGAGAGGAATTACAATCAACACAGCTCACGTTGAGTATGAGACAAAGAACCGTCACTATGCTCACGTTGACTGCCCAGGCCACGCTGACTATGTAAAGAACATGATCACTGGTGCTGCTCAGATGGACGGCGCTATCCTCGTAGTTGCTGCTTCTGACGGTCCTATGGCTCAGACAAGAGAGCACCTTCTCCTTGCTAGACAGGTAGGCGTTCCAGCTATCGTTGTTTTCATGAACAAGGCTGACCAGGTTGACGATGAAGAGCTTCTCGACCTCGTTGAGATGGATATCAGAGAGCTCCTCGACAAGTACGATTTCCCTGGCGATGAGACTCCAATCATCAAGGGTTCAGCTCTTGCAGCTCTTGAAGCTCCAGATGATCTTTCAGATCCAGCTTACAAGCCAATCCTTGACCTTATGGACGCTGTTGACTCATTCATCCCAACACCAGACAGAAAGTCTGATCTCCCATTCCTGATGCCTGTTGAGGACGTATTCACAATCACAGGCCGTGGTACAGTTGCTACTGGTAGAGTTGAAAGAGGTCAGCTCAAGACTGGTGACGAAGTTGAGATCCTCGGACTTTCAACTGAGAGACCAAAGACTGTTGTAACAGGTATCGAGATGTTCAGAAAGATCCTTGACTACGCTGAGGCAGGCGATAACATCGGTGCTCTTCTCCGTGGTATCCAGAGATCTGACATTCAGAGAGGCCAGGTTCTTTGTAAGCCAGGTTCCATTCACCCATACACAAAGTTCTCAGGTCAGGTTTACGTTTTGAAGAAGGAAGAGGGCGGCCGTCATACTCCATTCTTCAACAACTACAGACCACAGTTCTATTTCAGAACAACAGACGTTACTGGCGTTATCACACTTCCTGCTGACAAGGAAATGTGCATGCCTGGCGATAACGTAGAGATGGATGTTGAGCTTATCACTCCAATCGCTATCGAAGAGGGACTTCGTTTCGCTATCCGTGAGGGTGGTAGAACAGTAGGTTCTGGCGTCGTTACAGCTGTTAGAGACTAATTTTTAGTTCGCTATATAAAGATCGGGTACAATATGTATCCGATCTTTTTTGTCTTAAAATATTATGAATAATAAGTTAAATGATATTTGCATGCTTTAAAAAAGTACGGCGATATGCTATAATTAGTATATCGGGGGTGAGAATTTGAACGATACAAATACTAAAGATTATATGATTGACGTTGCCCAGGATACCACTTATCAAAATCAGAGTGATGATTATAAGAAGTCGTTTGCAAAGTGGCGTTCAAATCCTCAGAATTCTTTTGGATTCCAGTTTATACATGATACAAGAGAACACTCGTACATTGATGGCGAGGGTTTTGTGCCTCATAAGGCAGAGGTAGCAGAGAGGATCTCTATGCTAAAATGCTGTAGTTTGTTGGGCATTTGTCTTGTGGTAATGCTTGCTATTGATTTTCTTAACTATTTTATAGTGAATAAATACGCACCGGATACAACTGGTACATTTGTGTATTTTTCTCAAACAGATGGCGGATATGGCAGATATGATGTTGGAATGACTTTTATTTTAGGTCTGTTGTTTACCGCAAAGTTTGTTGTGCCTGGTCTTATTTTTAAGATCGTTACTAAGATCCCTAATAAAGTCGTTTTTGCAAATTCAAAGGGCTACGAAAAAATGCGTGGAACTGCTGTGGTAATTATGATGGTCATAATCGTTGTGGGCAGAGTTGGACAATATATCCTTAGTCTGCTGTTTTCAGCTGTGCATTTAGACGGGATATATTCTATTTTTGTATTCTCTGAAGATCCTGTTGTAGCTCTTGTTTCTTTTGCTTTCTTTGCGATCATTGTTCCTATAATGCAAGAGATAGTATTTCGAGGAGTTTTTTTGCAGACTTTTCGTCAATTTGGCGACACCTTCGCTATTATGATCACTGCTGTTGTAAACGGTTTATGCTACTACGATATTACATATCTGCCTTTTGTTGTATGCTGTACTGCGGTTCTCGGACTTTTTACTATACGAACAGGCTCGGTTTTTACTGCAATTTCTATGAGTATTTGCGCCCACATCACGAATTTTGTATTAAGTTACATTGTTCTCTATGATCTTCCTTATGCCAAAATAGCAGAAGTCATAATCTGTACAGTGATCGTTGGTGTATCACTTGTGATGTACTCGAAGCTTACAAGCTTTGGTGACTGGACATTCAACATTGAAAATGATAATTCTTTTATGACGATGTCAAAGCGAGTTAAATCTTTCATTGCAACTAACTCGATCGCAGTGTGGATAGCCGCAATTCTTGTGACCATGTTTGTGTGTGCGAGGATAATATGACGAGAGATGAGCTTTACATGAAAAAAGCGTTGGAGCTTGCGGAAATTGCCGCAGAGCAGGGGGAAGTACCTGTGGGTGCGATAGTTGTGAAGCGTTCCAGCGGTGAAATAATCGGCAGGGGATTCAATCGTCGTGAGTATGGGCGTTCCCCTTTGACTCATGCCGAACTTGTGGCTATTGAGGAAGCAAGTCGCAATCTTGGGGGTTGGCGGCTTATGGGGTGTGAGCTTTTTGTTACTCTCGAGCCTTGTCCTATGTGTACGGGTGCGATAATAAATTCCCGTATCGAGCGTGTGGTTTTTGGTGCGTATGACAAAAAGGCTGGTTCTTGCGGGTCGGTGGTAAATCTTTTTGAGCTACCCTATAATCACAGACCTCTTTGTACAGGCGGTATACTGCAAGAGCGGTGTGCAGATACTCTGACGGAATTTTTCAAAGATCTTAGACGTAAAAAAAACCTCTCCGAATAGTTCGGGGAGGTTTTCCTTATATTTCGTTTCGATTTTCCAAAGCCTTGTAAAGCGTCACTTCATCAGCATATTCAAGCACTCCGCCAACGGGTAGACCGAACGCCAAACGTGTGACCTTTACACCAAGGGGTTTCAGCAGCCTTGAAATGTAAATTGCCGTAGCTTCGCCATTAACTGTAGGATTAGTAGCCATAATGACTTCTTTAACATTCTCAGGCTCTATCCTCGCAAGCAGTTCTTTTATTTTAAGCTTGTCAGGGGAAATGTCGTCCATAGGGGAGAGAAGCCCATGCAAAACATGGTAAACGCCTTTGTACTCCTTAGTACGCTCGAAAGCTGCTATATCCTTTGGGTCTTCTACTACGCAGACCGTTGTGTGGTCACGTCTTGGGTCGGCACAGATAGGACACTTTGGCTTGTCAGTAAAGTTCTGGCAAACGCTGCAAAGATGAACGCTTTTGTGGGCATTAGTGATAGCCGCTGCAAAAGCCGATGCGTCCTCATCTGTCATGGACATAACATAGTAGGCAAGGCGCTGTGCGGACTTCATGCCTATACCAGGGAGCTTTGCAAATTGCTCTGCCAGAAGTACCAAAGGCAGTGCGTTTGATTCAGCCATTAAAACAGACCTGGGAATGATACTCCGCCTGTGAGTTTCTGCATTTCAGTGTCGCTTACTTCATCGAGGTTAGCAACAGCCTGATTGAAAGCTGCCATAACGAGGTCCTGAAGTGTTTCAACGTCCTCTGGATCAACTACCTCAGGCTTGATATCAAGCTTAAGAACGTTTCTCTTGCCGTTGATAGTTACCTCAACAACTCCGCCGCCTGCTGTACCTGTGAACTCTCTCTGCTCAAGGTCTGCCTGAAGAGCTGTGATCTCGTCCTGCATTTTCTGAGCCTGCTTGAGCATCTGATTCATGTTATTGGAAGGACCCTTGCCCATTCCCTGTGGAAGTCTTGCTTTCATTTTAAAAACTCCTTATATTCAAAATTATTTTTTTATATCAACTTCAATATCAAGTTTTTTCGCTTTGTCAAGCAACTGATTTATAGGATTTTCCGTATCCTCAGGTGCGACATTTTTGGCTGATTTGACTTTGATAGTGAAGTTTTGTCCGAAATTATTTTTCAGTATCTCATTGAGAACCGTAGCATCGCCGCTTGCTTTGAACTTTTTGAGATAAAAGTCATTGTGTACTATCATAAGCAACACATTCTGACACATATAAGCCTTTGAATTGACTAAGAAACAGCCTATGGCAGGATTTGTCTGCTTGACCTGTTCCACAATGTTGTCCCAAGTCTGCACAAGCTTGAAGTCGCTTGCTTTCATTTTCTTGAAATCCGGGTCAAAAGGCTTTGGTGGTGGAGCTTGTTCCTGCTGAGCCGGTGTGGCGATCTGCGGTTGAGTCTGCAAAACGGCACCATTTTTTAGTGCATTCTCAAGCTGAGTTATTCTATTAAGAAGCACTGTGATCTCTGCATTGCCTGATACAGCCTGCGCAGTTGCACCTGCTTTTTGAGCAGCTCCGCACAGCTTTATGATACACATTTCAAGCTCGATACGCTTTGATGTGCTTTTTGCAAAACGCTCGCTGCACTCCTGCAAAGTATTTATATCCCCGAGTATCTCGTCCAGCTTCATGCGTTCTGCAAGGGCTTTAAGTCTTTCATACTCGTCAGGCAGACAAGTTATAAGATCCTTGTTGTTGTCGATAGTTTTGATTATCATGACATTTCTCATCTGAGCGAGCAGTTCACCTGCCAAGACTTTCAGATCTTTTGACATATCATAAAGCTTGTCAACGACTCTGAGTGCGCCTGCGGCGTCCTTTTCGGCTATCTTTTCGAGAATATCAAAAAGATAATCACGTCCTGCAATGCCGGAAGCTGAGGACACAACGTCAAGGGTGATGTCATTTTCATAGGCAACGCACTGGTCTAAAAGAGAAAGAGCGTCACGCATACCACCATCAGAAAGCCTTGCTATCATGCCTGCGGCATCTTCGTGGAGGGTAAAGCCCTCCTGAGAAGCAATATACATAAGCCTTGAAACGATATCCTCGTTTCTTATCCTGTGAAAGTCGAAATGCTGGCATCTCGACACGATAGTAGCAGGAACTTTATGTATCTCCGTAGTGGCAAGAATAAACTTGACATGCGGAGGAGGTTCTTCCATAGTTTTCAGCAGGGCGTTGAATGCGCCCGCGGAAAGCATATGCACCTCGTCTATGATATATACCTTATATTTACATCTTTCAGGAGTATAGACAACGCCTTCACGCAGTTCTCTGATATCGTCTACTTTAGAATTTGAAGCAGCGTCAATCTCGATAATATCGGAAAGAGTACCGTTGTCAGCGTCTTTGCATATCTCACATTCAAGGCATGGCTCACCGTCATGTGGGTCAAGGCAATTGATTGCCTTTGCAAAAATTCTTGCGCAGGTGGTCTTTCCCGTACCTCTCGAGCCTGTGAAAAGATAGGCATGAGCAGTCTTGCCGCTTTTTATCTGATTTTTGAGAGTAGTTGTAATATGCGGTTGTGAAACAACATCGTCAAATGACATTGGACGCCATTTTCTGTACAATGCCTGATACAAAACTCTCACTCCAATCAAGAAAATAAAAAAAATCAATCCGACATATGGGCGTGCGGGCGGAACTGTGACACACGAAACAAACCGCTTAATGCTGCTCGGTTCCCCGCCTGACATGGTTCACAGCGTTTCATTGCACAGGACCCGCACACCTATATCTCGGATTGATGAGGAACAATAACTGAATCATATCAATCTAACTTTTGTTACCTTATTATTATAACATACTTCCAATGAAATTTCAAGTGTTTTTGAAAAAAAAGTTATAAAAAAAGGCAAAGAACATCAACGCCGCTGAACAAAGCTGGACAGCGGCGGATATTATGTGCTTGTAAAATTATATCAGGTGGCAATGATGAAATTCAGCTTGCCGAACGGATAGTTCACCGGGATACAGAATGCAGTGCTTGACAGGGCAAGCTCACCATTTTCCAAAAATTCCTGCGGTGTGAGTGTAAGCTCAACGCCATGCTCGTTTGACTCATTTACAACGAACAGACCGTCGTTTACGTTCAGAAATTCGCCTGCTGTAGCGTTTACAAAGTCATCGACCTCCGTGAAGCTCTCTTTTGCAAACCTCTCAGCGAAAGCCATATATGTCTTTGAATCTGTGGCAATGCAAGCCTCAGCGTTATATTTTCCATTTATTTTTTGGATAACGATATGTTCTGCTGCAAAATTCTTTATAACTGACGCTTCCATAGGAGTGAAATCGTCACCGATAAATCTGATAAGATTTTTGAAAAGCAAAGTAACATAATCAGTACAGATACGAGCATTTTCATCATTGTCAAAATGATAGAACTCATTGATAAGGTTATGTAGAGTTTCTGTTTGATTGTCTGAAATATCGTCAGTTATCTGATTTTCAGTCTTATAATCTTTAAGCGCCTTTTCAAACTCAGCATTGGTAAGAGCACCGTTATTAACAAGGGTCTGACCCAGGAGCAGGTAATCTGTAGGCTGCTGAGCAAGAAGCTTTTCAACGTCGTCAGCGGTAACATAGCCAAGCTCCACGGCAAGGTCGCCAAAACGTTTATCGACACTCTGCTGAGTGATATTGACGTGCTCCACCTGCTCGGCTGTCATAAGACCAGCGTTTATAGCGAGAACGCCAAGGCGAAGTCTTGTATGCTTTTTAGCCTCGAAAGCCTGAGTAAGATCCTCAGCGGTACAAAGCTTATGGTTAAAGAGATAGCCTCCAAAAAACTGCGCAAACATTTACAGTACCCCCTTTGCAACGTTCTCAAGGACTTTAAGAGCGTCGTTATCAGCTATAGGTTTCTGCAAAAAGTCCACAGCTCCCGACTTAAGAGCGTCTTTCAAATGGCTCTGAGTACCAACAGAAGAAGCCATTATCACCTTAGCGTCAGGGTCTTCTGCTATTATCTGTTTGAGGGCTTCAAGACCTGTTACCTTTGGCATGATGATATCCATGAAAACCACGTCAGGCTTGAACTCCTTATATTTGCTAACAGCCTCTTCACCGTCGGCTGCTTCATAAACGGCTTTTACTCCAAATCCAGAAATAGACATACTGAGCTTTTTGCGAGCGAACATAGAATCGTCGCATATAAGCACTGTCATTTCATTTATATTCACGATAGATCCCTCCCGATTATTTTGCGGCAGCAGTTCCGTAATTGCCGATGACGGAGAAAATAATTTCTTTACTGCCTTGTTTTTAATTATATCATAAAATTCTCCAAAAGTCAAGAGTCGTCAAATATGTTTTATGTTGAAAATATACAAACGAGTAAATGCAGAATTTACTTGCAGTTTGCTTGACAAAATGAAAAAAGTATGCTATAATCATAATGTTATGTGCCGGTGTGATGGAATTGGCAGACGTGTCGGACTCAAAATCCGATGGTAGCGATACCGTACCGGTTCGACCCCGGTCACCGGCACCATGAGAACAGGTTCTTGTATCAAGAGCCTGTTCTTTTCATTAGTGTCCTCATTCTCTTCTGTCTCTGCTTTATCACCAAGAGCATTGGCGATGACCTCGGCTTGAAAGCCACTTCAGACGAACTGAAACGCCCCTCAGAGTCGTCCGAGCCTGCGGAGCGGAAAACTAACCGCCTGAAAAGAAAAGACCTGAGAAGTACTTGTGTGAGCAAATCTCAGTTCTTTGTGAGTTATTCAGCTTCAAAAAGGGTATGTTGTCATTGTGGCGCGCACCATAATGATGATATGGACTTGTGTGGAACGGTTTGCAGGTGTTCCAATAGACTACGGGCAAGCGGCACACATCAATATTGTGCCTTAACGAAATCTTAACACAGTAACCGTAATCTTAACAGCACTTTAACCGCTCATGTGATATAATAAAGCTATAATTTAAACGAGAGGTGTACGATGTTACATAAAAATAGAGTAAAAAACAGAACTCATATGACTTCATTTCGGGTCATCATTATCAGTTTCTTTTGCCTAATTCTGGTAGGTTCGTTGCTTCTGATGCTGCCTATCTCATCAAGGCAGCGGTGTGTGACTTCATTCCCTGATGCAATGTTCACAGCCGTTTCGGCTACCTGTGTGACTGGACTTGTTGTAAAGGATACTGCTACATACTGGTCTCTGTTCGGGCAGGCGGTCATTCTGATGCTAATTCAGATCGGAGGTATGGGCGTTATCACCGTCGGGCTTACGATCATTAGAGCATCAGGGCGGAAAATCGGTCTGTGGCAGCGCAGTACGATGCAGGAATCCATCTCCGCACCGCAGGTAGGCGGTATTGTGAAGCTGACAGGCTTTATCCTTAAAACATCACTTATCATAGAGATGATCGGTGCGGCTTTGCTTGCACCCGTTTTCTGCAATGATCTTGGTATCGCTAAGGGACTGTGGTATTCCTTGTTTCACAGCATATCGGCTTTTTGCAATGCAGGCTTTGATCTGTTCGGCATAAAAGAACCGTTCTCATCGCTGACCTTTTACCACAGCAACATCTATCTCAATATCATCATTATGCTGCTAATTATTACGGGAGGCATCGGCTTTCTCGTCTGGGGCGATATCGGAACACACAAGCACAGGATCAGGCGCTACTCTCTGCAAAGCAAGGTCGTACTGATGACATCTGCTGTTTTGATCGTTCTGCCTGCGCTGTATTTCTTCTTTTTTGAATATGACCATGGGACTATCCATGACCGGACGATCCATTCACTGTTTCAGTCTGTCACAACACGAACCGCAGGCTTTAACACAACTGATCTCGCTGCTATGGATGAATCAGGTACAGCCATTATGGTCATTCTTATGCTTATAGGCGGTTCTCCAGGTTCCACCGCAGGCGGTATGAAAACAGCGACTTTTGCTGTTCTGTTCCTTTCTGCGATCACAGTGTTTAGCCGCAGAAATGATGTGCAGTGCTTCAAAAGAAGAATATCAGACGAAACTGTCCGCAGTGCAGGCGCTGTTTTGTTTATGTATCTTGTATTGTTCTTTACAAGCGGTGTGATTATCAGCAGAGTGGAAAATCTACCGCTGCTGACCTGTCTGTTTGAAACAAGCTCAGCTATCGGTACTGTAGGGCTGTCACTTGGCATTACAAGCAGTCTGTCTGCTGTATCTCGTGTGATACTGATGATACTTATGTTTTTCGGGAGAGTTGGCGGACTGACACTCATTTATGCAGCTCTGCCGTCGGCGGACAGTCAGAATTCACGCTTACCGCTTGAAAAAATATCCGTAGGATAAGGAGTTTTATATATGAAAACAGTTTTAATTATCGGAGTAGGTCAATTCGGCAGTCATATTGCCAGACGCATGGAGGAGCTTCGGTGTGAGGTCATGGCAGTAGATGAAAATGAGAAGCATATCAACGATATCCTGCCTTATGTGACCAACGCAAGGATCGGTGACAGCACCAATGAGGAATTTCTCCGTTCGCTTGGTGTAGGAAACTATGATGTTTGTATCGTTGCCCTCGGCAGCCGGTTTCAGTCCTCTCTGGAAACAACGTCTTTGCTCAAGGAGCTGGGGGCAAAAAAAGTCATATCCCGTGCGACAAATGATGTACAAATGAAATTCCTGCTTAAAAACGGAGCCGATGAGGTTGTCTATCCTGAGAAGCAGATGGCACTTCGCATCGCTACAAAATATGCATCAGACAGCATACTCGACTTTATTCATCTGGATAACAATTATTCGATCTACGAACTGAAAGTACCGAAGGACTGGTTCGGAAAGTCGCTTTCACAGATCGATATACGAAAGAAATTCAAGATCAATATTCTGACGATCAAACGTGGAGAAGAGGTATTTATCCCTGCACCGGACACTGTAATTGAAACTGATGACATCGCATTTGTCATAGGTGAGGTTCGGGATATCCAGAAATGTTTCAGAATCTAGGAGATGATCGTGTGAGAGATGTTCTGCTTGCACTGTCTGTAGGAGCAATGTTTCTCTACGGCTTTTATATTATGAAAAAAGTAGATGAATTCATCGAGGAGATACAAAAGAGCAGACGTGGACACGACCTGTCAGAAGATGATGTTGACGAACACAAAAGTGATATGTTATAATAACAAGGGTGATCCTTATGACTGCTAATTCTATAAAAAGCTCTAAAGCATTTTCTGTGTTCAAAGACTCCGCTATATGTATTGTGGTGCTGACAGCTGCAACACTTGCCGGATACGCATTCAAAGCCTTTCAACTTGCCGATGCGGACATTATCATGCTGTATATTATTGCTGTGCTTGTGATATCCATTTTTACATCAAAGATGTATTTCTGCCTGATATCATCATTAGTAGGAGTAATGCTTTTCAACTGCTTCTTCACCTATCCTGAGTTTTCTCTTTCAGTTCACGATGCAGGCTATCTTGTCACATTTGTGACGATGTTTATTACAGCGTTCATTGCAGGAACGCTTGCCAATAAGCTGAAACGCAATATCCTGATCGCCGAGCAGAATGCCCGTGAAAAGGAGGAGGCGGCACTTCTGGCGCAGAATGAACAGCTTAGAGCTGATATGCTCCGTTCCATATCCCATGATCTCAGAACACCGCTGACCTCCATATCAGGCAATGCCAGTACGCTCATTTCCGGCGGCGATACGCTTGATGAATCAGCACGTCAGCAGATATACACGGATATCTATTCCGAATCAATGTGGCTTATCGAAATGGTGGAAAATCTTTTATACGCTACACGAATTGAGGACGGCAGAATGCAGCTCAATATCTCTGTAGAGATACTTGATGACATTGTTCAGGAGGCTGTCAGACACACCAAACGCACTCACCCAAAGCGAAATATCATCGTTGATATGTATGACGAGATAATCCCCGTTATGGCAGATGCGAACCTTATCGTACAGGTCATAGTCAATCTTATGGATAATGCTGTTAAGTACAGTGATGAAGATTCTGATGTTACCGTCAGTGTGCACCGAGAAAATGCGCATACTGTTGTGATATCCGTGTCCGATCACGGCACTGGTATCTCCGATGAAGAAAAAGAGAAGGTATTTGATATGTTCTATACGGGCGGCAGCCGTTCCTCAGACAGCAGAAGAAGTCTGGGGCTGGGGCTTGCACTGTGCAGGTCAATTATTACTTCACACGGCGGTACTATATCTGTCAGCGACAACATACCAAATGGTACAGTTGTCAGCTTTACTCTGCCAATAGGAGAGGTCGATCTAAATGAATGAATATCTTGTTCTGGTGGTGGAGGACGACAAGCCTATCAGAAATCTTATTACAACTACTCTTAAAATGAACGACTATCGCTTTATTACTGCTGTCAGGGGCAATGAAGCGATCATGCTCAGTGCTTCGCATAAGCCTGATATTATCATACTTGACCTTGGACTGCCTGATATTGACGGCGTTGAGGTGATAGAGCATATACGCACTTGGAGCGATGTTCCTATCATCATAGTCAGTGCAAGGAGCGAGGAAAGGGACAAGATAACAGCCCTTGACAAAGGTGCAGATGATTACCTGACAAAGCCTTTCTCTGTTGATGAACTTCTCGCAAGGCTCAGGGTGATACAAAGGCGGCTTATGAAGTCCGAAAACATCTCGGTCACGGAGTTTGTCAATGGCAGACTACGGATAGACTATGTTTCGGGCTGTGTTCACCTTGATGATGAAGAACTTCACCTGACACCGATAGAATACAAGCTGCTTTGCTTGCTTGCCAAGAATGTCGGCAAGGTGCTGACGCATAAGTACATTATCCAAAGTGTATGGGGAACTCCTGCGGATAACAGCGAAGCCTCCCTGCGTGTATTTATGGCTACCCTGCGAAAAAAGCTGAGTGACAGCAGTCAGGCGCTGATACAAACACATATCGGTATTGGGTATCGTATGATGAAATTATAGTTTTAGGGAGCAGTACAAAGCAGACACTTTATTTGATGATCTGTATCGCCTTCAATGGCTGCAAGAACAATTGAACTGATTTTTTCTAAAGGAAAAAAGGGCAATGCCTTCCACTCACGGAGGACATTGCCCTTTTCCTTATGCTGTGATCATATCAGTCCTGAATCTCCTGCATCATAGTTGCACCGTCCTTGAAGCCGACTTTGTAGGCTGCTCTCATCTCAGCAGCGGCATCACGCTTCATCTTCGCCCTCTCAAAGTAGCAAGTCTTTTCACGCTTCGGAGCGTTTTCCTTAGCTTCAAAAGCCTTAGCTCCTTTACATCGTTTTCAAGCATCAGTTTTTCCTTGATCTCCGAGTATGTAAGTGCCTGCTGGTCCACATCTTCGCACTTTCTCGCAGGAGTCTTACTCGTCATGATCTGAGAGATAAATTTCTGCTTGTTCTCCAAAGTCTGGTAGCTGTATGCATCGAAAGTGCCTTTGGTGACATAGCGGAAGATCTGCACCTGCTTGTTTTCATTGCCTTGACGGATAATTCTTCCGGCGCGCTGTTTCAGATCTGCTGGTCGCCATGGAATATCGAGGTCATGGACGACAATCAGCTTCTTCTGGACATTCGTACCAGTACCCATTTTGGCGGTTGAACCTACCAGAACACCTTACGAACAATCTAAAAGTGCGATAAACAGACGATTTTGCTATAACATGGAAAACGACAGTATGAAGCTGATTGTAAAGGCTCATGAATAGTAGCTGTCCTTTACTTTCTAACTGGTTAAAAAATGAATAGGTTGAGAATAGAGCTTTTGTTCAATAAAACATGAACAAAGCTCTATTCTTTTACCCTATGTATATAATCATGTGATTTTTACTCGGTGAAAAAGGAGAGAAACAGCTGCTTAATGTTAGTTTGTCAATGATATTGGACACGATAGTTATTGAA
>ULUR01052806.1_pt1 | contig 33451 bp, 46 predicted proteins | sample 1958651 | NCBI WGS metagenome assembly ULUR01 (sample SAMEA4835764, study PRJEB28245) | human gut metagenome | biome: gut microbiome; material: fecal sample | place: Denmark | collected 2008 | reverse complement strand
AATGTAGATTTATCAAATCCTGTTGCTCCGTCCCATTTGATGACTGTTGCGGCATGATTATAAATGTTTTCAGACTCATAGTAAACATAATCCTTAGTCATTACGCCTCTGTAACCAACCAAGCCGACATCTGACATGCCTGCATATTTGTCCTGCAAATCTGTATATATTCCTGCCATTACGACTATTGTATAACGATTATGATAACTGTTGTCTGATATACTGTTATTAGCTGACAAAATAGAGTTAAATTTTGTTTCTCCAAATCCTTCGGTATTTTCGTTGTAGTCGTTAGATACATACAAATAGTGCATTGTGTAGTCAGGAGCTTGATACAATGTAGGCTTAACCTTTTGGACAATCTTTTCAGGGTTAGCGTATGCAGTCTTTTGATTGTTTTGCTCAATCTGCAAGCGGCAGCTATTGTCTGTTAATCTATTTGCAGCAATGGCAATTTTAATGCTATTAACAAACACGTATTGTCTAGAGGTGTATGTAGCTACTGCATTTTTAAGTGCACTCACCTCAGACAGTAACCATTTTGAGTCGATAGCATTTTGATTATAAGCTGGATAAAATACACATCCTGTGTTGTTAGTTGTAAAATCCTGTAATGACAAACAGTAAGGTGTGTCAATTCGTAATGTTATTGATGATTTCAAAGGTAAGAAGAAGTTAGTGGCCGCCGTAGATGTACCGCTTAAACTGATTTTGTTTTTACTAACAGTAATAGTTACACCGTTTTGGTATTGTGAGTAATCTGCCAAATTAGCTAAATTTATACTCTTAGTAACATCAAATAATTCGCTACTGTCTACTTTTTCGCCAAATTTATTTATGACATCGGCTGCTAAGTTGACAGCTCTGACCGTGCCTGCTGCATCTTTAATTCCGTCCATAATGCCATAACCTGCAAGAGTATTGGCTTTATTTGCTTTTTTTGCAAGATTTGTGTCAACTGTATCAAGCCTTGCTCCAAGTGAATTAGAACCTCCTCTTGCCGTGGCAATCTCTCGGCTGATTTCAACAAAACTGCCGATACTTTTGCTGTTTATCTTGCTGTTTTCGGCAAGGCTCGGAGTTACCATGACTTTTAAAGTCAGCGGAGTATTTAACACCTGCGTTTCGCCGTTTGCAATCTTAATTTCGATTGCCAAAAAGCCCGATGTAGAGTTAAAGTTTTCTAACGGCACGGTAATCAAATCTGCCGTGCTGTTCAGAGTGCAAGCAACTGAATCTGAAATTAAATATCCGTCTGTTGCAAAAGTTGCGGTTACTGTGCAATCTGCAAAGGTCAATTTTTCACCGCTTGCCGTCAATGTTACATCAAGATAGCGTGTTGCTTTATCGTTGACATTGACAATACCAACAACATTCGGTGCATTTCGATTATTAACATCAATCGTAACCGATTTATGTTTCAAACTAATTGCCATTATCTTTTAAACCTCCTTTGGATTTTTAACAAATCAGACATTGACATGTCTAAATTGCCGATTGTGATTTCTTTGTATTTTTCTGAAATACTGTCATAGACTGTTTTAGCCACTTCCTTCTCGATTTCTGTGCCATCCGGCATAACTACTGTTACCTTATCGTATAGACCTAAGTTATACATTTTGGTAAGCTCAGATTCAAGATTAACGGTAATGCTCAAAGATTCAGCTGATTGCGAAGTTTCATATTTATAAGTGGCAACTTGACTTCTTAACGCATCTCTTACCTCGTTATAATTAGTGCCATCCATTGGATTTACGATATATCTTTTTATTTTGCTCGTGCAATCAAATAGATATGTGTTTTTAATCGTGCGCCTGAGCTCCGTTGGATACAACTCATTTGCGGTTACAATAACCTCGTTGCCGGTTGGAGTTTGACAACGGGCATATGGCAAGACATGTGTAAAATACTCTCCGAGCGATGCCGTTTGCTTATAATCAGACACATTCGCTCCAAAAGCTATTCGATAACCGCTGTGATTAATATTCGGCTGATTGAACGTGATTGAAAAATTTTTAAATCTCAACTTCCCTTTAAATAAAGCAATTAACCCCTCTGAGTCATCGTTGAAAATGGTTTCGAATTTTTCAGCTGTATTAAAGCCGAGCGAAAATTCTTTTTTTGTCGGAATATTTGATGAAAATGAAAAAAAGTTATAGGGCGCGGCTCTAAACCAAACTGGTGAGCTGTCTCCGGGTTCTATTAGGCTGTTGACTATCTCCGACGGTGTTGCGTTCATTTTGTGATTGTAATAGCTTGGCTCTACGCCATTTTGAAAAAACAATCTTGACACATGCTCACCTGATATGGTTAAATCACCGCATTTGTCTGCCTCGATTTTTGTTACATAAAAAAGTTGAGGTCCGTCTTTACTGTTGGCTTTAGCTTTTATGTAAGATCCGAGGTTTATATGTTTTAAAAGTTTATCATTGCTTTTTACTTTTGCGACAAAACTATAAGCGCCATTGCTTTCCATTGTCGTCAAAAATTCTGTACAATCGGTTAAAAATCCAAAGCCGTTTGTCTGAAACAACGGACTTGTTGTGGTGTACAGACCAACCGTTCTATATAGTATAGGTTGCATTTTTAAAGCCTCCTAAAATTTGGCTTGATTTCAAGCGTTGTAAATGCATCTGCCTCCGTTGATGATAGCTTAATTGTGTTCAGCCCCGGCGAAAGAAGCGGAAATTGTGTGCAACTTATATAACTATTAGCAAGGTTAGTTTTAGCATTAAAATAAGCGGACTGTTCGGTTGAGTCTAATTCAATATGGTCTTGGCTTGTTTCTTTTGTTACCACCAAAATCGGACTATCGTTAACCGACAATGTCAACGGCTTTATTTTTGAGCCTGTGTTAATAATCTTAATAAGTGGTTCTGCGGTGTAATTTTCAGGATTATAGACTTCGATTTCCGCGTTTTGTGTTGAGGTCAATTTTGGTCGGATAATCTCCTGCCCTAAGTCGCTATACCAAAACGGTTCTCGACTAAAATTTATAGTCGTTGACAAGCAAAGGGGGGCAACCTCTTCTATTGGTTCGACCCCTGTGCAAATCGCTTTTGTAAAATAACCGGGGTTGTATGTGTCCCTAAAGATTTTATATTTACCGTCCCAAACGGTAAGCCATTCTGCGAATGCTCTTACAAGCTCTGCATTGCTTTCGTTTGGTACAATGTATGGATAGCTATTGACTTCAAGTTGCATTTCAACATTATCAAAAACGCCATTGTCAGAAATCACTCCGCCATTTTTGCCGTAGACAGAGGTAAAATCAAAACTGCGTTTCGCTATTTGATATTTGGGAGGTGTAGTTATAAAAAAGCCTATTGTCCGTAAATCAGTGCCGTTGTATGTAAAACTATGCCTCATTTTTAACCTCCCCACTTTGATACTTCACCGACAAGTGTCTGCATGATCGCATTTGATACACGGCGATTAAAATCATCAATATCCATGTCATTATTGATGTTGACATCGCCTATGAATTTAAGCTCGATTGTAGGCGAATTTGTAACAGCTTTCAGCATTTGACCGTTTACTGTCGCATTTTGGCTTTGTGTGCGAATGCCTGCAAATTTATTGTTAATAGCTCCAATTGGATTGCCTTCAACCGCTGACAGGGCCCTTGATGTTAAAGACCTTACTGTTTTTTGCGTTTCGGCAATTTCATCCTCAATGCCAAGACGGTAACCTTCACCAAAATATCTGCCTAACTTTCGAGTTTTTCGGCTCGGTGAGCGTGAATCCTGTGCTTTTGCAGCCGCTGTAATATTAGCCTTAACCATTTGTGCGGCTGGATTATCTTCACCGCCAAATAATGTAACTAACATATCAATTATGCCGTCAAAATAACCTTGATCAAACATTTCGGCCAACGATTTACCATCTTTGTATGTATCCCCAACGCCTTTTTTTACTGCTCTTTTTACAGTTTTACCGCTTTTTTCAAGTTTTTTCTTTGAATCTTTACTTTCAAGCGTGTTGGCAGCTCCGTTAACGCCTTTTTCAGCCGCATCTTTACTATTTCCTTCAAGTTTTTTAAGCTCCCCGGTTGCCTTATCTACAAGCTCTTTTGCATTATCAACCATTTTTTGGGTTACGCCCGGTTGATTTTCAGCCATTGCAGTTTTTAAGAGTTCGTAGTTTGCAGTAAAGTTCGTGAGCTGATTTTCAAGGCTCTCTTTCGAGCCTGTTTCGGCATCAATAAAACCTTCTTTGATTTTCTTCTGCTGTGCGTTGATTTCGTTAGCTTTGCCCGTAGCGATTGCAGCGACCGTTCCGTACATATCGTTGTACTTAGCAAGTTCGATTTCTGCTCTTTCCTGTAATTCTTCGGCTTCTTCGACTTGGTCTTTCGTTACGCCTTCGACACCGTCCTTGTATGCCGTCCTTAAATTCTCGGCATTTGTCTTAAAATCATTGACCTGCTGTTCAAGAGCAGTTTTGTTACCGGTGGTATAAGTGATTAAATTATTTGACAAATCCGACATTGCGGCTTTAATTTCTTCAGTGTTGCCTTTAGCGTTTGCCGCTGTGAGATTCTCATAATTTTGGATTGTGGTGTAATAATCAACTACTTTTTTCTGATATTCTTTATACTTGCCATCTGCTTTGTCAAACTCTATTTGTTTAGCCTTTAAATTGTTTTTAGCTTCATTTTGCGCCTCGCTGTAAGCTCTTCCAACGGATTTTGATAAATCTTCAAAATGTTTATACATATTTTCGCCATTTTGAAAATCTTTGAGTATTTTTTGATAATACTGCTGAGATATTTTACCATTTTCAAAACCCCAGCCTGCATATTTCAAAGCCATTTGACTTGGTGAAAGCCCAGTGACACTCATTTGTGTAACTTTCGCCTTAGCTAAATCTACATCTTTTTGTGCGCTCTTTTTTGCTACATAACCATTTGAAACATCATTTTTTGCGCTTTTTAAGCCTGATACAGCAGTTTGATAGGGCTCTTCAAGTGCCGATAACATTGCAAGCGCTTTTTTTGATTCAAGTGCTTTATCTATAGAGCCTTTAAGGTCTTTATAAGACTTTATAACATTACCGTTCCAAGCGATTTCATCCCCTGTAACTCTGCTCAGCTCATTTGTGATAAATTTCGCCCTGTCTTCGTAGCCTTTTTTGACTTTGCCGTTTTGGTCTACAATGCCTTGCAATTCACCCCACAAATCATCATAATATTGAAATTCACTTTCAACCTCAGACGCCGCATCTTTCTTACTTTGCACATATTCATCGTTGGCATCTTTAAGCTCTTTGATTTCTTCTTTTGCTTTTTCCTGAGCTTCGTTGAGCTTGTCCTGTGATTCTTTGGCTTCGTCATTTGCACTTGAGATTGACCACAAAGAGCCTACAAGCGTAGCCGCTAAGCCTACGATGATACCGATTGCGTTTGATCTTTGCGCAAGGTTAAGACCTTCCTGCGAAATTTTGGCAGTCTCTGTAGCAATTTTGAGGCTTTTATATGCGCCTATAAGGCTTTGTACACCGCTTACAACAACGGTTGTTTTTTTACCTACCCAAATGCCACCGACGAGAGAGCCGACAATTTTAAGTGTTGGGATGATATCTTTGGTGTGTTTACTCGCAAAATTACAAAGTCTTTTGACTTCGGGGAATAATGATTTGCCAATAGGGTTGATAACATCGGTTTGCACCGTTCTGCCGAGACTTGCCCAATCAGCTTCAACATCATCATATTTGATGTCTTTAATCTTTTTCATGGTATTTTTGGTCTTGTCGGCAGAGCCATTAACTTTCATTAAGGCTTTTACACCGTCAATGCCCAAATCTTCCCACATCGTACCGAAGAGGTCAACGCCTGCCTGATTCTGCTTGACCTTATCGTCCATCTCAAAAAGAGCCTTTAGGACTTCTGATGTTGCTGATTTTGCGCTGTCTCCGCCTTTTGCAAATCTTGCCTGCAAATCTTCAATACTACCTTTTGCGCCTTTGCCTGCTGATTCGAGATTTGCAAGATTTTCTTTAGCAGTTTTTAGCGCCTCTGAATATTGTTCAATTTTATCGGTATTCTTTTGCTTTGTTAATTCGCTCGTTGAATTGTTAAAGCTTTTTTGCTCCTCTTTTGCATAGTAAAGATTTTTTTCGAGCTTTGCGACTTCGTCTTTGGCTTTTTGAATGTCCTCAGCCGAAGCTTTTGCGCCATAGCCGAGAAGAGCAAATCCCTCCTGCGTACTCGAGGCTGTGTCCTTAGAGCGGATGCCAAATTCTTTCATCGCATCGCCGAGCTTGTCGATGCTGAAAGTACCTGCTTTAGAGCCATTTTCAAGCGAATTAAAAAATTCATTTGCATCATAGCCGAGTTGCTTGTAATGTACGGAGTATTCATTGATTGTATCAAGCAAATCACCGTTTTTATTAAGGCCTTTTTGACTGCCCTGCGCAATGAGATTAAAAGCATCTTCGCCTGTTATGCCAAACTGCTCCATAAGCATGTTGACCGCTCTCAAGGTTTCGACAAAATCGTAATCATATGTATCTCTCAATGTAAAGAGATTTTCGGTCATATCTTTAAGCTTACTTGGATTGGTCTCGTTCGTTGTCTGCTTAATCAAAGCAAGGACATTTGCAATTTCTTCCTGGGATTCGCCGAAATTTCCTTTGTAAACATCTTCAAGGACATCTTTGTACTTTGTCATCTCCTCGGCGGTCAAGCCGGTTTGAGCCTGCAAAGAATTTAAAGCTTTTTCTTCACTGTTTGCACTTATGACAGTTCCGGTCAACGCTCCGCCGACCGTTGTTGCCGCTGCACCTGCTTCTTTTAAGGCATCACCGACAGCAGATTTAAGGTTGTCGGCGGATGACTTAACATCATCCATTTCTTTCTTGACTTTTGACAAATCTGTTTTATTCGACTTATTTTCAAGGCTTTTAAAGCTGTCGCCGACTTTACCAACGCTTGTTTCGGTTTTTGACATCTCACTTCGGGCAGATTCGAGGTTTATTGCGTTTGCTTTTTCCTCGGTTTCCGCAAGCTGTTCAGCGAAAGTTTCAAGTTTGCTTTTCGCTTTTTCGACTTCACGCTGATAAGCTCTGTACTGTTCGGTTGAGATTTCGCCGTTTTTGGCCTGTTCTTCGACCTGATCCTGCACATCAAGTAGCTTTTTAAGGGCAGATTTGCTGTTTTCAATTTGTTCTTTTAGCACTTCTTGTTTTTGGGCAAGCAAAACAGTGTTTTCAGGGTCAAATTTTAACTGCTTATTAATTGCAGTCAGTTCTCTCTGCAAGCTCGAGGATGAGGACTGTACAGCTTTTAAGGATTTCTGTAAATCCATTGTATCACCGGCAATTTTGACGGTAATACCTTTAATCGTAGATGCCATATCTGTCCTCCAATTCTTTATATCTGTTCATAAACTCGCTGTACTGCTCTGTTGAGATTTCCTTGTTTTCAAATCTTTCCGTTACGAAAGGCAATACAGATTTCATTTTTTGGTATTTTTCTTCATCTTCGTGGATATTTTTGTTGTTTCGCAATGCAAAATAGGTTTCGACATAATCAATCACAAAACCTATTGTAAATCTTTGTAGGTCAGCGACAGTCAGACCGCACCTGACGGCATAAGATAAGACCTCTTTTGCCGTCAGGAAAGTTCCGTTTAGGTCGCTGTCGCTGTCACTTTTGGGCTGTCGCTTTTAAGACTGTCAACAATGAGATCAACGATTTTACCTATCGCAGAAATAGCGTCCTTAATGCTGATTCCTTTTGACCAAGCCTTAAAATTAGGAATCGTATCGTCTGCCGTTTTTGCCGCTGCCCATAAAAGCTTTACAGCAGTGCCAAATTTTACATCATTGAGATTCGGGACAAGAACACGGTCGGCATCACGCAGAAAGCTGTGGCCTTTGAATGTGTCCTCATAGATGAGCATTGTATATGCCGTAACCTCAACCTCAACATTTTTATCGTTAATAACAACTGTGTCTTTCATAGTTTAACCTTTAACCGCCTTTGTGTTGTCTGATGAGGCCTGACCTGCAGGAGCTGCCGATTTTGTAGCCTTAACGGTCGGAACTACAACGCTGTCGGGCAGAGTATCTGCATATGATGTGTAGCGCACAAAGTCATTGTCAGGGCGTGGCTTTGCTGTGACCGTAAAGGTCGGGAACTGTGGATCAAAGTTACCTTCTGATGTTTTGTCGTTTCTGCTCGCTCTTGCAGCTACGCAGTCAAAATATGTATCAATCTCGTAGAGCTTGTCACCTTTGTATGTTTCCTTGGCAACAAGAAGAGCGAATCTCGGCATCACTTTGATACCGCCCTTCTCAATAATGCCGCCTTCTGTGGCTTCATCGTTGCCGAACCAATCTTTTTCGATGTTATCGACTGCTGAAATAAGTTCAAGGCTGATTGTGTAGCCACCGTTCGCACTTGCTACAATAATAGGCAAACCGTCAGCGTAGATTGTATTTGAATCGCCGATAGGTTCAGCACCGATGCTTCTGCCGCCTGCCTCATCAGATTTAAACCAAATCGGTATTCCGTATGTGATTTCGCCCGTGCTACTTTCAGTGAGTACAGCATAACCAACTTTTCTAATAGTTTTGTTCATTAATAAACACTCCTTATGTTTTTAAATTCTTTTTATACCGCTCAAATCACCGCCGCCCATAGCTTCAGATGATTTAATGAGCTTTTTTATTCCGGCTTCAAATTCATTATGGATTTTTTCTGTTGCCGGAGCAATGTGCACCTTCGGCTGTATCGTTCCGCCTTTTTTACCTCTCTTTTTACGAGCTTTTTCAAGAAGATGTGTAAGCCGATACTCAGGTTTTTCCGCATAAACTGTTTTTTCGTAAAACCTAAATGTTTCGTTCGTGATTTTTATTCTGAACGATTTGCGATATTTTTTTCTTCTGCCGACAGGTGCATTTTTTTTGATTGCGTTTTTAAGTTCTTCGGCTTTTTCATCAACCAACAACCGCACGCCCATTTGGATGTCAGCCGAATAGGTTGCAAGTTCTTTTGATAAAGTATCGCCGATTCGGTCAATACCGACTTTTTTGTAACTACTCATCGAAAGTCACACTCAGATTGTAATAACTTACACAAAGTTTATTCGTTGTGTCCCACGCTCGGTCAGGCTTTGTCCACCCTAAATTGTTATCAGCAAGCCACTTTTCAAAGTTTGTTTCGCTCTTGTGGTCGTCTTTTGCTGTGTAAAGCTCTATGATTATTTTTGCATTTCTCCAAAGCAATTCACTATCTGCGTAAACGCCTGATTCGTCGCCCTTAAAAAAGACCAGATAAGGAGCAGGAGTTGATTTGTTGTAATCTGCCTCTACGCATTTAAAGTCACAGGACTTTATGAGTTCGACAAATTCGTCGTAGTTTTTAAAAAACATCTGCACCACCCTCATACAGTCCCCTCTGTGACAGGCTCAAAATTGAGCAAGGGGGATTTTTACTTTTGTCATGCTGTATCTGTTCGATTTTAAACCTTGTGCCGTCAATGATGACCGCCATATCCGTTCTCAAAGTTTCATCTTTGTGAATATGGATAACTTTCGACAGTTCAATATCGTTCTGTTTTGCTCCGTAAAACCGAGTTACACCGATTTTTTCATTACCAAAGCGATACTTTTTCAAGCTATCGGCAATAATATCATCGTTTTCGTCGGTTTCATAGATTTTCGCAACACCGTCATTAAAGGTTAAAAAATCTATGTTATTCTTCAGTATCATACATTCGCACCTCGTATTCCTGCCTTAATTTTAAAATTTCGCTTTCAAAATTATGGTCGAACATTTCAACTGCGTTCGAGTAAGCATAACGGCAGTAATCAAGCAGCAAACTTCTTGCCCTTGTTGGCCGTTCAAAATCCTCATCAGTAAGCAGAGGGTTATAATCGCGGAGGTGCTGTTTTCCATTGGCTATAATCAGTTCAATTTTCGACTTTGTGCTTTCATCTGTTTCAATGTGTTCGCGATCAAAATCGAGCATATTAACTACATCGTTCATAATTCCCATTGTTCAACACCTCCGCAATAAATTAAACTGTTGTTGCCTGATTGAGAGTTACCTTAATTTCGGCAGGATTAAGCGCTGAAATATCGAGCTTAAGAAAATCGTTCGTATGCAGCGAAAAGCCTGTTGCATAAGCTTTAATGAGATAAACTCTGTTATCTTCAAGAAACTGGTACTGGTCAGAGTAATCAAGCTTACCTTCCTTACCTGTTGAGAGGCAGGCTTTATATCTTGAAAGCTGTCCAATAACAGCAGTACCTTCTGTAACCATTTCAGACGAATAAACATTTGTCGGGAACGGGAAGAGGTTGTTCTTGAATGAGCCGTCGGTTGCAAGTACAGTTGTAGCAGGAATAATCTTTGTGAGATAATCCACAGGATTAACGATGAGGTCAACCGATGTGATGTTGTTTGTCTTGCCGCCCTTGCCCTTCGCAAGCTTGGCAACAACATCCATATACGACTTAATGTCAAGGCTTGTGAGCTTTGTTGCTGTTTTTTCGGTATATGCACCTGCCTTTACAGCACCCTCGGGGTCTTTAAGCATACCAATCGGCTTGCCATTGCCGTCACCGTTGATAAAGCCATCCTCAAGAGCATAAGCAAGTGCATCGGCGAGGATTCTGCGGACATATGCGTCGATGTATATAGCGCCAAGGTCGAGTATATCCTTCGGAACAGGGATAAAGGCACTTACCTTTGATGTTGAGAAATCCTTTTCCTGGATTGTGCCGGCAAGCTCCTGTGTGATTTTTGAGCTTAAAGCGCCCCAAGCGGCGAGCTGTTTTGTGTCTGTCGCAAAGATTGCCTTAACAGAGCCGTATGTGTTTTCGATGCCAATTGCATCAAGCAGAGGATGATTGTTTGTAATGTCCTCAAGCACTGTATCGAGAATTGTCTGCGGAATTGTAACATCAAGACCTGTGAGGGCCTGCTTAACATCAGCAGATTTTGCCGCTGTGACAAAATTGTTATAGAACTTCTGTTCTGCACTTGTAAGCTGTCTGAATCCTCTCTTGGCAAGGATTGTGTTGTCGGCTGTTGCACCAATTTCCTGTGCAACCTCAATGATTGACTGCTGGATGCTGTCAGCGTAGGCATTGAGAGCCTCGGTCATTTTTGTTTCGTCTTTTGAATCAATGGCAGTTTTCAAGTTCTGTGCAAACTTTGCTTTTGCGTTCTTAATCGCGTCAAGATTCTTCATTTTTTAATCTCCTTTATAAATAATTTTTGTTTTTGAAATACTCTTCAATAAAGCCAAAGCTATCCTTTTCTTCGGGATTTTTCGGTTTTGACTCAGGTGGTGTCTGTGGTTCAGGCGGTTCAGGCTTTGCACCAAGCATTTTTGCAAGTTCTGCCGCTGCCTGTTTTGCTTTTGGATTCTTCTTTTGCTGTGCATCATCAACGATTTCTTTTGATTCGGTTAAGTCAACCGGATCAAGAATTTCGTCACACAAGCCGATATTGAAGGCCTCCTCTGCCGTCAAAAATGTTTCAGCATTAAGAAGCGGCTCGAGGGTTTCTCGCGTGAGCTTATCGCCTGCGTGTACAAGGTAAGAGTTTGTGCTTGCTTCGCTGATTTTGTCGAGCTGGGTTGCAAATTCTCTGTGTTCCTTCGCATTTCCGTAACAACCGCCGATCGCATGATGAATCATCATTGTTGTGTTTGACGGCATTATAATCTTATCAGCCGCCATTGCGACGACAGAGGCAATTGAACAAGCCATACCGTCAATGTACGCAGTGACTGGCACACTCTGCCGTTTGAGCAAATTGTAAATTGACACGCCTTCATCAACAAATCCGCCTACGGAATTGATGTAGATTTCAATGCCTTCAATTTCGCCTGCTTTTTCAATCGCCTTGCGAATATATTCAGCGCTTGTCTTGGATTCAATAAGGTCGCCCCAAATGTTCAAGCAGCTTGGCTCAATTTCACCGTAAAGATAGATTTGCAAAACATTCTGATTTTCAGCAATCTGCTTGATGTTGTAATTTCTGCTTTTCATTTATTCACCACCCTTCAAAGCATTTGCTATTGTTTGGTAATTTTTAGTAATGTAATATGTATGCGCCCAAGCCTCTGGACAGGGGAGCATATTGCAATATTTTTGAGCCTGTGCAGGTGTCAGCACACCGCTGGCAATTGACTTATCAAGATTGTTCGCCTGACTGATTGCGTCAATATGTCTGACTGTTGTTGTGTCAATCAGTAGATAATTACCTTTGCTAAATTCGGTGCTACCAAATCTCTTTTTTGTAATCTCTTGCTCAAACATATTTGCAATCGGATCAATTGCGTTTCCGATAGCGCAATCCATAGCGTCTGAGAGCTGAGAGGCTTCCCCACTTAAAATAGCCGGCGGAATGTGCAAAGCGTTGCCAACAATCGTGTATGCCTCAGCTTTTAACTTCTGAATGTCGTTAATCTCGCTGTTCGTAGTCTTTCCGGCATCGGTTGAGGGTTCTGAATATTTCATACCCTTAAAAATCGGCATAACAGCATTTTTGTTTGAGTAAAATGATTTAAACTGCTTTGCCAAAACTTTGTTGTAGTTTTCGGCAAAATTTTCATCGCCAAAACTGTAATTTTCAAGCTCCAAGATTCCCTTATGGCCGACCGCCTTGTTATATCTCTCCTGAGCCGATAACATTAACTGCTCGTAAGTGTTGCACATATCCGATAGTAAGCCGTTAAGAGCAAAGTTATTGTATCTGAGGTAAATTACCTCGCTCTCACGAAAAACGCGCTGATATGTAAAATTTCGGCAAGTAACGCTATTGAATGTATCGTCAATCAAAGCGTGTTCCGTTTTTGAGAAACTATCAGCAATCATAAGCTGATTATCGGCGGTTTCAACAATTAAAAGTTCATTGTCAAAAATCAACTTTGCAACAGCCTGCGTAAAAAACTCAATTTTGGTCTGATGCTTATTCGGCGAATAGTTCCAGAGATAATATTCAGCCTTGCGACTTTCTCGGTTATTGTTTACCGTCACAAATTCGCACTTTGCCAAGCTTCGTGCGATAAAATCAATTGCAGTAAATAAGGCAAGTTCGGTCAGATGAAATTTCTGTTCATCAACTGTCGAGCCGTCCTCGTTAAATTCCGCTGCAACGGCATCTTTTCTAAAAAGATTTTTCACCCAGTTTATTACTTTCATTTTTTCACCTGCCTTTTTCAGCGTTTTTTATTCTTTCCTCTGCTATTTTGTAATACTTTTCATCAAGCTCCATTCCGATAAAGTTTCGGTTTGTATTTACACAGGCAACGCCTGTTGAGCCTGAGCCCATAAAACAATCAAGCACAGTAGCGTTTTTAAGTGTTGTCTTTTGAATTAAAAATTCAAGCAATTCAACGGGTTTTTCATTAGGGTGAACTAATTTAATAGAAGGCACTTTCGGTACTGAAATTAAATCCTGCGGTCTTCCATTTTCGAACTTAAAATCATCATTTGGAATCCATATAACACTTTCGTATCTGCTGCCGAATGCTTTTTTTAAATTGCCCATACCGTTACTTTTTTTGTCCCAAATAAGAACATTTTTCGGTTTTAAACCGTTACGAATAAACTCATCAATGAAAATCTGCTGAACATCCCAACGAGTGAAGCTTAAGATACCTCCTGTTTTTGCAATTTTGGACTTTATCAACGGGATAAAATCTGTAAATGGCTTTTTATCATTTAAGATTTTAGGCATTCTTTTTGTTTTATCATTATGATATCTTGATTGAAAATCAATCCCGTATGGTGGGTCAGTCAGCAACAAGTCAACGCTGTTATCGGGAATATTTTTCATTAATTCAAGGGCATCGCCCTGAAAAAGTTCCACCATTTTTCATCACCTCACATTAAAAAACAATCGCATTAAAGCAATTCTTGATTTCATCAACCGTCATAGGTTGGCTTTGCTTTAACCTTTCAATCTGTGTGTATGCGGCAACAAATGCCATGAATCCGTCTGTCTTTCTTGATTTTGGTTCAATTTTGCCGTAGCTTATGTTTCCGTTTTTGTCCTCAATCGCTGATGTGTTATTTGTGTACCAGCGCATCAAAGCTGAATCACCCCAAATTATTCTGTGATTTGCAAAATCAGAGGCAATCAGTGGAGCGACAAGCATTTTATCCGACGGTCTAACAAGTTTGAGATTGTTCCGACCTTTGCGGTCACATTCAAAACCTAACTGCATTAACGGCTCTTTGAGTAATGTATAGCGGTAGTTATCTAACGCTCCGCCGACGATGTTGTAATGCTTTTTTTGCTCTCTTAACCAGTCTGCAACAATTTCAGGTGGGATTTCCGCTCCGTCAACTCGTTGTAAATCCGGCTGATGAGCGTATGGAAATTTAATTCGCCCAAGGTCTGAGGATTGAGAGCAATACCACGAAAACGGCTTCCATATGGTTTCATTGTCAACCAAAAACATTAAACCGATACCCAAAAAGTCAGTAGTTTTGGTGTAGTCAATGCCAAAAACACACGGCTTGCCCTCAAGGTCGGGAAGAGGTCTGTTTGTTGCTTTGATATTTTCCCATGAGGTTACTGGATGAGTTTCTGTGCCTTTCGGGATATTCATTCGTTTAGTCATAAACGCTGAATTATTGATTTTATCTTTTTTCCATTCTTCAAATTCTTTCTTTATTTCTCTTTGTAAATCAGGGAAATATTGTAAAGATGGATTAGCTTTATACCAGTTTTCGGGATTATAAACCTCTTTTTCATCGTCTAAGCGACAAATGAAATAGAGCGTCCCGTTATCCGAAGCATCGCCATTTAAAACTTCAAGCCCCTCCGAAAGTTCGTTATCAAGGGGGCCGTCACGAACATCTCCCATCGTGGTTATTGTCGTCCTACGTGGTAAAGGTTTTTTGCCTAAACCTGTAGTAAAAACGTTAATGAGGTCATAATTTTCGTAAGCGTGTTTTTCATCAAAATCTACCTTGCCCGGTCTGCCGCCGTCTTTTGTTTTACTGTTTGATGTTCTGTATCTAATCGTCGAGTTTGTTTTTATATTAGTGATTTTGGTTTTATTCCACTTAAAATGCCGCTGCATTTTTGACGCATTATTTTCCAAGATTTCATAAATATCATTAAAACTCGTTTGTGCTTGTTCTTCGGACGTTGCGCAAATATCAATATCGTAGTTTCGCACACCATTGACCGGAGTTACCAAAGCAAAATCTTCAAAAGCAAGATAACCGTTTTTTCCCGTTCCTCTTCCGACCACACAAACCAAGTCGGGAAACCTTAAAACACCGGGAGCAGAGTAAGTGCAATTATGCAATGCAAAACAAAATTTTTCCCATTCAAAAAGTTCATAAGGAAAATATTTCTGCAAAGACAAATACTTTTCAAGCTGTTCTTCGTCAACATAGATTTCTTCATTCTCAAAGACATTTTCAACAAACTTTATCAGCTGAATTTGCTCACGGCAGACGCGATATTTACCGCTTTTAACAAGGTCGATGTAATCGTCTATGACTTTACAGTTCGTCATCCGAATCACTCTCGACTTTGTCAATTGACAGCCCCATTTGCGAGAGGATCGCTAAACGCTGTTTGTTGTACATTACGGCATTTTTTACAGAGGGGTTATCCTTCATGTACTCTTTACCTGTGGCGCTGATAGCTTTGTATGTTAAGCCATTTTTGCGGATGTCCGCCTGCATTTTACGCTCAAGCTTAGTACAGAAGATGTAACTGTCGATTAAATCTCTATAGACTTCAATGTTTGCCCCCTTCAAAGTCAGTTGCTCAATTAAGCTGTCTTTGATTTCTGCAATTTTAATCTGCGCCATTTATGCTACTCCTCTCTCAAAAATTTCTCGTGTGCGTGCGCGAGACCAAACTGTCGTGCCTTTACACCGTTATCCGTAAGCCTTGGAATTTTTCGATTTTTTACCCGGGGGTATGTCTTTTTTAACTACCATCGCTCGGCAAACTCATCTTTTAATTTTTTTGCTTCGTACTTGTGATGTTCTTTGTAATGGCAATCCTTGCAAAGACACTCAAGATTGTTGATGTCAAGAGCAAGGTCAGGCCTTGCTTTGAGATACAGCTTGTGATGTACCGCCTCACAAGGACTGTATTTACCCACAGCACGGCAGCGTTCGCATTCGTAATGTTCTTTCGCTTTTTTTGCATCTCTGACTTTTTGCCAATCAGCCGTTAAATAGAATCTATATGCCTTACCCTCACGGATTTGGCGGACAATCCAGTCCGTTGTTACTTTTCTTTTTATCACAATTTAATTTTACAGCAAATTTATTTGTTTCTACTGACATCTTCTTTTGTGCAATATGTACAAACGTTAAGTCCGCGGAGCTTAGCACAAAGCAATCGTGCCTCTTTGAGCCAGCGGAACACCGTGCGCTCATCTGTGTAGTTGTTTATTGCAAACTTAGTCACCCTCAAATTTATCTCACCTTTATGCAATGCCGCTGTTGGTGCAACAAAATAAACAGCGCTGACGGCTTGACATATGTAGTCTTTACCGCTGTTTGTCAAGCCATTGAGCGTGTCTATCACAGCAAGCAGGTCAAGTTGTAGCGCTCGATGCATTGTCTCATCAGCAATGACTTGTGCTTTGCTTGGAAATCCAAGAGAGGCATAAAGTCTAAACTGTGCAATTGTATAATCTCTTGTTGTATCTCTCAAATCCTTGCACCTCCGATTTTCTTGTGTTTGTGGCTATTGGCCAAGTAAGTAAAATGAAAAGACGCACCCGTGAAGTCATTTATCCACATTTCGTCTTTGTAAAAATAATATCCTACAGGACAAGGCAAAGCCTCACCTCGTTCGAGTTTTCTATATTCTCGTTTCTTGCCCTCGGTGACTTTGACTTCGGGCTTCGTTAGATTTCTTGATGTTTTTAATCTTTTCTTTCCGCTGACATCTTTGCGGATGTACTTTGCAAGGTTGGCATAGTTTCCGTCTTGGTAGAGCGGAACGAAAATTCTTCCGTTTTTCCATGGCCAACACTCCATTAAGATTTCACGAACGCAATCCTCAATCACAATATGCAAATGCCAATTCTTTCCGAGCTTGCCACATTCGCAGTAGCCGATGTATTTAAACTTGATTTGTTTCTTATCTGTCCTGCGTTTCACTCGCTTAAAAAAATTCGATACAACCCTCTCAAATTCATCTTCGGTAAATTTACCAAACGGAGCGGAGAACCTTGCAAACCAGTCGCCCTCAGAGAAGTTGCAGAGGATAAGCCTCTGTGTGTGTTGTTCTCCTCTGATACGGTTTGCTTTGGCTTGCTTTTCGTTTGTTCGAGATTGATTGATTTGTCGAGCAAGATTTTTCTTGTTTCTCTTTCTGAAAGATTTATAATATTTCACCTCGAGCAGAGGCCCCGACTTGATTTCAGCTTTGTATGTAAACATATTAAACTTTCTATTATATATGTTAAAACTAAAACGGTCACTTAATTAATTCCTATAGCAGGCTATAAAAGGAGTGTTTCAACTCCTTAATTTGTGACTGATTATTATTCTATTTTCGCATTAAAAAAGTCAGATGATATAAATATGCAGTAGTCCGTCTGACCTCCGAACTACTGCTTTGTGCAACCTTACCGTTGCAATTGTGTGTTTGATTTTGGTGCATTTTTTGTAACAACTAAAACAATCAAAATAAGAAGTCGTCATTTGACTGTTTTTTTATATGAAAATTTACTTTTTACATTTTGTTTTTTAGATTTTGCATACGGTAAGGATGTTGCCATATTTAAATGTCAAAACATTCTTTGTAGCTTTTGGCGATTCCTTGACAATCATCTGACTTAACCGGCACATGACAGGCTACGGTTCTAATGTTGTCTGCATCCAATTCTTTGAAGATTTCCGATGCTCTCGTTTCTTCTGCTGATTTATAAAACTTAAAAAGCAAATCTACAAACGGTATGTTTCCAAACTCGTCCAAAAATGCTGTATCATTTTTGGTCAACGCTTTTAAGCAATCTGCTTTATATGTTTCTGATTTTTCCGACAAAATAAAAAGTTTGTTGTAAACATCTTGCTTTGTGAGCAAGTCGATAATTTGTAAGGCTATTGACAACACTTTCGGATCGTGTTCAGCAATTGCCTTTGACAGTTCCGTTAGTTCGCATGAGGTTTCTCTTGTGCGTTTAATCCACTCAATGTGTTCTTTTTCGGCAAAAAATGTGCCGATTCTAAATCTGCGATATTCTTGCAATAATTTATATTTTGCTTTCACACAAGATTTAGCAGACAACAATCCTATTTTCGCACAGCTATATACGGCAGACATTGACAGAACAAGCCATCTGTTGAATATATCAAGCTTATTGATTTCATTAACATCAAGAGCGCCGTCAATAAACGCAACAACGAGCTTGTCAAGCTCCGATAATGTTTCTGCCGGTGCTGTCGGCTTGTCTTGTGTTTCCGCTGAACTGTTTTTTTTGGATTCAGCCATTGTTGCTTGCCTCACTTTCAAGCCAATGTTTAATCCCGGTGGTACAACTTTTATCATCAAAGTAATAACCGTTGCATTGTTTTTTGTAATAATCGCAATTCCCACACTTATCGAATTGGTGCACGAATAAGAATTGAGTCATATCGTGTATGCTCATTGATTTGATTTTTTCAAAGTTAGTCATTGTTCTTACTCCTCTATTACTTATTTAATATTTGACTTAATATACAAATCATAAATCGGCATGCCATTTCTTTCAGAAATATGTGCCTTGCCATCTTCAAATTCTTGCAAATACTTCCTATTACTTTCTTCGTTGATAAACTCGTAAAGATTTTTATGTGTAATCCCTAACGGAGAGCCAAATATCCAGTCATCAGCTCCACAATGAAACATACCATTAGTCATATTATTATGTTTAACACCGTTCCAAGGTAATTTTGAACACACGGAATAATAGTTGGTTTTAAATACTTTACTTGCCATAACAAAGTAATTTTTAGACACAGCCATAACTCGCATTGGTTTTTTCCAATTGTTAATCTTGATTAAATCGCCTATTTTTATTGTGTCTAAAATTTCTCTCGTAACATCTGTATAATGCTTATACTGTTTGTTCATTTTTTTCACTCTCTTTACCTGCTTTTTTTCTTTTCAAAATAAAATACAACAGGATTGTCAGTTTTTTTAATGAGGCCATATTTTATCGCTAATCGAAAAATAAAAACCTTTTCGAGGCCCGAAAGCAACTTTCCCAATGCTTTTTTAAAATCTTCGACTGTCCTTGTTGACTTATAAAAATTGCACATTCTGCAAGCAGGATTATAATTTTCGATGTCATTTGCTCCGTCATACCAATACACGCTCTGAATATGGTCAACCTGCATATCCTTTAATTCGAGTTTACAGCCGCAGTACGCACACCTTCCGTTGTACTTCTCATAAACTTTAAGCCTTGTTGCTTTTGATATTGATTTTCTCTGACTCAACCAAATCACTCTCCTCAATCATTTTCTTTTCCTCCTAATTTGCGTAATCGTAAAAACCGAGCGGTTTAATTTTTCTTGCGGCGATTTGCGCTACAAATTCTCCGTAGCTGTAGTTTGTGCCGTGCTTTGCATTGTAATCGGCACAGTAAAGACACATTCTGTCTATTCGGTCGAGTTTCTTCTTGCGACCTCGTTTCTTTTTTTCTTCACTCATTTATTTCACCTAATTTCAAATACTTTAATATTTTTTCGCTTGCCTCGTTGCGACCATAACATACAGCGACAGCGTAGCCTTGTTCATTAAGGCTTTTAAGCCATTCGGTTTGTTTTTCGGTTGGCTTGTTTTTACCGTGTTTTAATTCAATAAACAATCCGTGATAGCCTCCACGGCTGACAGGCAAAAATAAGTCCGGCACACCTGCTTTCACTCCCTGCCTTTTTAGGTTGGCCGCTTCAAGTTTATTTCGACTTCCGCCGTTTGGAATGTGAAACATCAAATCAACTTCTGGATATTCTGTTCTGATGAAGGTTGTCCATTGAAATAATTTCCGCTGTTGGTCAGCTTCATACTGCTTCATTGGCAGGTCATCCTTTCTTGTTTTTCAAAATCATATCGCTTTCAATGTATAATGATTTCAATTGTCTCACAAAATCTTCATCAACAATTTCATAAGCACATATAAAGCCGTATGCAATCATTCCAAATTTAACAGCAAAGTACGGAGTACCTTTGATGTCCTTACGCAGTGCAAGTGCCATTGTTCCGTTTGGCATATCCACAAAAGGATTAAGATATACTCTATCAATAAACATTAAGCCCTCTGCGGTGCTAATCGGGAGCATTACTTTACCGTCGTATATAATGCTTATATCCCACATTTCAGCCGGTGTTTCATCCGCCGAACAATCCTCAACATCAATCAACGGCTTGGTTTGACTGATTGTAAATCTAATCTTATCTCTCTGCGCATCGTTGATGTCATAGAGTTTGCATATGTAATCTTCATTGAGTTTCGGCAAGCCAAAAATAGGATAGACCGCATAGCCATCTGACAGCCATTGCTCACCTTTTTCATTACCAAAGATTGAAATAACTTTATTCTTTTTACATATGTCGAATGCTTTTTTTATTTTCATTGTCAAACCTCATTTCAACAGTTCATCTATCGAAATTTTAAATAAATCTGATATAGCTATTATGGTATTAATATCAGGTTCAAATTTTCCCTGCTCATAGTAAGATATACTTGTTCTGCTCAAACAGAGTTTTTCACCTAATTCTTCTTGCGTTAATTTATGTTTAAGCCTTAACGCTTTTAATTTTTCGGGGAATGCCATTTTCACGCTCCTTTTTAAGTCGGGAACATACCGTTTAAATGAAACTTTTTGAAATATTCCCATTTTTCTTTTTCGTTCAATTCTTGGTCATACATAAATTGGATATCATCAAGAATCATTACAAGTTCTTTTTGGTATTTGTATTCGGGATAGTAAGTAACTTGCAAATACTTAAAGATGTCAGGATTTATGTTCATACCGTTTTGATATTTCCGCAAAAAAGACGGCATTTCAAAATCAAGCATATAGAACAAGTATCTTGAACCGATATTTTTTGTTTTAGGAAGAAAAACACCGTACTTTGTTTCCAGCTCTTTATTCTCGGTTAAAAACTTAACCTTACCGTCAGTTGCCGACAGCTGAATGTAAACTGTTCCTGCCTCGTAAATCTTACCTTTTTTTACTCTTTCGAAGTCGGCAAGTTCAAGAATAGGTCTGCGTTCCTTTTTTGCGTGGGATACAATATAATTTGTTTTCTTTTCAAGATTTTGCAATCTAAGAAAATCAATCATTGTTTGACCGACAATATCTTGTTTGCTGAAGAACTCCACAAAATCAGATTTAATCTTATTGTACTCATCATCGCCACAAAGCTCTTGCAACATCTGCAAAAGGTCATTTGTAGCCTTATTGATGTTAAGGTTGCATTTGATTATATCTTGCGTGATTTCACTAAGCGGTGGCAGTTCTTCGGGTACGTATGTATCTACATAGCGTGGTATATTGAGGTTATATTCGTTTTCTTTGATTTTTGATAAACTTACAAGACTTGCAAATTTATCAACTGATTTTCTGTTCCAATAAGTCTCCGCAATCCGCTTGATATGTTCATCAGTCATAACATTCTGCTTGCCGTTTTTTACAAACAGTTTTTCCGCTGAAATAAACAAGATGTCATCCGATACCTTAGCTTTGTTAAATGCTACAACGCAAACAGGTATAGAAGTGTTTAAAAACATTTTCTCAGGTAATGAGATAATCGTATCAATCAGATTATTCTCGATGAGTTGTTTTCTGATTTTGCCCTCTGCCGCACCTCTGAAAAGTACACCGTGCGGAAGAATATAGAACGCTTGTCCCGATTCAGTAAGCCTTGACAAGCCGTCAAGTACAAAAGCAAAGTCACTCGCTTTTGCCGGAGCTAAATCATATCCCTCAAAGCGTTTGTCGCTCTTTGGTTTCCATTTGAGCGAGTATGGCGGATTTGAAACAACAACATCCGCTTTTATTTCTCTGTAATTATCTAAAATTACAATATCGCTGAAATCTTCGCTTTTGCTTACCTTGTACACTTTTTCAACTTTGTTGAGCAAAACATCTTTCTGCAAAACAGTTGCGTTTAAATTTCGTAAAGCCAAATTAAAGAGCAATACCGGAATACTCATAGCAGAAACTTCTTCGCATTGGTACTGAATGTCTCTGCTCATTCCTACGGTCAATGCTCCTGTTCCGCTGCATATATCTATCACTTCGTCAGTTTTGGGAACAAGCTCCGAAATCAATCTACATAAACAATCGGGAGTGTAATCCTGTTTTAGATTGTTGCGGTTTGCGTTATTTGCCTGAAAGTAATCACGCAGGCAGTCATTTGACATATCAAACTTAAACTGCATAAAAGCACGGCAAAGTTCGTCTTTCTCTTGCTTATTTAACAGCTTTCGCAGTAAAACTTCGGGCAGTTCAAAACTTTCTTTAATGCCAAACAACTCGTTGATAGCTTCGGTAGTTATTTCTTTTCTGCCTGTCTCAACCGCTTCATTTGATTGTTTTTTCATTCTTTCAAGTTTGACATTTTCAATTTTCGCTTTGATAGGTTTTGTTTCTTCAATGTCAAACAAAGATATTTGTTCGTTTATCATAATTTAGCTTTCATAAAGCGGACCATCTGCACCTGCTCCGCTTTCAATGTCAGAATTTATTTAAAGAGGAGTAAACGAGTTTTATATAACAAGCTGTGCAGAGCTTGTTATCGGTTAATTTGTTCGGGCATCTGCACCTGCCCGAATCGGTAATATTACTGAAAGAAAGTAGATAGGTATATAATTTATCAAAAGAGGGAATATATAATCTCGCTGTGCAGAGCGTGATTAACTTATTTAGTTTGTTTTACTTCGCCTGTTGTAAAAATCGGATGTGTGCCGTCACGGAGCTGTATCTCCTCGTCACTCATCACATAGCCGAGTTTACATAGCAGATTATAAAATCTGTTAAGTTCGGGATTGATTTTTCGGCTGATCGTTTTGCTTTTATATCCCACAAGAATAAAGCTGAATCTTTCATAACTATTACTTTGACACAAAGCATATGCCGTCGCCATAAGCATTCTGCCACTGTTATCGCTCCAATGTTCGTTGATGTAGCTATCTATGTTTTCATCATATTCAAGTGTTCGATAATTTCTTCAAAACGAGAATCTCTGTTACTGGTTCCTGCCGCCACTTGGGCGACTATAAATTTCACAAGCTCCTGCTTCTTGTTGCTGTCATTGAAATTCGTATTAAGCATAAAGCCTCTTCTGAGAGCCTCGCAGCGCTCATCTATTTCTTCCGCCTGTTCAACAAGCTCGTCCCATCTCTGCTCTTCAAGCTTTCGCTTTTCTTCTTCGGCATCGTTCTTTTCCTGCTTTTCAAATGCTTCTGCGTAAATATAAATGTTTGAGCCGTAACCAAAATAAAAATATCTTTTCCTGCCGTCCGCAAAGTCTTTACCGATCAAATCTTTGAGCGCAAAAAATCCCGTATATTCATAATTACTTGGAATTTCGTCATATTTCTGCGCTTTAGTCATTCCATGTTCAAGACAGAGCTTTTCAATTTTTTCTTTCTCTTCCTCTGTTTCCTGCTTCTTAACAGCAGAGTACAAAAGATTATCGAAATTATTCGTTCCGATTGATTTAAGCAATTTATTCCTTACATCAATATCCTTAATCTGATTCAATCGGTCATAGTCTGCAAGGGTAGGCTGTCGGATTTGACTCTCTTTGAAAGCTTCTTCGTCAAGCTCACAGAGTTTTACTCTCCGCCTTATTTTGCTTTCCGAAAAGCCTGTCTTTTCGGCGACCTCTGCGACCGTATCACCGAGGTCGAGCAACAGCTGACATCCCTTTGCTTCTTCATATATGGTTAAGTCGGACCTCTGCATATTCTCCGTCAACATCGTTGATAGCTGTTCTTTCTCTGTCATCTCAGCAACAGCACACGGCAGTTCGGTCAAGCCTGCCTGCTTTGCCGCTGCAAGCCTGCGATGCCCGATGATAACGGTAAAATCATCCCAGTTATCATTGTTTGGCACTACGGTCAAATTCTGCAAGATACCGTTTGCTTTGATAGATTCCGCAAGTTCCGAAACATCGCCGATAACCTTTCTTGGATTATCAGGGTGTGGATGAAGTTTGTCAGTGGGTATCATTTGTAATTTAGATTTTTTATTCATTTATATAATCTCCTTGATTTTCGCAAGGTCATCTGATACAATAATGTTAAACTGTATTTATACATTGCAGATAGCCTTGTGTTATTTGCCGACCGTTGATTGTAGTGCAAGCAATCAACGGTCTTTTTCTTTTGTGTTTAAAATGTAATCAATCATATGCAAACACATTCTAATATTTATAACCGATGGATTTAATAAGCATTCACGCATATCTTTGAGTATATGCGGTATGTTGTCAATAAAATCAATTGTGTATCCTGTATTTTCGTAGTCGTAAAGTTTGCGAATACAGCCATAAAACTCCCTCGGGACATCTTTGCAGTCGTGCATTTTGCCGTAGATATCCTTAACCTTGATTTCGCTGTCTTGATTTAAAGTTAATCTTTTCATCGTTTACACCTCTTTGCTGATAAAATCCGTGGCACGATATAGCGTCACGCAATCCCCCTCAAGGTCGTCATCGTAATACTGAGCTGTCTCATCGCACATTGCTTTAATAATCACAGCGTAGTAATCTTCTTCCCATTCTTTCGCTGCTTCAATTATTTCGTCGAGCGTAAACTTGCCTTTGGCTTTTCTGAGCTTCAAATGCCAGCGTCCCTCAACATCATATCCGTCTTCAACTGTTGTCCCTTTTTTCATTTGCTGACACCCACACATTCAAAGCCGATTGTTTCGGGTTCTGGTGATTCATAGGCTTTGAGCTTGCGCTTTAGCTCTCTGTTTTCGTGTCTATAACCGCTTGACGCTGTTTTTTCAAGTGCAAGGTCTGTTCTTGCGTTTCTCAGCTCAATGCTGAGATGTCTGTTCTCTGCTCTGAGGTTTTCAATATCTTTGAGCAGTTTTCTGCGTGTCGGGTAATTTCTTAACCACATTTGTTACACTCCTTTTCAGTTAATGCTGTATAGATTTCTCTTTCTACGAGCACGCAATCTTTGACTTTGCAAAGTAAAAGTGTGAAATTCGGCTCAACGGTTTCGCCGTCTGTAAGTCGTACTGCATAAAAATCGTTGTTTTTTATGTACCATTTGCCATCTGAGGCTAATACAAAAATATCGCCTTTTTTCAAGTCTTTAAAAGCGATATGTTCACGGTTATTTGCACGGTTATTTGCAATGATTTCCATATATTCACCTATTCTTTCATTTATTTGATTTGCGACATCTCGTATGGATGTCGATTTTATGACAGATGTAATTAAAAAAGTCATAATTCTTAGAGCGTTCGGCTCGGCGATTGTCACATTTTGATTTGTACTCGAGGTATCTTTCACAATCTGTATGACATCTTGTCGTCCGTATCTGACAGCCGTAGCACGGCGAATTTATCATTTTTATACCGTCCTTTCGTCTATGATTGCGTTGCCGCTGCCGAGCAATTTGTTGAGCAGGACGGTGAGCAATGATATATCTGCACCGCTTGCATAGGCCTTTAGCCGGTCAATCGGTATGTTGTAGGTCCATCTGCCTTTGTCGCTCTGTACGGCTGACCCGATAGGCAGGGTTTGTTTTTTTAAACCCTCATAAACATAATTGAGAGCAACTCCGAGATATTCAGCCGCCACGGTCGGCGGTACATCTCTGTACTCCTGATTTGTTTTAGGGTTGATAAGGATTTTGTCGTTCATTTAATCACCTCTTACTAAGTTCGGGTTATCGTATATATTCCCGATAACTTCAATATCTTCGGGATAATAATGTTTTCCGAGGCTTTTATAGATATTGTCGTACTCAATCCCAAATTCAGTTTCGTTTGCATCGTACTTTACAACCCCATAGCCGTCACCGTCTGAACGGTCAGAAAAATCAATGATATCTCCCTCGAAAATTTTTCTACCGTTCTTGTCGAGCATATTAGTGTACTGACCGACTGTTTCGGGGTTGACCGCACCGTAGCTACCTAACACCGTGGCATCGGGTGTTATACAGCAACCTTGTTTAGTCACAAGCAAATTGCCCTCTGACCACTTACCGTTAGCTATCATCTTACCCCTGAATAAATATTCTCTCATTACTCTTCACCAATCCTCTCCTTTTCAAAATAAAATACAATCGGTTTCTCGACTTCCTGAATAACTCCGTATTTCTTCGCCAAACGATAGATAAAGTTTTTTTCAAGTCTTGATGTTAGCTCGCCTAATTGTCCTCTAAAATCTTCAATTGGCATTGTTGATTTATAGAAATTACACATTCTACAAGCAGGATTGTAGTTCTCAATATTATTTGCACCGTTATACCAATAAACACTTTCAATATGGTCAACTTGCATATCCTTTAGTTCAAGTTTACAACCACAATATGCACAATGGCCGTTGTATTTATCATAAACTTTAAGCCTTATGGACTTAGATATATATTTTCTGGTTGCCAATCTATATCACCTCAAATCTATATTGATCGTACAAGTGCCGATTTTTTTCAAAGTTTGTCATTTTGCCTGTTATCCTTTATCAAACAACATTTTTTATATTTCTTTCCGCTTCCACAAGGACAAGGTGCGTTCCTATGACTATTCTTAGGCGGGTGATATATAACAGTAGCGAGAAAAGATATATTACAATCTTGTGTATAATACTCACATATGTCAGCAGGTTCTTTAGTTATATGGGCTTTCGTTCTTGCTCACTCCTTAATTTCAAAATCTCGTGATATTCTTCATCGTTTAAGTTAAGTCCTGTTTTTACATATGCGCAATCAACGCAATAACTTGAGTATTGCAATCCGCATTTTTTACAAGGCATTGTTGCTCACTCCTTATCCATCTTTGCACCGCAATAGGGACAATAATTATACAATAGGAAGAACAAATAATTGTCGCATTCTGAACAATGATATTCAATCTCCCCTAAAGCATTTACAGTCGATATCCACTTTCCGTGTTTAACTTTCTGTACGTCAGCGATGGGTACTGTATCAAGCAATTTTGCGGCATTATAAGCGTAATCATCTGCTAAAACTTTCTGTGCAGCTTCACGCTCTATGTATTCTTTTTCAACCATTGTTTACCTCCATTTTTGCACCGCAATAAGGGCAGTATGGATACAAATCAATGTCCTCGTAAAAAGTGAAAAAATTTTTACACTCAGAACATAAATAATTTGTATAGCCGACATCCCCGCTGTCGTATTCCCACTTTCCGTGCCTGATTTCTTCCATTTCACACACCATAGCATGATTGGGTTTACTACCGTCAACTTCGATAATATGCTTAACTGTTTCGGCATTTCGTTTTGAATTAAAGTATATCGTGTTTACACTACCATCTGCGAACGGTATATCCAACGCATAGTCACCGCAAAAATCACGGATTTTTAATTCTTTTTCAATCATCGCTCTTCACCGTCCTCAATAGGAATAGGCTGATTCCAGCATTTAATACAGTTATCGTCACAATCATCTATGTCCATCAGTCCTAACGCACGTGGACATACACCTTTAGGTGTTCCGTCATCGTCAAGCGGAGCGTTCGGATAATTCTCCAAGAACTCCGTAAGAAATGTCTTTGGCGGATGTTCATCCGACCATTCCTGCACAGCCTTAACCGCCTTTTCGGGATAATACATTTCAAAATCTGAACAGAATAAACCTTCACCGTTGTTATTACTACTCAAAGGACAGTTGCTACAGTTAATTTCACACAGTCCGTTCTTTGTTCTTTTCGTCATCTTCAACTTTTCAGCAAAATAATTTTCGGTTTTTGCACAGTCAATCATTTTTATCAGTCCTTTCTTGTGTTTTATTCTTTACAATGTTAAAATAAAATTGTAAGGAGGTGTAATAATGGATAGTACTGTTGCCTTAATAATTTCTATATCTGCACTTTTATTTTCTGTTCTCTCTCCGATAGTCACTGCAATAATAAACGGACATTATTCGATTAAAGAGAAGAATTTGACGATGCTTTCAAATAGTGCAAAAGAAAATAATGATTTTTACATTAAGCACAGAGCCAAGGTTATCGAAGCTTACCTATCAGCTGCCGGAAAAGTTGTTTATTTCAATGACAAAAAAGCATCCTCCAATTTTGGCAAATGTGCGACAGAAATATACTTATATATAGACGAATCGGAATGGCATTATATAGATTCTATAAATCAAGGTATATCATCTTTTAACTATCAAGAAACAAGAGCCAATTTAGAAGCATTAGCAAAAATCATTGCTAATAAATATAGCGTCAGAATTCCAAAAGAAGTAAAATAAAACACAAATGTAATAAACAACAAACTGTTCCAAGTATGTGCATCGTCATTGATATAGCATACTTGGAATTTTTATATGTAAATGTATAAAACAAAGTAGCTATTTCAAAACTTACACCTACCGCTCCGAGTAAGTATATTAAAAGCATTTTTCACTTCCTTTCATTAAGCTGTTTTTGTGTGTTCAGAAAAATCAAAAAGCCAAGCAAGATCATATCTTTTAAAAAATATGTTTTTAATCATTACCGCCTCAATCAAAGTAAAGCCAACCTGATAAACAGCTTTGCTTGAAGATGTTTCGCCCTCAAGTTTTGCAGTTACGGTATTGAAATGTAATCCAAGCAGATTTGCAATATCTGTTTTAGTTACACCTTCATCTTTCATTGCTTTCACCAAATTAGGATATAACATAGTTTTTCACCTCCAATCTACCTTATTTAGTAGATTACAGCATTATAATATACCTTTTACGGTAGATTGTCAACACTTTTTTAAAAATAATTTACTAAAAAAGGTAGATTTGTTATTGACATCTACAAAATTTTGTAATATACTAACTATCAAAGAGAGGTGAGTGCAATGACTATTGAGCAAAAATTGCAGGATTATATTTTAGATAAATATAAAAGCGTGATGCAATTTGCAAAATTAGTTGATTTGCCTTATACAACCGTTAAAGGTATTTTTAGTAGGGGCATTTGGGGAACATCTATTCAAAATGTCACCAAGATATGTAATTTTTTATCTATTGATATAAACGCTTTGATAAATGGCGAAATTAAAGAACAAATACATATAGATAAACTTTCGGATCACGAGAAAAAGGTTATACTTGCATATCGTAATAAAGTTGATATGCAACCTGCAGTCGATAGATTGCTCGGTGTGGAAGATGAAGTATTGATACCGACCGTAAAAGCCGCACGAAGTGACGGCAACAGTCAACCTATTGAAATAGTAAACTTACCTGATCTTAGCAAGTTTGAGCCTGACGATACAGACTTATAAGCAATACATAATAAAAAACACCCCATAGGTTACAATACCTATGAGGTGATGAAATTTGAATTATGGTAAATACAAACAGGCACGCAATGCCTCTTGGCAATGTTTGATTGATTATAATATAGATAGTCTACCTGTTAAGGTAAGCCGAATAGCTAAGCAAACCGACATTGTTTTACTGAAAAATTCGGCAGTCAATCTGCTAAGTAAAAATGAGAGTGGAATAACTTTGATGCAAGATGATAAGCTGTACATCGTCTATGCTGATGAGCAATCTCCTCAGCGTTGTAGATTTACAATTGCCCACGAACTCGGGCATATCTTTTTAGGGCATCTGTTTGCTAAAAATGGTAAAGGTTTTGCAATAACCGACGATGCCGAACATTCGGCAAATGTATTTGCTCGGGACTTGTTAGCTCCGGCTTGTGTGTTGCACGAAATGCAAGTAATCAATGCCGCTGCAATTGCAAATTTATGCGACATCAGCCTTGAGGCGGCAACCTACAGGGCTGAGCGAATGGCAGAGCTTGAACGCAGAAACGCTTTTTACCTGCATCCGCTCGAAAGGCAAGTAAAAGAGCAATTTGCAGAATTTATAAACAAAAAGAAAAACCTACCATAGCGGCAACTATGGTAGGAAAAATAGAAATAGTGAGAAGTCTGAACCTCTCTAATATTATTTTAGTATATGATATATATTTTGTCAATATATATATCAAAAGAGGAGGATTTATAATGAAATGTCAAAAATGCGGTGCTGAGATTCCTGCCGGCTCAAAATTTTGCAATGAATGCGGAACAAAGATTGAACAGGTTGCCTTGTTCAAGGATATCGAGCCTGAAAGCAAAGAACCTTACAAATGTGAAAAATGCGGTAAAATAATACCAAGCAATTCAGTGTTTTGCCCTGAATGTCATGCCTATCAAAAAAACAAATTCAACCCCACAAGCGATACTGAAAAATCTTCTGACAAAAAACCTATATATCGCACTTCACATTTTTACATTGCTTTGCTAATAGTTTTGATTTTATGCGCCGTTGTTGTAACGGCTATTTCGCAAGTTAGCCAACCTACCCCACAAGAAACAGAAACCACTATTCAACTAACAACAGAAGATAGTTATTATAGTTATGAGGAAGAAACAACAGCGTATTCTGAAATGGCTGAATATTACATGGGGACAGTTGGCTATCAGGTTCCCGACAGTTGGAAAACCAAAAAGTCCGATGGTAGCCACCATTATCATTATAATATTTTTGATGAACTGTTTTTTGTTGGATGTACAAAACTCGAATCCGATAAAATAAAGTTAGATGACACATTGATTGATGAACTGATAAAATCCGACAAAGAAACTTATGATAACTACAAAGAGCAGAGTAAGGAAATTATTGATATGTGTGGTTGCAAAACCCTCCACAGAACTTTTAAATGTAGCGAAAAAGGGAATGATAAGTTCTACAATTCTTATATTTTTATTACAGACGGTTATTTATATTTAATGTCTTTTAATAGCGATGGCGACAAGCAATCACCAAATTTTGATAGATACGAAAAACAAATAATTGATTCGATTGTAATTGATAGCTATGATGATTTTGAAGATGAAACAGAACCGCCTACCGAAAAGCCTACAGAATTTGAAGATACTTTAACTGAACTTTATTCTGATAGCGATATAGCCGTATATTATAGCGATACGGAAAAATATCCTTATTCAGATGATGAGGCTGATGTTCATTTTTATGTTAAAAATAAAATGGATAAATCTATAACCATACAAGCCGACACCGTCATATTAGACGGAAGGAGCTATAACCAAGTTGTTTGTAGCGATCCAATTTCAGCGCACAGCGAGGGAATGATTGAAGTCAGCATAGATAATTGTAAAAACTTTAATCCGTCAACGGTAGGAGCTGACTTAAGATACTTTGATAGTGATAATTTTGGTAGTACTGTAAAAATGAATCTTATAAGCAAAAAGGTTAAATAAAAAAATAAACAAAAATAAAACCGCCCTGACCTGTTGGCGCAAGTCGGAGCGGAAACCATTACACGGGTGCAATGGTACTTTAATCAAGCAATAATATTGTACCACAACCTGTTAAAATTTACAAGATTTTAGCGGGATTTTTGCGCCCGTTTTTAGAGGTGCTAAAATGAAAAAATGTATAAACCGTCGGTGTAACCGAGAATTGCAGGACGATTTTGTATTCTGTCCGTATTGCGGTAAAAATCAATCATCTGACAAGCCGAAAAACAGGCGCAGAACGAAAGGAACAGGAAGTATTTATATACGCAAAGACAGCAAATCAAAACCTTATGCTGCCGCAAGCAGTGTCACAGGTAAGCAAGTTTATTTAGGCGCTTTTGCCACAAAACGAGAGGCAGAAAATGCCCTCAAAGATTATGAGTATAATCCTGTCAATGGCTTTAATATGACGCTTGAGCAGTTGCATGATAAATGGACGAAAACTAAAGCATATCAAAAACTTGGGGACAGTGCTAAAAGCAACTACGCAAGCGCTTATATCAAGCTAAAACCCTTGTACAAGCGTAAATTTAGAGATTTACGCACATCAGACTATCAACGCATCGTGGATTATTATGACAACCCACATCACGAGGTCGGCGCAGGTGGCAAGTTGAAATATCTTCTACCAAACGGTAAAGGCACCTATAAAGTCACAAGCACACCGAAAATCTGCCAAGGCTTAGGTTACTCCGCTCTACATAAGATTAAATGTTTTGTCACCAGTCTTTACAATTTTGCAATGCAAGAGGACATTGTAAACAAAGACTACGGCACATTCATCGAACTGCCCGAACCTGAGGAGGTAAACGCTACACGCTTTACCGATGTACAGCTTGAGCTTATCAGACAAAACATAGGCAAAGTGCCTTATGCTGATTATGTCTATATAATGTGCTATCTCAATTTTAGAGTAAGTGAGTTTTTGTCGCTGACCACGGAGCAATACCATGTCAGCGAGCAAGGAATACCTTACTTCGTGGCAGGTATAAAGTCAGATGCCGGCAAAAATCGTATTATCCCTATTCACCCTAAAATTTTAAAATTGGTTGAGAATTGTATAAACAATAAAGGTGAAACAATCTTCTGCCGAACACACGAAGGTTCAGAGTTTGGCAAAGCGATGAACAAGGATTATTTCTTGAAATACGCTTTTCGTCCGGCGACGCAAGCGCTTGGCTTAGGCGATAAGTTTACTCCGCACTCTTGCCGTCGAACCTTTTCAACAAGGATGTCAGCGGCAGGTGCGAGGGAAGAAGACATTATCGCACTTATGGGCCATACAGATTACAAGGTTGATATTGACCACTACATCATCCAAGAGGTTGACACCCTTTACAACGCTATCAAATTATTGGCGTAAAAAAAGCCGTCCGATTATATTTCGGGCGGCTTTTGTTGTAGAAAACCTGTAGTTTATCTGTAGTATAACACATCAAAAGGTATAAAAAGAGGTAAATATTTTTAAAACTCAAAAATGTTGCAAACAAAGCAAAAAGCCAGTAAACAAGCCGTTTTTGACTTAATTACTGACTTTTCTCTTGGCTCCCCCAACTGGGCTCGAACCAGTGACATCATGATTAACAGTCATGCGCTCTACCGACTGAGCTATGGAGGAATATAGAGCAATACACCCTTTTGGGTGTATGCTTTGTGTTGGCATCTCCCTATCTTTCCGGGCCGTCACCAGCCAAGTATTTTCGGCACCACTGAGCTTAACTTCTGTGTTCGGTATGGGAACAGGTGGACCCTCAGCGTCATCAACACCAACTATTCTTTTGTATTTAAAAGCCTTTCAGCTTTTTTACCTCTTGGTGACTCGTGCGGGAATCGAACCCGCGTTGCCGGCGTGAGAGGCCGGAGTCTTAACCGCTTGACCAACGAGCCTTGTCTTTCGTCACAAAGGCTAATGGTCTTTGCTCTCATTAGCCCCTGCAACTTCTCTTGGTGCACCATCAGGGGCTCGAACCCGGGACACCCTGATTAAGAGTCAGGTGCTCTAC
>ULUR01033646.1_pt1 | contig 36947 bp, 40 predicted proteins | sample 1958651 | NCBI WGS metagenome assembly ULUR01 (sample SAMEA4835764, study PRJEB28245) | human gut metagenome | biome: gut microbiome; material: fecal sample | place: Denmark | collected 2008 | reverse complement strand
CGGAGCGGCCATTCTGCTGTTGCAAGAGAACTTTGGCACACACCAAAAAGGAAAAGCAAGGTTGTGGCGTGTGCGGAGCAGTTCATTTGCAGACCCAAGAGAAGGCTGGCACACGCCAAAAAAGAAAAATTATTTGACGTTTCCTGCATTACCATATAAAATGATGTTAGGGATAAAGCAAATGTTAATCTAGCAGGTAACTAGGAGGTACAAACCTATGAAAATCGTTTTTATGGAAGCAGATACATTAGGAAAAGATGTGGACTTGTCAGAATTTGACAAACTTGGCGAGGTAGTAAAATATCCGGCATCCGAGCCGGCAGAAAATGCAAAGCGGATTGAAGATGCGGATATTATCATTGTTAATAAAATTCCCGTGAATGAGGAATTGTTGAAAGAGGCAAAAAATGTAAAGTTGGTCTGTGTGACGGCGACCGGAACCAATATTGTGGACATGCCTTATGTGGAAAGCCGCGGAATTGTGGTGACAAATGTAAAAGGGTATTCGACCATGTCGGTGGCGCAGCACACCTTTGCACTGTTGTTTTATGTGTATGAAAAACTGGCGTATTATGACCGATTTGTCAAAAGCGGAACGTATGCAAAAAGTGACGTGTTTTCCCACTTTGCGAAACCGTTTCATGAGCTGGATGGAAAAGTTTACGGCATCATCGGAATGGGCGCGATTGGAGAAAAGGTGGCAGAGATCGCGGAGACATTTGGCTGCAAAGTCATTTACTATTCCACTTCAGGAAAGCACGACCATCCGAAATATCAACGTGTGACGTGGGATGAATTTCTGGAGCAGGCAGACATTGTTTCAATTCATGCGCCACTTACACCGGTGACGGAAAAATTAGTGGATGCCAAGGCGCTTCGGAAAATGAAGAACACAGCGGTGCTTCTGAATCTCGGACGAGGTCCGATCGTCGATCAAAAAGCATTGGCAGAAGCATTGCAAAACGATGAAATTGCGGCAGCCGGACTGGATGTCTTAGAAAAGGAGCCGATGGAAGAAGGAGATCTGCTGCTGAACATACAGGATTCGTCAAAACTTATCATCACGCCGCATATTGCGTGGGCGACGTGTGAGGCGAGAAAACGATGTGCGGATGAAGTCTGCGAAAATATTCGCTGCTATTTGCAGGGAATTTCACGAAATGTAGTGAGTGGGGGAAAATAGTATGGGTAGGAAAATATTGTCAGCTGCACTGCTTATAAGTCTGCTTATGGGAACATTATGGCAAACAATGACGCCAACTTTACAGGCGGCCAAAACGACGGCACAGTGGAAAACACAAAAGACAGGAAGTGCCGGCGTCCTGATCGGAAAATCGGTGCTGGTCAGTATCTTTGTGGAGGATGCCGACAGCAAGTGGAATGAAAAACAAAAAAAGGATGTCAATCGGAAACTCAAAGTGGCAGCAGCATTTATCCAACGACAGGGGAAGAGGTATAAGAAAAATGTGACATTGGTGGCAGATTCTTATGCAAATCCTGACTTGCAGTATGAAGTGAAAACAAAGATTAAATTAGACGATTCCGAGAAAAGATTAAATCGTTTCAGCGACCAGATGCAGACACGTATTGAACAGTGTATTAATGTGGATGAAATACGCGAAAAATATGACACAGGAAGCATTGGTTTTTTGCTATTTATCAATAAATCCGGTGTGAGTTCGACCTCGGTACATTATATGGAAGATGGCAAAAAGAATTTTTATGAAATGTGTGCTCTTTTTTCAAAATATGAGAAAGAGGCAGAGGGCGCGGCGACATATGCACATGAGATTTTACATTTGTTTGGAGCCAGAGATTTGTATATGACTTCGATTACGGATGGAATCAGTTCGGCGTTGGTTCGTCATGTTGGAAAGAAATATCCCAATGATATTATGTTTTCGACATTTACAAAAAGTGGGAAAACATTAAAATACAAAATTGTCAACCAGGTGGACCGCGTGACAGCCTTCTATTTGGGCTGGAAAAATACGATTCCGGAGAAAAAGAAATTTGCTCTCGGTGGCAGAAATCCCAAGGGATGTTTTTCTGACGGAACGGCGTGGTGAAAGGAAGGGTAAAATGGCATCGGAAATGAGCAAAGAAGTGTACCGGCTTCTTTTACAAAAAGGATTTGATGAGAACCTGAGCCGGGAGATTGCATTTACGCATATGAATACGGACTATACGGCGACACGGATGCTAGGCTATCTGTACCGGCTCAGCGCTCCAACGGAAGAAATGGTGGTCGATGAAATGCTTGCTATCCTAGAAGACCGCGAGCGGTTTCGTAAAAAACATGAGTCGGAAGAAGCGCAGGCGGCGATTACCTGGTTTTATAATGAAAGATAATGATAAGTTTGGCAACGATTTAGTAAATATGTGGTAGTTGTTCTCCGTAAATTGATTGTTAAAAAGGCTTAAATCTTTTTCAACAATTTCCCAAATCCCCGTTTTTCCAATGATGAAGAACAACATGCTCCATAATAGCGCCATCATCAAAAACAACATCCATATCACTATAGTTACGATAACCAGTTATAGTAGCATATTTGCCATTTTTTTGTTTCTTTTTTTTACCAATATAGTGGCTTTTGGAGTTGTATTTTTTTTTGTTAATATAATTTGATTTTAATTGCGTATTATCTTCATCAAATAATATATCATCCCACTTTCTGATCATTTTATTTGTATAAATGTATTGCAAGTTTTTTAAATAGTTTGATAATTCATACATATTATCTTTGTTTTCTTTTAAAAAATCAATGTTATCAATATATTTTCTATCTATTAAAATTGTCGCCTCATTATTTGATTGCATAATTAGTGAGGAATTTTGATGTGAATCGATAAAGTTTTTTAAGGGCAAATAAAATTCAGGTCGTCTGTGTTTAACTAATTCAATAATATTTTTATATGAAAATTTTTTGCCTTTTGAAGTCGCCCAATATGGTAATATAGTTCCGTCAACAGGATTTATGTAAATGTGATTAAAGTAATCAATATCAATAATACATCCCCGAACAGTTCCTTCTATTTTAAAAGTATTTTCAAATTCTTTTAGAAATTCTTGAAATGATAGGGAATCTTCTTTGGCGTAATTATGAAGATATTGTTTATAATATATGTTCTTAATTACTTCGTTATCTGGTTTTAACTCTTTTAAATTGCTAGCAAGGGAATATATGGTATCCCAATATTTTGAAAATCGCGACATAACGTTTGAAATATAGTGTTCTAATTCAATAAAATAGTATTCTGGTTTATAATTGGCTTTTACTTTTTGGGCACCATTAAGTATGCATATATTGCCAGTTGTATTTACACAGAAGAACATTGTATAATCCTTTTTTTTGATCATTATAATATAATCTATATAAGAAAATGATGGACGTATTTTGTTTCTATATGAATCATCAATATTACGTAAATATGTCCAGTAATCGGCAATAGTAATTTTATGTATGCCATCTGCATATTTAGCAATATCAAAATTGGTTTGTTTATTATTTTCAGCAATAGCTAAAATAACTTGTAAATCTGAACCGTTGACCATCTTCCAAGAAGAAAAAATTTCATCGTCTGTATAGTTTTCTTGTTTACAAGAAGTGTAGTCGTTTTTCATTTTATAGCCTAATACTTTGTTTGATACTAAGTATTTCGTTTTATCGCTGATATTATTAATACTAATGATATAACTTTTGTTAATAAATGGATTAAATATGCATAGATATTTAACAGTCTCAAACTGTTGATATTTGGAATGTATTCCCAATAAGTAGTACATTAATAATTGCAATCCCCATTTTGAAGAATAAGATGTTTTTGTAACTTTAAAATCAATCAACATATCATTTGTTAGATAATCTCCGTCGCCAGAACTAACCAGTGTTGTATATCCTCCATCAAAAGTAAATCCATCTAACACAACGGGACCAACTTTTTTCATAAAAGCTAGGCATCTGTTTATCATTATTCTAATATTATTAATTATCTCTTGGGAAGGTTTTATCCAATCAACACCGCGAAAGTAATTGCCTCCTCTACGATATCCGACATCATATCCAACAATTTGACAAGCTGAGAAAATTGACATATCATCCAAGCCTGTAATTTGATTAATTAGCGAAAGGGCATGGTTATATTCCAAACGAGTTTTATTTTTGTAAAAATAATCTATTTGATTTGCCCCTTTTAATGAAATATCAAATGCGGAGAGCTTATCATTTGATAACATATAACGTGTCATGTAATCGACTACCATTCCCTGTATTGCTGCATACTCGGTTGGAATAGTAACAGGAGTAAAATTATCAAGATATTCCTCTTCAATGAATAAATCGTGTGAAATGTATTTTTGTGGTCGTGAAATCATTTCTAATCTTTGGGTGACCGAAAACATATAATAAATCTCTCCTTCACTATTTTTGATGTACACGTATTTTAAAAATTAAGCCTGATATACTTGCTGGATTTTCACTACTTTTCCGCCCTTGATCGTAATCTTTGCGGCGGTTCCCCAATAATAAGTAACACCATTTTCTCTTTGTTTTGAATAGTCATACAACTTTTTCTTAAAAGTACAGCGGCTTACTTTGCTGAGTGTGACGCTGTCCGCACTTAACGTATAAAATTTGCATTTTGGTGAAACTTTGTAAGAAAGTTTCTTTCCGTAGCCTACGATATTTTCCCATTGCCAGTCTTTGTTTCCTTTTAAATTGGTATTAAAAGTTGATTTGTGGCAAGTCAAGGTGCTGCCGCTTAAACGTGCGATAAGGATTTCTTTTGTCGCAGCCTGCGATGGCGTGGATGGGACAATCGCTAAAGTGCTAAAAACTAAGGTGAAAATAAGTGCAATTCATAAAAACTTTTTCATGATTTTGCCTCCTTCGAATGGATGATTTGATATTATTATACAATGATAATCTGTTTATGGCAATGCTAATTTCTGCTTGATATAATGTGCAAAAAAACGTACATTACTCTCTGGTATTATGAGATCATCAAAAAACAATTCAGACAAACAGGAGGATGAAAACTATGGATGCGTTTGAAAAAATTATTCAACTTTCAGAGGAGCGTCCTATCACTCCAAGCAGCCTTTTTCTTGTCGGACAACTGCTTGGAAAAAGCCGCTTTATTAAAAAATGTAATACAATGAAAGTAGATGGAAAACGTTCTCAAAGTCAGATTAAAAACGGTGACATCCTTCTTTCTTATATCGGTTTGCTTTGCCAGGGAAAAACCGCTTACGAAGATATCCGCAAAATGTTAGAGGATCCCGGTTACTATGAACGTGCACTTGGAATCACAAGCACTATTCCATCTGCCGAAACACTGCGTCAGAGAATGGATGATATCGGTTCTTCTCTTAGAAGGAATCTCCTTGATGTCAATGTTGAAATGTTTCATACCTATAACATGGAACCGACCCCAATTTCAGAAGAGTTCGTTCCCGTTGACCTTGATGTTACCCCACTGGATAATTCAAAGACTTATAAAGAAGGCGTTTTATACAATTATAAAGGTTATTTTGGTTATGCACCAATGATGCCGCCGAAAATCTCGGCATTCTTATAGAGGATGGTTCGCGGTTTATCGTGAAAAACAATCTTCGCCGCGGTGAATCTAAACAGGAATGGCTTGATAAAGTAAAGGAATGCTGCAAAGATATCTGCCATCCACGTGACGGAAAAACCATATATGTTGGTTCCTTATGGAAAGCCGTTAATTATACAGATGTCGAAGGAAACAGTAAAACGGTCACCACGCGGATCGTGTATAAAGTAATAGAACGCACCATGGATAAAAACGGCCAGCTTCTGATCATGCCTGATATTGAATGTAATACATTTTGGACAAATCTTGACTGGAATGATGACGATATTATAAAGGGGTATCATGCTCATAGTGAATGCGAACAATATCACAGTGAGATCAAAACGGATATGGATGTAGAAAGGCTTCCATCCGGTAAGTTTGAGACCAATGAACTCGTACTCGAATTAACGATACCGGCCTATAATATTTTACGGATGATCGGTCAGTCCTCACTAAAAAGCGAATGTGCGCCCAAAAGCCAACATCCTGCCAAACGTTGCAGAATCCAAACAGTAATGAATAAGATGAGATAGATCGCCGGACATAGATGTATATAAACAATTTGCGCTAATGTAAATTTTGTGGCAAAAGATATTTCGGAAATAAATTCACAGTAAGTATTTGAGTTAGGAGGAATACGATGAAATACGATAAGGAAATACAAACTCAATATGGCTTTATACATGGCAGTAAAACGCTTGTATTTATAAAGACAGGACGAGGGGGGAGTATTTATGGATATCAGGATAAATATGTGCGGATTTCCCATGCGATAAATGATCGATTTGGTTATTCCGTCTGTGTTTCTGCAAACCCGCCTGAGCGGGAAAGTGATCTGTCGGAAGAGATAGCGTTTATTAATCAACAACAGCAACTTGACGATATATATTTTATAGGTGTTTCAAATGGAGCACTGGTGGGCGCGCAGCAAGGATATCGAGAATCCCGGATAAAGGGGATGCTTTTGATCAATGGTCCTCTTATGATAAACTGGTACAAAACCCGCAAAGGAATAGAAGCGTTTTGTGGAAAAAGGGTACGTATGCTTTATGGGGAACGCGACCCGTCTGTCCGCTATATTGAATTGTTGGATCTTATACGTTCGGATGTTTTACATTATGCTATTTGTGAAGGCGCGGATCATCATTTTGCCGGAAAAGAAAATTATTTTAACAGAGAGATAATGGATTTTTTGCAAAAGTTACAGGAATAAATGAAAACGCAGAAAGGAGCTAAAATGGCGACATATGTAATCGGTGATATTCATGGACAATTGGAACAGCTGAAAGTCCTGCTGGAAAAGATGAAATTCAATGAAAATGACGAACTGTATGTGATGGGGGATGTCGTGGACCGTGGACCGGATCCCATCAAAGCATTGCAGTATCTGATGACGCTGCCAAATTGTGTATGTATCGCAGGAAATCATGAATGGATGGCACTGGAAAGTCTGAAACTTATGTTAAATGAAATAACGGAAGAGTTTATCCAAACGCTTGATGAAAATCAGGTAACGATACTGCTTGACTGGCTTCGCAACGGAGGAAAAACGACGATGGATCAATTTTGTAAATTGTCGAAGGAAGAGCGTCAGGAAGTGCTTGATTTTATAGGCGATTTTGAAGCATATGCGGAATTGGAAATCCAGGGACAAAAATATCTTCTGGTTCATGCCGGCTTGAATGATTTTTATTATAAAAAGCCGATCGAAGAGTATACCATTGATGATCTGCTATGGACGCGCACCGATTATGAGATACCCTACTACGAAGATAAAATCGTGATCACAGGGCATACACCAACACAGACAATTCTTGGAAATGACAGACCCGGTTATATTTATCGCAAATATAATCATATTGCCTTGGATTGTGGTGCCTGTTCACATAACGGACGTCTCGCCGGAATATGTTTGGAAACGGGGAAGGAGTATTATTCGAGGGAGTAGAAATTGTAGATTTACAAGGGGAAACTACCGAGAAATCTGCTTGAAAATGAGATACAATAATTGTAAAATTTATTTTTGAAGAAAAGGAGAGGATTGAAATGAATGCAGAAGAAAGTCGTAAAATAATGAATGATTTTAATTTTGGTGGGCTGTATGAGTGCTATGATATAGAGAAAGGGATATATCATAAATTTGAAACGGATCAGAATGGTAAAGTTTATGCGAAATTAGAAATGGCTGATAATATATCTAATCTAAAACCAATATTAACTGTGAAAGAAGAATTAGACAAAACCTTAAAGGATACAGAACTTAGATGCGGTATCATTTCCAATGGAAATCATGGATTGGATTTGCTGGAGGTTTATAATCTAAATCATAAAAAAGATGAAAGTGAGTTTAAGGAATTTTTAAAGAAATTTGATGAAGAACCAAGAGTGATGTTTGTGTTTGATTCGCCGGCTAATAATTTGAAGGATTGTTTTGGATATGATGAAAACTTGGAGGCTTTATTTAAAAAAGAACCGAAAGAGTTTTTGTGTAAACATCTGTGGAGATCAAAAGATTTGGATATAGATAATTGTAAAAGTGAGGACATGCTTACAGGATCAAAATCTTATGGTCAGATGATCGTTTCATTTATGTATAACTACAAAATGAAAAATGTATATACGACAAATTTATTCCGATATGAGATTACTGCTAGAAACAAAGAGGCATTTGTATCACTGGGATCTATGAATAAAAAAGATTTGGTTAATCCGGTTTTTAAAGATATATTTTTGAAAGAGGTTGAAGCGTTTAAGCCGGATATTATTGTTCCGGTTGGAATGACGGTATATAATTACTTAAATACTAAAACAAGACTAGGACAACTTGGTGGTAGAAAATTAGTTCCTGTGTACCATCCAAAGGCAAGAGTTACCCGAGAGGACAAGAAGAAATGTTTTGACCATTTAAAAGAGGAAATAAACCATGTACGCGACAGCAAATAAAAAGATGCTTAATATGCTCATTTTAGATATCCTAAAAGAGCATTCCGATGAAAATCATCACCTGACGCAGCAGCAAATTCTTCGCATACTCAAAAGAGATTATGGGATGGAATGTGACCGGCGGTCTGTGAAAATAATTTGGAATATCTGCAGGAATTTGGCTATGAAATTTCCATGGAAAAAGGGTATTATCTGATGGAGCGGGAGTTTGAAGACTCCGAGCTCCGATTCCTTATTGATGCCGTTTTATTCTCAAAAGGAATTTCCGGTGCTCAGGCGAAAGATTTGATCGAGAAGCTAAAAAAGCAATCGAGTAAATATTTTGAGCCTAAATTAACACATATTTCTTATTTGCCGGAACTGCACAAGGTGGATAATAAGCAGTTGATGTATGTGATCGGTGTAATAGAGGATGCGATAGAAAACGAAAAGAAAATCAGTTTTATTTACAATGATTATGATACAGACTTCAAATTGCGTCCAAGGCGGGAAAAGCGATACATAATGAATCCGTATCAACTGATCATTAATAATGGACGTTATTATCTCCTTGGAAATTACGATAACTATGACAATGTGGCACATTGCCGGGTGGATCGGATTACCGATATTGTGATATCAGATGAGGCAAGAAAACCGATGAAGTGTGTCAAAGGGTTGCAAAAAGGAATCAATCTTCCCAAACATATGGCAGAACATATGTATCTGTTTGGAGGAGAAGGCAGCAGAATTTTAATGAAAGCCAAAAAGAGCATTTTTAATGATCTGGTGGACTGGTTTGGAACAGATTTTTCTGTATTGTCCGAAGAAAAGGATTGGTATACGGTATCGCTGTGCTGTAGTGAAGATGCAATGTTTTTGTGGGCGATGCAATACAATACCAACGTGGAGATTCTTGAACCTATAAACCTGCGGGAGAAAATCGGGGAACGGGCCAGAGAGATGGCAGAGAAATATGGTAAATAGTAAAATGAAGTTTATCTTTTGTAACTAATTTAGTTGTAGTCTTAATTCGAAACCAGAGCCCGTAGTTTCCCGATGAGGAATTTAGAACACCATCGGTGCCTAGAGGGCGTAGTTTGCCCTCAGGCACCGCTATGAGTGTTCTTCTAAGCGGAAGCGGTTCCGAATGGGAAACTACGGGCTCTGGTTTTGGAATAAAACTCTACAACAAATTTTTCTTGACATTTCCCCCAAAACCCCCTATTATAAAAGATAAGTGAAATGCGTGGAAGAAGAGGAGTACACAAAGAAACGCCAGCAGAGAGGATTTTCACCGGCTGAAAGAAATCCGGCAAGTGGTTTGTGGAAGGTAGCTTCGGAGCATGATCTTTGAAGCAGATGTGTGTAGAAGATCACGGTTCGCCCCGTTATCGGCAGAATGAGGAATAAAACGCAGGAGAGAGGAAACCTGCATTTATTTGAAATAAGGTGGTACCGCGGCTCTGCCGCCCTTATAGAGGGAAGGTACCTGATTGAAGCGAATGACTCCGGAAGGTATTCTTCCAGAGTTTTTTTATTATTATCGGAGGTAATCATGAGAAAAGAATTGGAAAAAAATTATGATCCAAAAGACATTGAAGACCGTCTTTATTCCAAATGGATCAGCAAGAAGTATTTTCATGCGGAAGTAAATCCGGATAAGAAACCGTATACGATCGTAATTCCGCCACCAAACATCACGGGTCAGCTTCACATGGGACATGCCCTTGACAATACGCTGCAGGACATTCTCATTCGTTTTAAGAGAATGCAGGGTTATGAAGCTCTTTGGCTTCCGGGAACCGACCATGCGTCGATTGCGACCGAAGCGAAAATTGTGGAGGCGATGCGAAAAGAGGGAATTACGAAAGAAGATATCGGACGTGAAAAATTTCTGGAGCGTGCCTGGGACTGGAAAAAACAGTACGGCGGACGTATCGTATCCCAGCTTAAGAAAATGGGATCTTCCTGTGATTGGGACAGAGAGCGTTTTACGATGGACGAGGGCTGCAATAAAGCCGTTAAGGAAGTATTTGTAAAACTTTATAATAAAGGATTGATCTACCGCGGTGAGCGTATCATCAACTGGTGCCCTCATTGTCTGACATCCATTTCCGATGCCGAGGTAGAGTACGAAGATCAGAAGGGACATTTCTGGCATCTGCGCTATCCGTTTGCGGATGGAAGCGGTTATATCAATTTGGCGACAACCCGTCCGGAAACTCTTTTGGGAGATACGGCGGTGGCTGTCAATCCGAACGATGAACGATACAAAGATCTGGTTGGAAAAATGCTTGTCCTTCCATTGGTTCACCGCGAGATTCCGTTGATTGCGGATGATTACGTAGATATGGAATTTGGAACCGGTGTCGTAAAGATCACGCCGGCACACGACCCGAACGACTTTGAAGTAGGACTTCGCCACAATCTGCCAATTATCAATGTAATGACAGACGACGCGAAGATTGTCGATGAATACGAGAAATACGCCGGAATGGACCGCTACGAAGCACGTGAAGCCATCGTAAAAGATCTGGAAGCAGAAGGCGCATTGGTAAAAGTAGAAGATCACGATCATAACGTAGGAACCTGCTACCGCTGTGGTACGACGGTAGAGCCTCGTGTCAGCAAACAATGGTTCGTAAAGATGAAACCACTTGCAGGTCCGGCGATTGATGCGGTTAAAAATGGCGAGACAAAATTTGTACCGGATCATTTTAATAAGACATATTTCCACTGGCTTGAAAATATCCGTGATTGGTGTATCTCCCGTCAGCTCTGGTGGGGACATCAGATTCCGGCATTTTACTGTGATGACTGCGGAGAACTTGTCGTAACCAAGGAAAAGACATGTAATTGTCCAAAATGCGGCAAGGAGATGCGTCAGGATCCGGATACGTTGGATACTTGGTTCAGTTCCGCATTGTGGCCATTTTCCACACTTGGCTGGCCGGACGATACCGAGGAAATGAAATATTTCTATCCGACCAACACGCTTGTTACCGGTTATGATATCATTCCATTCTGGGTTATGCGAATGATGTTCAGCGGAATCGAGCAGACCGGTCAGGTGCCGTTTGACACGGTATTGATCCACGGTCTGGTACGTGATTCCCAGGGACGCAAGATGAGTAAATCCCTTGGAAATGGTATTGACCCATTGGAAGTAATTGACAAATACGGAGCTGATGCGCTGCGTCTGACATTGGTTACCGGAAATGCACCGGGAAATGACATGCGTTTTTATTGGGAGCGTGTCGAGGCAAGCCGTAATTTTGCCAACAAAGTATGGAATGCATCCCGTTTTATCATGATGAATTTTGCTCAAAATGAAGAGCTTGCGAATAAAGAAGTGTCCGCAGATGAGCTTACGCAGGCAGATAAATGGATTCTTGCAAAATGCAACCAGCTGGCAAAAGATGTCACAGCGTTGATGGAAACTTACGATCTTGGTATCGCGGTTCAGAAGATTTATGACTTTATTTGGGAAGAATTCTGCGACTGGTATATTGAGATGGTAAAACCTCGTCTTTACAATGAAGAAGATGAGACAAAGGCAGCAGCACTTTACACCTTGAAAAAGGTATTGATCGATGCGTTGAAACTGCTTCATCCATATATGCCGTTTATTACGGAAGAAATTTACTGCACATTGATGGACAATGACGACGACTCCATCATGATCTCGGCTTGGCCGGAATACACGGAAAGCATGAATTTTGCAGAGGATATGGATGCCGTAGAGTGCATCAAGGAAGCGGTAAAAGGAATCCGAAATGTCCGCGGTGAGATGAATGTACCACCGAGCAAGAAAGCAAAAGTGATCGTTGTGACAGAAGATGCCGAAGTAAAAGACATTTTCGAAACCAACAAAGTATTCTTTGCAACACTTGGTTATGCCAGCGAAGTAACGATTCAGGCTGACAAAACCGGCATTGAGAAAGATGCGGTTTCGGTTGTGATCGATAAAGGTACGATTTATATGCCGTTTGCAGAACTTGTCGATGTGGCAAAGGAAATCGAGCGTTTGAAGAAAGAAGAAAAACGTCTGACCGGCGAATTGAAACGTTCCGAAGGAATGCTCGGAAATCCAAATTTTGTCAATAAAGCACCGGCAAAGAAAATCGAAGAAGAGAAAGCAAAACTGGAAAAATATCAGAGCATGATGGCTCAGGTAAAAGAACGTTTGGCTCAGCTTCAGTAATTTTGAACATTGCATTAGAATAACAGAAAGCCCGAGGATGGAAAATGATCCACCTTCGGGCTTCTTTTAATTTCCTTTGCTGCTCAGAGGATTGGAGGCATCTTCCCAGAACAGATTATTGTCCGGCGCCGGCTGATCCTTTTCATTGTAATGAGAGTTCTCACGGATGCGGCGCTTGCGGGCGTCGTTGGACTTCTTGCTGTCTGATGTGGAGAGGTTTTTTGTATTGTTGTTTGTGTGATTCATTTTAGAGGTCCTTTCGTAGGTTTTGGTGGTATTAGTATGGACGGGGAGAGGAAAAATATGCGGGGGACAGAAAATAATGGAAAAGTACTTGTTGCGACATTCGCACATAAGTGGTAAAATTACTTCTATGGGTGTAGTTGGAAAGGTAGCATATTGTTTATTTATGATGTATGTATAAACAAAAATTTGGATAAAAGGAAGTGTAATAAATGGATTTAAAACAGGTTATTTTCTTTGCACAGAAAAACGGATACGAAACAGTCGAAAAGTTAAATAACTGGAACGGTTACGAATGCTATGAACCTATCATGGATTCCAAAAAAGAAACCGAAATAGGCCCGCCACTCTTGATCCTTGTCAAAGGAGATAAAATCCGAATGTCCACACCGGAGGAGGCATTTCAGCAGATGGATAAGTGCTGACTAGGGGAAGATGGGTATAAGCTTGCCTGCACTCAGAATGCTTTACCGGAGAACTTTGAGCAATTACCTGATTTTGTCAAGTGCAAGTAGGTTATCAAACACCTTATAATGCCATACAGTCAAAGCGTTTTATTAACCCCAAGTGCAGTTTTTAATGCCTCCTGCAAAAGCCGGGGAACATTGATTCCAGCGTGCTCAGCTTCGTAGTTCAGCCAACTTGGCAAAGTTACATTTCGTCGTACTGTTTTGGTATCAATCTTTCGTCGATATTCTGCAGAATCTACATCGAAAAGAGAAATAACCGTTTGCCCGTCACTTGCAAAAGTGCATTGATTTGTGAGAGCAAAAGACCAAGATTTCGTTCAGATAGGTATCAGTTTACTGTTGTGATGCCAAATCTCAACTACGATGTCCCTCAAGACAAATTGAATTGTAAAATTATGGATTTGATTCGTAAGGATAGTAAAGTTAGTACGGAGAAAAGGGCGCTTGCTCTAGGAGTAAGTTCCAAAACGATTAAGCGCCATATAAAAGAAATGGATAATGTAAGTTATATTGGGCGTGGTTTTAGTGGACACTGGGAAATTGCGGATGATAAAAAACGGTGAATAGGTTGAAGTTTCCAGAAAAATGAGATACGAAAAACTAATACACACTTGTCAAATAAAATAATGTTGAATATATATGCAAAAGATGATATAATTTGCATATGCTATATATGGAGGTGACTAATATGTTGACATTACAAGAAACAATAAGACCATCTGCTGATTTGCGAAATCATTATTCTGAAATATCAAAATTGTGTAAGGAAAACAAAGAAGCAGTGATTATTACAGTAAATGGTAGAGGCGATACGGTTGCGCTTTCCTATGAAGAATATAAAAATATGAAAGCAAGAATAGAATTGCTAGAAGTATTAGCCGAAGCAGAAGATGATGTGAAAAATGGAAGGGTAGCTCCGATAACTGAAACATTTGATGATTTGAGAAAAATGCTTCAGGAGGGGTGAATATGAAGTATACGGTAATAAGGACTGATACAGCCGATGCAGGAATTAGAAAAATAGTTTTGTATATTGCTCAAAATTTTGGGAATACAATAGCACTTGAGAAACTTGATGAGATTGAAAAACGAATTCTTGAATTGGGAGGAGATCCATACATTGGAACCGAGCCAAGATATCTTATTCTTAAGAGACAGGGGTATAAAGTGCTTATTTTAGAAAAAGACTTAGTATTTTATAAAATTGACGAGGAAAATAAGCAAGTGATTGTATATGCTGTCGTAGATCAACGCCAGGATTATTTGAATATTATTCGTGGTTTGTAGAGAAGATCATTGTTTTAAATCGCTCGGATACAAGCCAACATTATTAGGCTTGTTCTTTGCGGTTTTGGAACAGTAAGGAGTGTGAAAACATGGGAAAAGAATTATTTGATAATATACCGAGCAAAGTAGAAGACCTATTGTCTGATGTAGAGAATGGACGTATCGGTTTACCTGACCTTCAGCGTCCTTTTGTTTGGAAAGACAATAAGGTTCGAGAGTTGCTCGATTCAATGATGAAGGGATATCCAATCGGCTACATTATGCTTTGGGCATCTCCGGATGAATATGAAAATACAAACTATATCGGTAAAAACGATAAAATGTATAAGCGTCCAGATGATTTAGTAATTGACGGTCAGCAGCGTTTGACAGTATTGCTTGCAGCTATGTACGGCGTAACCATCAAGGACAAAAACTATAAGGAAAGAAAAATTCGTATTTCTTTCAACCCTTTAACACGTGAGTTTGCAGTGTGGACGCAGGCCTATGAAAGAAATTCAGAATGGATTAGTGAAATTAGCAGTGTGTTTGCAGCAGACCAAGAACACAATATTTCAAAGTATAGAAAAGCTTTTATTAAGACGGCTAATGAAGGTCGTGCAAAGAACGACGAACCTGAGTTGACAGAAGATGAAGAAGATATCATCGAAGAGAATATTAATGATTTGCTTAATCTTGGCATCTACTCATTACCTACATTGAAGATAAATTCGAAGGCTGATGAAGAAGACGTTGCTGACATCTTCGTTCGTGTAAACTCCGGCGGACAGAATCTTACCGAAAAGAACTTCATTGAGACTCTTATTGCTGTTTATGATAACGAAGTTCATGATAAGATTAACAAATTTTGTGCAGAGTCGAGAATTCCTGCAAATGGAACAGCATTTAATCAGATTTTACAGGTTGACCCATCACATCTTATCAGAATGTCGGTAGGGGTAGGATTTAGAAGAGCCCGTTTACGCTATGCGTATATGTTGCTTCGTGGTAAAAACCTTAAGACAGGTGAAATCACACAGGATGTTCGTGAAGAGAATTTGAAAAAATTCAAGGAATCTTTAGCTGTTGTGACTAATCTTAATAACTGGCACGCATTTATGAATTTGTTTGCATCTGCTGGTTATTTAAAAGGTAGTTTAGTTGCTTCATCAAATGCGGTAGTATTCAGTTATGTTTTGTATCTTATCGGAAAATATGACTATAAGGTATCTACTGTAGAACTTCAGAAGATTATGCGAAAGTGGATTTTTATGTCTACAATTACAGGGTTCTATACTGGTTCTACAGAGTCAGAAGTTGAAAAGCAGTTTGCCGATTTAAGGGATGTACATAATGCTGGTGAGTTTGTAGCATATCTGGATACAGCGATTGCCAATAAATTTACAGATGACTACTTCGACTATTCATTACCGGCTGAACTAAATAGTTCTTCTGCAACATCACCAGCATGGTATGGATATGTTGCAGCTATCAATGTACTTGGAACACCTATGTTGTTTAGTACAGCACCGTTATCACAGTACTTTGTATTAGGTACAAGTGGAGATAAAAATTCGGTGGATAAGCATCATATCTTCCCTAAGCACTATCTTGAGAAAATTGGATATGACAATGACCGTGATAGAAACCAAATTGCAAACTTTACATATCTGGATTACGCAACAAACATTGACATTTCTGATGCACCACCATCAGAGTACGTTGCTAGATATAGAGATAAGCTGGGGGAAGATGGGTATAGGCTTGCCTGCGTTCAGAATGCTTTACCGGAGAACTTTGAACAATTATCTTATCCGGAATTCTTGAGTCAAAGAAGATTATTGATGGCTCAGATTGTGAAAAAGGCATATCACGAGCTTAATAAATAAGTGTTTCATAAATGATATGCACAAGGAGGCAATTCATTTGAAAAAGAAAAAAGACGAAATAACCATCCGTTCCAGCGCAGCAGAGAATATCTGACCTATGTTGCTTCTGTCGGTGACAAACAGGACAGCATTGAGATGCGGTACGAGGATGAGAATATATGGCTGATACAGAAGATGATGGCTTCATTATATGATGTGGATGTTCGTACAATCAATGAACACATTAAAAAATTTATTCAGATTCAGAACTTGAGGAAGATTGAACTATCCGGAATTTCCGGATAGTTCAAACGGAAGGCTCCCGTCGGGTTACACGCGATACCAAGCATTATAATCTTCAAATGATTATCGCTTATTGCTGTCGGCTTTAAAGTGAATAATGAGCGAGCAGATGCAGATAAGCCGCATATGGGATTAACTACATGGTCAGTAGCACCGGACGGAAAGATTGTAAAAAGTGATGTGAGTATTGCGAAGAATTATCTTTCGGAGAAGGAAATGCAATGCGTTCATTAGAGCGTATTGTATCTGCTTATTTGGATTTGGCAGAGGACCGCGCAGAACGCCATATCCCAATGACAATGGAAGACTGGTCAAAGCGTTTTATTAACCCAAAGTGCAGTTTTTAATGCCTCCTGCAAAAGCTGGGGAACATTGATTCCAGCGTGCTCAGCTTCGTAGTTCATCCAACTTGGCAAAGTTACATTTCGTCGTACTGTTTTGGTATCAATCTTTCGTCGATATTCTGCAGAATCTACATCGACAAGAGAAATAACTGTTTGCCCGTCACTTGCAAAAGTGCATTGATTTACATCTAATCTTTGAATAGAAGATGGTTGAGGAATTGTTGCATTAGCATCCTCTAAAGATACACACTTTAGTTCAATGGCGTCCCGTGCCATTTCGATTGCATCAGACATATTATTTCCCTCAGTTAATATTTCCAAATCAGGAACCTATACTAAGATTATATCATCCGTTTTTGTGAAAAATACAGGGTATACAGTTTTCATTCTATTCAACCTCCAGTCTATAATGTTATAATAATCCTCTTCTTCTTAAAATTGCTTTTGCCAGCTTTTCGTTTATTTCTTTATGACTGGGAATTTCTTCCCTTTCAGTTTCTCTGACATAAATCTCATGATTGCTTCCATGTCGCTCAAAAATAAATCCGGCCTATATTACACACATTAAATACACACTTGTCAAATCAAAAAAATTCCCCCTTGACGTTCTCACGACATTTTGTTAAAATAATTTTGCTTAAAATTGAATACGATAGGGCGCAGAAACTGCATCGAGATAAAGCGATGCTTCTGTGCTACGGTTCGGACATCCATAATCCTCTTGTGAAAGCGATTGTGGGTGTTTTTGATTGAAAAGATTTGGCACGAAAGGAGAATGTAAAAAAATGGAAAATGAATTATTCGAAAGGGCTTCTGTGCCGAAAGCTTATATGAAACTTGCGCTGCCGGTCGTGCTGAGCATGATGGTTTCTCTTGTATATAATATGGTAGATACGTATTTTATCGCGTTGACAGGAAAACAGGAACTGGTGGCAGGTGTGTCATTGGCGGCCCCGATATTTACGTTGATGATTGCCTTTGGCGACATCTTTGGTCTCGGTGGAAGCTCCTTGATATCCAGGCTTTTTGGCGAAAAAAGAGAGGAAGAGGCAAAGCGGGCGAGCGCATTCTGTCTGTGGGCGGCGATTGGATTTGGAATCTTTGTTACCATTGTGCTGCTTATATTTCGCACACCGATTTTGAAACTGCTGGGTACTGATGCGGCGACATTTGAGTATGCGGGCGAGTATTATACGTGGATCGCAGTCGGAGCAGCTTCTATTATACTGGGGCTTGTGCCGAGCAATATTCTGCGGACGGAAGGGCTTGCCACGCAGGCGATGGCCGGTTCGATTCTTGGTTCCATCGTCAATATTATTCTGGATCCGGTCTTTATCTTTGGACTGGGACAGGGAGCTGCAGGAGCTGCGATGGCGACGGTTATCGGAAATGTGATCGCGGATGTATATTATATTTATGTAATGAGTAAAAAGGCAAAACGTCTTTCCGTTTCGCTAAAGGAAATAAAAATTCCGGGGACAATGATACGAGATATCCTTGTTATCGGAATTCCGGCGTCGATCACTAATCTGATGCAGAGTATTATGATCATGATAACAAATCATTATCTGATCGCGTATGGAACGGACAAAGTGGCAGCGATGGGAATTGCATTAAAGGCAAATATGATCTCCGCATTTATTTTAGTCGGTTTTGCCTTTGGCGGGCAGCCGCTTGTCGGCTATAATTACGGAGCCAAAAATCAAAAGCGATTGAAAGAAATCTTGCGGTTTGCCTATCTGTTTGAGGCAGGGCTTGCTTTGGTGTTTACTATTTTAATCAGTATATTTGCACCGTTCATTATAAAGATATTTATGAATCAATCCGATATTATAACGAACGGAGCGATGATGCTGCGTTTTCAGCAGCTTGGCATGGTATTTATGGCGATTACCCTTGTATCCACGTGTGTATGCCAGTCTGTGGGAAGTGCTGCAGGGGCGTTTGTTTTGTCAATCAGCCGCCAGGGGGTAATCTATGCGATACTGCTCATCGTGTTAAAAAGTGTATTTGGCTATACCGGAATTCTTGCGACGCAGGCTTGTGCGGATGTAGTGACGGCATTGATCGCCATCGGGATTATCCGAAAAGTGTTAGGAGGAATGAAAAATGAGATACAATACGATCGTGTTTGATCTGGATGGAACATTATTAAATACATTGGAGGATCTGTGTGACAGTGTCAATGTCATCATGGAGCGTTTTGGATGGAAGACACACAGTCTCGAAGAGATCCGCCGGTTTGTCGGCAATGGCATCGGAAAACTGATGGAGCGTGCGACGCCGGAGGGCAGGGAAAATCCGCAGTTTGAAGAGGCATTTGAAGCCTTTCGGGCATATTATACGGATCATTGCCAGATTAAGACGAGAGCCTATGACGGTGTCGTGGATCTGATGAACGAATTGAAAGAAAATGGTGCGAAATTGGCAATTGTTTCCAATAAAAACGATGCAGCAGTGAAAGAGTTAAATGAAATTTACTTTTCCGGATGTGTCAGTGCGGCGATTGGAGAAGTCGAGGGAAGACAGAGAAAACCGGCACCGGATGAGGTTTATGCGGCACTGGAAGAACTGGGATCGACCAAAGATGAGGCAGTTTACATCGGAGATTCCGAAGTGGATTATGCGACGGCTTGCGCCAGCGGACTTCCGTGTGTACTCGTAAGCTGGGGATTTCGCGATAAAGAACTTTTGGAGAGTTTTGATGCTGAGAAAGTTGTCGATAATGTAAAAGATTTACGCGAATTTCTCTTCGATTTTACACAAAAATGATTATGAATTTTACATTTGCATCGTATGATGAAATCAGAGTGAAAAGAAAGATTTATCGATGTGAATGGAGGAATTCATTATGAGTGAAAAACAAAGAAAACCGTGGTATCTCAATAACCCGGAATTATTTATGATAATGTTATTGATAGGTTGCTTTTTAGTAGGCGGCAGTATTGCGTTTACTTTAAGCAGCCTTTTTTGCAGCCAGGCAGCACAGGCGAGAGAGCTGGCACTTACCGCATCCTGCCTGATCACAGTAGCCGTCGGAGGTGTCGGCGGATACCTGTGGCTCGTCAAAAAAAGTGAGGAATATTGATTACTTACATTTTTCAAAGATTTTACATAAAAGTGATTTTACATTTTACAAATGACACGTAAGATGTGAAACATGATCACGGCAGAGACCGGATCAGAAAAAAGAGACGAATATGCCGGCGAGAAGTCCGGGATAGAAATGGAGGAAAACAAATTATGAAGATGAAGAAAGTATTGGCGACAGTTTTGAGCGCAGTAATGATCGCAGGATGTCTGACAGGCTGTGGCAGCAGTTCAGGAGATTCCGCAGGAACAGGTACAGGAGATAACGCAGGTTCAGAATTTGATAGTAGCAAAGCAATCACCGTTGTATCCAGAGAAGATGGATCCGGTACAAGAGGCGCATTTATCGAGTTGTTCGGTATCGAAGAAAAAGGTGCGGACGGCAATAAAGTGGATAACACAACCGAAGATGCCAGTGTAACAAATAACACATCCGTTATGATGAGCACCGTAGCAGGAAATGAATATGCCATCGGTTATATTTCCCTCGGATCTTTGAATGATTCGGTAAAAGCAGTAAAAATCGACGGAAATGAAGCAACGGTTGACAATATCAAGAGTGGTACATACAAAATTTCCCGTCCGTTTAATATTGTAACAAAAGACGGTTTGAGCGATGTGGCACAAGACTTTATCGACTATATCCTGAGTTCTGACGGTCAGAGCGTTATCGAGAAAAACGGTTACATCAAAAACTCCGATAACGGTGCTTATGCAGGAAGCAAACCAAAAGGAAAAGTTGTTGTAGCAGGTTCTTCTTCCGTATCTCCGGTTATGGAAAAACTGAAAGAAGCTTACACGGCAGTAAATCCGGATGCCGAAATTGAGATCCAGACATCTGACTCAACTACTGGTGTAGAATCGGCAATCAGCGGCATTTGCGATATCGGTATGGCATCTCGTGAAGTGAAAGACACAGAGACATCCCAGGGCGTAAAAGCGACGGCAATCGCGCTTGACGGAATCGCAGTTGTAGTAAACAAAGCAAACCCGGTTGATGACATCAGCACAGATACAGTAAAAGGTATTTATACCGGTGATATTACAAGCTGGGCAGATGTGAAATAATCTGCCCCGGAATGGAGAGTTAGTATGAAACAGTGGAAAGAAAAGGGAATGGAAATCTTATTTTTGCTGGCAGCATGTGTATCCATCTTAGCCGTAATTCTGATTTGTGTATTTCTCTTTGCAAACGGAATACCGGGAATGGCAAAAATTGGAGTTTTCAAATTCCTTGCCGGGGAGAAATGGAAACCGGGCAATGATATTTACGGAATTCTTCCGATGATATTAGGAAGTATCTACGTTACCGTGGGAGCGATTATCATCGGAGTGCCGGTGGGAATCTTTACCGCCGTATTTATGGCAAAGTTTTGCCCGAAGAAGATATATCCATATCTGAAGCAGGCGATTGATCTGCTTGCCGGCATTCCTTCTGTTGTTTATGGTTTCTTTGGATTAGTCGTGATCGTACCGATGGTTCGCGAGTTGACAGACGCACTTCATGCAGTAGGAGATGGAACCGGCATTTTGACCGCATCGATTCTTTTAGGATTGATGATCCTTCCGACGATCATCGGAGTGTCCGAATCCGCGATCCGGGCAGTGCCGGAAAGTTATTATGAAGGCTCTCTGGCACTCGGAGCCGATCCGATACGAAGTGTATTTTTTGCTACATTACCGGCAGCAAAATCCGGAATCATGGCAGGTGTGATCCTCGGTATCGGACGAGCGATCGGTGAGACGATGGCGGTTATTATGATTGCAGGAAACCAGCCACGTATGCCAAAGGGAATTTTGCAGGGAGTCCGGACATTGACGACAAATATCGCGATTGAGATGGGATATGCACAGGATCTTCATCGTGAAGCATTGATCGCTACCGGCGTGGTTTTGTTTGTCTTTGTTTTAATCATAAACTTATTGTTTTCAGTGATGAAACGGAGGAATAAATGATGCAGAAAGCAGGAGAAAATATCAATATTCAATCCGCCTCGCAAAAATTGAAAAGCAGCATAAAGCATCCGGTTTCCTTCGTATTCTTTGTGCTGATCGCAATTTCCGTAATATTTACGGTAGTGTCGCTGGGATTTTTGATTGGATATATCCTCATCAATGGAATTCCGAATCTGACACCAAAATTATTTGTCTGGCATTATACGACCGAAAATGCGTCGATGCTGCCGGCACTGATCAACACGATATGGATGACGATACTTGCCCTTGTGATTGCGATTCCATTTGGAATCGGCGCGGCTGTTTACATGGTAGAATACGCGAAAAAAGGCAATAAGATCGTAGAAGTGGTTCGTATTACGGCAGAGACATTGACCGGAATCCCGTCCATAGTTTATGGATTGTTTGGTATGTTGTTTTTCGTGACAACGTGTAAGATGGGATTGTCGTTGTTAGCAGGAGCCTTGACATTATCGATCATGGTGCTGCCGGTCATTATGCGAACGACTGAAGAGGCGCTTTTGGCAGTGCCGGATTCTTTTCGAGAAGGAAGTTTTGGACTTGGGGCAGGAAAATTAAGAACCGTATTCCGCATCGTTCTTCCACCGGCGATACCGGGAATTTCTTCCGGAATTATCCTGGCGATGGGACGAATCGTAGGAGAGACTGCAGCGTTAATCTACACTGCAGGAACCGTAGCAGAGATGCCGAAAAATATATTTTCATCGACACGAACACTGGCGGTTCACATGTATTCACTTTCCAGTGAAGGATTGTATATGGATCAGGCGTATGCTACAGCTGTAGTATTGCTTGTTATCGTAATGTTGATTAACTTAGGATCCACATTTGTGGCAAAGAAAATAAATAAGTATTAGGAGAGAAGACAATGAATAAATTTGAAATTGATCATCTTGATCTATATTATCAGGATTTTCATGCATTAAAAGAAATCGCACTTGATATCCCAGAGCATGAAATTACCGCATTTATCGGGCCGAGCGGATGTGGAAAATCGACATTTTTGAAATGTTTAAACCGTATGAATGACTTGGTTGAGGGATGCCGGATCACCGGAAGTGTGCGACTGGATCAGGAAGATATATATGGAAATATGGACATCAATGTTCTGAGGAAAAGAGTGGGTATGGTATTTCAGAAACCGAACCCATTCCCGATGAGTGTATATGATAATATCGCATATGGACCGCGTACGCATGGAATCCGAAGCAAGACGAAACTGGATGAAATCGTGGAGACATCCCTTCGTCAGGCGGCGATCTGGGACGAACTCAAAGACCGCTTGAAAAAGAGTGCGCTTGGACTTTCTGGTGGACAGCAGCAGCGTCTCTGCATCGCAAGAGCTCTTGCCGTAGATCCGGAAGTTATCTTGATGGATGAGCCGACATCGGCGCTGGATCCGATTTCTACGTCAAAGATTGAGGATCTTGCGATTGAATTAAAAGACAAATATACGATCGTCATGGTAACGCATAATATGCAGCAGGCGACTCGTATTTCAGACCGCACCGTATTTTTCCTTTTAGGAGAGATCATAGAAAGCGGAAAGACAGAGCAGCTCTTTTCCATGCCAAAAGACCAAAGAACAGAAGATTATATCACAGGGAGGTTTGGATGATATGAGAAACCGATTTGACCGACAGTTAGAGACGTTAAATGATGAAATGATCGAGATGGGAAGCCTGATCTGCCGTGCAATTGAGATGGCGGTAGATGCCCTTTTAAACAAAGATCTGAAGACGGCGAAAGAGACGATCACATTTGATCTTGAGATTGATCACAAAGAACGCGATATCGAAAGTATCTGCATGAAGCTTCTGCTTCAGCAGCAGCCGGTAGCGCGCGATCTTCGTTTGATCAGTTCCGCACTTAAAATGATTACGGATATGGAAAGAATTGGGGATCAGGCAGCAGACATCGCCGAGATCACAGTATCTATGGCGGAAGTGGGTGGAACAATTGACCTTGCTCCGATTCAGGAAATGTCAGCAATCACGATGCAGATGGTAGAAAAGAGCATCGGTGCATTCGTAAATAAAGACGATGAACTGGCAACGAAAGTTATTTACATGGACGATCAGGTGGATGACTGCTTCGACAGCATAAAGACGCAGATTATCAATCTCATTAACAAAAATACCGAAGTGGGTGAGAAGGCGACAGACATCCTGATGATCGCCAAATATCTTGAGAGGATCGGGGATCATGCAACAAATATTGCCGACTGGGTAGTATATTCGATCCGCGGAAAGCATGAAAAAGGAAATGAGTAGATGTAGTTTGCAATTTCCTCATAAATATGTTATAATCCAAAAGCGTACGGTCGCATTTTTAAGTGACTTGTACGCTTTTACACGTCTTAGGATGACGAAGAAATGTAACATACCAAAAGGAGGCGCAGAAATGGACAATAAATCAATGATGCAGTTAGATGGGGACTTAAATACACAATTTGATGATCTGGTAAATTATTGTATGTTATCCGGTAAGATCAGTCAGCATTTGTATGAGGATTACGATGTCAAACGTGGACTTCGTGATTCCAATGGAAAAGGGGTATTGACCGGACTGACCGAGATCGCGGATGTCGTTTCGTATCAGTACGACGAGGACGGCAATAAAGTTCCGGGACCGGGAAAACTTTACTATCAGGGATATGATGTGGAAGATCTTATAAAAAGTTACCAGAATAAACGATATGCATTTGAAGAGACAACCTATCTGCTCCTTTTTGGGGAACTGCCGACACCGGAGCAGTTTGAGAGCTTTAAAAATATATTATCAAGTCTTCAGGAATTGTCCGCTCATTTTGTCCGCGATGTCATTATGAAGGCACCGAGTGAAAACCTGATGAATGCTTTGCAGAAAAGTGTGCTGACTTTGTATTCATATGATGAAAACCCGGATGATATTTCCGTGCCGAATGTACTGCGCCAGTCCTTGCAGCTTATCAGTAAATTGCCAATTATTTCCGTATATGCGTATCATTCCTACCGGCATTTTAAATTTGATGATGCCCTTGTCATCCGTACGCCGGACAAGTCGATGTCGACGGCAGAAAATATTCTGCAGATGATCCGTCCGGACGGAAAATTTACACCGTTAGAGGCGAAAGTTCTCGATGTGGCACTGGTACTTCATGCCGAGCACGGTGGTGGTAATAACTCGACCTTTACGAATCATGTCGTGACATCTTCCGGAACCGATACGTATTCGGCGATATCTGCGTCAATCGGTTCTTTGAAGGGGCCTCGTCACGGAGGAGCCAATCTGAAAGTGCTGCAGATGTTCGATGATATCAAAGAGCATTGTCCGGACTGGAAAGATAAGGCAGCGATCACCGAGTATCTGGCAAAGATTCTTGATAAAAAAGCATTCGATGGCAGCGGACTGATCTATGGAATGGGACATGCGGTATACACCGAATCCGATCCGCGAGAGGTCGTGCTTAAAAAATATGCGAAAAAACTTTCCGAGGTCAAAGGACTTCGTGATGAGTTTAAATTATATGAGACGGTAGAAAAAGTGGCAGCCAGACTTTTGATGAAGAAACGTCATCTTTACAAACCGGTCTGCGCCAATGTTGACTTTTACAGTGGATTTGTATATACTATGCTTGGAATTCCGAGAGAATTGTTCACACCGATTTTTGCTATTTCACGTATTTCCGGCTGGTGCGCGCATCGATTGGAAGAACGTGTCAACGATGGAAAGATCATTCGTCCTGCGTATAAATTTGTCGGAAAGCACAAAGAATATCAGGATATAGAAGAAAGGAACTAACAGACGATGAAACAGAAAATCTTATTTTTTGACATTGATGGGACCTTGATAGACGAAGAAACGGATGTTGTGCCGGAAAGTGCGAAAAAGGCACTGGCTGCGGCGAAAGAGAAGGGGCATCTGTTTTTTATCTGCTCGGGGCGCTGTCTGGCGATCATTCCACAAAATGTCGTGGAACTGGGATTTGATGGATTGATCGGGGGCTGTGGAACCTATATTGAGATGGAAGGCAAAGAAGTGTATCATCATACACTGCCGATGGAACTGCAAAAAGAGATCATAAAAGATCTGGAAAAATATCATATTGACGGCGTGCTGGAAGGAAAGGACTGTTCGGCATTCCGCCGCGATTACTGGATGCCGAAAGTGGTTTCCATATTTACAGAAAACGGAAGTTTTACTGCGCGTACGCAATGTTACTGGGATGAAGAATTTTCCTTTGATAAGATGGCATTGTGGTTTGATGAATCGTCGGATATGGCAGCTTTTCGCAAAAAATACGAGACGAAGTTTGATTTTATCGAACGCGACCCGACGTTTTACGAGGTGGTTCCGAAAGGAATTTCCAAAGCGACAGGCATTGAAAAAGTGTGTGAAATGCTTTTGATCGGCAAAGAAGATACGATTGGTTTTGGCGACAGCGCAAACGATGTTTCGATGCTTGCCTGCGTCAATACGTCCGTTGCGATGGGAAGCGGAAATCCTATTTTATTTGATAAAGTGACATTGGTGACGGATGGTGTGATGGAAGATGGAATCGCGCATGCCATCGAAAAACTTGGATTATTGGATTAAAAAACGGAAATTGTTTTGATAAAAAATGAATGAGGAAAAGATACGATGAATAAAAGAATTTTTGCATGGTCTGGGGTGATGATGTTACTGGCGGCTATATTTGTATGGGGAATGACAGGTCATCCGAAAGCAGCCGGAGAAAATTCTGACAGGAAAGCACAGGCAGTCAGCGGGGCAGGTGTCAGCGGCGGAGCTGTGAGCGGTGCGGCGGTAAGCCCGTCCGCAGTAACCGGAAGCAGTTTGACACCGGCGCCTACGCCTGTAGTCAACCTTGAAAATTCAAAATATGTTAAATTAAATGCGGGAGAGATCGTCGGAGTGCAGGGAAAAAAAGCATTTCGTTATATGGGAATCCCGTATGGAGCGGCAAAACGCTGGAGCGCACCGACGGCAGTTTCGTCCTGGCAGGGCATAAAAAAATGCACAAAAGCCAGAAAGGCAAAGGGAGACAATGCCCTGTTTTTAAATGTATATCGTCCGAAAAATCTTTCAAAGGCAGTTCCGGTCATGGTATTTCTGCACGGCGGTGGAAACGTCGGAGGAACGCCGAATATGAACTTTTCTACATTTGTAGACGAAACGGACGTGATCGTTGTTTCGGTTGAGTTTCGGCAGGGTGCATTTGGCTGGCTTCAGTCCAAGGCTTTGAAGACCGGAAATAAATATACAGACAGCGGAAATTTCGCGATGTTAGATATCAAACTGGCGCTCGAATGGGTGCGTGACAACATCGGCTTCTTTGGCGGAGACGCCGGAAATGTGACACTTTCCGGATTTTCGGCAGGTGCCCGAGACAGTTTGAATGCAATGATATCCCCGATCATGACGGGATTATTTCATAAGGTAGTGAGTTTCAGCGGTGGAATGACGACCTGCAGTAAGCAGGAAGGAAGAAAATGGACCGATGAGAAATTGGCGAAAATTCTCGTTCGCCGTGGACGATTTTCAAAGAAAAAACGGGCACTTCGCTATGTAAAACGGATGTCTGCGAAAAAGAAGAAAAAACTATTGTATTCGCTCAGCGATAAAGAGATTAAGAAGATGGCAGGAAGTTCCGGACTTCGTTTGACGAATTTTCCACAATGTTTCCGTGATGGAACGGTTATACCAAAAGATGGATTTGATTGCCTGGAGTACGGCGGATATCATCGTGTTCCGATGATCATCGCGACAAACCGTTCCGAATTTGCCAACATGTCATATAAAAGTATGCAGCGCATATTGACAAAGCGGCCGAAGACATTTCGCAATCGAAAACAGTTTTACAGATTGTTAAAAATTGCCAAAACTTATGGGAGCAAACTGCAGAGTTCCTTTTATTTGGAAAAACTGGCATCCAAAATAGCCATCGATCCGTATCATTCTGACATTTACACATACCGCTTCCAATGGGGCGAGAGTGCTGGCGTAACTTCTGAAAATTATGCCAGGTATGTCGGAGCAATCCATGGAATGGATGTGGACTTTTTGCTGAACCGTTACAAACGCGGAGAAAAGGACACAAGCGATTCCATTTATAATAAGAAAAACAAACCGGGAAGAGAACAGCTGTCACAGGTGATGCGTGGGTATATGAAACGCTTTTTATATACCGGCAATCCAAACACGACCGAAGCGGATTTTGTACAGCAGCCGCTTTGGAAGAAGTGGAGCCGCGATAAGCACGCAGAACGGATTATGACATTTTCTGCTACGTGTACGAAAGCACAGGCGAAAATGACGAAGAAACATATCAATCGGGCAAAAGTGAAACGCCAGATGCGGAGAAAATTGTCAAAGCGGGCATATAAATTCTTAAAAGACCGTATATTGAACAATCGGTTTTTTGCATAAGGCAGTCAGAGCGGCACGGGCGTGCCAGACAGGAGGCAGATTATGAAACTGGAACAGGTTCTTGCAGAGGTAAATTACGAAGTGCTTCAAGGGTCACTTGACAAAGAGGTGGCAGATATTGCGTACGATTCACGAAAAGTGAAAAAAGATGTGATGTTTGTTGCCATTGAAGGTACGGTTGTGGATGGACACAAATTTATCGACAGCGCGGTTGCGCAGGGAGCAGGTGTTGTCGTTGTGGAAAAACGTGTGGAAGTGGCAGACAAAGATGTCACGGTCGTTTTGGTGAAAAATGGAAGAGTAGCATTGAGCTTGATGTCCGCAGCGTATTTCGGCTATCCGGCGAAGAAAATGATCACGGTCGGAATTACCGGAACCAAAGGAAAATCGACGACGGAAACGATGGTTCGTGATATCATTGAAAAATCCGGAAAAACGGTCGGAATTATCGGAACAATTGGTGCTTTTATGAAGGGAAAAGCGATTGTGACGGAGAACACGACGCCGGAATCCTATGAACTCCAAAAGTTGTTTGCCATGATGGTAGAGAATGGCTGTGAATACATGGTAATGGAGGTTTCATCGCAGGGAATCAAGATGGACCGTGTCGCCGGTATTGAATTTGATTACGGCGTATTTACCAACATTTCTCCCGACCACATCGGACCGGGCGAGCACAAAGATTTCGCAGAATATCTTTCCTGTAAGGCAAAATTGTTTGAACATTGCAAAGTCGGAATTATAAATAAAGATGATCCGCATTATGAAGATATTATTAAAAATGCAACATGTAAACTTCTTACCTTTGGTGTCGAGAAAGAGGCGGATGTCAAAGGAAATGATATTGAACACGTGACGCAGGGTGGGGATCTGTCCATGAAATTCCATGCGTCAGGACTTTTGGAAGGTGATGTCGTAGTCGGACTTCCGGGCCGTTTTAACATTTACAATGCGCTGTGTGCTGCCTGCACGGGAGTGGCAATGAACATGCCAAAAGAAGTGATCCTGCATGCCCTTGAGCACGTCAAAGTGCGCGGTCGTGTAGAGGCGATGCCGGTATCGGATGAATTTTCTGTATTGATCGATTTTGCCCACAATGGGGTAAGCTCGGAAAGTGTGCTTTCTACACTTAGAGAATACAAACCAAACCGTATTATCGCTGTGTTTGGATGCGGTGGAAACCGAAGCAAAGTACGCCGCTACGAGATGGGTGAAGTCATCGGAAAAATGTGTGAGCTTGCTGTTATCACAAGCGACAATCCGCGCCGCGAAGACGTGATGGATATTATCGAGGACATCAAAGTCGGAATGGCAAAAAGCGATGGCAATTATGTCGTGATCCCGGATCGTGAAGAAGCCGTGGCGTATGCCCTGGAACATGCCGAAAAAGGAGATATGATCGTGCTTCTTGGAAAAGGGCATGAGGAATACCAGGAGATCAACGGAGTGAAGCATCATTACAGTGAACGGGAAGCCATTGTTCACGGAATGAAAAAAATATATGGAAAAGACTTTACATATCTGTTATAATAGACGATAATAGGTATAGAAGGAACGATGTATGCAATCGAAAGGAGTCGATCGGTATGAATGTTAGTATGAATTCGATGATAGCAAATACATTATTTGGTTCGAAGTCAAGTATTTCCGCGGGCAGTTTTTTATCTGCTTCCAATTTTGGAGATCTTAGTCTGATGCGGAGCGGCGTCTACACAAAGATGTTGAAATCGTATTATGCAAAGCAGACATCTTCGACAGATAAGACGAGCAGTTCCGGTAAGAACAGTTCATCCGAAGATTATTTGAATACGATCAATGATAAGATCAGTAAATTGAAGACTTCGACAAGCGATGAAACATTGTCAAACATCAAAAGCGAAGCAGATCAGATGAAAAAAGTGGCAGATGCCGTGACAGCGATAGATTATGATAAGACATCCGGCGATGCCGTTTACAGTAAAGTGAAGGATTTGGTAAATACTTACAATACTCTGGTAAAACAGACCGGAAAGAGCGACCTTGTGAGCATTTCACAGAGCCGGACATGGATGGTAAATGATACAAAAGCCCACGAGGCGCAGTGGAATAAGATTGGCATTACGATTGAGGACGATCAGACCCTTACCATCGATGAAAAGAAGTTCAAAGAAGCTTCGACAAGCGATATCAAGAACTTCCTCAGTGGAGCATCCGGATATGCTTCCCGGTTATCGACGAAAGCAAATGGATTTTACCAGCTGGCATCCAATCAGCTGACATTGAATTCCGGAACGTCATTGTATAATAAATACGGACTTTTAGGATAAGTTATCTTTATTGAAAGACAACATTTATTTTCATGAAGAGTTATGAGCACAGGCATGTACAATGCTTGTGCTCTTTGCGGTAAATATGGAGGAAATAACGTGTATCATTTTTTTGTGCCACTCGAGCAGATTTGGGATGGACATGCACAGATTACAGGGGATGATGTGAACCACATTGCCAATGTACTGCGTATGAAAGAAGGCGAAAAACTTGTCATATCGGCGGGCCGAGGTGTGGATTATCTCTGTGCCATCGAATCCTTTCAGCCGGAGAGTGTCGAGCTTGTGATTGAAGAAGAACGGCCGGTGCAGACGGAACTGCCGTCAAAACTGGTCTTGTTTCAGGCGCTTCCCAAAGCGGATAAGATGGAATGGATCATACAAAAAGCAGTAGAACTCGGCGCCTATGAGATTGTGCCGGTGCGGACAAAACGCGCAGTCGTAAAACTGGATGAAAAGAAAGCGGCAAAAAAGGTGAGCCGCTGGCAGGCGATCGCCGAGGCGGCAGCGAAACAGAGTGGAAGAGGAATGATTCCGGAAGTTCATGAAGTGGTGGATTTTGGAAAAGCCCTGGAAATGGCAGGGAAACTGGAAAAAAATGTAATACCATACGAACTTTTTGATGACATGGAAGCGACCAAAAAGGTTTTGGAAAATATTACGGAAACTGCGGAGATTGGCATTTTTATCGGACCGGAAGGCGGCTTTGAGCGAGGAGAAGTCGAACGTGCGATGCAGCAGGGAATTGAGCCGATTTCTCTCGGAAAACGGATTTTACGTACCGAGACAGCAGGACTGGCCTTGTTGTCAGTAATGATGTTTCGCATGGAAGAAAATAAGTGAGGAAATAGAAAATGGAAGCATATTTAGACAATGCGGCTACGACGAAAGCGTTTCCGGAAGTGGCAGAGCTGGTGGCCAAAGTGATGTGTGAGGATTACGGAAATCCCTCCTCTCTGCATGGAAAAGGTGTCGAGGCAGAAAAATATATCCGCGAAGCGGCAGACGCGATTGCAGCGACGTTAAAGTGTAAACGAAAGAATATTATATTTACTTCCGGCGGGACGGAGAGTAACAATCAGGCATTGATCGGAACCGCACTTGCCAACAAACGCCGCGGAAAACATATTATTACCACCTGCTTTGAACATGCGGCAGTGTATGAACCGTGTCTGTATCTGGAGCAGCAGTTTGGATTTGAAGTAACCTACCTTCCGGTGGATTCGATGGGACATATTTCATTGGAGGATCTGAAAGCAGCGCTTCGTCCGGATACGATCCTAGTTTCGACGATGATGGTAAACAATGAGATCGGTTCCGTTCTCGATATTGAGGGGATTGGAAAGACGATAAAAGAATACGATCCGGCTATCCTGTTTCATGTGGATGCGATTCAGGCATATGGGAAAATGAAGATCGCGCCGGCAAAATTAAAAATTGATCTTCTTTCGGTCAGCGGACATAAGATCCACGGACCAAAAGGAACCGGATTTTTATATGTGGCAGATGGCGTAAAAATGCATCCGATCATTCACGGGGGCGGCCAGCAGAACGGACGGCGTTCCGGAACTCAGAATGTGCCGGGAATCGCCGGACTGGGACTCGCGGCAAAGAAGATGTACGAAGATCATCTTGCCAAGGTATCGCGGATGTATGAATGTAAAGAGCATCTCATCCAAAAACTGGAAGAAATTGATAAAGTCACTGTTCATGCGGTTACGCCGGAATTGCGAGAGTGTGCGCCACATGTCGTCAGTGCAAGTTTTGAAGGCGTAGGAAGTGAAGTATTGCTTCATGCCCTCGAAGACCGCGGTGTTTATGTGTCTTCCGGCTCCGCCTGCTCCTCCAATCATCCGGGGATCAGCTCGACACTGCAGGCGATTGGCGTGCCGGACAAGTTATTGGAATCAACGATACGATTTAGTTTTTCAGTTTATACTACAATTGAAGAATTAGATTATACAGTGGAACAGTTAAAAGAATTATTGCCGGTTTTACGGCGTTATGTTAGAAGATAAGAAAAGAGGTAATCATGGTAAAAGCATTTTTGATCAAATATTCCGAGATTGGAATTAAAGGAAAAAACCGTTACATTTTTGAGGATGCCCTGCGCGACCGCGTGATTGAAAAACTGGCACGCTGCGAAGGCGAGTTTTTAGTAGAAAAAGAAAACGGACGCATCTATGTGGAGGCCAAAAGCGAGTTTGATTTCGACGAAGTCATTGAAAATTTAACGAAATGTTTTGGTATCGCTCATATCTGCCCGGTTGTTCTCGTGGAAGATAAGACGTTTGAGACAGTCTGCAAAGAACTTCTGGAACACATGAAAGAAGAGATCGGGGACAAACCGTTTACGTTTAAAGTTTTTGCAAAAAGAAGTGACAAAAGCTATGCAATGACAAGTCCGGAGATCTGCCGTGCGGCGGGAGAATATATCCTTGACCACATGCCAAATGCGTCGGTGGATGTGCATCATCCGGAAGTCTCTGTCAACGTAGAGATCCGCCACCGCGCGTATGTGTATGTGAGCAGTATTAAGGGGCCGGGCGGAATGCCGGTAGGAACCAGCGGCAAATCGATGCTCCTTCTTTCCGGAGGAATTGACAGCCCGGTAGCCGGCTATATGATGGCAAAACGTGGTGTCAAGATTGAAGCCGTGTATTTTCATGCACCGCCATACACAAGTGAGCGTGCAAAACAAAAAGTAGTTGATCTGGCAAAATTAGTCAGCGAATATGCGGGAGAGATCACGCTTCATGTGGTAAACTTTACGGATATTCAGATGTATATTTATGACAAATGTCCGCATGATGAATTGACGATCATTATGCGCCGTTATATGATGAAAATTGCAGAATATATCGGAAAAGAGACGGGATGTCTGTCATTGATCACCGGTGAAAGTGTAGGTCAGGTGGCAAGCCAGACGATGCAGAGCCTGGTAGCGACAAATGCTGTTTGTACGATGCCGGTATTCCGTCCGGTCATTGCCTTTGATAAGCAGGATATCATCGATATTGCAGAAAAGATCAATACATTTGAAACTTCGATTCTGCCATACGAAGACTGTTGCACAACTTTCGTAGCGAAACATCCGGTTACCAAACCGGATCTGGAGCGCATCGAAAAATCCGAGACACATCTTTCGGAAAAAATTGATGAAATGTTCGAGACAGCGGTGAAAACACGCGAGATTTTTAAAGTTTTACCGGATTCGGAAGAATAAAAAATAGGGTGGGAGATTTAAAAAAAGAGGAAAAAAGGGCAAGAAAAAAGGACTGTATCTCGTAAGATGCACAGTCCCCACATTGTACTTTTTGTTCCCCATAGACGGTCTCGGTAAATTACCGAGACGATGTAACTTGATGTCTGATTAGACGATAAATGGCTGTAATTTCTCCAAGATCGCATCTACGTCATTTTCGCTATGGATGTTCAAATCGATTGGCTTAGATAAGTCAAGACTGAAAATACCCATGATGGATTTTGCGTCGATCACATATCTTCCGGAAACCAAGTCAAATTCAGCATCAAACTTTGTTACTTCGTTTACAAATGCCTTTACTTTGTCAATGGAGTTTAAAGAAATTTTTACTGTTTTCATAATTTGTTCCTCCTTTTTTGAATTTTTTTTCTGGAAAGGAATTTCTTCCTTCATGTATTATAGTATTATGTCGCGCAAATTATGTCAATAGAAAAAATCAACCACAAGTATAGAAAATTAATCAAAAAATTGTGCAAAATGTAGAATGGAGGAAAACAACGACGATGAAAGTGGCGTTTTTGACCCTGGGATGTAAAGTGAATTTTTATGAAACGGAAAAGATGGAGGCGGATTTTGAAGCAAATCATGTGACGGTTGTTCCGTTTAAAGAAAAGGCAGATGTTTATATCGTGAACACTTGCACCGTTACCAATATTGCAGACCGAAAATCTCGCCAGATGCTTCACCGTGCCAGACGTCTGAATCCGGAAAGTATCGTCGTTGCGACGGGGTGTTATGCGGAAAGCGGGAAAGCACAGCTGGAAGACGATGACACCATTGATGTGGTATTTGCCAATCGTGACAAAACCTCGATCGCTTCGCAGGTTTTAGACTATGTGAAAGAACACCGCCCGTCATGGGAAGTGGAAGAAAATGGAAATGACGATGCGGGGTCACGGGAAAATGTTCATGAGAGCAGTCCGGTCGAGGAGCGCACGAGAAAATACATCAAAATTCAGGATGGCTGCAACCAGTTCTGTACGTATTGTCTGATTCCTTATGTGCGTGGCGGCGGACAGTTGAAAAGCCGTGAAGAAGACGATGTGATCGAAGAAGTCAGAAAGTATGCGGCGCAGGGATTTAAAGAAGTGGTGCTTACTGGGATTCATTTGTCCTCTTATGGGGTAGACCGTTCCCCTTACAAGCAGTTTGTGGAACTAAAAGGACAGCCATTGGTTGAATTGATGAAAAAAATTGATACGATTGACGGAATCGAGCGAATCCGCTTAGGATCGCTGGAACCACGTATTATCTGCGACAAATTTTTGAAGGAATTGAAAAAAGTAACCAAATTTTGCCCACATTTTCATTTATCCTTACAGAGTGGATGCGATACTACGTTAAAACGGATGAATCGGCATTATACAGCTGTAGAATACTTGGAAAAATGTGAGCAGATTCGCGGATTCTACGAGCACCCGGCGATCACCACCGATGTCATTGTGGGATTTCCGGGAGAGACGCTCGAAGATTTTGAGACGACGAGAGCTTTCGTAAAAGAAGCGGAACTGGCGGATATCCACGTCTTTCCTTACAGCGAGCGAACCGGAACGAGAGCGGCGAAGATGGAAGATCAGGTGGATGCGCAGGAGAAGCACCGCCGCAGTGAAATCTTGATTCAGGATGTCGAGCAGTTGAACCAAAATTACCGTCAGTATTTCATCGGTAAAGAAGTGACCGTACTTTTTGAAGAAATTCAGAAAATTGACGGAACGTCTTATCTTACCGGACATAATGAGCGTTATGTGCGGTTTGGCGTCCCTGCTGAAACGACAAAATATGAAGAAAATCAGATGGTAACATTTGTGGCAGAGAAAGAAAATATTTTGTAAATTTCAAAAAATGGGTTGCGATTTTACCACACATATATTAAAATAAAAGTAATGTTTTGATGAGTACGGTGATAACAAAGGGAGTCTGAAAGGAGTAAGAAGAGAGAATGCAGCAAGAGAATGGCAACACACAATTATTTAAAGTAGACTTGGAAAAAGATTATGATGTACGTGAGATCATCGCTTCCGTATATGAAGCATTGACAGAAAAAGGATACAATCCGGTAAACCAGATCGTCGGTTATCTGATGAGTGGAGACCCGACTTATATTACCAGTCATAAAGGAGCTCGCAGTCTGATTATGCGTGCAGAGCGCGATGAGATCATCGAGTTGTTTTTGGAAGATTATATCGAGAATAATTTAAGGAAATAAGTGAATTGAGAATTATGGGACTTGACTATGGTTCTGTGACGGTAGGAGTGGCTGTCAGTGACGGCCTTCTGCTTACGGCACAGCCCGTAGAAGTGATAAAGAGAAAAAGTGAGACAAAACTGCGTCAGACGCTGGCAAGAATTGAGGCGCTGATCGCAGAATATGAAGTGGAAAAAATCGTGCTTGGACTGCCGAAAAATATGAACAATACGTCAGGAGAGCGCGTTCAGAAAACAGAGGAATTCAAGGAAAAACTGGAAAAGAGAACCGGTTTGGAAGTGATCTTTTGGGATGAAAGGTTGTCAACCGTATCTGCGATGGAAGTGCTGAAAGAGGGCAATGTGCGCCGTGAAAACCGCAAACAATACGTAGATAAGATTGCCGCAACGTTTATTTTGCAAGGATATTTGGATTCTTTACAAAAGTAAAAAGGAGCTTCCTGTATAATTAAAAATATAGAGAATCCCA